>Ga0116172_10005330_pt1 | contig 10256 bp, 7 predicted proteins | sample AD_UKC083_MetaG_FD_89799 | JGI IMG/M metagenome (GOLD analysis project Ga0116172, IMG submission 89799) | Active sludge microbial communities of municipal wastewater-treating anaerobic digesters from USA - AD_UKC083_MetaG | ecosystem: Engineered > Bioreactor > Anaerobic > Digestate | place: USA...
ATACGACACCAAAGCGCAACACTCAATAATGAACCCCCGTCAATCCTCAACACTCCCTTACCCGTAAATTTGCCGCAAAACCGGCTATCATTGTCTAAGTTCTGTTGTGTTTTTTTAGCTTTTCCTCACTCAATATTAGGTGCCTGAAAGGGATTGAGTGTACGCGGCGCGACTTGCCACGCTTTCGATCAGTAAATGGCATTAGGGTCCCAAGGTCCCTCTGAAGGAATCTCCACGGATTCCGCCTTGAAATATTCCACCGCATCGAGGGCTATGTCACGGGCGGGGTTCGGGAGATAGGCCATATGGGTGATCGTCTCCCGCCGCCGATTTAACACCGCCTGCGTGGTCTTGTCAGGACACTCCCATCCCTCCGGGGTCAGGGCGGCCTCATGGCCGTGGAGTCTGATTCTTGCCAGGGTATTCATGGCCTGATTATAGCACATGCGGGTTAAGTTAGCTATAATGACACTTAGCTGGACAGAGACTTAGCGCACAGAGAGGGACAATCATGACACTCACAAACTTGGGTTCTCTCGTTGGGACTATCACGGGCATATTGGCCCTTTTCTTTCATGTGCTCCAGTGGCTGAAGCAGGGGCCACGCCTGAGGGCCGCTGCACGGAGCGGGTACAAGGCCTTTGCCAAGACTGGCGGTTTTCTTGGTTCGCCCCAAGCCCCAGGTGTGGCCATTCCTTTGACGATGATAACGGTTCAGAATGTTGGAGACCGGGGAACAACCATACTCAAAGTTGCAGTTCAGTACTTCAAGACCAGGTGGCAACGCTGGCGGAAAAGACCTGAAACAACTCTCCTGCTCATGCAACCCACTTTGTACACGGATGCCCCGCCCCTGCCATATCACTTGGAGCCTGGAAAACAGTGGCTTGGCGGTTTTGATGAGCGTTGGGAGCGCATTGCAGAGATGTTGCAAGATGGCTATCTATATGTCCAAGTCATTTCCGTTGACGCCATCAAGAGCGTCAGAGTGGATAGAAATGGTTTAGCGGGAGATGGCCGAGTGGGAGAACCGGGGAGCGGCAAAACGGAGGATCATTTAGAATACTAGGGATTGGCTGCGTACTACTGGAAGGGACAATCACAACAACCAAGCATCTCACAAGCCACTTTTTCCCGTGCAATGTCTTCGATCACTAAAAATGGTGCTGCGACGCACGACAGGCTCGATGCAGGAAAACCGCATTCAGGGGCGCGGAGCGTGAAGTGCATGCGCGCGGCCTGGTTGAGCATTCGGCCGGCCTTGTTTCGCGCTGGCGCCGGGGGCTCAGGATGGGGGCGGGGGCTGGTGTTCGAGGAAGTAGCGGTGCCAGAGTTCGAGGCTGATCATGCGGCCGACGAGGGGGAGGTGGGCGGTGTGGCCGTTGAAGAGGCGGGTGAGGAGGGTGTCGACGGCGTCGCGGCGGAACCGGGGCGGCCGGTCGGCGGGCGCGTCGAGGAGGATGGCGCGGATGAAGCGCTGGAGGGACGGGTCGTGTTGCACCCACGCGCCGAAGTCGATGGCGACGCGGGGTTTTGCGCCGGTGGCGGGCAGGAAGCGGCCGGTGCCGCGGAGCAGGGCGGTTTTGCCGTAGGCGAGCAGGTGGCGGGCGATGTGGGAGTCGGCGGGGATGCCGGTGCGTTCGTAGACGAGCGCGTCGAGTTGGGGCGCGGCCATGTGGATGAGGCGTCCGAGCACGAGTTTTTCTTTGGCGCGGAGGAAGGGTCTGAACCGGGTGACGAGGTCGACGACGCGGGGATCGAAGAAGGGGTGGCGCACTTCGCAGCGGGAGCGGAGGAGCACGGAGCCCATGATGTTGCAGCGGGGGAGGCGGTTGCGGAGGTCGATAAAATCGACGCGGTCGAACGGATTGGCCTGATTCGCGGCGGGCACGCTTTCGGCCAGGGCGCGCAGGGCGGCGAGGGCGTGTTCGCGGGCGAAGGGTTCGTAGCCGGGGTGCAGGACGCGCGGGGAGGTTTCTCCGCCGGGCTGGACGAGCGGGGCCACGAGGGCTTTAAGGGCCATTTGGGCGTCGGGATAGAGCGAGGGCAGCAGGCGGAAGAGGAGCGGGTCGAGGAAGCGGAACCGGCCGTCGAAGGAGCTGGCGCCGTCGAGGACGACGCGTGCGTCGCCGGGCAGGCGTCTTGCGATGAAGAGGATGGGGGAGTCGATGGGGTTGTACATGCCGTCGGTGAGGTAGACGGCCTCTTCGGTCCATTCGATGAAGTCGCGGGGGGTGAGCGTCCAGGCGTGGTTGGGGAGGCCGAGTTGTTGGGCGACAAGCGGTCCGACGCGGAGGTCTTCGCTGTAGGCGCTGCCGATGCTGTAGGTGCGGAGGGCGCTACCGCGCGCCACGGCGAGGGTGGCGATACAGCGGGTGTCGAGTCCGCCGCTGATGGGGAGTTCGAGCGTCTGGCCTTGGGGCGCCGCTTCCTCCATCACGTCCTGCAGGGTGGTTTTGAGGGCGCGCGCGGCGGCGTCGACAGAGCGGAGCGCCCCGGGTCCGCCGTGAAACTCGAGTTCCCAGTAGCGGCGCATGGCCGGCGGCCGGCCGTTCCGGAAAGTGAGGATGGACGCGGGGGGGACGCACTGAATGTCCGCAAAAAAGGACCGGTTGCAGAGAGGAATGCCGAAGAGGATATAGTCGCAGATGCCCTGTTCATCCACGGGATGCGGCGCCGGCGCCAGGGTCAGCAGCGCCTTTACTTCGGAGGCGAAGGCGATGCTTGCGCCGTGTTGACGGTAGTAGAGGGGCCGCATGCCGAACCGGTCGGAGGCGAGGAAGAGGGTTTTGGCGGGGCCGTCCCATATCGCCAGGGCGAAATGGCCGCGGGCACGGGCGGCGAACTCGATGCCGAACCGCCGGTACAGTTTCATGAGGTCCGCCGCGGGATGCCCGGGGCTGCCGGGAACGAGGAGCTCCGACGTTGCTCCTTCGGGATCCGCCACGCTGAAGATCTCGCCATCGATGCCCAGTACGGCACCATCGTCGGCGATGACCCGGTGGCTGAGGGCGTCCTGCGCATCCGCATCGCAGGCCATGGCCGCGCCTTCGGCGGAGGCGATGTCCAGTGTGTGGGCCAGGCGGGAGAAAGCCAGGCGGGCGGCCATGCCGCGAACGGTCTGGTCCCCGGTTGTCCCGTGCGTTGCCGCCTGACCCGCTAATCCCGGCATCGTGGTGACCTCGCGTGATATGGGGCGTGTTCTGCCGTGCTCATGTGTGATCGTCCCGTCCCAGGCGTACGCGCCAGAAGCGTTTCAACCGGGCACGCAGGCCGAGGCGTTCGAGGAGGGCGGCCAGGCCCTTTTCGGTCCATGCGAGCGCGGTGCGGAGCAGGTTGAGTCCCATCCCGGAGATCGTCGGCGCGAAGAGCAGGAGGGTTTCCGTTTCCTCGCTGTCATTGCCGAACCGCTGCTTGTAGGGATAGTCGCCGAACCCGAAATCGATCTCCCGCACACCGGTCGCGTCGCAGAGGTCTTCGACCATCTTCGCAAACAGGATGGTGCCCGTGCCGGGATTGAACTGGCTGTAGGCGGGGTCGCGGCCGGTGTAGTCCAGGTGGAAGGTCGTGCCGTAGCGGGTGCCGACCCAATAGGCGGCGGGCGCGCCATGCACGTAGAGGATATAGGCCCGCCACAGGCCGCGTTCGGCCAGGAGCCGGAGCTTGCGTACGGCGGGTTCGGTCAGGACAAAACTCGCGCCGAGCCGGCGCTGGTATGTTCGCTGGGCCACTTGATCGGCCTCCCGGCAGAACCGGTCAACCTGGTCCGGGCGGGTGAAACGTTCGCAGGACAACCCCTCGGCATTCCCCCCGTTCAGGAGCGCGCATGCCTTCCGCAAGGGACGCCGGTGCTTCTCCTTGAGGCGCCGGAAAAACGCATCGCTCGAATCCGGCAAGAGGATTTTCCAGTGGCGTCCCGACCATCGCACGTGGTCGCGGCACAGCAGGGGAGGACGTTGCCGCGCGAGCGCGGCCAGCGGCGAGTGAACCGGGATGTCCACCAGGCGGATCACGTCCACTTCGCGCTGCGCCGACAAATCCAGGAAGGTCTCGAGCACGAGCTCCGCGGCCTCGGGAGAGAAGTCGCCCTGAATGGCGCCGGGAAGCACGGTGAGCGTCCGCCGCGCGACGGTGAAGAGGGTCTTGTAACCGATATGCACGGGGAAGTCGAATGGGGCGATCCGGCCCACGGCCATGCCCACGGCCGCGCCGTTCCGGTTCACAAAGACCACGCAGGGTTCGGTGTCCCCGGGCGCGGCGTCGATGCTTGCCAGATAGAGGTCGAAATCCGCATTCGGATGCGCCTGCAGCGTCTGCCACACATCCCGCATGCTTTCGAGCTGGTCGCGGGCGCGTAGCGTCGAGACGGCGTATTCGTTGCGCGACCGTTCATCTGGCATACAACCGCTCACCCCACTCCCGACGCGGGCCCCGCGGTGCGCCGGGCCTGGCCGGTCCCCTCGCGTGCGGCGCCTCGTCCGGGCAAGACAACGACCCCCGGTAGAGACGGTGCGAGCATATCACGCGGCACGCGCCACACAAAACGGACGCCGGCGCTCCCCGGCATGGCGCGCATCAGCCGGAATCCGCCCCGTCGTCTTCCGTGAGCCGGTTTCGCAGATACCGTTTGACGCGGTCACGGATTCCCAGCCATGCCAGCAAGGCGCTCGCACTCTTTTCCGCCCGGGAGAGGGCCGTACGGGCAAGATTCAGCCCGATTCCGAAGGGCGTCGGGGCGAAGATGAGGAGGGTGACCGTCTGGCGCCGGGTATCGCAGAAACGCCGTTTGTAAGGATAATCGCCGGGGCCGAAGTCGACCTCGCGGGCGTGGGTGTGTTCCCGTATGTCCTCGAGCATCCTGGCCAGCAGGATGGTTCCGGCGCCGGGGTTGAAGTTCCCGGCGGACGCGTCGCGCCCGGCGCTGTAGAGGTGAAAGACGTCGCCATAGAGCCATCCAAGCCAGTAGGCGCACGGCTGCTGCCTGGTGCTGAGGACGTACCCCCGCCAGAGACCGCGCCCGGCCAGAATCCGCAGCCACCGGCGCGCCGCGGGGGTATCTTCGAAGCTGGCGCCCAGGCGCCGCTGATAGGTGTGGCGCGCAATCGATTCGGCCCGTTCGGCAAACGCGTCGACCTCGTCGGGGCGCGTGAACACGCGGTACGAGAGCTCGCCCGGCTCGTCCTGATCCAGAAGCCGGACGGCTTTGCGCAGCGGGTTGCCGTGCTTGGGCTTCATCCGGCTGTAGAACGCATCCGTGGACTCCGGCAGAACCAGTCCGAAGTGCGGGCCAAACCAGGGCGCGTGGTCGCGGCAGAACAGTCCGGGGCGGCGCCTGGCCGCGGCCGCCACCTCGGAGTCTTCGTCGATGTCGAACAGGCGCACGACATCCGCTTCGCGCCGGCGGAGCAGGGCGCGGAGTGCGTCCACCAGGGCCTCGGCGGCATCGCGGGTGCGGGCGCCCTGGATGCCTCCCGGGGGCACGGTCATCATTCGCACCCGGGGGCTGAGCAGGGCCTTGTAGCCCACGCGCAATTCAAAGGGCAGGGGATGGCATACCGCCAGGAGGACACCCTGGGCCTGGCCTTTGTGGGACACGACGATGACGCAGGGACGGGCGTGTGCCGGCGGGTCGTCAAACCGGCTCAGGTAGAGTTCGATGTCGGCGTTGGGATGTTGCTGAAAGGGCCGGAGGAGGTCCATCGCGGCCAGGACCGCTTCCCGGGTCCGGAACACGGCGACCTCATAGTTCTCCGAGGCGCGGTTGCTGTTCAACAGTATCGTCCCCCTGCCCTTGTCCCGTCCGGGCGTTGGAAGCCGCAGCCCGGGGCCGCCTGCCGTTCCTGGCTGCGCACAGACCCTTCGGAGGGCGTGTGTCCCCCGGAATTCTCCGACCCTGCCGGACCGTTCTAACAGGTGTGCGGGCGTTTTCTCAACCTGCCGGGCCGCGGTGAACCGGGGATACACCCGGCGAAGCCATAGCGGACGATAGAAGAATGTGACCACAAACGCCGCGGTTCTGGTAGTCTAGGGGCCTCGGCAAAACCATATGAGACCGCGGGATCGGAGCGTGCCCCTGCCGCCGCCGGGCGGACGGGGACGCAAACAGGGGAGCACCTTATATGGAAAAGGCATTGGACAACACGTCTTCTTCGCCCAAACCCATGGAACGCATCATGTCAGTGGACGCGCTCCGCGGGTTTGACATGTTCTGGATTGTCGGCGCAGACGAACTGTTTGGCGCGCTGGGCAAGATCAGTCACTCGCCCATCGCCGGCTTTTTTGCGCGTCAACTGCATCATGTTCCCTGGGAAGGGTTCGTGTTCTACGATCTGATTTTCCCGCTGTTCGTCTTCCTGGTCGGGATGGGCATCGTGTTCAGCATGGACAAGCTGATCGAGCGGGAGGGGATGCGCGGCGCGCACGTACGCATCTTCCGCCGCTTCCTGTTGCTGTTTCTGCTGGGCGCGTTCCGCGACATGGGCATCGCGGACATGGCACACGGGAGTCCGTTCAGCGGGGTGTTGCAGCGCATTGCCTGGTGCTACCTGTTCACGTCGCTGCTGTACATTCACGGGAAGCGGAAGGGTCTGGTCGTTGCCCTGCTCGTCATCCTCATCGGGTATTGGGCGCTGCTGACGTTCGTTCCCGCGCCGGGCACGGACGCCGCAAGTTATGGCAAAAACGAGAACATCGTCAACTGGTTCGATCACAAATTCCTCCCGTTCAAGGAGGAGGGGCAATATTCCGATCCGGAAGGGCTGTTGAGCACCATCCCCGCCATTGCGTCGTGCATCCTCGGGGTGTTCGCGGGGTGGCTGATCCTGAACAAAGAGATGCCGCATGACAGAAAAGTCATGTACCTGTTGGCGGCGGGCGCCGTGCTGACGGTCGCGGGCTATCTCTGGGGCCTGCAGTTCCCGGTGATCAAACGGCTGTGGACGTCTTCCTACGTCCTGGTTGCCGGGGGATACAGCGCCATGCTCCTGGGACTGTTTTACCTGGTGGTGGACATCTGGAAATACCGGCTCTGGGCGCGGCCGTTCATCTGGATCGGCGCCAATCCCCTGATCATCTACATGGCCGGCGAGTTCGTGCGCTTCCGCAGCATGGGCGAACGGGTCGCGGGCGGTCCTGTCGCGGCGTTGTTCGGCGATTACGGCGAACTGCTGGTCGTCGCGGTCAGTATCGTCTTTGTCCTGTTATTCGCGCGCTTCCTGTACAACCGCAAGTTGTTCCTGCGCGTATAGCGTCTGCCTCGCTGGTCCATGCCGCATCGGCGCGCGGTGAGCTTCCTAAGCAAGAGCATGGCCGCAGAGGCCTCAGACCACAGAGTTTGAAACTGCCGCGATAGAACGGGGACCTGTTCCAGGCGCTGTACGCCGCGCGATTGCGTGTCCCCGTTCGGAAGCGTTTTTTCCTGGCAGACAAGGAAAACCCCGACGAAGGGCACCCTTCGCCGGGCGCGAACCGGGCGTCACATGCGATTCTTGACGCGTTCCCACGAGGGGGTGATGAGGAAGCTCTCGTCCATGTTTTCCACCATGCGCGCGAACTTGCCCATGGGAATGGCGAACGTGAGGGTTTCACGGGGCACCCAGGGCCGCGCCGAGACATCGAACAAGCCCAGGACGGCCCGCGGGCATTCTCGCTTTCCCTCGAGATAAGGATATTGAACGATGGTCGCGCAACCCGCGCCAAACGGTGCAACGACCGCTTCGGGTCTCGATTCCTCGAACCCGGCCAGCGTAAACAGGCCGGAGAGCACGTCGGGCGGCGCACAAAACACGACGACTTCGGGCTCGTCCCCGGGTTCGAGGCGGTCCCATCGTTTGAAGACGGCATACGAAGCCGGGGCAGTGAAGGCCGGCGCATTTTTCATGAACTCCTTCACGATCTCCGGTGATTTCTTGTACCGCTCGCCCTCCATCGCGCCAGGGATGCCGCAGGAGAGGAAGTACTCGAATTTGGACATGATCTCCTGCGAAAACCCGAGATACCGCTTGCCGCCCGAGCACACGACGGAGTCCGCGTTGAACCGGAGCGAGCGGCCTTGCCGGGCATCCGCAAGCTGCGCGATGAAGCAATGGTGTTCGCGGGGCGGCTCGGCCTCCCCGGGGTGGTCCGTGTAGTAGAAGGCGAGCGGGAGTTCCGCGTTGGGAAAGTACTTGGCCCAGCGTTCGAGAAACCGTTCCTGCAGTGCTTGATCCATCGCGGAATCCCTCCTGTTGTGTTTCCCGGCCTGTGCGGCGGCACCATGCCGGTTCATGCCACGGCGCTCGCAGTCGGCGCAGGTGAAGCGCATATCCTCGAATGTCCGCGTGGCTGGCCCGCCGGCGACGGCACGGCCGTGTTCTTCACGCGCACATCTGATAGAATACGAAGATACCATAAGTCAGGGAGGCAGCCAATGAACTCAATGAACCTGAATCCTGTTGTGCGTTTGGGCATGGTGCTGGGGGCGCTGCTGTGCCTGCTGCCGGTGGCGGGCAGCGCGGCGGAACCGGAGGCGCCGGTGTTTCGCGCGGGCGCGGCCCGCGCGAACATCACCCCGCCCCTGGGCTGCGATATCGTGGGCAATTTCGAGGTGCCCAAGGCCACGTATGTCCATGATGACCTGCACGTGCGCTGTCTGGTGCTCGACGACGGCGCGACGCGCCTGGCGATCGTGCTGTGCGACAACCTCGGCATCGACCAGCATGTGTTCGACGAGGCGAAGAGACGGCTTCAGGAACTCACCGCGATTCCTCCGGAACATATCCTGATGGCGGCGACCCACACGCATTCGGGCCCGCCCGCCCGAGTTTCAAAATGTCCCGGCGGGTACGGGGAATTCACCGCGTATCAGCAATTCATGGTGGATCGCATCGTCGATGCGGTGCAATGTGCGATTAACAACCTCGAACCGGCGCAGATTGGCTGGGGGAAGGGCGACGAGCCGGACCAGGTCAACAATCGCCGGTGGCACTTGAGTGATCCCGCGTTGATGGTCAGTCCGTTCGGTGCGCAGGACCAGGTGCGCATGAATCCGCCCCGGGCGCACGCCGCGCTCCTGGAACCGGCCGGCCCGACTGATCCGGGGATCGTGTTCATCGCCGTCCGCTCTCTCGACGGGCGGCCGATTGCGCTGCTGGCCAATTACTCGCTGCATTACGTGGGCGGCGTGCCGGGGGGGCACATTTCCGCCGACTATTTCGGCGCGTTCGCGGACCGTATCCAGCAGCTGCTGGGCGCGGACCGTCAGGATCCGCCGTTCGTGGGCATTCTGTCCAACGGGACGAGCGGGGACATCAACAACATCAATTTCCGGGTGCCCACGCCCAAGCGGGCGCCGTACGAACAAATACACCGCGTCGCGAACATTGTCGCGGCGGAAGTCTTCCGGGTCTACCAGACCGTCGAGTTCACGGACCAGGCGAAGCTGGGGGGCCGGCTGGCCCGGTTGACCCTCGGGGTCCGAAAACCCGACGAGGCCCAGGTGCAATGGGCCAACGAGATCCTTGCCAAACCCGAGGCCGAGGTGGATATCGTCAAGCGGTCGTACGCGCACCGCACGCTGAACCTTCTGGATTGTCCGGACCACGTGGATGTCTGGGTGCAGGCGTTGCGCATCGGCGACGCGGGGATTGCCGGGATCCCCTTCGAGACCTTTGCCGAAACGGGCCTGCGGATCAAAGCGGAAAGCCCGCTGCCCGTTACGTTCACGATTTCACAGGCCAACGGGGGCTTTGGCTATCTGCCGACGCCCGCCCAGCATGTGTTGGGCGGATACGAGACCTGGCTGGGTACCAGCAAGGTGGCGGTGGAATCGGAGCCGGCCATCGTGGACACGCTTTTCCGCCAGTTCGCGGAGCTTGCCGCGGAGTAGAGGAACAGCGAGACATGAGCTGTTCGACCCGCTTATAGGGAGCGGAATGCAGGATTCCACCCCCGGTCGCTTCGCGGCCACCCCCGCCCGCGGGGGACACAAGACGGGGCAGGAACCCGTCCCTGGCCGCGGGGGACATAAAGCGCGGGAAAACCCCACCCCCCGGTCATGCGTTTGTGTTCTTGCAGCCCTGAAAGGGCGACCGTGAATAGCCCGGGGCAAGTCACGCGGAACGCGTGACGCCGCCCCGGGAAACGCGCGCCCACCATTGGAAGTGCTCTGAAGGGGCAGCACGAGCGAAAAGGCTGAGAATCGATGCCGAACTGTCACCCGCCCATCCCACACAGTTCCCGGCGCGCCCAAAATGAGTCCCGTCAGGGACGCAAGAAAG
>Ga0116172_10005333_pt1 | contig 10255 bp, 10 predicted proteins | sample AD_UKC083_MetaG_FD_89799 | JGI IMG/M metagenome (GOLD analysis project Ga0116172, IMG submission 89799) | Active sludge microbial communities of municipal wastewater-treating anaerobic digesters from USA - AD_UKC083_MetaG | ecosystem: Engineered > Bioreactor > Anaerobic > Digestate | place: USA...
ACAACAAACCTTCCTGTGGAGTTGACAAAAAATCGTGTTTTTTCGTCCATCATCTCCGCAGGTATGATCTTTTTGATGACTTCCTCAATAACACCTTCACGGATAGTCTCATTGGTCACATCTGGATTATGTTGGGCAGCAATAACGACTGCATCAACCCTCACGGGCATACTATCAATATATTCTATTGTTACCTGGCTCTTACCATCGGGTCTCAGGAATTTGAGGGTTTCGTTTTTCCTCACATCAGCCAGACGTTTAACCAATTTGTGGGCAAACATGATTGGCATGGGCATTAACTCGGGCGTCTCATCACACGCGTAACCGACCATGAGCCCCTGGTCTCCCGCACCCTGTTCATGGCTGTTCGTTTCTGTTACACCCATTGAAATATCGGGGGATTGCTCATCAATAGATGTAAGAACAGCACACGTTTCCCAATCAAAACCCATTGCCGAGTCATTATATCCGATCTCCTTTACGGTGTTCCGGACAATCTCAGGAATGTTTGCATAAGCACTGGTGGTTATTTCGCCACCGACAAAAGCAAGGCCTGTAGTTACATATGTTTCGCACGCCACCCGTGATCTTTTGTCTTGTGCAATCAGGGCATCGAGCACTGCATCAGATATTTGATCTGCAACTTTGTCCGGATGTCCCTCTGCCACAGATTCGGATGTAAAAAGAAATTTGGTCATTCCCATTATTGTACCTCCTTCATATGAGTTGTAAGATTTGGCTCTTGGATTTCAGCAAAGCCCACCTGCCTCATACGATGTGTTATCTGCTGGGAGCTGATCGCTGTGAGCTGTCTTATTCATCGTGCTCTTGACTGAAATCATTGGGGAAGAGTCTTCCCATCTCTTTTTTCAATATATATTCGCCTTCTTTTGCGGAGTTCTTAATCATTAACTCATTTAATAATTCTTTACAATAATCCTGGCTAATGCCTCTGATTACTTTCTTTACTCGCGGTATGGCATATGCATTCATGCTCAATTCATCTATTCCCATACCAATGAGTATAGGAGCGTATAATGGCTCTCCGGCCATTTCACCGCACAACCCCACTTCGATCTTGTTGGCGTGTGCATTGTCAACAGTCTGTTTTATAAGCCTTAATACTGCAGGGTGTAAGGGCTCGTAAAGATAAGAAACATATTCATTTATTCTGTCTATTGCCAGGGAATATTGTATCAAATCATTGGTTCCAATACTAAAAAAATCAACCTCTTTTGCCAGAATATCACTTATCATACACGCAGAGGGCACCTCGATCATAACACCAACCTTAATGTTATTATTGAATTCGATTTTATTGTGCCGTAACTCTTCCTTACATTCATCAACTATTTCCTTGGCCTTTCTGACCTCGTCTATACCTGAAATCATAGGGATAAGGATTCGCAAAGGACCGTATGCGCTTGCCCTAAGTATACCCATGAGCTGGGCCTTGAAAAGGCCTATCTCCCGAACGCACAACCGGATTGCCCGCAACCCCATGGCAGGGTTGATTTCTCTCGGCACTTCAATCTGGGATGCGAACTTGTCTCCGCCAATGTCGAGGGTCCTCACTGTTACATATTGAAGGGATTTATTTTCAGCGAGTTTACGATAAACATGGTAATGGTCTGTTTCTGTTGGAAGCGTTTTCCTCGAAAGATAGAGGTATTCTGTCCGATACAATCCGATGCCTACAGCACCATAGCGCTTTATAAGATCCATCTCAGCAAGAAGTTCAATATTTGCGCCTACCTTGAGCCGGAAACCGTCTCGCGTTTCCGCCCTGAGCCTCGCAATCTTCAGAAATTCTTTCTTTTGAGCCTTAAGGTGCAGCTGCTTTACGATATAATCTTTCTGGACTTTTCTTGATGGATTAATAATGACAATCCCGTTATCCCCATCAATGATAATGTTGTCATTATTTTTCACCAGGCTGGTTATGTTGCCTGCCCCTACAACTGCCGGAATTTCGAGGGCCCTTGCAACAATCGAGGTGTGGGATGTTCTGCCACCTACGTCTGTGGTAAATCCAGATATTCTATTAAGATTGAGCTGGATGGTGTCTGCCGGCGAAAGATCGTGGGCAACAATAATGACTTTACCCCTTATCCCCTGCATTTCTATAGCAGATTCCTTCCCTTTGATCATGATCCGAATAAGCCTGTTGTATATGAATTTAATATCCTGGCCCCTTTCTCGTAGATATGGATCATCTACCTTCTCGAAGCCTGAAAGGAATCTGGAAACCACGATGTCAAGGGCCCATTCGGCATTTATCTTCTCTGCACGTATGGTGTCTATCACCTCGTCGTGAAAGAGAGTGTCCTGCAAAATGAGCATATGGGCATCGATGATAAAGGCATGCTTTCTAATCTCGTCATCAGTAACAGCGATTTTGATTGCGTTTAACTCATCAATGGCGCTATTAATAGCATACTTGAATTTAACAACTTCTTTGTCGATGGTTTCTTCTCTGATTTTTCGTTTGACAAAAGCCACCCTTCCCCGTTCAAGAAGGTAGACCCTTCCCGATGTAATGCCCGAAGATACGCCAATGCCTTTTAGTGTTTTGTCAGTAAAGGCTCCTTCTTCTCTCATTCTTCCTGAAACCCTGCTTCGATCAATTTTCCAAGCTCCTGGAATGCCTGGTTCTCATCCGCCCCCTCAACCTGAAGGATTATCTTGCTTCCCAAGGGGCAGGCAAGGGTAAGAAGGCCCATGATACTTTTCGCATTTACTCGCATACCATCTTTTTCCATCCATACCTTGGACTCAAACCCAGATGCTGTTTTAACAAAAATTGCTGCTGGTCTCGCATGGAGGCCTAATCTGTTCCGAATGGTGAAAATTCCCTCCACCATGACCTGTTAATCCTTTTTTCTTGTCTTCAACACATCTTGAGCAAGATAGATATTTTTTTGTCCATAATCTGTGATGAACCGGGCAAGTTCATCGAGCGTCTTTCCCTCCCGATAGGAAGCCAGCTTTATCAACATTGGGAGGTTAACGCCTGATACAAGTTCTATTTTACCCTCTTCAAGGAAGGAGAGGCTAATATTTGAGGGGGTTCCGCCAAACATGTCTGTCAGAATCAACACTCCATCACCCGAGTCCACCATTTTGAGCGCCTGAATAATCTTACCCCTGATCTTTTCAATATCTTCTTCCGGAAAAATGCCTACAGCTTCAAACTGTTCCTGCTTCCCCACGATCAGCTCAACAGCAGCAGCCATCTCCTGAGCAAGGTTAAAATGTGCAACCACCATGATTCCAATCATAGGACCTCCATCATCGATCGACATCCCTGTGCATTGTCGATACATTATATCCGTTCTCTCTAAGATGTTCCGCGAGGGAGTCAACAACCATAACTGACCGGTGTTTGCCTCCTGTGCATCCAATACTTATTGTCAGATAACTCTTCCCTTCCTTTTCATAAAGGGGGATCAGATAAAGGACAAACTTACTGAGCATGTCAAAATACTCAGTATACTCTACTTGAGAGCGAATAAATTCTTTAACCTCATGAGATAACCCGGTTTTTTCCCTCAACTCATCGACAAAATATGGATTCGGAAGAAACCTTACATCAAGGACCATGTCTGCCTCCATAGGAAGGCCGTAGGCAGAACCGAACGACATCAGGTTAATTCTCATTTTCACATCCGATTCACCATATGTATTCAGAACAAATCGCCTCAGCTCATGAAGGGTAAGGTGAGAAGTATCGATTATGTTATCGGCTATTTCTTTGATCCAACCTAACAGCCGCCTTTCTTCCTTAAGGGCATCCCTGACGTTTGTTGCCCCCAGTATTGGGTGGCTGCGCCTCGTTTCCTTGAATCGTTTTATAACAGACTCATCTGAGCTTTCAAGAAAAATAATTTCCACACCATGCTTTACCTTTGCATCAATCAGCAGATGCTTCCAATCTTCAAAGAAATCCTTCTCCCGTATATCGACCACAAGGGCGCATTTAGAGATTTTATTCCCTGTCAGTTGAAGCAATTCAGGAAATTTCTCCAAAAGTACCAGTGGAAAATTATCTACACAGAAAAAACCAGCATCTTCGAGTGCTCGCAAAAAGGTTGTTTTTCCTGAACCGGAGATGCCGCTCAAAATAACCGTCTTCATGGTTTGAATTTGCCCTCCATTGACTTGAGGATCTTATCCTCCAGTTCAGCAGCAGTAAAAATGCCCTGCTGCTTAAGGACATGGTTCCTGCTCGCAAGTTCAATAATAGCCGCTGTATTCCTTCCGGAGCTTAGAGGAATCTTTACTAAAGGCAAATCAATACCAAGAATACGGTACCGTTCCTCTTTCAGGCCTACACGCTCATACTCCATCTTCTCATTCCAATCTACAAGCTCTACTACAAGATTCACTTTCTTTGTATCCCGAACTGCAGAAACACCAAAGAGATGGGCGATGTCCACGATTCCGATTCCCCTGATTTCCAAAAGATTCTTGATCATCACCGGAGCTTCGCCAATAAGATCAACGGCACCTTTCTTTTTTATATTTACAACATCATCAACAACAAGGCGGTGACCCCTGGTAATTAACTCAAGGGCACTCTCGCTTTTCCCGATACCCGGCCTTCCCACGATCAGCACACCTACTCCCATAATATCCATCAACACGCCATGAACTGTTGTGGATGGCGCCAGTTTCTCTTCGAGCAGTCTTGTTACCCTTTCGATAAAAACAGAGGTGACAAGTTTGCTACGCAGGAGTGGGACCCCCTTATCTTCAGCTTCGGCAATGAGGGGTTCTGGAACCAAAAGGTTTCTTGTCACAACAAAACAAACAACATCATGGGTGCAGAGAACGCTAACAATATGTTTCTTCTCCTCTTCCGGAAGTGAGTTGAGGTAAGTGATCTCAGAGTTACCAAAAATCTGAACTCTGTGAGGATGGAGATAAACCATATGGCCAGTTATGACGAGACCTAATTTCTGAATCCTTGGATTATAGATTTTTCGTGGTAGGCCTTTAAAGCCTGCTATGACTTCTAACTCCAGTCCATATACAATGTCGTTTATGAGTTCTTGAACCGTTATACCTTTCATAAAGATATAGAGCACCAGATGGGAAGCAGGGCGTTGTATCGTGCGACAGTGATTCGGGCATTAAATTCGACGGTCCTCTTCAACAACACTCCTGTAAATGTCATGTGCATTATCAAGTTCCATTAGTCGTTTTCTGAAAGATGGGTCGCGAAGAAGCTTAGATATTCGTGAAAGCATTTTCAGATGTAAACTTGCTGAGTTCTCTGGAGCGAGGAGCAAAAAAAAGATGTGGGCCGGTTTCTGATCTATGGAATCAAAATCAACTCCCTTGATCGAACGCCCAAAGGCACAAATGATTTTCCCTATACTTTTAAGCTTGCCATGGGGAATGGCAACACCATCTCCGATACCTGTGCTCCCGAGCTTTTCCCTCTCAAAGATCACGTTCACAACCTCTTGCTCGTTCTTTATGAGGTTTGCCTTTTTCAAGGCACTGACAAGCTCTATCAGGACGTCTTTCTTCGCTTCTCCTTGAAGATCAGCTATTACACATGATTCGTGCAGTACTTCTTCTATGGTCATGCATTTTTGCCTGTTGTTTCAATTAGGCTGAAATTGCCGTCTTTTCTTTTGTATACTATGCAGATATTTCCTTTTTCTCGGTCTCTAAAAATCATGAAACTATTATCTGATGCCTCAAGCTGCATGATTGCTTCCTCAGGATCCATGGGCTTCGCATCTATCGTCCTGGTAATGATTGTCTTTGCGCTTCCCTCCTCCTGGAAAGAACTGGCATACTTCGGCTTCACTTCCCGATGTTTTCTCAGTTTATCCCTGTGGCGGGTAAGTCTCCGTTCAAGCTTATCGATGATTTTGTCAACAGCGGCCCGCATATCATCCATGACTTCGTGAGCGTTAATCACAGTACCATTTAAGGTAAATGTCACATCAACCCTCTTCCGGTATTTTTTTTCAAGCGACAGAACCACATGCACATCGAGCGGAGTTTCGACATATTTGTGAAGCCTTGCCATCTTTTCTTCAACGTACATCCGAATATCATCATCCGGTTCAATATGTCTGAAGCTAATAGTGGTTCCCATAATTCCTCCAAGGATAAAAATAAGGTTGGAAGATACCCAACCCCATGTACAAAGTTAGCAGATATAAACTACCATGTCAATCCAATTCATTGAAACCATTCTGTTATTATACTCAACTAGCCATAAAAGTACATAACAACATTTTGCAACAAATCTCAGTCGAGGAGCCCTCGCTCTCTGGATGAGCTTATGTTGAGTGCATCTCTGTATTTTGCCACAGTCCTGCGAGCAATTTTAATACTATGACGCCCTTTCAGTAGTGAGACGATCTCATCGTCGGTAAGGGGGTTCTTTTTATCCTCCTCTTTTACCATTTCACATATCAGATCCATGACAACATTGGTGGAGAGTGGTCTGCCTTCCTCTTTGTTGATGCCAGTTGGAAAGAAGAATTTCAACTCAAAAATGCCATGGGGTGTACTCATGTATTTGTTGGTTGTAATTCTGCTTACCGTAGATTCATGCACATTGATATCCTGTGCCACATCCTTCAGGATAAGGGGTTTCAAAAATCGAAGGCCTTTCTCAAAAAACTCTTCTTGAAATGTAACTATGCTTTTTGCGACCGAATACAAAGTCTTTTGGCGCTGCTGAATGCTTTTAATAAACCACTCGGCCTGAGTGATCTTCTTTTTAATGTAGTTTTTTGTCGTTGAATTTGTTCCTTTATTTAAATAGAGATCCACATAGTACCTGTTCATCCTGAGGTCTGGTATCTCATCGTCATTCAGAAAAATTTCCAAACCATCCTCGGTCTTTACAACAAAGACATCAGGGACAACGTATGTGATATATTCATCTGCGAAGTTTCTACCTGGCTTGGGGTCATATCCCTTTACTTTTTCAAAAACATCTTTGATCTTCTCTACTGGATAACCTGTACGCTTAACAAGCTCTTTGAGGTTTGTTTTTTGAAAAAGGTCAAAGAAGGACCGTATAATGTCTTCAAATATAGGGTCTTTTTCGCCTCGTGCCTCATACTGTATCAGGATGCATTCTCTTAGATCTCTTGCTCCCACCCCCGGAGGATCAAGTTTTTGGATTTTTTTCAGAACCTGTTCAAGAACCTCTTCTGAATAGCCCGATGTACCGGAAATTTCAGAAAGAGGATATGCCAGATAGCCATTATCATCAATATTTTCAATAATCCATTCAGCAATAACACGTTCATTATGGTTGAGTTCTGCAAGACCGGCCTGCAACCGCAAATGATCTCTCAGATTGTGTGTTTTTCTCACCATATTTTCATAGTCAGGCCGCTCCCGTTCTTCGTGGTAAGCGTATTCTTCCGATGGTGAATAGCGCTCAAGCCATTCTGTAACATCATCCTTTTCATTTACTGTCTCTTCTCGTGTGACCTCCTCTTGAGAATCTTCCTTGGGTTCTTTGTCTATGAGCTCTAAAATGGGATTCTCCTGGACCTCAAGCTCAATGGCCTCGACAAGTTCCAGTCTTGACAACTGGAGAAGTTTAATTGCCTGTTGAAGTTGTTGTGTTAACACAGGGGACAGTTTTTGAGTTTGTTTAAGCTCCAACATCGATATAAAATTCCTCTCCTAAGTATACCTCTCTCACTATTTTATCATTTGCCACTGCCTCTGGGGTCCCTTCTAACAGTACTTTTCCGTTGTTTACTACGTATGCTCTATCACATATGGGTAAAGAATCTCTGACGTTGTGGTCCGATAAAAGAATACCTATACCCTTTTTCCTCAAGCCAGAAATTATTTTTTTCAAATCTGAAACAGATATGGGGTCAATTCCAGAAAAAGGTTCATCGAGCAGCATAAACCGTGGCGCCGTCATAAGCGCTCTTGCTATTTCAAGCCTTCTTCTCTCGCCGCCAGACAGTGAGTCAGCATAGTTATTTGATAAATGCTCGAGCTTGAATGATTCGAGAAGCTCCAACACTCTGTGGCCCATCATCTCCCTTTCCACATGATGAAATTCAAGAATTGACATAAGGTTGTCTGCAACAGTCATTTTCTTGAATACAGAAGGTTCCTGTGGAAGGTAGGTAATACCCTTTCTTGCTCTAAGGAACATGGGCAGGGTTGTGATGTCTTCATCGTCCAGAAGGATTTTTCCCCCATTTGGTTTGATAAACCCTATGATCATATAGAACGTGGTTGTTTTACCGGCTCCGTTTGGCCCGAAAAGCCCGACGATCTCACCAACATTAAGGCCCATAGTGATATTATCGACAACCTTTCTTGCACTATAAGATTTAGAAAGGGTCTGTGCAACGAGTTTAGAGGTGCCGTTCACTATTATTCCTGTTTCTTTTTTTTATTGTCCTGCCAATGCTTTTCCACCAGCCGGTTTTTTGGGATTGGTTTTGCCTGCTGTGCCGCTATGGTTTTTTTCTCCCAGCGATGAGGCAGTCGGTCCAACCTTGCCACCTTTAAAATGATATACCGACTGTTCGTTTTTAGCAATACTTCCTTTTGCGTACATGCGCACCTTGCCCCTTGCATCTACCTTCTCAATCTCTTCGCCATCAGTGTATATATAAAGCCGATCACATGTCACCCTCAGGTCTTGTCCGCTCATCAAGGCATTTCCATCGAGGAGATATCTGTTGTCCCTCATGGAATACATAAAGGAGTCAGCAGAAAACCTATATTTTCCATTTTTTGCCTCAATAAAACCTGTAACATTTTTCATAAGTTTAATGGTTTCTTCCTTTGCATTGGACAACAACCCTATCCCCATCAATGTTAATCGACTTCCTTCAATTTTCACCGGCGCATCTGTAACGGCTAAGCCTTTCTTGAAATCGAAGTTGAGATATTTTGTCGTCAGCGCATAATCGTTGTTATGGATTATGCGGACATCTTCAACTGTGCCTGTTTCTTGCTCTGTATCCATGACTCCTTTGCTACCCTTAAAACGAACAAACAAATCAGACTTTGGCTTATACTCACCGTCTATCTCCTCCATCTCCACAACCGGTTTATCAACATGCTTCTTGCCTGATTTTCCCCGAATCTCCCATTCAATTACACCCTTTTTTTCTCCAGAGTATTTCACGTCTTTAAAGACGATGACGGATTTAGCCTCTTCTATGGAAGGTGGGGCAATTTTCTCAGGCTTCTTAAAAAAAAGATATCCTGCAAAGATAATGCTGGCTGCCACAAATCCGGATGCAATATAAAGAATCGCTGTCCTGCTGTTCATTTTCTGGGACTTGAGTTACCTCTTCCGTGCCGTTGTTTCACCTGCTTCAACAACCGAAACGGTTAAAACTATTCAAACGACCTGCTTACTGCTCCGTGCTCACGCAATCTTTGCCTTTAAAAGGTCATGGATGTGGATGATCCCTACAGGCCGTCTTTCTCCCACTTTTTCAACAACAAAAAGAGAGGTTATTGAAAATTCTTCCATTTTTTTCAGGGCATATGTAGCAAGGGCATCCTTTTTGATCGCTTTGGGGTTTTTCGTCATCACATCAGACGCATTTTTTGACAATACATCATTAAATCGCTCAATGGCCCTGCGCAAATCGCCATCAGTTACGACTCCTACAATTTCTCCATCGCGGTTCATCACTGCAGCGACTCCGAGCCGTTTTGAGCTGATCTCGAATATTACATCCTTCATGGGGGCATCTTGAAAGACTCTGGGCAGTTGATCGCCGGTGTGCATGAGTTCTTCTACTGTTAAAACTAATTTTCTCCCTAGGGTCCCACCAGGATGAAGGGAGGCAAAGTTTTCTATACTAAAATTTCTCTTATCCATGAGAGCAATAGCAAGGGCATCACCGAGGGCAAGGGTTGCAGTGGTGCTCGACGTGGGGACAACATTATGCGGGCACGCTTCATCAACCTTCACACTGATAACAATATCACCATATTTTGCAATAGTGGACTCTGGATCACCTGTAATAACCACCATGATAATATTCATTCTCCGTATCCAGGGAAGCACCTTGATAAGTTCTTCCGTTTCGCCACTGTTACTCGCCACAATCACAACATCGCCACTTTGAAGGATCCCCAGATCACCATGAATAGAATCTGTAGGATGCACAAAAATAGCAGGGACTCCAACGCTTGAAAGTGTAGAGGCTATTTTTTTGCAGATAAGTCCTGATTTACCAATACCCATCATAATAACCCTGCCCCTGCATTGGGC
>Ga0116172_10005337_pt1 | contig 10249 bp, 8 predicted proteins | sample AD_UKC083_MetaG_FD_89799 | JGI IMG/M metagenome (GOLD analysis project Ga0116172, IMG submission 89799) | Active sludge microbial communities of municipal wastewater-treating anaerobic digesters from USA - AD_UKC083_MetaG | ecosystem: Engineered > Bioreactor > Anaerobic > Digestate | place: USA...
GCCACCAGCTGAAAAACCATTTCCATGCCGTTTTTACCAAGAGCGTCTTCGAGAATCTTCTTCTCGCTCACCGGCCGACCACTGATCTTGTGATCAACCCGTACCGTCTGCGCCGCCTGTTTCTTTTCCGCCGAAGCCACCGCCGGTGGAGCAATTCGCGGGCCGGCCGGCGCCGGCGGTACAGCTGCCTCATTTTCCGGTGACTCGATTGGGGCGGCAACAGGCTGAGCAGCCCGCTGGCGCCCGGCATGGTCGAGAATGCGATAAACCGGTTCCTGGGCCGACAGTGCCGGGTTTTTCTGATGCGAACCGCAATCAGGGCACTTTACATACGGTGCGGCATAATCTTCAGGGATGCTGAACACCGTAGAACACTGGCCACAGCGAATCTCTGCCATCTCTTCACCTCTGCAAATCTTCTCATCGACAGTATAGCCTGTCGCCACAAACAGAACAACATCATTGGCATAAAAGTTTGGGTATCGAGCCCGACCATGTTATCCTGACGCCAGTCATGGCAAAAAAACTCAGAATCGATGAACTGGCAGTGCTTCAGGGACTGGTTGAAGATGTCGAACAGGCCCGTCGTCTCATCATGGCCGGTGAAGTCAGAAGCGGCGACCACGTCTGGGAAAAGGCCGGCGAAAAGGTTTCGACCGACACACCACTCGAGCTGAAGGGGCGCTTCTGCCGCTGGGTTTCGCGCGGCGGCCTCAAACTTGAAAAGGCTCTCGCCGACTTTGCCATCGATCCGACCGGCTGGCGCTGTCTTGACATCGGCGCTTCTACCGGTGGCTTCACCGACGTTCTGCTTCATAACCATGCCGGCCAGATCGTCGCCCTCGATGTCGGCTACGGTCTGCTGAATTCACGCCTGCAAAACGACCCGAGAGTGACGGTGCGTGACCGCACCAATTTCAGAACCCTTGCCGACAACGCACTCGGCGAGCCATTCAACCTCATCGTTACCGACGTCTCTTTCATTTCGCTGACCATGATTCTACCCAAAGCGGCCCGTATGCTGAAAAAAGACGGTATGATCGTCGCTCTGATCAAGCCGCAGTTCGAAGCCGAACGCTCGCAGGTGCCCGAGGGTGGAGTGATCACCGACCCGCAGACTCAGATCGAAATTATCGGAAAGCTTAAACAGCAGCTTCAGAGCGCCGGGCTTGCCTTATGCGCACTTGCACCGGTGCCAAGAGTCAGCATGCGAAAAAATATCGAGTTTCTCTCACTCTGGAAAGCCTGCAGCGCCGAAACTGAGCCGGATATAGAAAAAACTGTGGCCGACGCCCATTCAGGCAACGCCTGAAACCGGAAAAAGCAACCTGACAACAGTACCGCTGCCCATTTCCGAGTCAATACTCATAAACCCATGGCTTGCGTGCATGATTCCCTGAACGACAGAGAGGCCGAGGCCGTTTTTATCGGCAAAGTTGCCCGCAGTCGTAAAAAAGGGCTCACAGGCCTTGTCGAGAACCGCTTTTTCCATGCCCGTGCCGTTATCGACAACCGCAATTTCGACATAATCGGCCTCGACAACGATATTCTCGATCTGCCTGCAATAATTGCGACCGTGCACAAGACTCGCCTTCATGTTGATCTGGCCGCCAGACGCCGGCATCGCCTCGACCGAATTCATCACGATATTGGTGAGAGCCTGAATGATGTCGGTGCGGTTAAAAACCAGGTTCGGGCAGTTTTTCGATATGCTCGAAGTCAGCGACACGCCCCCCGGAAGAATGCCGGCAAAAGCAACCTCGATTTCCGCAAAAACTTCATCGAGATGAATGTCTGCAGACTCGTCATTTGAATTGCCCAGGTAATTGGCAAGCTGATTGACTATCTGTCGGGTCTTCTGGGTGGCCGCGACAATGCGGCGCACCTGTTTGACAATCTCTGAATCGGGTTTTACAGCAGCCTCTATCAATTCACTGTAGCCAAGCACAGTCTGAAACATGTTGTTAAAATGATGCGAAATGCCTGCAGAAATACGCATTGCCACTCTGGCGCGCTCAGAAATACTCAACTGCAGCTCACGCTTGCGCCGAAGCTCGACCTCTTCCTGTAGCGCCTCGTTTCTTTTCTGTAGCTGCTGCTGCAGGCGAAAACGCTGGATATGCACCTCGACCCGGTGCAGCATCTCTTCGCGGTTGAATGGCTTGCTGATAAAGTCGGCACCGCCCACCTTAAAGCCCTCAAGCACGTCTTCCTGTTCGTTTCTGGCAGTCAGAAAAATAACCGGAATATCGCGGCACTGCGCTTTGTTTTTGAGGCGCCGGCAGGTTTCAAAACCATCCAGTTCAGGCATGACGACGTCAAGCAGAATTGCATCGGGCATGAACCGGTCAGCAGCGGCAATCGCTTCAGCCCCGCTGCGGGCGAGCATCAGCGAGAAGCCATGCTCAGCCAGAGCCGAAGCAGCAACCATAAGATTGTCAGCGTTGTCGTCGACGATCAGAACCCGGGGTTTTTCTTTGTCATTCATAGGGTAAAAGTGCGTTGAACTCAGGCTGAGGGTTCTGGCGCTTCCTCTCTGGTTGAGCAGCATGGGCGGCGAATCATCAGAATGACCTTTTCAATCTGATGACAGATATTCTTTTCGGTAAAAATCACAAAAGCCGGCTTGCCGGTCGAAACAGAGCGGTCAAGCTGGCCATCGACGACCTTCTGAATTTCGGCAGTCAGATTGCTCAACTCGGGAAAAACGTCAACAAAGCTCCGGCCGACCACCTCGGCGTTCCGCCCCTTGCCCCGCAGGTAATCAACCGCGCTGCGATTCAGGTGCAGAAGGCAACCGCTGCCGTTCTGAACGATAACCATGTCCGAGGCGCTCTCCATGACGTTATAAGCGCCGGCCTGCGCTTCCATGACCCGTTCCATCAGACGGGCATTCATGATCGCGATCGCTGCCACCAGCGAAAAATTCTTCAGAATCGTCTGGTCAGATTCGTCAAAATCGCCATTTTTTTTGTTAATTACCTGAAAAACCCCGATCAACTCATCGTTTATCAGCAGCGGATGAGTGATCAGATTGCGGGTTTTTCGCCCGCTGACCTCATCGTAATGGCAGTTGAACTTTAATTCGGGGTGAATGTGGCTCAGATCGCCATAGGCATCGGTGATGTTTATAGACATGCGGTTGGCGGCCGTATAACCGGCAATTGAGCGATTATCGATGGCAACCGTGACCTCTTTGATACCATCGGCGTGAATGCTCTGTGAAGTCAGGCACTTCTCGAACGGGTCGACCAGATACAGTGTCGCCCCTTCAGATTCAAGCAGCGAAGACGCGCTGTCGACAAGGGCGTCGAGCAGTTCAGTCACATCGAAGGTAGTGAGCAGCTTCTCACCCATGCTGATGATATTTTCAAGGCTCTGCAGTTTCCTCCGGAAATCCATGTATCTGAACTCCTGTTCTCTGTTGCAAACCTGTCGATTATCTTGTGTCACAAAATTCTACCGCATGGCATCTGGCAATGCAACCAGCACGTCGAACGCAAAAACAGCCCCGGAAATAGCTCCCTGGGGCTGTCATTTTGTTCGCTGCAAATCAGAACATGAATTTGAAGAGATTGAAGAATTCCATGCGCATTTTCTTCATCATGTCACTGTTCCAGCTCTGAACTTCTTCGAGGGTGATTTCGCGACAACGGGCAAAATCTTTATTCAGCATCTGTCTGAAGGCGCGGGCAACCCTGAAGTCTTCAAAAGCGATGACATCTTCTGAATCGCAGCTGTGACTGCGTGAATTTACGTTATAGGCGCCGAGAGTCACGGCAAACTGGTCAAACAGACTGACTTTCGAGTGAAGTGTCTGGGCGCCCTGCCATTCGAAAATACGCGCCCCGGCCCGCAGAACTTTTTCGTAAGAATCACGGCCGGCCCATCCGCCGCTCGGGTGGTTGTTCGACTCGATCGAGTTGGTGATCACCTTCACTTCAACACCGCGCAGAACAGCGTCTTCAATGGCGGTAACCAGACGGTCGGTCGGAATGAAATAGGCAGACTGAAAAACCACTTCGCTTCTGGCGCGGTTGAGGTAGATTTCAAAGAGGTCGAGTATATTGTCGTCTTTGTCGCTGATCGGCGCGGTAGTTACAAAACGGGCATTAACATCGTCGAATACCGGTGGCACGGCAAAATAAACCGGAATCGGGCCACGAATAAGCTTGTCGACGTTTTTCAGGCCCTTGAAAGTGTTAACATCGGTTTTTGCCTTTTTCTGTCGGCTGATTTCACCGGTTTCGTTCCATTTGTTCAGGGTCAGGTCTTCCCAGTTGCGCTCGAATAGCCCAAGAATCTCTCTGACTACCGGCCCCTGCAGCTCAACATCGGTATCGCGCCAGCCATATTCGGTGATTTCGCCTTTGGCATACTCATCACCGATGTTCATGCCGCCAACAATAGCGATGGTTTCATCGATGATGAAAAGCTTCTGATGTGAGCGAAAGTTGGCCTTGGCCAGGTTTTTAAGAATCGGGTTGTTGATTAACACTTTGACGCCGGCGTTGCGTAAACGCTGAATGACCCCGTCTTTTTTGCCGAATGAGAAGAAATCGTCGAGAATCAGTTTAACGTCGACACCGCTCTGTGCTCTTTCGCACATGATGTCGGTAAGGGCATTACCGATTTCATCATCCTGGAAAAGCAGGGTCTGAACATAGAGATTCGACTGGGCACGCTTGGCATATTCGAGGCGATAGTGAAAACTGGTGCGGCCGTTCACCAGCATTCTGACGCGGTTCAACGGTACCAGACGCGAGCGGGTAAGGGCATCGGCCGAGCCGGCCGGGTAGGTTTCGAGCACTGACCGGTCGAATTCTTCGAGCGCCTTGTCGAGTTCACGGGCTTTGAAGCGGCGCTGAATATTGTTTACACCGTATGAGCCGAGGCCGACCAGTTTAACCGGCAGCGCCAGCCATGAGGTTTTTGAATATTTGCCCCACTGATTAACAGTTGTCTGCTGAATTGCCTTGAATTCTTCGCGTTTTTTCGCCACAACGCTTTTCTGCCGCAGCATTTTGATGTGAGCCATGGCCTGGCGGCGATTTTCGGCGTCTTTAGTGCTTTTTGCATAGCCGAGCAGAACTTCCTGGGCTTTGGCAAGGCTTGAAGTGCGCTCAAGAACCAGATCGGCAAGCTGAAAGGTTGCCTCTTTGAGCAGTCGCTGGTCGGTGCAGCCGGCGATAAAATCTTCGAGCTGCTTTTGAATATCGGCAAGCTTTGCTGAGCGGTCAGGCGCAGCCAATGCCAGCACGATACTTTCGTATTTTTTCTGCAGCTCGCTTTTTTTAGAAACAACCCTTGAACCGGTGCGGGTTGCGGTTGAACTGTCAGAACCACGTGTTTCAGTGTCTGAACTCAAAACCGGCTCAGCCTGGTCATCGCTGCTGAACGAAGCAGTTACACCAATTGAATTATAATATTCTTTGCAGGCCGCCTGCAGCTCGGCGGCGAGTTGACTGACTTCAGCCGCATCGGCCTGATTTTCGACGGCTTCGCGGTAGCTTTTATAAACAGCCTGATAGCGGTCAAACAATGCCTTGGCATCAGACTGCGCAGCAAAAGCGGCCAGATTCAGAATAAAAGTAAGAACCAGCAGCAGAAATGCGGTTTTAAAACCAGCTCTTGTTAATTTCATAAATACCCCGCCATACAGTAGTGGATTATTTTGATTATACCCGAAAAAAATAATGCCGCCAGAGGCTCGGCAGCATTATTTTCTCAGTCTTTTTCTACAAAACCGGTACAGAAGCCCGCGATTATTTTTTCTGGCGCAGCGCAAAGAAGCGTCTGGCGCCAGGGTGCAGCATTTCTTCAGCAACACCGGAGCTGCCGTTGGCGATATCCGGCCTGATAATGGTTTTATTCTGGTCAGATATCATTTCGGGGTTGTCATAGATCACCTGCAGCATGCTCAATACTTCGTCGCGGGGCAGATTTTCGGTGCCGACGAGCAGAGCCCTGAAACCAACTGTCTGAACCTGGGTTTCCTGGCCCTGATATGATTTTTCAGGGATCGTTTCGGCAGAAAAATATGGGTATTCCGACACCAGTTTCTCACGCACTGCAAAAGAAACATCCACTAGCCTTAGCGGGGTCTTGCCGGCAAGACGGCTGATGCCGTCGGCAGGCACCGCGCCGGCATAGTAGACGGCATCGACATAGCCATCATTAAGCGACTCCGTTGCCCGGGTAAATCGCTCATAAACGAAGGTATAATCTTCGGATTTCAGCCCGGCAGCACCGAGCACCAGCATGACGCTGGCGGCACTGCCACTGTCTTTTTCGCCGACGGCAATGCGTTTGCCTTTAAGGTCTTCGATGGTCTTTATCGCCGAATCAGCCCTGACGATTATCTGAATTACTTCGGAATAAAGAGAGGCAAGTATGCGAAGTTCAGTGAAGCGATTGCCGGTAAAGCTATGGGCGCCATTGAAGGCCATCCAGGCCACGTCACTCTGAACCAGCGCCAGATCGATCTGACCACGCCTGAGATACTCGATATTGGCGAGGGAGCCGGCCGTAGGCTCCGCTATTGTGACCAGATTCTTCATTTTACTGCTGAACAGACGAGCGATTGAATTACCAACCGGGTAATAGGTACCGTTGATTGTGGCCGTACCCATCGAATAGAATTTCTTGATCAATCGCACCTGATAATCGCCAGCCGCATAAGCAGCTGAAGTCAGGCAGCAGACGGCAGACATCACAATCAGCAGAATTTTGAAAATTCTCATGACAGAGACTCCTTTCTCTGCCAGGTTGTGGTTGTGTTGCCACGACCGGCACTGACCTGCATCGCCTCGTGAGCGCGCTCGACGAGTTGATAATGGCGTTCGACAGCAGTTTCAAACTGACAGATGCCAACGCTGATACTGACATTGAACTCGAAGCCATCGCGCTTGACTGGAGATGCAGCAATTCTTTCCCGCAGACGTTCGGCGAAAATCAGCGACTGTTCGGCCGAAGTATGGGCAAGAATGGCCGCCATTTCATCGCTGCCGGTGCGGGCAGTAATGTCTGTCGCCCGTACCGAATCGCGCAGAATCTTTGCCAGGTCGAAAAGCACCGCGTCTGAGGCCCCGTTACCATACTTTTCATTAAGGCCGGCAAAGCCGTCAATGCAGAAAATGACCAGGGTAAGAGGGAACCCGAAGCGCCGGGCCCGCTTGATTTCGTCTTCGAGCCGGATGTCGAAAAATTTGCGCACATACAGCTCGGTCTGGGTATCGACGATCGAAAGCTCATGTAGCCTGGCGTTGTCGATAGACATGGCCATCTGATTGGCAACCGCAAGCAGCAGATCGAGGTCTTCGGATGTAAACGGCCGGCTGTTCGAGCGATCGGCAAGATTGATGACACCCATGATGTTGCCATGCACGGTAAGCGGCACTGAAATCAGCGTATCTGGCGACTTTGTGCCGGCGCTGCTGTCATAATTCTTGAAGCGCTCGTCGGTGCGGCAATCCATGCAGAGAATCGGTTCACCGGTTTTTGCCACCTCACCGGCGATACCTTCGCCGACCTTGAGTGAAAATCTCGGTCGGGCAGCACCACTTGAACTCACGACAGGAGCTTCTACGGCGGCAGCTTCTTCGGGCACAACTGATTCTTCAGTTGCAGCGCGAACCTTTGCGTCATCCTCGCGCTTACCTTCGAGATGAGAAAGACGGGGATCCGAGTTTTCGGCAGTTGCGGCGCCAGCCGCTTTGAAACTTTCGACCTTCAGCAGAGTGCGATCTTCGTTCAACAGCATGATCGAGCCGCGACGGGCCTGAAAGAGCTCGACAAGATGTTCAAGACAGCCATCCAGAGCCTGCTGATAAGTTGCAGAAGTGTTGATCAGCTGAGTAACCCGGTAAAGGGCGCTAAGCTCCATAACCTTTTTTCTGATGCGGCGACTCATGTTGTTGAAACAGCCGGCCAGAAAACCCAGTTCATCGCTGCGGTTCATATCGACGGTCGCTTCTAGATTGCCTTCGCTGAGCTCATCTGCCTTATGGGCGATCTCGATGATCGGGCTGGTCATTCTGATACTGAACCAGGTCGCCAGCATGAACGCGACAACCGAAAGCAGAATGACAAATTTGAGCGTTTTTTCGCCGATCGATCTGGCAACCGCATAGACTTCGCCGGCATTCTGAAAGACGAAAATTCTCAGGCCATAATGCAGAATCGGCAGGGAAATGGCGACCTGAGGCGAGGTGCCATTGCCCTTCGGCAGCAGATCGTAAGCGCCGCAGGGTTTTTCCATGAGATCAGAGATCAGTTCTTTCGGGAAATCGGGCTGTTCAAGAATGTTTTCGCCCGTCTGAGTAACGAGAAAATAGCGAAAGTTGGTGCCAAAAGTGATACCTTCGAGCGATTTGCGCAGTTTCAAAAAAGAAACGGTCGAAATGACAACCGGGCTCTCAGGGCTGTCGGAAACCGGGGCCTTGACATGAAAAGCTTCGGGCGAAAAGAAAATGCTCTGGGCTGAGTTGAAAAGGAGCTGTTCCGGCACCGAAAGGGCGGTAATGGCGTTCTGATCAGGTTTAGAATGATTCAGCAGTGCGCCTTCAGAAGAAACAAGCACCAGCCGCTCGACGTATTCGTAAGCCTGGTCCAGTTGTTGAAGGGCATGCGAAGCTCCTTCTGAGACAGGCTCACGCAGACGCACGTCAGCGGCCACATAGCGGGTCAGCTCATCATAGACGCTGACATACTGATCAACCTCGTATTTTACCTGCTGAAAGGCCTGAATGTTGCCTTCGATAAGAATATCGCGGGCGATTTCGCCAAGAATATTGAACGAATAAAGCCCAAGCGAAAGAAGCGGCAGAATCGTCAGAAGAAATATGCCAAGCCAGGCCCTGAGCTTGATGCTTTTAAAGAAACCAGGCTTCGCACCTGATGTTTTGTTCATGCTGATTACCCGTTAAGAATAGGTTTTATGTACCCTGCCAGTGTAATAAAAAACCGGCCGGCAAGTAAAGTTTTATCGTGTTCGCCCCTTCTGCCGCATCAATTCTTCGAAACGCCGCGGAAAAGTCGAACGATGATCTTTTCGCCAGGCGATAGTTTCGGGCAGATTTCGCCAGATATCGTGAATGCCCAGAGTCGCACCTGCCTGCAGCAGGAGTTTTGCCACTTCGAGGTAATCTTTCTCGTCTTTCGAAGCGGCCGGAAAAGACTTCTGATTTTCGACAGCGGCGGCTGCCAGATGCAGAGGCGTCTGCCAGTTATTATTCAGACAGTCAGGGCCGGAATTGTTTTCGAGAAGAATCCTCACGGTGGCGGGGCTGCCATTGGCCGCGGCAAAATGCAGCGGCAGATTGCCGTCGATATCCTGTGCCAAAATGTCAGCGCGGCGGGTAAGCAAAAATTCAAGAATTTTCGGGTAGCTGTAGAATGCCGCATAATGCAGCGGCGTAAACTTTTTCAGCCCATCAACAGCATTTACTTCTGCGCCGGCATTTATAAGAACATTCACCATGGCGTGCTGCCCGTTAATGACAGCCAGATGCAGAGGCGAGCGGCCAAGTTCATCGTTCATCGTCGCCAGAATCGGGTTTCTCGCCAGGGCCCGGCGCACGCCATCGAGATCTCCGTCAGCAACCTGCCTGTGAAAAGGATCGGCTGCCAGCGGGAAAGCTGTTCCGGTTTGAAAATACAGAACCAGAAAGAAAATACCCAGATATTTTGGCAACAGCGCAAAAACTTTACATTGCTTAAACAAAAGCCGTCTCTCCGAAAATCAGATTGTCTGCTAGAATTATATTAGAAATGGCCTTCAGGAGAAACACCATGAAAAGAATTATTTTCGGTCTGCTGTTATTCGTTCTTTTTTCAGCATCGGCTCTTTCAGCTCAACCAGATCAGCAACAGGAACATGAAGCTATTCTCAAAGGGCTCGGGTTCGCTTTTCAGGGCAAAGATTTCAAAACCGTCAAAATTGCGCTGATCAGCATGAAAGGGAAAGATACCAATACCGCTGTAAATGCTTCAGAGGGGCAGAATCTCACCCAGGGATCAGAAAATCAGCAATTAAAAGGTAAACTCGTGATCGGTGGCTATGATTACACACTCAGGGTAACGAGTTATGCCGCCATCAATATCGAAGCCGACCTTTTCAGCGAAGAAACCCGAACCTCAGCCACAGATAACGGCGAACTGAAACTGCCGGTACCTCTGGGTATGTATCTCTGAATCTTAGTGAGCCTGACCCGGGCTGCCCGGTAATTACAGGTTCTTTACGGCTCAA
>Ga0116172_10005340_pt1 | contig 10242 bp, 8 predicted proteins | sample AD_UKC083_MetaG_FD_89799 | JGI IMG/M metagenome (GOLD analysis project Ga0116172, IMG submission 89799) | Active sludge microbial communities of municipal wastewater-treating anaerobic digesters from USA - AD_UKC083_MetaG | ecosystem: Engineered > Bioreactor > Anaerobic > Digestate | place: USA...
CTGTGAGCGCTGTCATACGCGCCGGCCGCACACCCAGACCCTCTTTGTGGAAGACCATCCGGACCGCACCTACGACATCTTTAAAAACAAGCTCTATAACCGCAAGGCGCCCGAGAACACTTTTATCCATCAGGTTCTCGATAAGCATACAGACCGCATAGCCTGTCAGACCTGTCACATAAAGTACTATTCAACGACCTACAAGACCAAGACCTGGTGGGACTGGTCCAAGGCCGGACAGAAAAATGAAGAGGGCAAGCCTAAGGTAATCAAAGACGCCGACGGCGACACCCTCTACGACGGCAAAAAAGGTGAGTTCCGGCTCGCGAAAAACGCTCAGCCTGAATACTTCTGGTTCAACGGCATGGTCGACCACATACTGGTCGGCGATAAAATAGATCCCCGGAAGACTCCGCTAAACATCAACCGCATCTCCGGCGAGTGCGGCGAACCCGGCGCAAAGATCTGGCCCTTCAAGGTGATGCGAGGCAAGCAGCCTTACGATCCGGAAAACAAGACCCTCATAGTTCCCAAGCTTTTCGGCCCCAGGGGAAGCGGGGCGTACTGGAGCGACTGGGACTGGAACAAATCCGCCGAAATCGGCATGAAGGCCGCCGGCGTACCCTACAGCGGAAAGCTCGACTGGATCGAGACGGAGATGAACTGGCCGCTTACCCATCTCGTGGCGCCCGGCAAAAAAGCCCTGGAGTGCAACGACTGCCATTCGCGCTCAAGCAGGCTTGCGGGGCTCTCCGCCTGTTGGATTCCCGGACGCGACCGAAGCCTTCCGCTCGACATTTTGGGTTGGCTGATGATCGCCGGTTGTTTTGCCGGTGTCGGTTATCACGGAGGAAGGCGCTACATTATTGCGAAGAAGAACAAGAACAGGGAGGCCCGCTCATGACACGAAAAGTTTACATGTACAAGCGCTTCGAGCGCTTCTGGCACTGGGCCCAGGCCTTTCTCATCTTCTTTCTGGCATTCACCGGCTTCGAGGTTCACGGCTCGTACCGCGTGTTCGGGTTCGAGCGCGCGGTGGTGCTGCACAACTACGCGGGCTGGAGCCTTATAGTGCTTATCGCCTTCGCCATCTTCTGGCATTTCACCACCGGTGAGTGGCGGCAGTACGTGCCCACCACAGACAAATTGCGGGAGATGCTGCTGTATTACGTCTCCGGCATCTTCCGAAACGAGAAGAGGCCCGTCAGCAAAACCGAACAGGTCAAACTGAACCCCTTGCAGCGCCTGACATACGTCGGGTACAAGGTGGCCATCGTGCCGGTAATGGTTTCCACCGGGATGATCTACTACTTCGTGGCCCACGGCGGCATGACGCTTAAAACGGTCCGCTGGATCGCCGTCATCCACACGCTCGGCGCCTTCGCGCTTATCGCCTTTACCATCATCCATGTTTACATGACCACGACCGGCCACACACCGTTGTCGCACATAAAGGCCATGATTACCGGATGGGACGAGGTGGAGGTGGACGATATAGAGGCATCATGAAACCATCCCTGTACGCGGCGCGCAACTGCGCCGCGTACAGGTCCAATCTATCCGACTAAATCTTCAACAGCCGCCTAGCATTCTCCGACAGCCACAGTTTTTTCACCTCATCTTTAAGAGGCAGGGCCATCACCTCGTTTATTCCCGTTTTAAAATCCTGGGCAGGCCAGGCGGTTGCAAACAGTATCTTTTCGCGCAGAAGGGTGTTGCCGTAACGCAGCAGCGTGTCCCAGCCGGAGCCTTCGGCGCCAAGATAGCGCGGATTGATTGCAGCGAAATCGGCATACACATTTTCGTGCCTCCATATCACCGCCATCATCTCCGGCACCCATGGCCAGCCTCCGTGGCCCGCGATGATCTTTAGCTCGGGAAAGTGCCCTGCTACCTCATCAAGATAGATGGGGCGCCCGAAGTCCATGGAAAGCTGCGGGACGAAGTTCAGCGAGGTGTGGATCCAAATCGGCATGTCCATCTCGACACACTTGGCGTATATGGGATAGTAAAGCTTGTCGTTGCTTCTCAGCTTGTGCAGCCAGGGCTCGAGGCACAGGCATTTCATATTCATGTTTTTTGTGAGGTGTTCAATCTGGCGCACTGCCTTCATGCCCTTATGGGGATCAACCGCTCCCATAAACATGAATCGGTCCGGCTTTTGCATAACGAACTCGTAAACGGATTCATTGGGCGTCACCATGTTGAAGGTGGTCTCCGCATCCTCGGCGGTAAGAAGCACCCGCTCCACTCCCGCTTCATCCATTAAGGCGAGAAGAAAACCCGCCGGGTCCCCCTTCATAGCCCCCATTATGGCTTCCTTCTCCGAGTCCGAATAAAGCTGGTTGTATTTAGCGAACGGTCCATTGGGGTTCGCGAAACCCTCCAGCGTCTCAGGAAGAGGAGGGATTGCGCACACATCGATTACTCCGGAAACACCATTGTCATTCATTCTTTTTTCCTCTTAAACTATAGTTATAACTATTCAACCCCGCACCAGCGCTGGATGAAATCGGCCAATATCGCCGCCGTCTGTACTACCTGATCGACGGGGACGTATTCATCCTCTGTGTGGGCCCGCGCAATGCTTCCTGGGCCGAACATGAAGGTCGGAGTCCTGGGCTCCAGATTGAGAAGCTGCTGCATATCGGCAGGGCTTACAAAACCTACCGGCTCTGCATCATTACCGGTAAGCGCGTGTATCGAATCGCGAAAAAGCCTTATGCTTTCGTGCGTTTCGCTGATCTCGGCGGGATAACTTCTTCCCCCAAGAATAACCCAGGAGAATTCCGGCCTCTCTTTCGCCAGCCACGGATCGGTATCGGTAACCGAAAGAATTACCTCCTGCATGGCGTCCGCAATCATTTTTGGGTCTTCCCCCGGCATCACCGTCGCCCTGGTCCACACCTGGGCCTTGCCGGGTATTCTGCCGATATTTCCGTTGTCCGCCCTGAGTATGTTCACCACGGGTGATGATGCCGAAACATCCGGATCGCCGGAATATCGCGGATCGGTCATCGTGCTCTTTCGCAGGTCTCGCCACTTTCTGATGCCCGCAACCACCACCTCGGCCTTTTCCAGGGCGTTCACCCCTTCCCACATCATAGTGGAATGGGCCCCGCTACCCTTAACCGTAACGATGAGGTACGCCCCTCCGGTAAGAGCGGTACAGAGCTTCATATCCGTAGGCTCCGGTATGACGCAAGCATCGGCCCGGAGGCCCCTTTCCTGGAGCGCGAGTATACCGTTTCCGGGGCCCTCCTCTTCTACAACCCCCGACACTATGAGATCACCCTTCAATTTTATGCCGCTATCGATGATCGATTTTACCGCATACAGTATGGCTGCGCCACCACCCTTCATATCGCAGGCCCCTCTTCCATAAAGCAGCCCGTCCTCTATACAGGCTTTCCACGGGTCCCTGGTCCACAGCGACCGGTCGACATCCACCACGTCGAGATGAAAATTGAGCATGAGGCTGCGCCCGTTCCCCTTTCCAGGAAGCACTCCGACTACATTGGGCCTGTTCTCATAGGGATAACTGAAGCGATAAAAAGCCTCCGGGTATGCCTTCATAAGCTTTTCCGGATCTATATCAAAGGAATCCACATTAAACCCCTTATGATCCAGCCATTTAGCCAGCCAACCGCTCATTTCCGACTCCTTGCCGGTCGGCGAAGGAATGGCTATCATTTCGCTTAAAAGGTCCGTTATCTCGTTTCGGGACTCCCTAATGCGATAGCAAATATCGTTACTTTTCATCCCGGACTCCCTTTTATGATTAGCGATTCTTTCTTATCAACAGATAATACCCGCAGCCTATAATCACCCAGCCTGCGAACACGCCAAGCGCCCATACCTTTAAAATTGCGAGCGATATCACCCAGGTCGGCACCACCGCTATCGCGGCTATTATGGGTATATAGGGATAGCCATGAATCCTGTAAGGCCTCTCCAGGTCAGGCTCCTTGCGTCGTAGCACCAGGACCGTCAGGGCCACGAGAAAATAGCTTACCAGAACCGAGGCCGCGGCGGTGTCAAAAAGCACTATGAGCTCCTGTATAAAGCTTCCCGCCACCCCCAGTGCCCCGACAAACAGTATGCCGGCATAGGGGACCTTTGTTTTAGTGCTCAGCTTTCCAAAGACCGCCGGGACCTCTCCGTCCTGAGCCATCCCGTATAACAGGCGGGAGCCTCCCACCATAAATGCGTTCATCGTGGTGATGAGGCCGCAGATCCCGGCGATAATGACTATGTAGGCCCCCTTGGGCCCCAGGGCTTTAAATACCGACGGCATGATGGGAATGTGCTCGGCATTCTTTGCGATGGTTTCCCAGTGGACCACCCCGGCGGTGACCACCAGAACCGCTATATACATAAAGGCCACGAAGAAGATGGACACCGGGATGATAAAGACCATCTTTCTAATGGGCGCGTTCACTTCCTCCGCGGCCTGCGGCAGCACGTCGTAGCCCATAAAGGCGAGCATGGCGATGGGGATCATGAGAAAAATACCGCCGGTGCCTCGCCCAAAGAAGGGCTTGAAGTTCTGAAGCTCCAGCTCCGGTATCCCGGCAAAGACGAATATCAAAAGCCCTATGAAAAGCGCGGCCGTCAACAGAAACTGGACCAACCCGGAGAAACGGATGCCCGCCAGGTTGACCAAGGTGAAAACCAGCGCCAGGACCGCCCCTACCATGGACGGATCAAGCGCCGGGAACACGCCGTTGATCAGCTTGCCGAGAATTATGCACTCTCCCGGCATCATGGCGGCATAGGCCATTACGAGCAGCCAGCCCGCGATAAATCCGACAAACTTGTTGATGCCCCGGCGCACATAAATATAGGCGCCCCCCGCATAGGGCATGGCGGAGCACAGCTCGGCGAAACAAAGGCCCACAAAAAGCGTTAGTATCGCGGCGACACCGATGGAGATCATCACGGCTGGACCGGCCCGGTCGAGAAAAACATTGGCGAGGATGGCCCATGCCATCCCCACCATGGCACCGGTAATGAGCGTGAACAGCGTAAACAGGGTAAGCCCTCTGGTCAGCTTGTTTTCTTTTTCCATCCTTATTCCCCTTGCCTATTGATAGGGTCGTTTATTTTAAAAACTCCACGATGCTCTTTGTGTCCAAAACAGGGCCGATCAGACGGTCGAACCTCGCAAGCGCCAGGGCATGGTCTTTCTCGGTCGCCGTGGAGCAGGCATCGGAAACGATGATGGAAAAATATCCCCGGTCGGAGGCGTTCCTTACCGTCGCTTCAACACAGAAATCAGATAGAAACCCGCATACGATGATGCCGGTTATTCCGAGATGGTTCAGATAACGCTGCAAAGGGGTCGACTCGAAGGCGCTCCAGCTTGCCTTCTCGATTATCATGTCCTCGCCTCGAATAAGGGGCTCGATATCATCGAAGAACCCAGTATCCCAGCCATCACCGAGGAGGACGCCGGGGGCGTCTCTGTGCACCTCCTCCATAAGCCTCCCGTCGAATGTCCCTGGGAATATGTCCTTTCCGCCGGGCAAACGGGAATGCCTGGTCCAGAAAACCGGTATACCGGAGGCCCTGCATGCCTTTACCAGAGATTCGATTTTTCCGACGGCGCCGGTTTCTTTCGCCTTTTTCCATGTCCCTGTGGATGCAAAGCTCCCTTTCTCGTGAAGGACGCTGTTTTGCGGGTCGATGACGAGAAGGGCGGTGGCCTCTTTATGAAGATAGAGCCTCCAATCGACGATATCGTTGAGCGAGAACCCCTCCGCCATTTTTTTGCCGATTTCCTCGACCGAAAAACTGCGCTGTACGGAGGGAAGCGGAGGCGCACTGGATTTATCGAGCAGATCGAGGACTCCGGCGGTGTCAATGACCGGCCCGATCATCCGTCGCATTCTTTGCAGCGAGTCCTGGTGGAGCTCCTCGTTCTGAGTGGCGCAGCCGTCGGACACCGTGACGGCCAGATAACCCTTGTCGCAGGCCGAACGTACCGTCGCTTCGATGCAAAAATCGGTAAGGAATCCTGTTATTAGAATCGTCCGCGCTCCGATGTTTCTAAGGTATTTCTCCAGGGCGGTCCCTTCGAACATGCTGGACCCGTGCTTTCCGATTAGGATGTCCTTTTCGTCGACACAGTCAGCCAGACCCTCGTATATGTCGGTCTCCCATGTGTTCTGCAAAAACCCGTTCGGAATCAGGGTCCTTATCAGGGTCAGCGAATCGCCGTCCCAGGTCCCCGGGAACAAGTCCCTCCCCTTCTCCAGCCTGTACTGCTTGCCCCATATTACGGGCACCCCGGACTTTCTGCACGCGGCCACAATCTTTTTGATATTTTCTATTGAGCCGTTTTCCCTGGCGTGTTTCCATACCTGCCAGAAATTGAGGAAGCCCTTTTCGTCCAGAACGTCGTTCTGCGGGTCGATTACAAGTAAGACGGAGCGGGAGCTTTTAAAATACTCCTTCCAACCAGCCCGCTCAAATAAATCGAGTGCTCCATTTTTTTCCATAACGATACCCCCGATCGGTTATTTTTTCTCGTAGGCCCGCTCGAAATAATTAATTTTATACTCCGACCGTTCGAGCGTGTTAGGCGGAATCATTATGATGTCAGCGGTAAACACCAGCTTCTCCTTTATGCTCTTCTTTAAGCGGCCGGCAAGGTCCTTAATCGCGTCCCCGGTAACGCCCTCCCCGTGTTCGATCTTGAGTTCCAGATTGGTGCTTATGGCCGGTCCCGGCTCATAGAGAACGATTCTGAACTCGCCGGTGGTATCCGGCATGAACGAGCTGATTACGTCCTTCACCGCGGATGGAAAGACATTGACGGCCTTGACTTTCAGCATATCGTCGCTACGGCCGAACACGCTGAAGCGGAATGCTGTGCGGCCGCATGCGCATGCCGAGGTATAAACGCGAACCATGTCCCGGCATCTGTAACGGAGCACGGGCGTGGCCTCGCGGTCGATGGTGGTGTACACTATCTCGCCCTCGGCTCCGTCAGTCATGGGGATGCTTTTAAGGGTTGCCGGATCGATCAACTCCGCCTGGACCAGCCCCTGCCCGCAGAAATGCATGCCCTCGCCTTCGCCGCACTCGCTTGCCAGGTCGGCGGCCACGTCGGCCAGTCCGTAAAAGTTCCGTGCGACGATGCCCCACTCGGCCTCTATGCTGCGCCTGTCCTCCTCGGGCATCGCCTCTCCCGCCAGAAATCCCTTGCTGAAACCGAGCTCCTTAGGCTCGCGCCCAAGCTGTTTTCGCACATAGTCGGCCAGAAAGACTGTCGCCGAGGGGGTCGCGAACAATACCGTGGGTTTCATGTCGAGGACGATCTGGATGAGCTTTTCAAGCCCGGTAGTGGCCAGCGGCGCGGGGATAACGCACACCCCCATGGCCTCGGCCGAAACGGCCTCGGAAAGTCCGCCCACGAAGAGCGTATAGTTCGCAGGATGGACGAAAGAATCTCCGGGCCGCAGCCCCCCGGTCCAGGCGTGCCTTGCGAAGAGCTCCTTCCAGTTGTCCGCGTCGCGGGCCGTAAGTCCTATGTACAATGGCCTTCCGGTCGTACCGCTGGTTCCCTGTATGCGAACAAGCGCGGACTTGGGAGCGCACTGATGTCCGCCGAGCCCTCCGTCCTCGGCCTGGGTCTGTCTCAGGTCGTCCTTGGTGGTAAACGGGAGCTTTACGATGTCATCGCGCGTCCTGATGTCGCCCGGCTCTAGGCCGATATCCTTGAATTTTTTCCTGTAGAAGGGGGAATTATCGTACACATAAGAGACCTCCTTTAGGAGCCTCTCCGTCTCCAGCTTAAAAAGCCCCTCGTCCGAAATCGTTTCGATTTCTTCATTCCAGTATTTTCTGTCTGCCATCACTCCTCCTCCTTTCTCCTAAATTGAGTTTATATACCGCGCCCATTGACGGGCGGGCGCACAACAGCCGAGATCGCATTTAATCCAATATTTAAATGAATGAACACTCATTCATTTTAAGACGAAATGAATCAGCTCGCAGCCTTCATGCAAAATGTCGTGACCCGCTCGACGTCGGCGGGAGTAAACTTTCGCTTTTTCGGTTTTGCGTCTATGCGTATCTGCATTTGCTGCAGCGGTATCGAAAAAAAGATTATAAAGATGTCTTCCAGGGAAAGCTTGGGGCTTATCTCTCCCGTTGCGGCCCCTTTCTCTCGTATGGCCACGCACTGGTTTCGCGTGGCCCTCATTCGTGAAACTGGGACATGGAATCTGTGCTCATTTATAAGGAAAAAGAGGAATTTGACGAGGTCGGGCTTGCTGTCGCTCATCGAGAACATGTATGAGGTTATTTTAACCATGGCCTCGCGGACGGTGGCGCACTCGCGGATGGCGGTATCGATAAAATTATCGAATTCTTCGACCCTGTTTTCGTAGATGGAGCGCACCAGGTCTTCTTTGTTTTTATAATGGCTGTAGAGGTATCCGGACGAAACGCCCGCCTCCCCGGCTATCTCGGCGACCGAAGCGCCGGCATATCCCTTTTTGACTATCATGGATATGGCCGCTTTTTCAAGCCTCTCCCCGAGCTTAAGATTTACCTTTCTCGCCATAATTATATAATGAACATTCATTCATTAATCAAAGCCTTTTATTGCGGCGCATGCGATCTGTCAAGCCAAAATTTTAAAAACCGGAACCCGGGGTATCCCTCCATTCGCCCTTGACAAACCCTTAAAAATCCACCAAAATAAATCGTCTAAAGGCATAATTGGGTAGGGATCTGCCCGTCCTCCCTGCCTGTGGAGGGAGGACATCGCTCATTCCAATTCAGAACAGCCCAATTATAAACAATAAAAGAGGAGGATATCCATATGGAAAAGAAAGGCGTTTTCGGACGCTTCCTCGTGCCGCTTCTCGTCGCGCTCGGCACACTCGCCATATCGAGCCTCATCTACCACGGGTCAAGCCCCATGACGCCGGGAACGCTTCGTACAATCATCAAAGACGTCTCGGGCGCACTTATGTTCATCTCCATCTGGCTTTTTGCATTTATAGGCCCTCCGATGGCCTATTTCCGAGGGGCCTCCTTCGCGGAGCGGCTTACCGTCGCCTTTGCCAACCCGCTCGTCTGGCTCGTGCGCATGGCGCTCGCCGTCTCATGCCAGTTCGGCGCCATTGAGATGGTGTACTTCTTCTTTCTTCCCTGGACCTTCGGCGTTGTCGCGGTTACGATCTTCACATTTTCCCTTTCGGAACTCGCCTGCAGGGCCATTGACCGGCGGCGAGATGCCGATGTCAGAGTGCTGCATCCGGGCGTCATCTCTCTCTTAATAATAGGAGTCGCCGGCGTGTACTTTGGGCTGATAAAGGGTCAGGAATGGGCATATGTCATCGTAAACCACTACGCCGACCACTTCATCCGATAGGAGGTCCCAGATGAAAAAAATTTCTTCATTGAATCTGGAAGACGGCCGGCTCCTCTCGCGACGCCAGGCCCTTAAAGCGGCAGCCGGGGCGGCGGCCGCAACACTCGTAAGCAGCTTACCCTTTAAAGGCGGCCTTCTACATGCAGCGCCACGCAGACGCCCAAACATCATCTTCGTCCTTACCGATGACCACCGTTACGACATGTTGGGGGCGCTTGGACATCCTTTTCTCAAAACACCCAACATGGACCGGCTGGTTCGCGAGGGGGTGCTCTTTTCCAACGCCTTCGCCACCACATCGCTTTGCAGCCCCAGCCGTGCGAGTTTTCTCACCGGCCGCTATGCCTCTTCGCACGGCGTTATCAACAACTTCACGCCATGGAGGGACGGCAATATAACCTTCATGGAGCTTCTAAAAAAGGCCGGATACGACACCGCATTTATTGGTAAGTGGCACATGCCGGGCGGCGGCCTTCCAAAACTCCGGGGCGTCGACCTGTTGGTGTCATTCACCAAGAAGGACGGCCAGGGCGACTACTATGACTGCCCGCTCTTCGTAAACCATCGGCCGGCCGCGCCGCGAAAGGAATACATCACCGAGGAGCTCACGGAATACGCGCTCGGCTTCATAAAGGAGCGCCGCGACAGACCCTTCTGTCTCTATCTCTCACACAAGGCAGTCCACCACGACTGGAAGCCGCCGCGCCACTTGAAGGGCATTTACAAAAACGAGAAAATCGATTTTCTTGCGCCGGAATCCGATAAATGGAACACCTGGAGCGGCACCAACTGGCTGGAGGGCTCCATGGGCTCGATGCACGGCATCTATCGCCGATACTGCGAGTGTCTTA
>Ga0116172_10005348_pt1 | contig 10233 bp, 8 predicted proteins | sample AD_UKC083_MetaG_FD_89799 | JGI IMG/M metagenome (GOLD analysis project Ga0116172, IMG submission 89799) | Active sludge microbial communities of municipal wastewater-treating anaerobic digesters from USA - AD_UKC083_MetaG | ecosystem: Engineered > Bioreactor > Anaerobic > Digestate | place: USA...
TGGTTCTGCACCATGTCCCGCAGGGCACCGGCCGTGTCGTAATACCCTCCCCGCTTGCCCACCCCGAGCTCTTCGGCCGCCGTGATCTCCACCCAGTCGATGTCATTCCTGTTCCAGACAGATTCGAAAATGGCATTCGAAAACCGGAATGCGAGGATGTTCTGCACGGTTTCCTTCCCAAGGTAGTGATCGATGCGGTAGATCTGGTCCTCGCGGCAGCATCCGAGGAGGGCATCCTGGAGCGCACGGGCCGATTCGAGATCATACCCGAAAGGTTTTTCGACGATCAGTCTCCTGTACCCGTCACGCTCGTCCATCATGCCCGTCTCGGCCAGTCCGGCAGCGATTCCCGCATAGAGTGCCGGCGGGACCGCCAGGTAAAAAATGCAGTCTCCACACCCCCCGTCAGCCGTCAGGGCTGCCTTGAGGCCGGCAAAGGATCCTCCTTCAGGAATGGAGACGAAGGAAAAAGCGCGCGAGAATGCATCAAGTGCATCCGGATCCACCCCGGCCACCGTCGCACGGACGGCGTCCCGGATGTGTTCCTGGTACGCCTGATCCACAAACCCGGTCCGCCCGGTCCCGATCACCCTCAGGCCCGGCGGCAGCGCGGCCCGGCCTGCGAAATGCCAGAGTGCGGGAACCAGTTTGCGACGGGCGAGATCTCCCGATGCCCCGAATATGACGATCGTCGGCCCGGACCGTTCTTTCATGGAGCCCTCCTCTGCGGGTCATACCAGATTGCATGCCCATACCGGTAATATATGCCATTTTTTATATTATGGATACCATGGAAAGAGTCGGGCATCATGACTCTTGTCCGTAGAGAACTTCCACCAGGACCAGTGCATGAGCCGGGAGCATCGGGCCGGCCGCCTGCCTTGAGCGCGCCTCAAGGATGCCCGGGATGTCCGAAGCGGCGAGTCTGCCGGAACTCACCTCGACGAGAGTCCCGGCAAGGATCCGGACCATGTTGTGCAGGAACCCGTCGCCAAAAAACTCCAGATCGACGAACTGCCCGTCACGGACAAACTCGATGGAATGGATCACCCGCTCGGCGGACTTCTCCTTGAGCCGGGCATTGGTGCAACTGGTGAAATCGTGCCGCCCGCACAGACAATCAGCAGCCCGGCGCATCTCGTCCCAATCCAACGGACGGGGGATGTGGAGCGCATAGCGTCTCATGAAGACATCATGAACCGCCCCGGTATCCAGGCGATAGGCGTAGCGTTTGGCACGGGCATGGAACCGGGCGTGGAACCTGGGATCGGCCTCCTTGACCGTCCGGACCGCCAAATCGGGAGGGAGGGTCCGTTCGAGCGCGGACACAATCTCCCCGCAGGAGAGACCGGACCGGGTATGGAAATTGGCGACCTGGCCCAGGGCATGCACCCCGGCATCCGTCCGGCCGGACCCGATCACCTCGACCGGGGCACCTGTGATCCCTGAGAGGGCCTCCTCCAGCACACCCTGGATGGTCCTCCCGGCCTTCCCGCCCCCGAGCCTCTGCCAGCCTTCGTAGCGGCCTCCGTCATACTGGATCACCATTTCAAGATTGCGCATAGCCCCCCCTGGAATCCCTTGAGTATACAGCGTTTTGGCCTCATGCGACATCCGCGAAACGCTCTGCCCTCCCGTGAGAGAATCCCGCGCGGGCCGGAAGATCCGGGGAAGGATTCGGGTGTCAGAGCGGTCCCGGGCTCCACAAACCGGTAGTGTTTATTTCTCTTGCTGACAAACAGGCAGAACAGCTATACTGTGCCTGCTGTTCACAAAAAGACCAGTTCACGTATGAGGTAACCAGACAATGAGTAAACGAGTCGTCGTTCTTGCCCTCGGTGGCAACGGAATTCAGCCCTCCAATTCGAAGGGTTCCTACGAAGATCAGTTCAAAAACATCGATATCACAGCCCAGCAGATCGCGCATCTCATCGAGAGCCGCTACAAGGTTGTCATCACCCACGGAAACGGCCCCCAGGTCGGAACGATCATGACACAGATGGCCGCTGCCGCCGACTCGGTTCCCGAACAACCCATGCGGATCTGCGGTGCGATGACCCAGGGCCAGATCGGCTATCTTCTCCAGAGCCGGCTCCAGTACCACCTTCTCAAACTCCGTGGTGCGCCCGTTCCGGTCTGCACCGTAGTCACCCAGGTCGTCGTCGACAAGGACGATCCGGCCTTCCAGAATCCGACCAAACCGGTCGGCTCGTTTTACTCCAAAGAGGAAGCGGACGCCATCGCCAAGGCCAATGGCTACACGATGAAGGAAGTCGCTCCCGAAAAGCCGAAACCCTGGCGCCGGGTTGTCTGTTCGCCGAAACCGCAGGATATCGTCGAAATCGACTCGATCACCCAGCTCCTGGACAATCACGTCGTTGTCATCTCCTGCGGCGGTGGCGGCATTCCGGTCGTCCGCAAGACCGACGGAGAGTGTGAGGGCATCGATGCCGTCATCGACAAGGACTACACCGCCGCCCTCCTCGCCAAGAAAGTGGATGCGGACTATCTGATGATCCTGACCGATGTCGAGAAGGTCGCCCTCAATTACGGCAAGCCGGACCAGAAGTGGCTGGACACCCTTTCCAGTGACGAGGCTGAAAAAATGCACAAGTCCGGCGAGTTCCCCGGTGGCTCGATGGGCCCCAAGGTCCAGGCAGCGATCGACTTCGTCCGCTGGGGTGGCGAAGGTGCGATCATCACCTCGCTGGAGAAGGCCCGCGAAGCCCTCTCCGGAAAAACCGGAACCCATTTCAAAAAATGAGATCCTCCCGCTGTTCCAAAGAGCTGTCCCGAAGGGGGCAGCTCTTTTTCGGGTCGGCCTGCCCCTGATTCCTGTTCTGCCAGTGGCACCGTGCCGTTCCCGCGGGAAGCCCGGTGCCACGCCGCGAGAGCGGCAGTCCCGTTTCCCCCTTGTTGTCCGCGGGCTGCCATGGCATACTGCCCCCATGCGCGGATACATCCTGACCACGATTTTCTCAGCCCTGCTCCTTGCTGCCGGAGCGACGACCTGCGGCCGGGGCGACGGTATGTCCATCCTGTTCCTGCATCCGCCGGGTGTCGAAACGACACCAGTGCAACAGGGCTTGACCTTTGCCGTCGAGGAGTTGAATTCCCGGGATGGACTCGGAGGAAGAACCCTGGTGCTTGAAACACTCGCCGTCTCCCTGCACACCAATGCCCTCGAGACGCTCCTCCATGAACAATTCCGCAGATCCGCCCCCTTTCTCATCATCGTGCAACACGACGGGATAGCCCGCGCACTGGAAGCGATCTCGACCAGAATCAGGATTCCGGTCATCGCGCTTACGGAACTCGCCACGGGCCGGACCAAACGGGATGCCTGGATCTTCAGCAATGCCATTACGGCCCGCGAAGAAGCTCGCATCATCTGGCAACTCGTCCACCACTTCGCTCCGACCGGTGTCAGCGTGATCCACGGCCAGACTCCACGGGAACACGATTTCCTCCGGGAGCTCCGTACCCGCGCTGAGCGGGACGGGAGGAGTTCCATCCTCAATCTTGATCCGGGCTTCCCTCCGGAGGAGGCCGTGATCCTGACCGCCGCAGCGACCGAACTCCCCCTGGTCCTGCAGAGATTGAAGAGCAGCGGCTTCCGCCACCCGGTCATCACGACCAGCCAGGCACTCTTTCCGGGAGTCCGCCGTCTTCCTGAAGCGGAAGGGCTCCTCTGTCCGGCCAGCGCTGTCGACCATCGCTCCCTCAGCCTGATCCGGCGGACTGTCGACAATTTTTTCAGCAGATTCGGCCGCGAGATGACAATCGAGGCGGCGCTGGCCTACGACAGCCTCATGCTCGTCTCCGTGATCGCGGGCAACTCCCCTCCCGATGCGGAGTCCCTGCAGCAGGCCCTTTCGGGCGAAACCGTCTACCCCTCGATCTTCGGAACCCGGCATCTGCCCCATGGCATGCATTCCACGACCCCGGTCATGCGTCCGGTTGTACTCCGGAAAGGCGAACCCGAGGGGCTCTCCTTCGGCCTGCCTGGCGTCGTTCCCTGAAGGATCCCCTCAGGACTCGGGGACAAACACGGCATCCAGTATCCTTCTGAAAACCGTGGGAAAGGTCCGCCCGCCATCGTCCCGGAAACCGATCCAGGCCCCCCGGCCCACCGGGTCCGGCCCACACTCGATGCCGATCCGGTACGGAAAAAACGTGATCGAATAGCGGGTATGACTCCCGGTAAAACGCCCCTTGAGGGGCTCGCAGGTTTTCATGACACAGCCGGTCTCCCGCACCAAAGCTGCGACCTGCTCTTCGGGTACCTCGTCCGGCTCGATGGTCCGGCAGGGTGGTCGCCAGAGTCCGGTCCAGAGTTCGCCGCGGGGTGCCACTTCGACGTACACCCGATCCCCGATCCGGAGACAGGCCACCACCATTCGCAGCCGGATCCGGCCCCCGGTTTGACGACGGACCAGGGTGGTCTGCCCCGTACTCTTTGCGACACAACAGGCTGCGAGGGGACAGGTTTCACAGCGGGGCTCCGAACGGCGACAGACCTGCTCACCGAGTTCCATCAGCGCCTCATTGATGACACCGGGCGGTTCGGAGCGAAATGCGGTCTCCAGAATCGCGCTGATCTCCTTGTCCGAAAGGCCCCGGCCGGAAAACACCCGCGCCATGACCCGCCGGACATTAGCATCCAGTGCGGCCACCGGTTCGCCATGCACGATGGACGCAATCGAGGCCGCGGTATAGGCCCCGATCCCGGGCAAGCGGATCAGTTCATCCCGCGTCGCCGGCATCTCGCCCCCTGCATCAAGAACCTGCCGGGCGGCCTTGTGGATATTCCGGGCGCGGGAATAATAGCCCAAGCCCTCCCACTCCCTGAGGACCTCGGACTCCGACGCGGCCGCCAGCGCTTGAATATCGGGAAAGTGCTCAAGCCAGCGCCGGTGGCGCTCCTCGGCCCGGGCAATCTGCGTCTGCTGGGACATCACCTCGAGAATCCAGACCGAATAGGCTGTAGGATGCCGCCTGAAAAAATATGGCCGCCCGTGATCCCTGAACCAGGCAGCCAGTGCGTGGACAATCACCTCCGGGAGCGCATCATCCACGCTCCGCCTCCCGGGCAACCCGGGGGCGGGGAAGCCCGCTTGATTCCCAGGCGCGTGCCATGACGACAAATTCGTCCATCGACATTTCTTCACCCCGGATTCCGCCCAGGATTCCGGCCAGCTCCAGCAGACGGTCGGCCTGTTCCCCGTTCAAACCGCAAAACGGGGATTCACGCAGACTGTTCCGCAACACCTTGCGCCGGGATGAAAAGACCGCCCGACCGAGGGCAAAGAAGAGACGGGCCGCTTCACCGGCGAGGGGTTTTTCCCGGCGGATCCGCAGTCTGACAACGGACGAATAGACGGATGGAGCCGGATGGAAATTTCCCGGAGAGACATGAAAGAGCAGCTCGGGCTCGGAGTGGAAGCCGGCAAAAAGGGTTAATGCCCCGTACTCGCGGGTCGCCGGTTTGGCCACAATCCGTTCGGCCACCTGTCGCTGGACCATGACAATGATCTCGGTAATGGCCGGGAGGGAAAAGAGCCGGTCAAAAACGGGTGTCGTGATATTGTACGGCAGGTTGGCGATGACGCGCGCGTGGGCAACCGCTGCTTTTTTTTGGGGAACATCCTCAGGCCGGTTTCCATCGCCAGCGCCGTCCATGGAAGCACCATAGAGTGAGCAGTCCGCCTGGAGGAAATCACCACGGACCAGATCGAAGGCGGGAACCCCATGGAAAACCCCGGCCAGCCAGTCACACAAGGCCGCGTCCGTTTCATAGGCCCGCACCCGGGCGCCGGCCGAGAGGAGGAAGTGCGTCAAAAAGCCGAGACCGGGACCGATCTCAAGCACATCTTCTCCGGGTTGAACCGCTGCGGTAGCGACAATGCGTTCGAGGATGTGCCGGCTGACAAGAAAATTCTGCCCCAGACCGTGCCGGGCCGTCATCCCCCTCTCGCGCAAGAATGCCTGCAACCTGCGTGGCGAGAGCAAGGCCTCGATTTTTTCGACGTCCCAGGACTGCACGTTCACTCCCCTTGATGATGCCCGTGATCAGACAAGTATACGCCAGCACCCCCCACCAGGGAAATTCGGGAATCTCGAGGCTGGCCCAGGGGAGCGTGGCCGCCTGATGGATCGCCGCATAGAGAAGGTCGATCATGGTTCCGAAAAATGAAGCAACCCAGGCGCCGGCACCGAAAAACGCGGCCAAGGACAGGACCAAACCGACGGCCTGCAAACCGAGAATGACTGGGACAAAGATGCAATTGGCCAAAGGTGAGACCAGGGAGATCCGCCCGAAAAACCCGGCCAGGATCGGAATGACGGCCAACTGGGCCGCCAGAGAGACGCCAAGGGTCGAGGCCAGCCAGCGGGGCAGGCGCAACCATTGCAGAAATTCGGTCAAAGGTTTTGCAAAGAGGATGATGCCGGCTGTCGCGGCAAAAGACAGGAGGTACCCCGGCTGTCCAAGGACTGTCCGGTCCTCCAGCCAGAGGAGTCCGGCCACGACAATCAGAAGATCGAGCAGGGAAACCCTGGACCGGACGAGCTTCCAGATCTGGAGCAGCCCAAGCATGAGGACGGCCCGCATGACGGAAGCTGTCCAGCCACAGAGCCCGGCATAGATGACGAGGATGGCCATCACACAGGGCCAGGCAAATCGCCGGCCCACGCCGACAAGCCGGGCCAGCCAGAACAGAACGGCACTGGCAACGGCAATATGCATGCCCGAGACGGCCATCACGTGTATGATGCCGGCATCGACAAAATCCTTTGTCTCTTCCTGCCCAAGACCGCTCCGGTCACCAAAGACCAGTGCCTTCATAAAGGCCATCCCCGTATCTCCCAATGACTCAAACCAGGAATCGCAGTGTTGCCGGAGAGTCCTGAGTGCCAGCCGCAAATCTGCCGGGCCTGAAAGAAGTTCCAAATGCTCCGGTCGCCGAATCAGACCCCGAACATCCCGGTCCGCGAGAAATTTCCAAAACCCGGCCCATTGACCACCTTCGGGCAAAGGGAGCACATCCCCGATCACCCTGACGAGGGAGCCATTCGTCACCCCGGCCACGGACCCGTTCTCCAAAAACATGACGAGGCAACCGGACAAGGCTTTTTTCTGTCCATTGATGAGCAGGGCCTGATCGATCTCCAGAATCAGCCTGGTCCGCTTCTCCTTGACAACCATCTCCCGGACGTGACCCGTGCAGTCCCGGACAAGCCAGTGATGGGCTGCCAGATCCCGCTCCTGGTACCCTCCGAGCAAGCAATTCCAGCCACCCATAAACACGGCCCAGAGGGTGAACACGATACCCACATCCCGCAGCCATGTCTGCTTTGGGACAAACCGCCTTCCCGTCAGGCAGAGCAGACCGAAAAGCAGGCCCCCGCCCGTCAGGAGCCAGACGAGTGTCGTATCCCTGACTTCAACCACAAATTCTCCGCTGGCCATCAAACCAAGCACGCCACACCGCAGATATCCACTTGCCGTCATTGACTTCCTCCGTATCTTCTACAGGGAGAAGAGTCGCCGGACGTTCAATGGTGCGCAAAAAATTCCAAAATAATGAGGTCAAGCATGGAACTGAAGCAGATTCTTGACAAACGCCGAAGCCTGCGGGTCTATGATACACGGATTCCCGACCGGGAAACGCTCCTCTCCTGCATCGAAGCAGCCCGGATCTCACCCTCCGGTGAAAACGTCCAACCCTGGCGCTTTTGTGTGATCGACGAACCCGGGCTGCTCGGCGAGTTGACCGAGGCCTGTACCGGTGGAATCTATCTTCCCACCAAATTCATCCGCAAAGCCCCGGTGATCATCGCGGTAACAGCCAAAACCGACATCATGGTCAATAAAATCGGGACATTCCTCCAAGGAACCCAGTTTTACCTCCTGGACCTCGGCATCGCCTGCCAACAGCTTGTCCTCCGGGCAGAGGACCTCGGGTTGGGTACGTGCTACATCGGCTGGTTCCATGTGGAAAAGGCACGCAAGGTACTCGATCTTCCCAAAAAAGAAAAACTCGTTTGCCTGATCTCGCTCGGATATCCGCCCCCCGGGTACAAGAGCCCCGAGGGTCACAAGCGGAAAGCCCTGGACGAGATCGTCCGTTTCAACCGCGAAGACTGAAAACCGCTCACGATCTCTCCCTCATCCGGTTTCTTTTTCTGAATGGCCTCTCCCGAATGGCATGTGCCCGGTTCTGTGCAAGTGAACCTTGTGCTCAACCGGCTTCCGTGCCCCGAGTCAGACCTCCCATCCTGTTCCGGTTGGTTGCTTGCGTATCTTTGGCCCGGACACCCAACAAGGTGATCTGTCTCCGGAGCGTCCCGGTTTGTGGCGGGATGTCGATATACCTGTTACAACTGTCTCACTACAATGGAGCCCCGTTTCCTGATCAGTCGGTTCAACCACATCACGAGAGAGTACGCGCCCCTGCAGTGCCCCAGCTGGAGTCACGGGCGCATCAAACAAAAAACCGCCCCCGAAGGAGCGGTCTTTGACTGCTGATCCTGCCTGATCAGTTGGTGAAGTCGATCATGTTGCAGAGAACCGGGTAGTCCACAAAGGGGTTGCGGTTTTTCTGGTGCAGATACACACCATTGTTACGGGCAACTTCCTTGGCGCTGACCGGGTCAGCCGAAGCCCACTGGCGATAGAGCGTCTGTGCCCAAGTCTTGAGCTTGGCGCCAGTGTTCATGGACTCCCATGCCTGGATGGCCGAGTTGTTGTAGTAGCGCACGCAGAAGTAGAAGTAGATGCGGGCTGTGTCGCCCTTGTAGGCGTTGATGGGTTCGAAGACTGTGCCGGTGTAGCCGGAGGCCGAGGTGCCGGAACCGAGCTTGGAGCCGTTTTGTGAGGTCCAGGTGGCCGAGGAAACTGCACCGTGCGGATAGCTGGAGCGCATCCCGTTGACCTTGCCGTCCGTCGGGAGGACGTGGTGGGCATCGCTGACCATCGGGCTGGCTTCGTTGAACTTGCTCTGGGGAATCATGTGCTCGCGGTTGTAGCAGTCGCCTTCCTTGCTGTAGGTTCCGCAGGTCCCTGTTCCGAAGGAATAGGTATAGGGGCGGTTGAGCCCGGTTCCATCGCGGTCCGAGTAGATGTCCCAGACCTTGCTGTCGGAGGTGCGGTCGGCATCAGCATAGATCGTATAGAGGTAGCTGTAGCTCTTGGTCACATACCCGGCAGTGATGATCTGCTGGAGTTTGGTCTTGAGGGCCGAACCGGAGAGACCGTAGGCGCTGCGATAGTAGTCACGGACAGCCTGCGAAAGGGAGAAGTCTTCCTGGAAACCACCCGTCGGTGTCGAGCTGGAGCTCGAAGAAACCGAGGAACTTGAAGAAGAAACGCTTGAGCTTGAAGAGACACTCGACGAGCTGCTTGAACCGGTGACGTAGTACTCGACGTAGTCGATCTTCCAGCCGGCAGCAGTAACCGATGAGTCGGAAGTAAAAACAACCTTCATGGTTGCGCCCGTAACCTCAGCCGAGAGGAAAGCACCCTTGTTGCCGGTGTAGGTGGCAACCGTCGAACCGGAAGAAGTCTTCAGATACACTTTGTCGTAGTTGGCCTCAGTGTTGAAGGCCGAGAAATAGACGCGAACCTTGGTTGCTCCGGTCTTGGAGAAGGTTGTTGTCACGTTGGCGTTATTGCCATAGGCCGAGGGATAGTTGGGTGAGGTCGCGGTGCTGGTTTCGCGAACCCATCCGGCTGCAACCGACGAAGACGAGACAGAGCTGGAAACCGACGAGGAAACAGAGCTCGATGAGCTCGTGCCGCCATCATAGGATGTCCAGGTGATGTCGTCAATCGAAGCCTGTCCGGCCGAGGTCGAGCTCTGAACGATTTCGAGCTTGACAGACCCTGTCCGGTTGACCGTAAACGGCCCCTTGGTGGCTGCAGTCGTGCTGCTGTGTGTAATGGTAGCAATCGTCGTACCGTTGGCCTTCAGCAGAAGACTGACTGCTGTCGAGTAGGGCTTTTTGACCTTGAAGCTGACTGTCCCGACACCGTTATTGACTGTGGTGTAGACGGAAGCGGCCGGGCTCTTGCCCTTGGCAAGGACAGGAGTCTTGCCATTGATGTCACCGCCGCTCCATGCGGCATAGACGTAATTCCAGGTCCATCCACCAACACCGACGAAACTGCCGGACACATAGCTGGTCCCGGTCTTCGTACAATTGGCAAATGTCTCGGTGTAGGTGGTGACA
>Ga0116172_10005352_pt1 | contig 10227 bp, 5 predicted proteins | sample AD_UKC083_MetaG_FD_89799 | JGI IMG/M metagenome (GOLD analysis project Ga0116172, IMG submission 89799) | Active sludge microbial communities of municipal wastewater-treating anaerobic digesters from USA - AD_UKC083_MetaG | ecosystem: Engineered > Bioreactor > Anaerobic > Digestate | place: USA...
AAGGTCTTCTTCCCCGGTTCTGCAGCCCGCAACAATATGGATGACATCTATGTGGTGCCCAATCCTTACATTGGTAAAAGTCAGTTTGACGGACGCCGCAGTAATGACACCAATGGTGATCGCAGCCGCAGGATTTGGTTTGTAAACCTTCCCGAGCGCAGCACCGTCCGTATTTACACCCTGGCTGGAGATCTGGTGGACACCATCGAACACGATGGCTCCTATGTGGAAGACATTATCACAGTATCCAAAGCTGCCAATCTGGGAATCACAGCCAGTGGTATGCATAGCTGGGATTTGCTTTCCAGATACAATCAAATCATCGCCCCCGGAGTTTATCTCTACTCCGTGGAAAATAGAAACAACAACGATCGCAAGGTCGGCAAGTTTGTGATCATCAAATAAGGAGAAGATGATGAAAAAGAATACTTTGATTGTCCTGATCGTTCTCCTGGCTCTTTCGAGTTTGATGATGGCAAAACCCTTCGGTAAAGTAGGAACGGCCGGCATGCAGTTCCTTAAGCTGGGTATTGATGCCAGAGCCATAGGTATGGGCGAAGCCTATACCGCTGTCTCGGATGATATCTCTTCAGTTTATTGGAATCCTGCCGGATTAGCTCCTGCCATGCAAAAACAGGCCTTTGTTTCACATACAAACTGGCCTGCCGGAATCATGCACGAATTTGCCGCAGCTTCCATTACCAATGGCGTGCAGACCGCTGCCTTCTACGGCTCAGTCTTGCACATGGATAACATGGATATCACCGATGAGGAAACCTTCGGTCCCACCGGTGAGCAGTTTACCAATAGCAGCATTGCCATCGGCGTTGCTGTGGCACAAACCTTCACAAACAAGTTCTCTGCCGGTGCCGGTATCAAGTATCTGCGGGAAAACCTGTATGAGTACAGTGTGAACAGCTATTCCTTCGACTTGGGTTCTACCTATAACACCGGATGGAAAAACCTTAAAATTGGCATGGCTCTGAGAAACTTCGGTCCGGATATTCGCTATCGAGTGGACGATGATGAAGACGACGATTTCGATGAAGATCCATTTGATCTCGCAGATAACGATGGCGATGGCCTGATCGATGAAGATGGTACAGAACTGGATAGTAAGATTCCCATGAGTTTCTCACTGGGCATCTCAGGTGACCTTCAACGCACCGACACAGGATACTGGATTGCATCCCTGCAATTGGATAACGTGATAGACCGCATGGAGACTTGGAACCTGGGAACCGAGTATAAGCTTGGCAACCTCTTCCTTCGTGCCGGATATCAGCTTAATTATGACACAAACGGTCTGAGCCTCGGTGTAGGTTATCAGGTTCCCTCCTCTCTTGGTATATTCAATATTGATTACGCCTACACAGATATGGGTTATCTGGGAGAATCCCTGCTCACCAATGCTCACCGCCTATCCCTCAAACTTCGATACTAATGCTAGACCTAAGATAATAATCAGGAGGTAAAATGAAGAAACTCTTATTGGTCGCTCTTAGCCTCTCCCTGCTAGTGGGAGTGCTCCTCGCTGATAGCATGGTTCCTACGGAAAATAAAACTCCGGTGTACTTAACTGGCCAGACAAAACCCTTGCCTGCCACCAGAACAGTTCCAGAATTCACATTTTCTGTAGCTCCTACTGCTATTATAACAAACTACTATGATTACATGATCGGCAGCTACAATGGCTTGCCGCTTCGCACCGTTCCCGCAAGTGCAGGTGGCGGATACTTCTTGACTTATCATGGAAGACGCCAACCCACTTCTACCCGCCGTGCTTTCTATGCATACGTGGATAATGCCGGAAACGTGCTGAACAACAACGAAATCACTCAGGTTCAAAATGCAGAAGGCTATTCCACTGTTGCAGTCGATCCTGAATCCGGAAAACCCATGTATGCCTGGCATGCCAATGCTGATGCAGACGCTGCCTATGAAGTTCAATTCGCAGCAGATTCATTTATCGCCGGTATCGCTGGTCTCTTCAATGATGTCCAGGTTGCAATTGATGGACCTATAACCATCACTTCTGCCAATGGTCAAACATCAGATAATGAATTCATCTGGCCCACGGCTCAGATTGGTCCTTCACCCGTAACCGGACATCGCAGAATATACCTTGCTGCCAGAAACTCTGTAACCCACAATGCCGGTCCCTCCGAGAACCTGTATCTGGCTTATGCAGACTTCACCGGCGACATGATCGAAAACGGAACTGCTCTGGTTTGGAACTTTGTCACCATTCCCGAGATGAACGATTGGAACAATGATCAAGTCGAATGGCGCCGTCCCTTCCATGCCCTGACAACAGATGATGCTGGAAACGTCTATTATGCCGGTTATCACTTTGCACAAGATGCAGATGATAACAGCATTCTTGAACCCGATATGGACGTTTTCATGTGCGATAACTACGGAATGGGCACTTGGTCTCGCGTGAGCTCCTTCAGCAACGTCGAAACTTGGAATCCTGCCGATTACTTTGCAAACGATAGCAGCGTTCCTTATCCCGATGATGCCTTATCCTGGGCTATTGCTAATTCTTCCCACTTGAACGCTGTCGTCGATAACGCCGGCAGAATCCACGTTCCTGCAGTCTGGGCTCTGAATACTAACGAAGGTACCTACTACCCCAACCTTCAGTTCATGAAAGAATTCATCTTCGATCCTGCTGACAACCAATTCACAATTAACGAAATCTATCCCATCAAGGATACTGCAGACGATTACAACCTCGTTTTCACTCCTTGGGATATGGAAGCTCCTTGGGGCGAAGTGGATGAAATGGGTGGAACCGCTCCCGATACCTATCCTCTAATGGCTACTGATTGGCCTTTCCCGCACTGGGATACCCTTGCTCACAGTGAAGCTATGCTTTTCCACTACAACAATGTGAAGGTTAGCGAGGCTAACGACGAGAATATGATGGTCGCAGTGTGGCAGAATGCCTGGCGCGCACGTCAGATCAATGAATATCAAGATACTGATTATACTGCCTGGGCAGACGTTCCTGAAGTATACATTGCTGTTTCTTCAGACAACGGAGATACCTGGAGCGAACCTATCGTTCTGAATAATATCGAAACCCCGGCTTTCAACGGTCTTAAACCCATGTGGGTGTATCCTTCCGATAAGGTTATTTATACCGGTATGCAGGGAAACCAAAGAGTTGGTAAGATCGGTTTAATGTTCTACAACGATTTCACTTGGGGCTCAAATGCCATTACTCCCGCTTATCACCCGACTGCTGATGGTGGTCAAGTGATGTTTGCCGAGCTGCAGGTTGTCTTCCCGGGTGTCGCAAATGAAGAAGATGTAACCCCGACTGTCAGCCATATTCTTAACCAAAACTACCCCAATCCTTTCAACCCCACCACCACAATCAGCTTCAGCCTTCCGGCTGCCTCACATGCCAACCTGAGCATTTACAATGTGAAGGGTCAGCTTGTTAAGACTCTGGTTAATAGTGAACTGGGTTTTGGAAGCCATTCCTATGTCTGGAATGGAACCGATAGCAACGGCAGTGCCGTTTCCAGCGGTGTCTATTACTACAGACTGAATACTGGCAACAATGTCGAAACCAGAAAGATGGTAATGGTCAAATAAGACCCTAACCTTCAGATAATATGAAACCCCGGATATCCTCCGGGGTTTTCTTTATATAAGAAACAACAGGTTCATATCCAATAATTGTGGTTAAATCTGATCATTGTCTCTCCTTCGCTGGGATGACGGTACCCACTCAGTTTGCGCTTGAGCCACAAATAATCCCTGAATTGGAACGCAAATGGTATTCTTATGGTCATTAATATGAGGATATCAATGCTGAATATAACCGAAACTGCCTATAATTTCCTGCTGAGAAAGAGCAAGCTCTACTACTCGCAAGACCGGCTTCCACGCCTGATACTGACAGTTAAAAGCTGCAGTGGAGCGCGTTTTGCCGTGTGTTATGATAAACAACGGGAGGACGATCAGATCCTCCGTCACCGTGACCTGAAGATACTGGTGAGTCCCAGCCTGCTCCAAGAATACGAAGGTTTCGAGCTGGATTCAGAGGAGTATTTCTTTGCCCCCAGATTACTGATAAAACCCTTCAAAAACGAGTTCAAATGCGATTGTGATTCGAAATGCAATAAAGAGGTGAATGGATGAGACCGAGTGCACTATTCTTGATCATACTGGTATTGTTGTGCGGAACCCTTCTACAGGGAGCACCACAGCGGTTCCTTCCCGTAGAGGCTGTACAGCCTGATGGCACAGAGCTAAGTATCTTTGCTTCGGGAGACGAGTTTCACAATTGGCTCCACGATGAGAGCAACTACACCATAGTCCGTGCCAATGATGGAAGCTACGTTTATGCAGAGCCCTCCGGCAGATCACTGGTTGCGGGTAACTTACTGGTGGGCAGAGACGATCCTGCCTCTCGTTCAATACCGGTTGGTTTGAACCTTAGCCCGGAAGAGATAGAGGCCAAGTATGCCAGAAACGCTTCGATTCGTGATTACAGCAACGGACGTAGCCCTCACACAGGGCAATTCAATAACCTTGTGGTCTTTATCAAGTTTGCAGATAGTCCGGATTTTGCCCAGCCCATCACCACCTATCAGACGATGTTTAATGATGCCACACCTGGAGCGAACTCCATGAAGAATTACTTCGCTGCAGCTTCGTATCAGCAGCTTAGTGTGGATTCATTCTTTTATCCTGAACCCAATGGTACAGCTATTGTGAGCTATACCGATGTTCATCCCAGAGCATATTTCAGCCCCTATTCTGTCTCAAATCCAAAAGGTTACAATCCCGATAATGATGATCGCACTATTCGCGAGCACACACTTCTGGCCAATGCGATAGCGTCAATAGCTCCCACTATTCCGGCAAGCCTCGATCTGGATGGGGATGATGATGGCTATATCGATAATGTATGCTTTATCATTCAAGGCTCTACCGACGGCTGGGCAGAATTGCTCTGGCCTCATCGCTGGACTCTCTATGCCGTGGATGCTTATCTACAGGGTGCTTTGGTATGGGATTTTAATTTCCAGCTGGAGAATTCCCTTTCTTCCAGTGGAGCTTCTGTGCTTTCTCACGAGATGTTTCATTCTTTGGGTGCTCCGGATCTTTACAGGTACAATGATAACACCATCACACCCATCGGAGGCTGGGATTTGATGGCTTCAAACACAAACCCTCCCCAGCACATGAGCGTGTGGATGAAGTACCGGTATGGGGAGTGGGTTCCTGCTCCACCCATGATTACCCAAAGCGGGGAGTACACATTATCACCGGTGGCTACCAGTTCCACCAACAACATCTACAGGATTCCCTCCTGGCGTTCAAACGAAAGCTATGTGGTAGAATACAGGAAAGCCGATACCGTGTATGATACCACGCTTCCCGGCTTTGGACTGCTGGTGTATCGCCTTGATACTCGTGAAAATGGAAATGCCGGAGGACCTCCGGACGAACTCTATATCTACCGTCCGGGTGGAACCAATACTACTACAAACGGAATGCTGGCTCAGGCTGCACTTTCTGCCAACAGCGGACGCACCATGATTAATGAATCCACTTCGCCCAATGGCTTCATGGGCAATAATTCTGCCGGAGGCTTGAACCTGTTTGACGTGGGTCAGATGGGTGAAACTATCACCTTTAAGGTGAAGATATCCGATATTCAGATCACCCAACCCAAAGGTGGGGAAGCCTGGTTTTATGGCACCAATAAGACTATCACATGGAAAGCCAAGAACAATCTGGGCAGCGTGATGATAGAATTTAGCAGCGATGGCGGCCAGAACTGGTCTGTCGTCACCTCTTCAACTCTGAACAACGGCAATTACACCTGGCAAGGTCTGCCACTGGTGGATAGTGCCAATTGCCACATCAGGATCACACATCTGTCCACCGGACAGATGGATTCGAATTACTATCCTTTTGAGATAATCAGCCAGGTTGCCATACCCACACCTGTGTTTCCCGTGAATGGCGAGCAGAACGCTCCCACCAATCCTCTCTTAAACTGGGGATCAGTCAATGGCGCAACCGGCTATCACCTGCAGGTTTCTACCGATCCGGGTTTTGGAAGCTATCTGGTTAATCTTATCGGGCACCCAAGCAACAGCTATCAAATGAGCGGATTGCAACCCTTTACTGCATATTATTGGAGAGTTGCCACCGAAAGTGAACAGGGAGACGGTCCCTTCTGTGATGACCACAGTTTTACCACCGGACAAATCACGGAATTGCCGGCCGTGCCGCAATTGATTTCTCCTCAAAACTATGCCTCCGGACTTCCTATGAACCCGAGTTTCTCTTGGGCTTCATCGTATCTGGCTGAGAGCTATAAGATTCAGATATCCGTAAGTCCTTACTTCTCAAACATTGCCCATGAAGCGGATAATCTGACCTCAACCAGTTACCAGGCACCGACATTAGCCCCCAATACCACATATTTCTGGAGAGTTTGTGCCCAGAATCCCGCCGGTTACAGCAATTTCACCACCAGCCGCAGATTCGCAACCGGCAATACCGTATCCAATGAGGAAGACACAGCAGGTTTAAATGTTAACCGCCTGATACAGAATTACCCCAATCCCTTTAACCCCAGCACTACAATCAGATTACAAGTGAAAAGTGTCGGCCAGCAGCTTGGCTTGAAGATCTATAATAGCAAAGGACAACTGGTCAGAACTTTGTTTGATGGCGTGGCACCAAGTTTGGAGCTTAATCTCATCTGGGATGGAAGAGATCAGCAAGGCAGAGAGGTGGGCAGCGGGATCTATCTGTACAGAATGGAATCCGGCTCGTTTACCGAGACTCGTAGAATGGTTCTGATCAAGTAAATTAGATAAGATTCATAGATATGAGACGGTGGCTTCGGCCACCGTTCTTTTTTCCTCTTGAACGTTATGCTTTCCTCATTTCTCCCGGACTCTTCACCGTGTCTTGCAGGACTCTTCCCGAGCAAAGTGTTCGGGAAGAGTCCTGCAAGACACGGTGAAGAGTCGGCGACAAACCAGGAACTTCTATGGATCGTGCAACCCCATGTAGTGGGGTGGTATAATACAGCCCATATTGAGGGCGAAGCCTGAAAACTATGGGTATGCTGGGCAGATTACCTCTTCTGAACCTCAATTCCCTCCCTGGGAGTGCGTAGAACGCACCCCCAGGGAGGGAATTTCGTACATTTAATATAAACCCATAATACCCATGGTTCGCTTCGCTTCACCATGGGCTATGTTACTTCACCCCGCTCCGCGGGGTTCCTCTATGTCCAGGAACTTGTGTTTTGTACGTATACAAAGACTGATGCATCCACCGCAATATACGGGGAAAGTTGGGGGAAGGGTACCCAAACTTTCGCCGTAAATTGCTTTATGCAACGTTCTAGAAAACGATATAACTGGTTATCGATCAATCACTAGACGCTCTCGACAGGTATATCTGAAGCATAGCCCGGAAAGAAAATTAGCAGTCATTCAAAAAGACTGCTAATTTCTTCTTGCTTTTCTTGCAGGCCCGATTATACTATGAGTAGAAAATAAAGAAACCATGGAGGTTCAAAATGAAACTCGTACCTTATCGCAAGGCTGACTACAGACCAATGAGCAATATGCTCAGCTTATTCGATGAGTTCTTTAACCGTTATTATGAGGACGACTCCAACGACGAAAACTATCGTGCCATGGCTCTGGATATTGTGGAGCAAGACAAGGAGTTTGAGGTTTTGGCCAATTTGCCCGGTTTCAAAAAGGAAGATCTCAAGATCTCCGTGCATGAGAATCAACTGTTGATCGAGGCCAATTGCACCAAGAATACCGAAGAACAAAAAGGCACCATCTATCGCTGCGAGAGATACAGCGGCTCATATCGCAGATCGCTCCTGCTTCCGGAAAATGCCGAAGTGGGCAAGATCTCTGCCAAGATGGAAGATGGCGTTCTGAGCCTGAAGATTCCCAAGAAAGAGCCGACCCCAAAGAAAGAAATCGTAATCGAATAAGAAACATAGAATGGTCTCCGATGAGTCCCGATCCGGAAAGGGATCGGGGCTCTTTTTGTTTCAATTGCTTTTTTCTTGACCAAATGGGGCTTTATGCCATAATGGAATGAAGACTAAGTTCGAGGTTTATATATGTCCAAAAAGTCATATAAGCAAGATAAGAAAGCCCTGCCAGACAGCAGTCTGAAAAAGATGCAGGATGCTTCCAAGCCGCTGATAGATCAACGTTATACTCCCTGGATAATGGCTGCTCTATTGATACTGATCGTGAGCTTGATGTATTTCCCGGTCGCTTTTGGCGGCAAAGCTCCGATAGCCTCCGACATCACCCAATGGCAAGGGGCGGCAAAGACAATTATAGACTATAATAAACAGAATTCAGATACAGCGCTTTGGACGCCTAATATGTTCAGCGGAATGCCGGCCTACATGATATCGTTCCCCAACCGCTATCCCTTTCTGGAAAGCGTTACCAAGCTTACGGACAAGGTGATTAATTGGCGAATATTCCTGCTGATTATTGGTGGATTGGGCATCTTTGTCTTGCTCAGATACTTCAAGCTTGATCCCTGGGTAGCATTCATGGGAGCTGTGGCTTTCATCTTCAGTTGCCACTGGGTGGGCCTCATCGAGATTGGGCATAATACCAAGTTTAGGGCTATCATGTATATTCCCTGGGTGATCTGGGCGTTATTCCGGCTGCGTGATAAGCGGGATGTGCTTAGCTTGGGCCTGATGGCCACTTTCCTGATTACTCAATTACGGGAGAATCATCCTCAGATCAGCTACTATCTCTACCTTTTTGTAGGTATGTACTGGGTTTATTCTCTGATCGAAGCATTAAAAGCCAAAGAACTGAAGAAGTTTGGCATCTTCACGTTGCTATTGGTACTGGCCTTTGGGTTCACGCTGCTGGCGGTGATGAATCCCTTCCTTAGTACGATGGAATACAGCCATTATACCATGCGGGGAGGCTCAGCCGGCCTGGATAAGGCTTATGCCCAGAGCTGGAGCTTCCATCCTCTGGAAATAATCGGCTTCATTATTCCGGATTTCTTTGGCGGGATAAACAACAACTATTGGGGCTATATGCCCTTTACTCAGATTTATAACTACTTTGGGCTGGTGGTGCTGGCTCTGGGATTCTTTGCCCTCATGGGGCGGCACAAGCGCTTCGCCATTTTCCTCTGGATAAGCTCGGCTCTCTTTACCATAATGAGTTTTGGGGAGTTTGCTCCCTTTATCAGTGATCTGCTCCTGAAGTATCTGCCCTATTTCAATAAGTTCCGAGTACCTTCGATGATCTTGATCATGACGCAGATCATTGCAGTGATTCTGGCAGCTTTGGGAATGGATAACATCCTCTCTGCTGAAGGTTCTCAGCGGGATAAACTGGGGAAATTGCTCTATAAGCTCTTCTGGATCTGTGGAGGCCTGTATGTGGCCTGGCTGCTGCTTTCAAAATCTGTCTTCCGTTCTTTGCCCTTCGTGAACGATAGCACTTTGGCTGATCTGATGAACAATTACAAGCTCACCGACCTTCCGGAGGAATACAAGCTGGAGCGCTTGAACCTGCTCTTCAAGAGCGGTACTCTGAGCCTGCTGTTCCTCACGGTGTCTCTGGGGCTGGCTTACCTGTACAGTGTAAAGAAGCTCGGCAGAGCGATTTTTGTTTGGCTAATCACCATCATTATCTTTATCGATCTTTGGATCTACACCGGTAAGCATCTCAAAGAAGTGGAGAAGCCGGCAGAACATCTAAAGCGCTTTGAAATGACGGATTATGATCAATTCCTGCTTCAGGATAAGACAAACTACCGGATCTATCCTTTCAATACCGGCAGAGTGCGTCCGGCGGGTGAATGGGCCTATTATCACCAGACGATTGACGGCTATTCGGCAGCCAAACTGAAGCGTTATGACGATATCCTGAAGATAGTCAATGGAGATGCCGCCAAGCAGACTCAAGGCGAGTTTGTGCGCTATCTGATGAACCTGATGGAGAAGCGGACAGAGAGCAGCACTCCGGTTCTGGATATGCTCAATGCGAAGTATATACTGATCCCGGATTCACTGCCAGGAACTCAATTCCTCAACAAGATAGATCAGGTCTATGCCGGTTCTGCCAATATGCATGTTTTCAAGAACAACACTGTGCTTCCCAGAGCCTGGTTTGTGAAGCAACAGAGCTATGTTGGCTCCCCGGATTCGATCCT
>Ga0116172_10005357_pt1 | contig 10222 bp, 5 predicted proteins | sample AD_UKC083_MetaG_FD_89799 | JGI IMG/M metagenome (GOLD analysis project Ga0116172, IMG submission 89799) | Active sludge microbial communities of municipal wastewater-treating anaerobic digesters from USA - AD_UKC083_MetaG | ecosystem: Engineered > Bioreactor > Anaerobic > Digestate | place: USA...
TCCCCCGTGCGGGGTGAACGTTACGCCCATCATGAATGAACCGCCACGGTTTCATCGGAGTCAGGTTTTTTACTGAAGTCGGACGCCATTTCCCCTTGACAAAATTCATCGCAGCCCCCATACTCAAGTCCATGAGAATCCCCTGCCGCTTCCGCTATCCGCTGCAGAGCCTGCTCATCTCGCTCTCCATGTCCTCCGTTCTCTCACTGGTCTTCACGCTGGTCCATGGACCAGCGGGGCAGGACTTTCTCCCGGCCTGGCTCGAATCCTTTGCCATCGGGATCGCTGTCGGCTTTCCCGTTTCGCGCCTGGTTGTCCCGCGCATCATCCGCTTGTGCGAGCGGCTCAGTCAGTCTTCCGAGAGGGAAGACCTCTGACGGTCCGGCGTGCTATATTTCAGGCGCGGGCAGAAATCTTGTTCCGCACTGGAAGGAAGCATGCGCCCCCTGATCCGTCCCCTGATTCTCGCCGGTCTGTTGACAGCAGGCAGTCTCCATGCCAACCCGGTCTACCGTCTGACACTCTCCCAATCCCCGTGGTCGGCTGCCTGGCAGCGCCATAGCCTTGTCTTTGAGTCCGCCGATGCTTTACATTGCGAGGCGGTCCTGTCTCTTGATCTCGGGATCGGTCCACAGGCCCGAATGCCTTTTGACTGGGAGCGGGTTCATCAGGTCCGGCTGCGGGGTGGTCTGGACCAGGAGAGCGGACACTTCCAGCTCCAGGGTCGCTTCCAGGCCGGCCAGCAGACGCAGACCATCCTGATCGATGCCTATCTGCTCACGACCCACGCCAATGGCCGGGTCATCGTCGGTCGTTACCGCCTCGGGAGCCGGGCCTGGCACGGTCTCTACGGTACACTGGAGTAAACGGCCCGTGACCCGCTATGATCCGGCAACCCGCTGTGCCCGCTGCCATGCGCCCCTGCCGCTCTGCTATTGCCACCTCCTGCCGAAGCTGGCCTGCCCGACCTTTGTCACCCTGATCGTCCACCGTAACGAGATCCTGCGCTCGACGGCGACCGCTTCGACGACGCACCTCTGCCTGGCCAACAGCCGGATCTTGCCCTATGGCAGGCCGAACGAGCCGCTCGATCCGGCGAATCTTTTGGCTCCCCGGGGCATGCCGCTCTACCTCTTTCCCGACGAGGATGCGGAGGTCCTCGATGCCGATTGGGTGGCTGCCCATCCCGGGCCCTGGCACCTCGTCGTTCCCGATGGTTCCTGGGGGCAGGCGGTCCGCATGCGCCGCCGCGTGCCGATTCTGGCCACGATGCGCGCCGTTTGCCTGGCCGATCCCGGGCCCTCGCACTACCAACTCCGCACGGCCCGTGGTCCGGGCCGGCTCTGCACCCTTGAGGCGGTCGCCCATGCCCTGGCCCTGCTCGAAGGTCCGGCCGTCCGGGATGCGCTCCTGCAAGGCCTGGCCATCCAGGTCGAGCGCATGAAGGGCATGCGCCCCCGCTTCCGGAACCAGTCTCCCCGGACCGATGCGGTCCGGACCGGCCCGGATTCAGTCGTAGAGCCGGAGTCCTGATTCGCGTTCGATCACCCGGCTGACACCGTCCCGGATGACGTCCTCGCTCCCCCAGAGGAGCACCCCGTTTTTAGCCCGGGTGATCCCGGTATAGATGATCTGCCGCACCAGAAGTCGCGAGCCGGTCTCCCGGGGGAACACGAGGAGGACCCGACCGTACTCGGAGCCCTGACTCTTGTGGACCGTAATCGCGAAGGCGGGTTCCCACAAACCAAGATCCAGGACCGGCCAGGCCCGCATCCCGTCACCCGAGTTCTCCCTGAACCAGGCCGCCCGTCCGAGGACAACGCCCACATCCCCGTTGAAGAGCCGGCGTTCGTGGTCATTGGCCGTGATCATGATGGGGAGTCCGTGGAAGGCCCCACCCTCGCCTTTGGGCTTGAGGCGGCCTATGGAGACACCGAGTGTCTCCAGCCTCTCCTTGAGCCAGACCTGGGCCACTCTGTTGAGCGATTCGACGCCGGTCCGGCCGCGGCGGACAAGGGCCAAGAGTCTCGCGGAGTCCAGCCGGGCGAGCATCTCCCCGGCAATCCGCTCGTCATCGGCACCGTGCTGCTGCGCCGACGAGGCCGCCATCCCGGCATACCCGCCCGCTTCCGTCCCGCCAAGAACAAGATCGAGCCACGCCTGGATCCGCTCCTTCCAGACCTTGCCCGAGACACCCTCCCCGGGATCAATCCGGCCCAGGGGGAGCCGGACGGCCTCGGCGAGTTGCGTCATTTCCAAAAGGGGAATCCCGTTGACAAAACTCCCGGCATCACCGGCATTGCAGGCCCGGGCGGCCTCGATGATTTCGGTGCAGGAGCGTCTGTTCTGCTCGAGGATCACCGCCGCCATCCCGGGGTTCTTGCCGTCGGTACGCTGCACCGCGGGCAGGATGTCCGCCAGAATCGCGCCGGCATTGACCGAGGGCAACTGGTCCCGATCACCGATCAGAATCAATCTCGCGTCAGTCCGGACGGCTTCGATCAGGGAGACCATCAGTTCGATGTCTACCATCGAGACCTCGTCGATGACCACGACATCGGCCTCCAGCGGATAGGCGGCGCAGCGTCCGAAGCGTTGCCGTGAGTGGTGGTACTCCAGCAGTCTGTGGATGGTCTTTCCTTCAAGGGCATCGAAAAATCCGCGTTCCTCCGTGCTCAAGCCATCCATCTGGTCCGTCTGGGTGATCAGGGAGTCCTTCATCCGCTGGGCCGCCCGGCCGGTGGGCGCGGCCAGGGCCACACGGCCAACGGCACAGAGTCCGGCCGTGAAGAGGGCCCGGAGGACCGCGGCCACCGTCGTCGTCTTGCCGGTTCCCGGACCTCCCGAGATGACCAGGGTCCGGGCGGCAAGCGCCATCCCGACAGCCTCGCTCTGCCGCTCGTTGAGCGTCATCCCGGCAAAGGCAGTCCCCCGGGCCAGGGCCGCTTTTTTAAGACTGGCCGTGATTGTGACAGGGGCCAGTTGCCGCCGCTCGAGGAAGGCCTGCTCCAGCCGTCGCTCGGCGCGAAAAAGACGCTGCCACCAGACCCGGACAAAACTCCCGTCCTGTTTGAGGACGACCATGGGCGTCGTACCCGTCTCATCCATGCTCCCGATGATGGTCACAAGACTGCCCAATCCGTTCTTCTTTTTGAGCCAGACATGGATCCGCTCGGCCGCAGCCGCGGCGTCCCCCGGTTCGCAGCCGGCACGGGTCAAGAGCGCAGTCAGGCGCGTGACTTCGAGCCCGAGACAGAGGCTCCCCTCATGGCCGGCCACAAGCAGGGCGAGAACCACAAGGAGGGCCGCACCCGGGTCCTGCGGCTTTCCCAACACGACAAGATCCCGCGCCAACTGGGCATCCCCCGAGTCGAGCGCTTCCTGGACCGCGGTCAGAACCCGCCAGGGAAGCTCATCCGACGGTTCCAGATACGGTTCAAAGAGGGACCTCGCCCATTCATCCCTGTCACAGACCTGTATCATGCTCCGCCCTCCCTGTTCATACCGTACCGGTCTGCCCTCTCCTCCAGTGCCGCACCGGAGAAAAAGAGCACCCCGGCGCCATCCGCGGCCCGTGGCGCACCCCCATCCCGGACCTCGGCGTACCCGCCCCGGGAGAAGGCACGCACAAAGAGATAGAGCGCCCCGCCAAACTCGTCCGCTGCGAGCCCTCTCGAAACCAGCCAGCGCCGGACAGCCGCGCCATAGATCGCAGCCTGGAGATCATACCCGTGCTTGTCCATCTCGACGGCCAAGCCCTGCGCGGAATAGTCCTCAAGCCAGTTGGTCTTCCAGTCCAGCACGTAGTACTTCCCTCCGAAGCGGAAGAGCAGGTCGATGCTTCCGGTTACAAGGGGTGCATAATATTTCCGCTTGGAAAATGGTGTCCGTTCATCAAAACGGACTTCCCGCAGGGTATCCTGCCATTCCAGGCTCCCCAAAACCAGTTCCCGCTCCCCGCACCCGATCGGGGTTGTGAGGATGCTCTCCACCAGATCATCCAGCCAGTCGGCCAGTTCCTCCCGGGAGTGCTCGATGCCCTCTTCCCGCGATCCGTCATTCCATCCCGGAAATCTCCGGTCCATCCAGCTCCGGGTCGCCCTGATCCGCGAGCGTTGCAGGATCGACTGCACACCCTCCCTCCGGCATTCCCGGTCCCGACACGCCATCCCGAAATCGACCTGCTCAAAGAGCCCGTGCACGAGGGTTCCGCTTTCGACTCCGCGCGGAAGACAGATCAGACCATCCAGTTCAGGGGGATCGATTTCGGCCTCCGGAAGCTCTTCCATCTTTTCATCGTCCATTTTATATCCGGCGATCTCCCCGTCACACGTCTCTCCATCCACGGGATCGGTCGCGTCCGGGTCAGGCTCGGTCTGCAGGGTGTGGCGCACGGCGGCCAGCCCCGTAAAGGAATCCACCATCAATTCCTTGAACGAGTTTTTTTCTGGCAAGGGACGCTCGAACCGGGCCAGGGCAGCCCTGTCCCCTTGTGAGGATGTCCCCCCCTCCTGTTCCTGTTTTTGATGAACAGCCTCAGTCCCGCTGTCGCCGAAGACGATCCCGGGGATGTCCCGTTCGCGGCAAGATTCCAGCGCGGCACGGAGCGGCAAGCCGGCCAGGGTGGCCAGCGTGATATCCGGACTCAGGCTCTTGTCCGTCACAATCGGGATGTTGAGCTGGAGCATGGCCCGGGTCAGCGCGACGTAGAACAAACGCTGCATTTCGCCCTGCCAGTAGCCATGAGCCCTCGTCTTGCCCTCACCCGTTTTGAGATGGTCAAAAACCTTTTTGCCATTTTCATTGTAATATTCGAAATACTTTGTACTCTTCGGGAATTCCGAAAACCCGCCGGCAATAAAGACCACAGGGAACTGGAGTCCCTTGGCGGCATGCATCGTCATGATCCGCACCTTGCCCCCGTCGCTCTCGAGGGGCTGGATATCCTCGTCCTCGGCCAAACCTTCGGCCTGCTTGTAGCGCCGGCGGACCAGCGCGGCGATATCCTCCAGTCCGTGTACCCCGGCGTCCGGAGCAAGGAGAACGCCGGAGAGGATCTGGCGCAAGTTGGCGCTCCGTCGCTCATCGTCGCGCTGGTCGATGGTCCGGGCAGGCTCTCCCCCTGTGCCCTCCCGCCGCAATCCTTCATGAACTCCGCTCTCACGCTCGAGTGCCATACAGAGAGCCGGCCAGTCTCGGGCCAGGGCGAGCTCCCGCCAGCGTTCGAGCAGGGCGCGCTCCCGGCTCTCGGCCGGGAGTGCAGCCTCAAGCTGGCCGGGTGAAGTGCGGAAAAACGGGCCGAGCAGGGCCAGGCGGATGGCCTGGGGCGTGCCCAGGGCCAGAGCATCAAAGAGGGTCACGACGGCCAGGGCCTCGGGCGAACGCCAGAGGCCGCCGGCCTTGTAGAAGGTACAGGGAATCCGCCGGGCACGAAGGACACGCAGGACCGGCTCGGCCTCGCCTTTGGCCCGGACAAGGATGGCGATATCACCGGCGCCAAGGGGACGGGCTTCCTTTGTTCCTGCGAGGCGGACCTCGGGCAGGGCTCCGCGAAGAATGGCACCGATCCTGTCGGCGATCCAACCGGCTGCGGCAAAGCGGTTGGCGGCCGCATTCCCGCGGCCAATCTCCTGGACGACGATCGGGTCGGGCGATGCCGGCCCGGCCCAGTCGTTGCGCGGTTGCTTGGGGACGTCACTAGGCAGGAAGTCGGGGGCCTCTCCACTCCCGGGATGGGGCAAAAACCAGACCGGGCCGTCATCCGTGGACGCAAACAGGGCATTGCAGGCCTGGACCATGGCTGTGTTCGAACGCCAGTTTGTGCCGAGGGTGTAGACGCGGGCCCCCTTGCGCTCGACCAGATAGGACCGGGCCGAAAAATAGGTCGCCACATCCCCGCCCCGGAATCCGTAGATGGCCTGCTTGGGGTCGCCGATCAGGCAGAGGGTATGGCCTTCGTCGCTTTCGGCAAAGACCTGACGAAATATTTCCCACTGGGCGAGATCCGTATCCTGGAACTCGTCGATCATGGCGACGCGGTAGCGCTCCCTGAGGCGAGCTGTAAGGCCCCTGCCCGGCCTCTCGACCGCGTGTCGGACCAGGCGGATCATGTCGTTGTAGCTGTACTGGTCCCGGGCGGCCTTTTCGTCCCGCGCCATCCGGCGCACCCGCTCGGCCACGGCATACAGATGCGAGCGCCGGATCTCTGCCAGCCCCTTGCGGACCGTCTCGAGCCGGTCGATCACCTCGTCCAGGCAGGGGATGATTCCCGGCCAGCAGGCATCCGGAGCACAATCGGCAATGGTTAATTTCACCTTCAGAACACAGGCTCCGGTCAAGTCATGATACTGTTTTTGATACCCTTTGAAGTCACTGCCTTTTTCAACCACTGCAGAGTGGATCTGCAGCATGCACACTGCGAGATCCTGTCGAGAAAGTCTTTCGAGATCCACTGCGAGACACTCGCGGATGACGAGCCAACTTGTTCGGATTCTCGTATAATATGTTCCATGATGACCTGCAAGTGTTTTCACCTGACAAAGCCGGTCTATCTCGTCCTCGAAGGGCTTGAGCAGTTGCATGGCATACACAAATTCTTTGTTAATCAGCTCCAATAAACCCGGCAGTTCGTCATAGCTTGTGACGGGTCCTTCGCCGGGTGGAACGACGTCCTCCAGCCCGGCAAGCCTGAGCAGATTTTTTTGGTACCGTTCGGGATCGTCGGAAAATCCGGCCAGGCGGGCCAAGACCTCCTGCCCGGGGTCAGCCAGCCAGTCGCGGTAGATCCGACGGAGCATGGCCGAGTGGACCGCCGTGTCATCGACCAGTTCCGGTGACCCGGGGAGCCCGCATTCGAGGGCATACTCGGACAGCACCCGCCGGCAGAACCCGTGGATGGTCGTGATCATCGCTTCGTCAAAGGCTGACAGGCAGGACTCGAGCCAGGCCCGCAACTCCGGCTTGTCTTTTGCCAGATCCACGAGGGTGGCCCGGATCCGGTCACGCATCTCTCCGGCGGCCCGCTCGGTAAAGGTCACCACGAGGATCTGCCTGAGATCCAGTCCCTTGGCCGAATCGCCGTCCCCGCTCACCATCCGGGCGACAAGCTGCTCAATGGTCCAGGTCTTGCCGGTCCCGGCCGAGGCCTCGATTACGGCATGCCGCGTGAGGTCCACATCCTCAGGACATTGCATAAGTTTTGCCTCAGGTCTCTCATTCATCATCGTCCTCGCTTGTGGGGATCACCCAGTCCGGCTTGAGCATCCTGATCCAGGGTGCCAGCATGCTTGTACACCATGTCTTGATCCCGTCCGTATCGGGCACGACAGGCTGGACCAGCACTTGGGCCGGGTTCAGGACAAATCTGTCATGGCTGTTCTCTTCAGCGTTCTGGAGTGCCACGAGCAAGCCCTCCGCATCCGGAATGCGTTTGTCGTCAGCGAGAATTTTTTTCGCGGGTAGAAGCATGGCAGGGGCCTGCTCTGCGGTCCCGGGTTCAAGAAGATCGAGGACCCGCTGCAGGCAGGCCTCCTGTTCTGTCCCGGGAAAGAGGGGAATCCCGCCAGGCGCCTCGTATGAGACCAGAAGAACCTCGGCCTGCCCGTCCAGCCCGAGTGCCTGCCGGACCGAAGGCAGGGCGACCACGAGCTGCGGGATCAGATTCAGCACTGACGTATTAGCCACTTTTTGTGCTCCGAATTTCCGGTCCACAAACAGACAGATGCGTTTCCCGCCATCCTCAAGCCAGACCAGGGGAAGTATCCCTCCGAGGACCAGGTTCTCCCGCAAGCGGACCCCAGGCAGAAGATCCCCCCGGACGATCTCGCGGGCGGCTGTCGGCGCCGGACCAAAGACGAAGGGCGACCAGAGCGGGTTTGTGGCACGGAGCGCCGCCCGCAGCCGCGTGCGGATTTGGCCCAGACCCTCGGCCTGTCCAAGGAGGTCTTTTTCCTTTTTCTGCCAGATGAGCTCCCCGAAAAACCCGGCCGAGACCCTGTCACAGCGTTGATACCCGCTGATAAAACGCTCCCGCCCGCAGGCCTTGAGGAAGTCCCCGAAAGGCTCCTCCCCCTCGGCGAGGAGCCAGCCGATCGTGAGATCGGAGGCCAGTGTCCAGAGATTGGACTCGTTTCCTGCATCCGTCTCAATGAATGGCTCGTCGGCCTCGAGAGACAGGGCTTCCCCAGCTGTTTTTTCGACCCGATAGGCATATCTGAGAATGCCGGCTGACGGATTTTCAATCACTCTTTTTATAGAAGAAAGATCAATACTTTTTTGTTCTTCCCGTTCAGAAGTCACGGCGGCAATCCTCGCCGCCTCGGCCTCTTCGGGGTGCACCCGGAGACGGGCCATCCCGGCATTGAGCCGGATGTAGTCGCTCATGATGTCGGGAGCACGCGCATCCAGTGCCGTAGCCTCGGGCGTCACCGCCCACCCGGTGACGGGAATCGACAGGAATGCCTCGTCCGGAATGTCGGCGAGCTGGCGCAACTCGCTGATGAGGGAGGAGGGATAGCGCGTACTGTCCTTGAGAATGTCCCGGTCAATATAGCTGATGACCAGTTTCTGGCGAACCGCGAGGAGGGTCTCGACAAAGAGCATCCGGTCCCGTTCGGCGTCCTCGATGTCACCGGGAAACCGGTCATTGTCTTTTGCGAGGAAGTCCAGGGGCGAGGCCGGTTTCCAGGGTGTCGGGAAGAGTCCCTCCCCCATGCCGAGCAGATAGACCAGCCTGAAGGGAACCGGTCTGACATCCTGCATACCGGCGACGATCACCCCGCCCCCCCTGGCCGGCGGCAGGGTGATGCTCCCCAGTCTGCCCGCGGCCCAGGCCGCGATCGTGTCAAACCCGCATTCCGGCAGCCAGTCCAGTTCACGCAGAAGCTGGAGGGCCTGCTTGCGGGCTCCCGCTTCGGCCATGATGGTCTGCCCGGGCAGGCCCAAAAACGTTTCGGCCAGGGCAAGCAAGGTCTTCCTCCAGCGGGAGCCGGTCTGTCTCTGTCCTTCAAGCTGCCGGATGGTACTCTCGAGCTGTTCCACTAACACCATCACCCGGCCAGCCAGTTCGGGATCGCAGGCCCCGGATGGCACGAGATCCAGCCAGGGCTGATCGCCCATGACACGGACCAACCGGAGCCGGGTCAGGCCCTTGGCAAAGGTGAACGAGTCTGGCTTGCCCTCGAGACCGGTCTCTCCCCTGAAACTCCCCAGCTCGGCCAGGGCCTGGAACCAGGTCTCGATAGCATTCCGTGCCAGTCCTGACCCGGCCAGGATGGCGGGATTGGTCAGAAGGGCGTAGAGCCGTTCACGTGTCGGTTCCCAGGGCTGCAGCAACAGGGCCAGGCCCGCGGCCCAGGAGGAAAGAGGGCCGCCGGCATTCCCGGCGTACTCGTGGCGGAGGGCCTTGTTCCCGCCCTCGGGACTCGACCCGGCCGAGGCCACGCCCGCCGCGAAGACGGCATCGATCACCGGACGGTAGGTCACAAGATCGGGGACAAAGACGGCAATCTCCCGCAACCTGAGTGCGGGATCCTGCGCCAGATGCCAGAGGATCGAGTTGTAGAGCATCTCGACCTCACGCTGGAGGGTCGGGGCCCCGACGATCCGCAGGCTGTCGGACTCCGGTCCTTTGCCGACCAGGACCCCGGCAAAGGGTCCGGCCGGTTCGGGATACTCGCGCTTGACACACTCCGGGCAGCGTAACTCGACCAGTCTGGCGAGCGATCGGGCTGCATGGGTCCAGCGCTGGACAACGGTATGCGTGGCCGTTTCAAGAGGGGCAATCTGCCAGATATGGAGGTCTCCGCCGGATTCCCGGGCCACCCGCACAAGAACGGCAAGATGGAGGGGAGAGAGAGCGTTGAAGGCAAAGAGATGGAGGCCGAAGGCCCGGACCTGCTGTTTTCGGACGGGATCAAGCAGGACTGCCCCGTCAGCCAGATCACGCAGGAAGAGATACCGCTTACGGTCCCGGGCCGTGTGCCCGAGAATCCGTCTCCTGATCCGCTGGCGGAGTTCGGCCTGCAGGCGGTCCCGCTTGATGACCTCCTCCATCCCGGGATCGTCAAAGCGGTGCAGATCGTAATTGTCACAATGCTCGGCCAATTGGCTGGCGTAGTTCCAGAGACGGAGACCGGAAAATTCGTCGGTCTGTTCTGCTCCGCCTTCGACCCGAGGATGTTCCTCATGAAGATCCGACTGGTCCATGCGCCCGACCCAGGAA
>Ga0116172_10005362_pt1 | contig 10220 bp, 8 predicted proteins | sample AD_UKC083_MetaG_FD_89799 | JGI IMG/M metagenome (GOLD analysis project Ga0116172, IMG submission 89799) | Active sludge microbial communities of municipal wastewater-treating anaerobic digesters from USA - AD_UKC083_MetaG | ecosystem: Engineered > Bioreactor > Anaerobic > Digestate | place: USA...
AGGGTGTAGTACTCGGCGGGCACGCCGCCGGGCTGGAACACCTCCACCTGGTTGTACAGGCGCTGGCTCTCGAAGAAGACGACGGGGTCGCTGCCGCGCATGGCCGACGCGAGCAGTCCCTTGGCGCTGTAGGGCGTGGCGGGGAAGACGACCTTGAGCCCCGGCACGTGCGCGCAGAGCGCGGTCCAGTCCTGCGAGTGCTGCGCGCCGTATTTCGCGCCCACGGACACGCGCAGCACGATGGGCAGCTTCAGGATGCCCGCCGACATGGCCTGCCACTTGGGCATCTGGTTGAACACCTCGTCGCCCGCGCGGCCCATGAAGTCGCAGTACATGAGCTCGACCAGGGGCCGCGCGCCCTCCATGGCCGCGCCGACGGCGGTGCCGACGATGGCCGCCTCGGAGATGGGCGAGTTGAAGAGCCGGTGGTAGGGGACCGTCTCGCTGAGGGTCTGGTACACGGCGAAGGCGCCGCCCCACTCACGGTTCTCCTCGCCGTAGGCGATGACGCGGGAGTCGTTGGCAAAGTGGTGCAGGACCACCTCGAAGAGGGACTCGCCGAGGGTGACCGCCTTGGTCGCCTTGAGGACCGAGCCGTCCTCGGCGATGCCGCTGCGGGACTTCTTGGCGATGGCCTTCACGCGCGGGTTCTCGTCCACGGACTGGAGCATGTCCTCCTTACGGGCGAGGCCGGGCAGCTCCTTCTCCTCAACGTTGGAGAAGAGCAGCTGCGACACGCCGGCGTGCGGCGTGAGCACCATGCGCGGGCTGATGGCGTCGCTCGCGGCGAGGCGGCAGGCCTTGGTGACCTTGCGGGTGGCGTAGTCGCGGATTTCGGCGAGCTGGTCCTCCGTGGCGAGGCCCTCGGCGGTCAGCTTGCCGGCGAACTCCACCAGCGGGTCCACGGCGCGCCACAGGTCAATCTCGTCGCGCTCGCGGTAGGCCGACTGGTCGCTCGGCGAGTGGCCCGACTGGCGGTAGCACAGCACGTCGAGGAACACGGGGCCGTCGCCCTTCTTGATGACTTCCAGCTTGCGCCGGTAGGCGTCGGCCAGGGCCAGCGGGTTGTTCCCGTCCACCACCTCGGCGTGCATGTTTTCGGGGTTGAGCGCCGCGCCCACGCGGGCCAGCCGGTCGAAGCCCGCCGTCTCGCCGATGGGCTGGCCGCCCATGCCGTAGAAGTTGTCCATGAAGTTGTAGATGATGGGCAGGCCGCCGCGGGCGACCTCGGGCCACAGGCTCTTGAACTGCGCCATGGACGCGAAGCCGAGGGCCTCCCACACGGGGCCGCAGCCGATGGACGCGTCGCCGATGTTGGCCACGGCGATGCCCTTGAGCCCGGCGATGCGCTTGTAGAGCGCCGCGCCCGTCGCGATGTCCGCGCTGCCGCCCACGATGGCGTTCGCCGGATACACGCCGAAGGGCGGGAAGAAGGCGTGCATGGAGCCGCCCATGCCCTTGTGGAAGCCCGTCTCGCGGGCGAAAATCTCGGCCAGCAGCCCGTAGAGCAGGAAGTCAATCCCCCGCTCCTCCGGCTCGCCCGTCGCCAGCGCGGGCTTCTTCTTCCCCGCCGGGGTCAGCGAAAGCCCGGTCCAGTCGGGGTCGTTCGCCTCCACCACCTTCAGGATCGCGCCGTCGAAGTACGACGTCATGACCTGCTCCAGCGCGCCGCCCGCGAGGTCCTGCACCGCCCGCAGCCCCTTGGCGATGAACTCGCCGTGGCTGCGGTGGCTGCCGTAGATGTGGTCGTCCACCGTGAGGTGGAGCGCCTCGCCGACCGCGGCGCCCTCCTGGCCGATGCTCAGGTGCGCCGGGCCCGCATGGCTGTACTCGATGCCCCGGTACGCCCCCAGCTTCTTGATGTTGTCGAGCATCGTCTCGAACTCGCGGATCAGCGCCATGTCGCGGTACACGCGCAGGCAGGTCTCCAGCGTGACGCCGGAACCCGACTTAATCTCGTCGCTGACGGTGCTCTTGTAGGTGTTTACGGGGATGTCCCGGATTTTCAGCGTCTCGTGCTGGCGCACCTTCTCCGGAACTACCATGATCTTCTTGGGCATCGCGGATATTCCTATGCCGGCGGTTGGTGAATGGGGACCCCGGACGCGGCCTCGCGGCGCCCTGCCCGGGCGTGGTCTGTCCGCGTGCCGGCGGGCGGCGGCAGACGGCGGCAAGTATACCACACGCCTGCGCGAAGTGCGAAATACCGGACGCCGCCCACGCTCACGGCGGTGGCACGGAACCGCCCTCCTCTTCGGGAAACCGCACGCGCAGACGGTGTTTGAGCGCGCGTACCGTGTCCGCCGGATCGCTCCATTCCAGGCCGAGGGTCGCCAGGGCGGCACGGGTCCGGCGGCCGATGAGGCCGTCCACCGGGCCGGGGTCCGCGCCCAGCCGGATGAGCGCGGTCTGGACGAAGCCCTCCTGCTGGCGGCTGCCGAGACGCGGCACGCGGAGCCCCAGGGCCAGCAGGGCGCTCTCCGCCATCACCCGGCGGGCGGAGACGCCCCGCACCGCGCCGTCGGGCGTCGCGCAGTAGTCCCGGACCCCCGCATGGCTCCCGGGGCGCTCAAAATGCCACGCCTCGAGGGAGGTGGCGCAGGGCGTCCCGATGACCGGCACGACGCCGTGGGGCGCGGCCAGCCGCCAGAACTCCGCAAGCGGCATGCGGAGCGCGGCGAGGTCCAGATCAAAGGCGCGGCCCGCCTCGTGGAGGCTCTGTCCGGCGGGCGGGCTGAAGGCGCGCTTGCGGCCCGACTTCCAGTCGGCGTGCGCGCGGTCCTGCATCTCCGCCGAACGGAAGAGATCGGAAAGGCGCAGCGCGCCGCCGCGCCGGGCAACCTCGGCGTCAAGGGCAAGCAGCGCGCCATGAAGGTCCGGCGCGCACCGCGCCATGCGCGCGGGCAGCGGCACAGGCGCGCCGTTGCGGGTGTAGATCGAGGCGATGGAAATGGAAACCAGAGGCATGCTTGACCCTTTCGGCTGCGGGGGATGGGGCGGCTGATCCGACCAATCGGACGGATCCGTCGGATCGGTCGGATCGAACTGTCCGGGGAAGGGAGTGCCGATCCCGCCCGTCGGACAAGTCGGACTGGTCGGACCGGTCCGACTGCCCGCCACACCTTCTCAGCACGACTCGTTTCACGCGGGAGTGTTTCATTGGGGCGGCGCGTTATGGTTCAATGTTCCCTGAGAACCAAAGGAGGCGCGGATCATGGGCTTTGCCGAGAACCGTTACGACCACATGAAGTACCGCCGCTGCGGCCAGAGCGGGCTGCTGCTGCCGGAGATCTCGCTGGGGCTGTGGCACAATTTCGGGACGCGGGCGGACCATGACGCATGCCGCGCCATGCTGCGGACGGCGTTTGACCTGGGGGTCACGCATTTCGACCTGGCGAACAATTATGGCCCGGAGCCGGGGAGCGCGGAGGAGCGGTTCGGGCGCATCCTGAAGGAGGATTTCGCGGCGCACCGGGACGAGCTGATCGTCTCGACGAAGGCGGGCTACCGCATGTGGCCGGGGCCCTACGGGGAGTGGGGCAGCCGGAAGTACCTGCTGGCGAGCCTGGACCAGTCGCTGCGCCGCATGGGCCTGGACTATGTGGACATCTTCTATTCGCACCGGCCCGACCCGGACACGCCGCTGGAGGAGACGCTGTCGGCGCTGGAGCAGGCGGTGCGCCAGGGCAAGGCGCTCTACGCCGGCGTGAGCAACTACCGCGGCGCGCGCTTCCTGGAGGCGGTGCGCACGGTGTGCGAGCGCGGGTGGGCCCCCGTCACCATCCACCAGCCGCGCTACAACCTCTTCGACCGGTGGATTGAGGACGACCTGCTGGAGCACACCGCCGCGGCGGGCACGGGCGTCATCGTGTTCTCGCCCCTCGCGCAGGGGCTGCTGTCGGAGAAGTACCTCGACCCGGCCGCGCCGATCCCGCCGGTGTCGCGGGCGGCGGACCCCGACGGCTATCTCCGCCCGGACCAGGTGACGCCGGCGCGGGTGGACCAGGCGCGGCGGCTGTCGGCCGTCGCCAAACGGCGCGGGCAGTCGCTGGCGCAGGCGGCGCTCGCGTGGGTGCTGCGCGACCCGCGGGTCACGAGCGCGCTCATCGGCGCGCGCACGCCGGAACAGGTCCGCGAGTGCGTCGCCGCGCTCGACGGACCCGCGTTCACGCCGGAGGAGCTGGTGGAACTGGACACCATCGCCCCGAAATGAGTGGTATACTTCCCCGCGACATGCCCGAAATTCCCCTGCCCTACCCCCCCGTCCGCGGCGCGGAGCGCCGGATCGCCGTCGTGTTTCTGCACGGCGGCTGCGCCATGGGCTGCCTCTTCTGCGTCTCCGACACGGCGCTGGAGGGCATGACCCCCGCGCTGTTCGGCCGGACCCTGGACCTGCTGGAGGACCGGGGGTTTGAGGAGGTGGTCATCGGCGGCGGCGAGCCCACGGAATGGCCCCATGACTGGCGAACGGCGGCCCGCGCGGCGAAGGCGCGGGGGTTTGTGGTGCAGCTGGGCACGAACGGACGGCTGCTGCCGCCGGAGTACACCGGGTTCGACGCGGTGGACCGCTTTGTGCTCCCCCTGGACGGCGCGACGGCGGAGACGCACGACCGGCTGCGACCGTCGGGGCCGCGCGGCGCGGGCGGCCACCACCGGCTGATCCTGCGGCGGCTGGAGGAACTCCGCGCCGCGGGGCGCGAGGTGACGGTCTCCACCGTGGTGAACGCCCTCAACGTGCGGGAGATCGGCGGCATCGCGGCGCGGCTGAACCGTCTTGTGGAAAACGGCGGACGCCTGCACGCCTGGCACCTGTCCCGCTTCCTGCCGGCGGGGCGCGGCGGCGCCCGCCACGCCGCGGACCTGGCCCTCTCGGGGGCGGCCTACGACGCGGCGGTGGCGCTGGCCCGCGCGGCCGCGCCGGACCTCACTGTTTACAAGCGCCCCGACATGCGGCACTCCCGCACCGTGGACTTCTTCTGGAACCGCAACGGCGCGGTTGTCACGGGCAGCGAGGTCTGGGGGGACGCGTCCGCCGTCCGCGCCGAAGAGGCCTGAGCGCGATCCTCCGGTATACGGCGGAACGACAAAAAAAGTTGACAAAATAACCATGGCGTGGTCATAATGTAGCCATGATCCGGCGAGGAATAGAGGCGTCCCTTCGGGATGCCATGGCCGACACCCCCGTGGTGCTGGTGCACGGCGCACGGCAAACGGGAAAGAGCACACTGGCCAAGACCTACGCCCAGTCGGTGGACGGGGCGACCTACCTTACGCTGGACGATGCCACCGTGCTGGCCGCCGCCGTCGGGGATCCGGCCGGGTTTCTGTCCCAATTCACGGGCCCGGTGGTGCTGGACGAGGTGCAGCGAGCCCCCGGCCTCTTTCTGGCCATTAAACTGCTGGTAGACCGGGACCGGCGGCCCGGCAGGTTCCTCTTGACGGGGTCGGCGGATGTGCTGCTTGTTCCCGCCCTCTCCGATTCCCTGGCGGGGCGGATGGAGATTCTCACATTGTGGCCGTTTGCCGGTGTGGAACTGTCCGGCGACCTCTGGTCCTTTGTGGATATGCTCTTCTCGGACAACCCCCTGCCCAAAGCGGCCGCGCTGGAACCGCGCCCCCTCCTCCTCCAGCGCATCGCCCGCGGCGGATTTCCCGAAGCGTTGGCGCGAACCTCCTCCCGCCGCAGGGATGCGTGGTTTGGCGCCTACATCACCACCATTCTCCAGCGCGATGTCCGCGAGGTTTCAAACATTGAAAACCTGACCATGCTGCCCAGGCTTCTTGCCCTTCTGGCGGCCCGGTCCTGCGGTCTGCTGAACCAGGCGGAGCTGTCGCGCGCCCTCGGAATGCCGCTTTCAACCCTTCGCCGGTACCTCACCCTGCTTGAGATGACTTTTCTGCTCCGGCAGACCCCGGCCTGGTCCGCCAATCTCGGAAAACGTCTGATTAAGTCCCCCAAGGCAACCCTGTGCGACACCGGGCTGATGTCCTTCCTGCTCGGCATAGACGCGTCGCAGGGGATTCCGGACCATCTCACCGGCCCGCTGGTGGAAAACCACGCCGTCATGGAGCTGACCAAACATCTCGGCTGGAGCGCCACCCGGGCTGCTCTTTACCATTTCCGGGACCAGACCGGCCAGGAGGTGGACATCCTGCTGGAGGACGCGATGGGGCGCCTAGTGGGCATCGAGGTTAAAGCGGCCACCGGAGTGTCGAAAGAGGACTTCCGGCACCTCCAACTCCTGAGAAAACAGACGGGCCCGCGATTCCACCGGGGGGTGGTGCTGCACACAGGCACGGAGACGGTGGCTTTTGACGGGCAGTTGTCCGCATTCCCGCTGGGCGCGCTGACACCAGCACCGCGGTCCGGCACGGACAGCCTCCGCTAAGCCGTCCTCAGGCTGCGCGGGCAAGCCCCGAAGGGGTTCGCCGTTTCCTACAGGCGGTCGAAATCGAGCACTTCGCCCTCGTTGAGGTCGTCGTGGTCGTAGAACTCGCGCTCGTACCATTCGCGCCAGGAGGCCGCGTAGAGGCGGACCCACTCGAACTTGGCGGTCATGCCGAGGTCGCGCTGTTCCTCGATGGAGCGCAGGAACTTGTGCTTGTAGATCTGCTCGGCCTGCCGCTCCAGCATCCGGCGCTGGCGCCACTCGCGGTACCGCTGGGCGTAGCGCTCGAACCAGTCGGCGGAGGCGCATTCCCAGCCCACGTCGTAGCCGCGTTTCTGGGAGAGGAAGTACTTGTGGGCCTCAATGTGACGGCGTTCGGCCTCGTTGCGGGGGACGCAATAATCGGCGAGCACCACCGTCTCCGAGGCACAGGTGGTAATAAGTGCGCTCATCGTCTTCTCCGGTTGTTCAACCAATCCGTGCATGAAAGAATGAAAGCAAACTTGCCCGGTGAAGGCGCACTCCCGGTTTTCCGGGGATTTCGCCCTTCACCGAGTCATTAACGTTCTACCACAATCGGTAACCGATGTCAAGAACTTTAAGCCCGTGCCACCGCTTGGGTTGAGGAAGAAAAGCACCACAAAATATGGCCTTTGTGCCGGACGGCCCGAGGCCGTGCATTCCAAGGAAAACAGGGCTTTTTGTCAATCAAATACCCAACGAGGGCTCTTTGGACAGGGCATCGTCCAGCGCTTCAGCGGTGATCCGGTTGTGAGAGGCGTGCCAAACCGGGCGGCTCCGGCGGCAGATGAGGGCTTGCGGGGAGGCATGGGGCACGTCCAGCCGTTCGGACAGAAAATTGGACACCGCGCGGCGCTCCACCACGAGGACCCGTGCGGCCGGGGGCGCGTCGTCGCCCTTCCCGGCGAGCCAGGCCTCAACGCGCCGGAGGGCAGAGGCGGAGATGGGGCACCGGGTGCTGTGCTTGAACACCAGCACGGGCGCGTCGCCGTGGCGTTCCAGAAACGCCCCGGCGTCCTCCAGGGTTGCCAGCTCTTCCATGCGGGGTTCCTTTTTCCGCTTGTAAACACGAAACGGGCCGTGCATAATCCGGAGGGGGGCGGAACCCCGCCCCGGCATCGAAAGGAGCACACCATGGCACTGAGTCGGCGCGGATTTTTGGGGGCTGCGGGCATGCTGGCGGGCGGGCTGGCCCTGGGGGCGGCGGAGGCCCCGAAGAAGCTGCGGATCTGCATCATCGGCGACACGAACCTCGGCGGCTTCGGCCATGACCTCCACCGGGCGTGGGAGACGCGGCCGGATGTGGAGATCGTCGGCCTGAGCGACCCCGACGCCGCGGGCCGCGCGAAGCGGGCCGCCGAATGCGGCGCGGCGCGCACCTATGCGGACCATGTGGAGATGCTGGAGAAGGAGCGGCCCGACCTGGTGACGGTGTGCCCGCGCTCGCCGGTGCGGCACCGGGACTATGTGCTGGCGGCGGCGGCCGTGGGGGCGCACGGGTTCATGGAGAAGCCCCTGGCCGTGGACCCGGCCGAGGCGGACGAGATGGCGGCGGCCGTGGCGGCGAAGGGGCTGAAGTGGTCCATCGCGTTCAACTGGGGCCTCGTGGCGGAGGTGCGGCACGCCCTGAAGCTCGTGGGTGAGGGGCTCATCGGCGACCTGATGGAAATCCGCGCACGGGGCAAGGAGGACCACCGTTCGGGCGGCGAGGACCTGGTGGTGCTGGGGCCCCACCTGTTCGACCTGATGCGGCGCTTTGCCGGGGACCCGCGCTGGTGCCAGGCCACGGCGCTGGCGGACGGCAAACCGGCCGCGCGCGCGGACATCCGCGAGGCCACCGAGCCCCTCGGGCCCGTCATCGGCGACACGATCCAGGCGGTCTTCGGATTCGACAAGGGGATCACCGGCACCTTCTCCAGTGTGCGCAACAAAGGGAAGGGCGGCAACCGCTTCGGCCTCGACCTGTATGGCACGGAGGGGGTCCTCTCCATCCGCATGGAGCGCAAGCCCTATGTGCCCTACATCCGGGTGCTGCGCGGCCCCCTGTGGTTGACCGACGCGGACGACAAGGGTGCGGCGTGGGAATTCCTGCCCGGCGCGCCCGTCACCACCCTCACCAACGCCTCCGCCGACCGCTACGCCCCCCTGACCAGTGACCTCCTCGCCGCCATCCGCGACAACCGCGCCCCGGCGGTCAGCCTCGAAGACGGCCGCGCCGCGCTGGAGATGGTCTCCGCCGTCTTCGCGTCGCACCTGGCCGGTGCGCGGGTGGAGCTGCCGCTGAAGGAGCGGAAACACCCGCTGGGCTGAGGGGGAAAACATGGGAAGTATGGAAGAGACGGGGACAAAGGAAGAGGGAAAAGAGGACGGCTGGCTCGCGCGAGGGCTGCGCGCGGAAATCCCGCCCAGTCTGATGCGGTGGTGTTTGGTGCCTGTCCTCGTCGTTGTCGGGCTATGGTGCGGGATGTTCATCGGCGGCATGACGTTCATCGGCATAAGACCCGCTGTGATTGTGGCGGCCGGGATGTTCATGAAAGAGGACGCCGCCGGTTATAGCGGATTGGCCGCGGGACTCGTTGCGGCAGCCGTCACGGGGCTGTGGACCTGGGTGGGGCTTGTCGTGTTGTTCACGGCCCCCAAATACAAGCGCATCGTCAATGCGGTCTTCTGCGCGGCGGTGGCGGGGTGCATCCTCGTCGCTGTCTGGACCAATCCCGCCCCGAAGCCCGGGACCGGGTCCGAAACCGGCCTCCTCCCCTCCTTTGCCCTCCTGCTCGTGGTCGCGCTGGTCTTTGTGGGGATGAACGCGTGGCTGCGTCACGCGGCGCGCAAGGGACTGCCGTCGCCGCTGACGTTGCTGGTCCCCAAGACCGCGCGCATGAAGGAGGAGCCCCCCGTGCCTGGAGGGGAACCCGGGGAGGACGCGCCGTAATCCCGGCGCCGCGGGAAAGGAAGAATCGGTTCGCCGCGCGGGGAAGAGGCTGCTGAGAACTCGTTGGCCCCGGGTCCACACAGCGCGCAGCTCCTTGATAGGCAGGGAGGGCCGGGTGTCCGCCCCCCCCCGTCAGTTCAGCGCCACGTCCCCGCCTTTGGCCTCCATGACGACCTTGTGCTTCCCCTCGCCGAGTTTTCCGGTGAACTCCTGGCGGTCGCCCGCTAGGGCGCCGGTGAGGGGCACGGTGCTCTGGACGCGGCCGCCCTCGGCGCGCAGGGTGAAGTCGGCGCTGGACTCGGGGGCGACCAGCGCGCTGACGGCGCCCGGGTCGGCCTTGAGGTCCATGTCGCCCGCGAGGGGCTCGAGCGAGATGAGCCGGATGGCGCCCCCGGCGCTGCGGGCGGTGACGGGGCCGCGCGGCGTGTCCACCACGATGCCGCCCTCGACGCTCTGGACGGAGACGGCACCGCCGCAGCGGGCCACGGTGACGTCGCCGAAGCGGGCGGAGACCTCCGCGCCCCCGGCGCAGTCGGCCAGGCGGACGGGGCCCTTCTGGTTGGAGAGCACAGCGTTTCCGGTGAGACCCTCCACGGCGACCTCGCCCTGGGCCTGGGTCACGCGCACCTCGGCGGCCATGCCGGCGACCTCGGTGAGGCCGTTGGCCGCGTTGATCCGCAGGGGCGTCCCGCGCGGCGCCTTCACGGCGAGGTCCACGCGCCAGTCGGTGCAGCCGAAACGGGCCATGTCGGGGTCCGCGAGGGTGTGGACCGCCACCCGGCCCGGCTCCTCCTGCACCTGGAGCTGCAGCGCCGCGAGCGCGTCCACGGCCGCCGCGGCGGCCGCGCCCATCCACACGATGCGCGTGGCGGTGACGG
>Ga0116172_10005363_pt1 | contig 10219 bp, 7 predicted proteins | sample AD_UKC083_MetaG_FD_89799 | JGI IMG/M metagenome (GOLD analysis project Ga0116172, IMG submission 89799) | Active sludge microbial communities of municipal wastewater-treating anaerobic digesters from USA - AD_UKC083_MetaG | ecosystem: Engineered > Bioreactor > Anaerobic > Digestate | place: USA...
ATTTTCGCGAGTGTGCCGGTTCCAATCCATCTTGGAAAAGCACGGCCGGGAATATCGCACGTGTTTCATATGGGATCCTGAACAAGATATACGATCCGGAGAAGATCCCAAAAATTGGCATTGATCAAAATGAAGGATTTGCAGTAGTTGGCGACCACGATATTTTTTGTGATCTTGCAATCATTAATGTCAAGAAGACCGCAGGTGGATCCGTCGCAGATGGGCACAGGCTTGTCAGTGATTATGCGATTGAAGCGCACAAGAAATTCATATTGCAACAGATTGATTTCATTGATCCAGACATCATCATTAATTGTCATCATGTAGACTCCTTGCTCAAGGATCTGGCCAATTGTCCTGTTCATGAATTTGAAAATCATCAAACCGGATGTCGCTGGAAGCGAAATGGTAAGAGGCTTGTGATTGATGCCTATCATCCGCAAGCGACAAACATGACCAGCAACCAGTATTGTACGGCAATTTTTGATGCGGTACAAGCAATGACAAGCTGACGAGTGGATGACTGTTACAGTCCATGCTGCTTTTGACCTCCCCGCACAAGGGGCTTTCGATCCGTCGGGTGCAGCGCTATCTTTTAATGGGTAGACAACGATCAGGACTGGCATCGGCCGGCTGATTGGTGCATGGCAGCCAGGGGGGCGCTGGATACCCTGCGCCACCTTCAATATTGTGTCGAACGTTCCGATGGATATGGATGCGGTCGATATGCTCCAGGAGTTTTTTGGTGAACAGTCTCGGGCCCGTTCATGTACGGCTCATCCTGCTGGTTGTCCTCATCTCGACGGTCACCATAGGATGGGCGGCCTCATCCGCTGCCAAACCCCTCGGGCCGGCGCCCGCCGAGCTGGTCTTGCACGAGAGTGAGATCGGGCGGAGCAACGATTCGGCCCTTGTCAAGGTCAGCATCGCCCGCAGCGCCGGGACAAACGGGATCGCGCTTACCTTTGAGGGTGGCGTTTCCCTGATCCTGCCGGCCCGTGGACTTGTCCTGACCAATCTTGCTGCCAGCAATATCATGCTGGGTGTTGTCAGCAACAGGTTGAGTGTTTCGGGGACAAGCATGACCTCGGCCACCCTGATTTTGAAACCCCGGGACGGGCTCTTTCGCTGCCAGGGAATCCGCTATCGGGGTGATGTGATTGCGCAGGTGAGCGGGCAGCAGGTCTCTGTCATCAACCGTATCGAAATCGAAGAGTACCTGCGGGGGGTTTTGCCCCACGAGGTCAATCCCGCCTGGCATCCCGAGGCCTTGAAGGCGCAGGCCATTGCTGCCCGGTCCTATGTCCTCTCCCGGGCTTCCGAAAACCGCAGCTTTGCGCACGATGTGGACAATACCGTCAGCTCACAGGTCTACAAGGGGACATTAGGCGAAAAGCCGTCTACGGACAAGGCCGTTGAGGAGACACGCGGACTGGTGCTGATGCATAACGGGAAAATCGCAGTCGGATTCTTTCATGCCTCCTGCGGGGGGGCGACCGAGGACAGCGGGAATGTCTGGTCAACGACACTGCCCTACCTCAAGGGGAAACACTCTCCCTGGTGTGCGGGAACGCCGCACCATTCATGGGTGGCCTTGATTCCGGCCAGCGAAACAGCCCAACTTTTGGGATTGACAGGGAGTGTCGCCTCGATTGAAGTGCGGGGCTGGACCCCGACCCGACGTGTGCGGAGCCTCGCCGTCCGCTCGGGCACGGGGCAGGTGCGGGTGCTCAGTGGCGCAGATTTCAGGCGCGCTTTGGGGATCAACCGGGTCAAGAGCATGCTCTTTACTCCCCGGGTTCGCGGACCATGGGTGCAGCTTGTCGGAAGGGGCTGGGGCCATGGTGTGGGGATGTGCCAGTGGTGCGCCAGCCGGATGGCGCAACAGGGGATGGAAGCGGTCCAGATCCTCGCGCATTTTTACAGCGGCGCCGCAATTCTTCCCTGGAGGGTCGTGTGGCCGATCAAGTGAGCATTCCGGCTGGAATGTCGCTGGACGAATATGATTTCGAACTTCCCGAGGCGCAGATCGCCGCCTGGCCCGCTTCCGAGCGTGGCCGTGACCGGCTCCTGGTCATGAACAGAACAAACGGCACTCTGCAGCATCTCGAGTTTGCCTGTATCGAATCGCTCCTCCGCGAGGGTGATGTGCTCGTGATGAATGATGTCCGGGTGCGCAAGGCCCGTCTCGCTGCCACAAAGGACCCCGGGGGGGGCAAGGTCGAGATCCTGCTCTTGGGCGAACGCGAAGACTCCGGCCGGGTCTGGGAGTGTCTCCTGCATTCCGCCCGGGCCATGCGGGTGGGCCAGGTTCTCCAGGTCCAAGGCGGTCCGCAGGCCGTTGTGACCGCCCGTGAAGAAGAGCGGGCGATACTCGAGTTTGCGACTCCGCTGAACAATGCTGTCCTGGAAGAGATTGGCGACATCCCGCTCCCACCGTACATCATGCGCCAGCGAGCAAGTACGGTTCCACTGGACAGCGAACGCTACCAAACGGTCTACGCCGATCGGGCCCTGGCGGTGGCCGCACCTACAGCCGGGTTGCATTTCACAGACGAGATCCTGCAGGCCGTCTGTGCCCGTGGTATCATGACCGAGTTTGTAACGCTCGAAGTGGGCTGGGGTACCTTTGCCCCCGTTCGGGTGGACGACATCCGTCAGCACAGGATGCACAGCGAACGCTTCGAGATAGCGGAAGATGTGGCGCAGCGACTGATGCAGGCCCGGGCCAAAGGCCGGCGGATCATTGCCGTGGGAACAACGGTTGTCCGCGCTCTTGAGTCCGCGGCACGGCTTGACGGTTCATCCCTTGTCATCGAACCGGGGATCCGCTCAACGGACATATTCATCACACCAGGCTACGGATTCAAAGCCATCGACGGGATGATCACCAACTTCCACACGCCAAGATCGACCCTCCTGGTACTGGTCTCGGCCTTTGCCGGACGCGAGGCGATCAGGAATGCATACGAGACGGCTGTCCGCGAAGGGTACCGCTTTTTCTCCTACGGCGACGCCATGTTGATTGTGTAAGAGCGCAGCATTCCATCCACGGGAAACATGTTCCTCTGCCGGATTCTGCCTGGATAAGGGCCGGATCCGGCAGTTTCTGGCTGGGCTTCCGGATTCCTGAAAACCTTACGGACTGAAAAAAGATTCGTTTTATGCAAAATTGCATCGGGGGGCGGACGTGTATTTCCAGTAGGGGGGGCAAGTCAACCTCCGAAGGAGATATCGTGATGCAAAATGCCTGGTTGACAGAGAATCCATGGTGGGGCGGAAGATATGGAGGGCTCCTTGTCGCACAGCCGCTGTTGGAGTATACTGGAAATGATGAAGTCGAGGTGCGGGTAACCAATGACATGGTGTTCAGGTACCTCTTTGGGCGACCGGGAAGTGAGCGTATCCTCAAGTCGCTCATCAACGCAGTCCGGGTGGATGCCGGTCTTGAACCGGTGGCGGAAGTCGAAGTTGTCGATTCCGCGACCCCCGAAGAGTTTCTCGATGGAAAATTTTCCTCGGTTGATGTCAGGGCCAGGGATACCGTGGGGAGGTTGATCAATATCGAGATGCAAACCTGGAGGCAGCCCGGTTTTGTCGAACGCAGTCTCTATGCGTGGGCACGGGCCTACTCGGCACAGGTTGTCAGTGGGCAAAACTGGAAGAGTCTGTCACCGGTCACGTGCATCAATATTCTGGATTGGGTGCTGATCAAAGGCGATCGGGACAGGGTCCATCATTATTATACCCCGATGCTTGCCTTGCAGAATGGCGCAACGAGAGGGGATGGAAGTTCAAATATTTTTGGTGAACAGATGGGTATCCACATGATTGAATTGCCAAAACTTGATCGGGCAAGTCCACAGAGTCGGGCGTTGGCTGTCTGGTGCCAGTTTTTGGCAAACGAAGGCCGGAAGGGCAAGGAGGACATGATGAAGGAAATCATTCATGATAACCCGGATCTGGCGGAGGCAGATGCCCGCTATCAGGAATTCGTTTCGGATGAGGTGTTACGGTATCGGGCATATCGAAGGGAGATGGCTGAACGTGACAGGATCAGCTGGATCATGTATACCATTGAGGAAGGATTTGAAAAAGGCCGACAGAAAGGCTTTGAGGTCGGGATAGAGCAGGGAATGCAGCAGGGTTTGGAAAAAGGACGTGAGGCTGGGGAGTGTGAAATGATCCGCAGGATGGCACATTCCGGAATGGATATCAACGAGATCAGCAGAATTACCGGGAAGGATGCGGCCTTTGTCGAGAGAAGCATTCAGGAAGGCGCATAAAGCAGATCAGCTGATCCAGTCAATCGGATACGGTGCGCGCGGTGGCACGCGAAGCGGTGTTCCGTCCGGATACCCGAACATCAGTCCTCCCAGGATGCTTGACCCTTCGTCGAGACCGCAGGCCTGCAAGACCGCTTTCCCCGAGGGTGCAGCGGCAGCGATCATCAGAAAGCCCGCCCAGCAGGATCCGATACCCAGCCCGGCAAAGGCCAGTTCGAGGGTTGTGCAGGCAATCACCCCGGCGTGCATGGTGTGGGCCACCGATCCGGGAAAATGAGCGAAGACAAGGTGGGGCGCTCCCCGCATGACCGGATCATTCCCCTTGTCCCAGGAGGCCACCAGGCCAGGGTAGTTCAGCAAAGAAGCGAGAGGATTGCCTGCATCCAGTTCGCTGCGCATCCATTCAATAACCGCGGCAGCAATGGCATGCACTCTCTCACGGGATTGAACGACTGTCCAGCGCATCGGTCTCAGGTTGCCACCGCTGGGTGCATGACCGGACAGATCAAGGGCTTTTTGGACAAGGTTCTTTGGCACGGGGTCGTTTCGGTAGAGCCGGATCGATCGCCGCCCCTGGATCAAGGTGCGCAGAGTGGTTTCGTCCGGCAGGGTCCCGGCAGCGCAGGGAAGAGCCTCTCGTGGATCACAGCCATTCAGCGAGATGCTGCCCGTCGGACAAAAGGCAAAGCACTGGCCACAGGCGATGCAGCGCTCCGGATATTTCGCAAGAATTTTTCCGTCGATGCTTCGCAGAACGGAGGTCGGACAGATCCGGATGCAGCGTTGACAGATGGTGCATGTCTTTTGGTCGATGAGCACAGATTTCATTCCAACCTCCCCGGATATCCATCAAGCATACTCAGGATGTAGCCCGGTGAGGATATTCGTATATTTGACGTTGAGAAGTATGGCGGTTGTTCCCGGCATTGCACGAGGAGGGGAGTATTATGAGACTGGTACGTATCCTGGTTGGTGTTTTTCTCTGCATACCGCTGGCGGGGTTTACCGATGTCCATCAGACTCCGGCCAGCCAGTATCTCTGGAACGGGTATGGTCCCCGCGTCTCGGCCCTCGGGTTCACCGGCATCAGCATGCTTGGGGACCCCGATGCGGGAGGCGCCAATCCGGCGGTCTTGGGTGATCTGAGGCGGTTGGCCAACGGGCTCTCGGTGACCGGACTGGGCGCGGATTCCCCGCTCTGGTCGGGTTCGCTCGCTGTTCCCACGGACATCGGTGTTCTCTCGGCGCACCTTTTGTACGGGACATCCTCGCAGACCAATGCGGCCCTCGATACGGCCGGGCTCGCCCTGCGGATCGCCAAGCCGATCACTGAGGATCTTTTCTGGGGGTTCGGGCTCTCCTTCCTCTATGCCGATTACACCACCGGCCTTGATCGCGGACTCTGGGCCGATATGGGCATCCTCTGGCGGATTCCGCACAAGGGCCGCGGAATCGGTCTTTTTGATCCGTCTGTCGGACTTGTCCTCCGGGGGATGGGAATACGCCTCTCGAACGAGGGAGATGACCGCTATCCGCCATTGGCCCTTGGCCTGGGCTTTTCGGTGACGGCGGTCGACATCGGACTCTGGAGTCTGCGACTCCAGGCTGACAGCATGCTGGCGATCGATCCGCTCAACCCGGTACTCAACTTCGGATTCGAAAATACGGTCTTCAACTTCCTGAAGATCCGTCTGGGATACATGACCGGCGATACCCGCCACGGGATGAGTGGCCTGGGCTCGATGACCTTCGGGATCGGTCTGGCCGGGAAACTCCGTTTGAGCGAGAAGGCCGATCCTACAGATTTTGATCTCTCCTGGGCCCTCGTCAACCAGCATTTCCACGGCAAGGCCGAACGGATGCACAGCTTTGGCCTGACAGTGGCCTGGGGGACCTATGATTCGCAGGCTCCGGATGCCAGGGTCAAACCGGACTGGGCCCGTTTTTCACCGAATTACGACGGACGGCAGGACGAGGTCCGTTTCGGGCTCTCGATCAGCGACGATACCCTTGTGACAGGATGGGTTCTGGATATTCTTGACCAGACAGGGAAGACCAATCGCAGTTTTCGCAGTATCGACCGCTTCGAGCTGCGCAGTCTGAATTTCGAAAAATTCGTCAAAGCGATATTTTCATCAAAGCAACAGGTGGATATACCCCGGCATATCGACTGGAACGGACAGGATGAAGCCGGGAAGATGGTGGCAGACGGTGTGTATGCCTGGAAGTTGACATCCTGGGACGAGAACAGGAATGTCAGCGAGAAACGGGGTACTGTCCGGGTGGATACCAGGATCCCCCAGGTCCGTGCGATCTCGACAAATTCAATTTTTTCTCCCAATGGCGATGGTGCCAGGGAGACCTACAGTTTTGGGAACATCCTGATCGCGGCCGAGAGCGATGACGTCCTGGAAGTGAAGATTCTCGCTCCGGATGGGACACCCGTCCGTGCCTGGACGTACAGCGGAGCGTTTCCGGATGTGCACACATGGGACGGCAAGACATCCGCCGGCTCGGAAGCACCGGAAGGCGTATACTCCATCAGCTTTGAGGCCTATGATCCCGCCGGCAACCGGACTGAGGACAGGATTGCCGGTGTCCGGCTGGTGCGCCGTTATGAGACCGTCCGGATCGAGGCCGCAAAGGAAGCCTTTTCACCGACCGGGGATGGCTCCAATGATCTTTTGCGGATCCGGTCTTCGGTTTCGGATTCAAATGGCCTGCAACACTGGACTCTGGTGGTTCGTGACAGTGAACAACGCGCCGTGCGGAGCATCCGGGGAACGGGTGCCGTGCCACCGGAACTCGTCTGGGACGGGAAGTCTGATTCCGGGCTCAGACAGCCCGACGGGTTTTATACGGCGGAACTCGGGCTTGAGTATGACAGCGGCAATCACCCGGTTTCGAGAAGGATCCCGCTTGAGGTGGATACGACCCCCTCCAAGGTCGAGATCCGGCCGGAGTATCTGGAATTCTCGCCCAATGGTGACGGGAATCGTGACGGTCTTCCGGTCGCCCTCAAGGGGAGCGGCCAGACACAGGATGCCATCAGGCTGCAGGTGCTCGACGAGAACGGAATTGCCGTCTTGTCCCGGGACTGGACGCTCGCAAGTCTGCCACCGGTATGGAACTGGGACGGGAATGATGCGGGCGGGAAGCCGGTTCACGAGGGCTGGTATACGATCCGGATCGAGACCCGGGATCGGGTCGGGAATACCGGAACAAGTCTGGTCGAGAATGTCCGCTTGAAGACCGGACTGGAAAAAGTCTCCCTGGCAGGGAGCCGGAGTGCCATATCCCCGGGAGCGGCAGGAAAAAACGGACAAGTCATATTTACTCCGGCGGTTTCCTCGAAGGACAGCATCGAACGTTTTGATGTTGTCATCAAGGACAGCGATGGCCGGACAGTCCGTACCCTGACCAATGCCCGGCATGTTCCCGAGATTCCCTGGGACGGCCGTGATGAACAAGGAAATACCCTCAAGGACGGACGCTATACCTATCTCCTCAAGGTCAAGTACAGTTACGGGGATGCCCCGGTATCGGTCGAGCGGACCGTCCTGATCGATACACGGCCTCCTGTGATTCGGGTCAAGGCGGGCGACAGCATCTTCTCGCCGAATGCGGATTCCCGGAAGGATACGATCACCATCGAGCAAGAGGTACAGGGTGGGGATGATGACGTGTATCATGGCGAGATTGTCGATGATACCGGAAGGGTGCTCCGCAGCCACAAGTATGTCGGCAGTGTACCGGCCCAGTTTGTCTGGGACGGGAAAGACGGGAACGGCCGGGATCTTCCCGAGGGGCGGTATACATGGCGTCTGCGGGGTATGGATGCCGCAGACAACACCGCCAGTTCGACGACGACACCGGTCACCCTTGTGCGGAGAATGGGCAGTATCGGCTTGACAGCCAGACCGATGGCCTTTTCTCCCAACGGGGACGGGCAGGAAGACCAGCTCGGATTGGCGATTGCCCCTTCAACCAAGGAAGGAATCGAGAAGGCCGAACTGGTCATCTGGGATCTTGCAAGGCGCGCCGTCTACCGCCAACGCTGGACGGGCAGTCTGCCCGAGATCCATACCTGGAACGGGTTGGGGAGTGATGGCAAGCCGCAACTTGACGGATGGTACGAGGCCGAGGTGACGGTCGACTGGGAAAGCGGGAATCAGGCCCGGGCGGTTGTCGAAAAGATCCTCCTCGATGCCAGACCGCCGGAAATCGGTTTGACCGTTCAACCGAGGATCTTTACACCGGATGGTGACGGCGAGGATGATGTTCTGCACATCAATCCCAGGATGCAGGATGTCTCCGGTGTTGCCGAATGGGAGATCGTGATTTCGAAGCACGAATCGGACGGCAAGACTGCGAAACCGTTCAAGACATTCAAGGGCAAGGATGCTCCGACCGGGGTTCTCACATGGGATGGAAAGAGCGATGACGGAGAGGATCTCGTCGAAGCCGTCCAGGAATATGACCTTCTCCTGACTGCCAAGGACAGAATGGGGAACACCGTCCAGCGTCGGGAGATGGTGACCGTCGGCGTCCTGGTCGAGCGGACTCCGGATGGTCTGCGGATCCGTGTCTCGAGTGTCCAGTTTGCGACGGATCGTGCGGAATTGACCGGGGAGGGCGAAAAGGCCCTCGACAAAGTCATCTTCATCCTGCGCCGGATTCTCGGGCAACCCGCCCGCTACGGACTAACGGCCAATGCCCGGATCGAGGTCAGCGGGCATACCGATGATGTCGGTGATCCGGGATACAATATGCAACTCTCGCAGCGTCGGGCGCGCACGGTCTACGGATACCTTGTGGGCAAGGATGTCGATCCCCGCATCTTGACCTGGGCAGGCTATGGCCTGACACGTCCCTACAAGCTCCTCACACCGGGGCTGCACCCCGTGCGGATCAACGAGATCCGTGAGCGCAATCGCCGGGTCGAATTCTTTATACGGAAGTAGGGGGTACCATGAAAAAGTCGCTTGTGATCCAGTTTATTTTCGGGTTGGCCCTTCTGGGGCTGGGTGTCTATCTCTCTGTGTCCCTCCCTGAAAGCTTCAGGGAGCAGGCAGAGTGGTGGGCCAACAATTCGCTCCGGGCCAGCGGGACGGTCGTCGGTACGGAAAACGAATATCGGAACCGGGCATACTGCGAGTATCCGCAGATCGCGTTTACGGCAGAAGACGGGAAGGAATACCGGTTTACGACCCGGGGGGTCATGTCCTATTCCGTCGGGACCTTTCCGGTTGGCAGGAAGGTAGCGATAACCTACCTGAAGAGTAATCCCGCGCAAGCGTATCTCGATTCTCCGTCGCATGATGCTGCAACCGAGGTTGTCAGCTATGCGCTTTGCGGAGTGCTTGTCCTCACCGGGTTGGCCTTGTTGTATCGTGTATACCGAAAGCGGGGGTAGCGGCCGTATAGAGACTCATGGCATTGAGTTTTCTCTGGATAGTGTGGCTTTCCCTTGACGACTCATGTGTTCTCGGATTGGCACTGGAAGTCCAGGACGAATCGAATACAAAAAATACCGATTTTATGATTATTTCAAGAAAAAAATATTAAGTCTTTACCATTGTGATGGGAAATCGATATCAACGGTTGTCTGGTTCCTTGATAAGGAGTGTTTAGTGAAGAAGAAAATCACAGCAAACGAGGTTGAAATTGTTGGCGGTGTGGTCATCAAGGGAAAAAGAATAAAGGACGACCCTGTTTCAAAGAGAATTGAGTATTTATTGGATCACTATTTAAAAAAAATTTGTGCTGAACCTGTCAGTGGTTGGAGTTTACTGTACATTGATCCAAACGATGAAAGGTTCTGGGAGTTGTGGTACCCTCATGGAGAAATTCACGGTGGCGGTCCTCCAGCTTTGAAGTGTATACGTCGGGAGGATGCAGTTTTAAAATATGGGCAAATAGCTATTGCTTCG
>Ga0116172_10005365_pt1 | contig 10216 bp, 8 predicted proteins | sample AD_UKC083_MetaG_FD_89799 | JGI IMG/M metagenome (GOLD analysis project Ga0116172, IMG submission 89799) | Active sludge microbial communities of municipal wastewater-treating anaerobic digesters from USA - AD_UKC083_MetaG | ecosystem: Engineered > Bioreactor > Anaerobic > Digestate | place: USA...
GGCGTGCGCGTAGAAGATGTCGCCCACGCGCACGTAGCTCTCCGGAATCCGCGGGTTCACCTTCTCGAAGTTCTCGTAGATCTGCTGCGCCAGGCGCACGCTGTCCTTGTTCGCCACCAGGAACTCGATCTCGCTGACGAAGTACCACGTGAGCGCCCGGTCCGACGGCCGCGGCAGCGGCGACGGGCACACCGAGTCCGTGTTCAGCACCGTGTTCCACACGTCGGCCACCGCCTCCACGCTCCGCGTGAAGTACGCCGGGCCGCCCTGCCGCAGGAAGCCCTGGTACCCCTGGCCGAGCTGGTAGTCGTGCTTGATCATGGCCTTGTCCTGCGCCATGAAGGACTGCCGGGACCGGAAGTAGGCCTGGGCGTCGCACAGGAACTGGAGCTTGCCCGTGGTCGGGCTGAAGCTGTACCCGTCAATGTTCTTCTCGATGTCGGCCACGATCCGCTGGCGGAGGGCCCTGTCCTCCTCCGTGAACGCGAAGCCGAAGGGGAGCATGGCGTTCGCCGTGAGCGAGCCCAGCAGCCCCATGCGGTACGCGAAGTACGGCGTCGGCCCGTACTTGCGCGCCGCCCGCAGCAGCGCGATCTCGTTGGCGATGGCCTCCACCACCTCGGACTCGCTGCCCAGCGGCACCCCGTCCCCGAGCTTCCGGTAGCCGTCGCGCGCCCCCGCGAGCACGTCCTTCTCGAAGTTCGGGCCCACCGCGCCCCCGGGGCGGAACACATCGGAGTAGTCGCCCTTGAGCATCTGCATGGCCATCGCGCCCACGGCCTGCATGGACTTGGTCTCCCAGGCCCGCGCGGGCGCCGGAAGCAGCAGGGGGAGGGCGAGGACGACGGCGAGGGTCGCGGCCAGACGTTGCGTTACCGGTTTCATGGCTATCCTCATTTCCTGTGTTTCGCCGGAAATCCGGCCCGTGGGCGCACCCGCCGGGGGGGTCGCGGTCACGCGCCGCCCCCGCGGCGTCCAGAATGCACACACTGCCACGCTTGAAAAACTAGCACAACACCCCCCAAAGTGTCAATAGATTTCCCCCGGCTTTTTTTCGGCCCGCCCGGGCACGGCCTACTTGTAGTGGCGGATCAGGGCGTCCACAAACGCCGCGGCGAAGGCCTCGCGCCACGCCGGGTCGGCCAGCGCCGCCTGGTCCGGCGCGTTCAGCATGTTGGCCGCCTCGATCAGCACCTTGGTGGGGACGCAGCAGTTGCGCAGCACGGCGGGCACGTAGGCCCGGCCGCCGCGCTGGCGGATCACGTTGCGCACCGGGCTGCCCGCCGAGTGCACCTTGATGGGCGTGCGGCTGTCGCGCAGCGCCCGCAGGAACGTCTCGGCGAAGTCGCGCGAGAGCGCCTCGTCCTTGCGCCGCTGCGACCCCGTGCAGGTCGCCGTGCGCGCGCCGCTGGACTCCTTGTAGCGGTGGTACAGGCTGCCCGCCGGGGTTTCCGAGTCCCGCCGGTAGTCCGCCCCCGGCACATACACCATCGTGCCCCGCACTGAGTCGTTGTAGATCGCGTCGCAGTGCACCGACGCGAAGATGACCTTCCGCTCGGGCACCCCCGCCTCCCGCGCGCGCCGGTACAGGTCGTTTGCCAGGTACCACCGCAGGTTGGCCGACACCTTCGCGTCGTCGATCCGGTAGTTCGGCGTCACCAGCACCACCTCGTCGTCGTCGTGCGTGAAGCGCCGCGCATCGCTCTCCCGGTGCTTCTGGCTGGGGTCCAGCACCGTCATGTGCACCTTCGCCCGCGTCTGCGACTCCAGCAGCCGCTTGATCCGGCACGCGATGTCGTAGTTCAGCTCGTCCTCGTACAGCCCCAGCTTGGCCACCGCCGCGCCCTGGTCGCGCCCGCCGTGCCCCGGGTCCAGGATCACCACCACGCCCTCCAGCCCGCTCGACGTGACCTTCTCCGACCGCACGCGCTCGAGTTCCGCGCGCACCGCCTCGTAGTTGCCCCGCTGCGCCGAGCCCGCCGGCTGGTACGGGTCCGAAAGCATCTCCAGGGGGATGCGCACCCGCTGGCCCGCGCACGCCTTCCGCGCGTCGCGGATCCCGCTGCGCTTCTGGATCGTCCCGCACGCCTCCAGGATGTCCGCGTTCTCGTAGTAGTCCGTGAACCGCGCCACCGTCCGGTAAAGCGTCTCCCCCTTCTGCAGCCGGTACTCCGCGTAGGGCCCCTGGCGGTCCTCGCCGTATTGGAGCACCCCGTCGGCCGCCGGCGGCGGCACCGACCCCGCCGCCTCGGGCAGCGGCTCGGGCGGCTCATGCCCCGGGGACGGCGTCCGCATCGCGGGCAGCAAAAGCTCCCGCGGCACCAGCACCCGCTGCCCCCGCGCCAGCGGGCTGTCCGGCGTGATCTCCGCGTGCGTCGTGCGCATCCGCGCCACCAGCGCCGCGTCCCCCGTCAGCCATTCCGAAAGCGCCGCCAGCGACTCCGTCCCCGACGCCCCGTCGTAGGTCACCGTGTGCCACCACCCGTCCCCGTCCACATAGTCCGAGGGAAACAGCGCCTCCAGCATCCGCCGCCGCGCCGCGTCGCTCACCCGACCCGAGGGGATTGCCACCATCTGGCGGTTCCGGTACTGCTTCCAGTCCTCCGTCGAGGAAAGGTACCGCCGCAGAAACGCCTCCAGCTGCGCGTCCCCGCGCGGCAGCGAGGCTTCGAGGTAGAGAATGCGCGCCGACCGCAGCGCCGCGGACACCCCGGCGTCGAGTTCCTTGCGGACGATCGTGTCTGCCCAGGCCCCCCCGGCGAGAAGCGCCCCCAGCGCCAGCATTCCCGCGATGTGCCTCGGCAGATAGGCTTTCAACCCGGCGGACTCCTCATGATCTTGCGTGACCGGCGGCACCGCAGCCGCCGCGCACCACACAATATAGCACGGGGTCCGGGAAAAATACAATATGTAGGGTAAGAAAATTGACCGTCTGTCAACAAACCCAACCCGTGGGGGCCGGCCGCCGTGCGGCGCAGGATGGACGGGGGAGACTACTCACGCGCCCGGTCCATACGCGCCGCCCAGTCGCGGAGAAAAGCGGCCCGCCAGCGGTTGACGGTCTTGGCCCCGGGATAGCGCCCCTCGGCCAGCGCCGGGTCCGGCGAATCCGTCCAATACCGCGGACCGTGGTCCGTGGCCGGGAAACTGCCGCCCCAGTGCGGCCCCGCCGGGTCGTCGGGATCCCCCGCGAGGAGGTACAGGAGCGACGGCGTGTCGCCCATCTTGATGTGGTCCATTTTGCCCACGAGGAAATCGCCCAGGGCGCCGTGGCCCCGCGCGTGGGCGTCCAGAAAGGCCCGGTTCTCCAGGTCGCCCGCCTGGTCGCCGCCGACGTACATGCCCCGGAAGGTGCTGTCGGACTCGACCCACCACAGGCCGGGGTGCTGACGGAAGAGGTAGTCCCGCGCGGCGCGGTCCTGGCTGGTGTTCCAAGAGCCGATGGAGACGATGCGAATCCGGTCCGCGATGTCGGGGGCGTCGTGGACCGCCTGGGCCACGTCGGTGATGGACCCCCACACGAGCACCCACAGCGGGCGCGGGTCTTCGGCGCGGGCACTCTCCACCAGCAGCTGGGACCCGTCGGTCGGTGCGCTGAACCCCTCCGGCGGCGCGGGGTCCACCGCGCCCTGCCGCACCAGCGCGCGCAGGGCGTCTGGCGCGGGGTAGCGGGGGCAGTGCCGCCGCAGGCGGGGGTAGTCCTCCGCGTAGGCGGCGATCACCTCGTGCCAGTGGGCGGCGCGGCCCTCCCCCGGCGGCGACGCCACCAGCCCCTCGATGTCGAGCTCGTCGGCGTAGAAGAGCAGGTGGACCGCCGACTGGAAGTCGTCCGGGTCGGATCCGCCAATGTCCGACGAGACCAGCACGCGGGGCCGCTCCCCGGCCAGCGCGCCGCCGCCGGGTTCGGGGCCGGCGGCGCAGGCGCGGCAGAACATGCCCGAACACAGGAGGAGCGCGGCGGCGGCCAGCAGGCCGCCCGGAATCCGGCGCGCGGGCGAGCTCACGGGGTCCTCCAGTCGGTCTTCTCGAAGGCGGCCAGCCGCGCCTCGAGCGCCGCCACCGTCTCCGGGTGCGCGTCCGCGAGATTGTTCCGCTCGCCCGGGTCCTCGCGCAGGTTGAACAGCAGCGCGCCGTGCTCCAGCGGCTCGCCGTAGACCTTGCCCTTGAACGGCCGTTTGTACTTCCAGTCGCCCCGCCGCACCGCCTGCAGGTCGTCCGCGAGGAAGTAGAAGAACTCCCGCTCCGGCGGCGGCGTCTCCTCCAGCAGCAGCGGCGTGAGGTCGCGCCCGTCCAGCGTGACCCCCTCCGGCAGGTCTACCCCCGCCAGCGCGGCGAAGGTCGGCAGCAGGTCCAGGGTCGAGGCGAAGGCCGGCTCCACCCGCGGCGTCAGCCGCCCCGGCCAGTAAAAGATGCCCGGCTCCCGCATGCCCCCCTCGAAGGTGGTGCCCTTCTGCCCCCGCAGCGGCCCCGGGCTGCCCCCGTGCTCCTTGTAATGCGTCCACGGGCCGTTGTCGCTCGTGAAGACCACCAGCGTGTGTTTGGCCACCCCCGCCTCCTCCAGCGCGTCCACGATCCGCCCCACGCTCCAGTCAATCTCCTCGATCACGTCCCCGTAGGCCCCGCCCGCCGACTTCCCCCGGAACGCCTCCCCGCAGTGGATCGGCACATGCGGCATGCTGTGCGGCACATACAGGAAGAACGGCCTGTCCTTCGACCGCTCGATGAACGCCACCGCCTCCTCCGTGTACCGCCGCGTCAGCGCCGTCTGGTCCGCCGGCTGCTCCACGATCTTCCCGTTCCGCATCAGCGGCAGCGGCGGGTCCCCCCGCTGGTTTTTTTCCATGTCGTTGCTGTACGGCAGCCCGAAGTAGTAGTCAAACCCGTGGTTCATCGGCAGAAACGGCGGCAGATGCCCCAGATGCCACTTCCCGATGCACGCCGTCGCGTAGCCCCGCCCCTTCAGCACCTCCGCAATCGTCCGCTCGCTTTCGGGCAGCCCGTTCTCCGACTGCGGAAACAGCACCCGCGTGATCCCCGAACGCACCGGATACCGCCCCGTCAGCAGCGCCGCCCGCGACGGCGAGCACACCGGCGCCGCGCTGCAGAAATCCGTGAACCGCACCCCCGCCGCCGCCAGCGCGTCCAGACGCGGCGTCTTGATCTGGCCGTTCCCATAGCATCCCAGGTCCCCGTAGCCCAGGTCGTCGCAGAACACCACCACGAAATTCCGCGGGCGTCCCCCCGCCGCCGCCGCCCCCCGCGACGCCAGCACCCCGGCCCCCGCCGCCGCCCCCAGACGGCCCAGCAATGTCCTGCGCGTGATTTGCTCCATCGTGCGCCTCCTTTCCATGGTCCCCATCATACCCGCCCCGCCCGCAAACAGCAAAGCCCCCCAAACCCCGACAAGGCCGGCGTGACCTGTCTTTTCCTGTTCGTTCCCCTCCGTGCTTTCCCTACGGCCGAAGCAGCGACCACGGCTCCCCCGGCAGATTCCTCAGCACGGCGAAGACCGCCGCCGCCGCCACAAACCCCAGCAGCACCGCGCCCGTTACCCGCGCGGGCCGGGGGCGGGCCCATCCGAGCCGCTCCGTCACCCACCGCGCGTAGACCGCCGCCCCCAGCGGCAAAATCACGGCCACGGCGAAGACGTTCGACCGCAGGGCCGCCGCCAGTTCGCCGTGGAGCAGCAGGTGCGCCGCGCGCTGGCCGCCGCAGCCGGGGCACAGCAGGCCGGTGAACCGGTGAAACAGGCAGGGAAGGTACCCGCGCGCGGTGGCGGGGTCGGCGAAGTAGAGGAAGAGCCCCGCGGTCCCCAGCAGGACGGCGGACAGGGCGACCTCGAACGCCCCCCGGGGCGGGCGGGACGGCGGGCGCGGGGCCTCGGTCTCTTGGTGCGGTTCCGGCATGGGGGCATTATCCCAGAACCGGCCGGGGGCATGCGCCCTGCGGGGGGGGTCAGCGTGCCCAGACGATCCAGGTAAAAATGCCGGCCGACAGCACGGCGGCAGCGGTGAAGGGCACGCCGACGGCCATGAACTCGCGGAAGGTCACGGTGTACCCCTGTTTCTTGAGGATGCCGAGGGTCACCACGTTGGCCGAGGCGCCGATGGGGGTCAGGTTGCCCCCGAGGCAGGCCCCGATGAGCAGGCCGAACATGAGCAGGGGCACGGGCGCGCCCATGAGGGTGGCCACCTTTTCCACCACGGGGATCATGACGAGCAGGAAGGGCACGTTGTCCACAAAGCCCGACACGATGACGGAGAGGAGCACGACGGCCGCGAAGGCGAGGAACTCGTTGCCGCCGACGGAGCCCGCGATGCCCGAGGCGAGGGTGTCCAGCCAGCCCGACTCGCTCAGCGCGCCGACGACCACGAAGACTCCCATGAGGAAGAAGGTGGTGTCCCAGTCCAGCCCGCGCAGGAAGGCGCGCGAGCTGCCCCACCGCGCGACGAGGCGGAACCACGCGAAGGCGCCGGCGCCCAGGGCCATGGTGAGCACCCCGGCGTACCACTTGAACTCCGGGTCGAAGGCCGTCGAGAAGGACAGGCCGACCACGAGCAGGACGAGCAGCACGGCGGGCACCCAGGACCGGGCGGCCTCCTGGGGGACGACGGCGACCCGCTGGGCGCTGCGCCGGAAGAGGAAGCCCAGCACGGCGAGCGAGGCGAGCGCGCCGATCTGGACGGAGAAGAAGATGCCGGGCCGCCCCTCATAGAGGAAGAAGTCCCAGAACCCCATCCGCATATAGCCCGCGAGGATCATGCTGGGGGGGTCGCCGATCATGGTGGCCGTGCCCTGGAGGTTGCTGCTGACCGCGATGCCCACCAGCAGGGGCACGGGGTTGATCTTGAGCTTCGTCGAGAGGCTCAGGGCGACGGGGGCCACCAGCAGCACCACCGCCACGTTCTCCACGAACATGGAAATGAACCCCGACAGGGCGCAGAGGAACAGCATGGCGACGCGGGCGCTGGGCGCGCGGTCCACCAGCCACTCGGCGATCACGGCGGGCACGCGGGAGAGGGTGAAGAGCTCGGCGAGGATCAGGGTGCCGAAGAAGAGGCCCATGACGTTCCAGTTGATCTTGACGAGCAGGGCGTCGTGCCAGTCGAGGGCGCCCGCGAGCACGAGGACCGCGCCCCCGGCGCACGCCACCAGCGCGCGCCGCGCGGGCAGCGCGACGAACAGGACGTAGCACAGGACAAAGACGGCCAGGGTGATCCAAGCGTCGGCCACGGGGGGATTCCTTTGTCAGACGGCCTCGAAAAACTTCTCGTACACGTGGGCCGGGAGCATGTGCCTGCGGCACATGAGCTTCACCGGCCAGCGGAACAGGCGCAGCAGGGGGTACCACGACGGGTAGTCGGTGAAGTACTTGTTCGGCGCCTTGAGCAGGGCGTCGTACTCCTCCCGGGGCATGCCCTGCTTCTTCAGGCAGTAGTCCACCATCTCGTCCGTCTCGAAGTAGGGCGGCGTTTTCAGCGCCTCCAGCGCCTCCGCGCGCGTGAGCACGCCGGTGCGCACCTTGGCCGACAGCTCCACCACGCGCCAGTCGAACCCGAACTTGTGGCGGGAGTAGTGGTAGACGAGGGCGAACAGCTCGTTGTCCATGTGGTGCTGGCCCGTGTCCACCCAGCCGAACTTCTCCTCCAGCAGGCGCTCCACCTTGTCACCCGTGTCGTCGTAGTAGTTCGTGATGTTCACCACGCGGATGCCCTTTGCGAAGAGCCAGTAGAGCATGTGGGGAATGTCCACGTTCTTGAAGTGGGGGAGGGGCTCGCGGGCGAAGCGGCGGATCAGCGCGCGGGTGTAGCGCCCGTCAATGTAGTTCCACATCAGCGGGGTCACGCCCTCCTCGCGGAAGGAGTGGCTCATGAGGATGTACTTCACGCCCTCCGCCGCCGCCGTGCGGAAAAGCGCGCTCGCGATGCCGATGTCGTCCGTCAGGTCGATGTACGGGACGCAGGCCCGGATGGTGCAGTTGGTCAGCTCCCGCGACGCGGGCCAGTCCATGATGACCGTGTGCAGCTCCACGTCCAGGGCGTCGCACAGCCGCGCCAGGTTCGTCTTCGCCGTGTCGGCGTCCCAGCCGTTGTCAAAATGCACCGCCAGCGGCCGCAGGCCCATGATTTCCTTGACGTAGTAGAGGCAGTAGGAGGTGTCCCGCCCGCCGCTCACGCCCACGACGCAGTCGTACTTCCGCCCCCGCCCCGCGCGGCGCATCTTCTCCGCCATGTCCTTCAGGATGCGCTCGCCCTCGGGGCCGCAGGGGAACTCCCGCTCCAGCCCGTCCTGCATGGCGCAGTAGTTGCACACGCCGTCCGCGCCGAAACGGATGCCGGGCACCGTGGCGTCCATCACGCAGCGCGCGCACATCCGCGGTTCCGCGGGGCTCTGTTCCGGGTGGGTCATGGGGTGTCCAATGCTGGTGGCGCGCCGAAGGCGCGGGGACGTAGATTGTACCCTTCCCGGCGGCCCGATTTCACCGCCGGGCCGCGTCCAGCGGCACCACCTCGGGCGTGTCCTTCGGCCGGATGTGCTCCGGCCGGAAGTGCGCCGCCAGGTCGCGGTCCGTCGGGTAGGTGATCAGCACCGTGCGGCGCTTGCCGAAGAACAGGAAAAACGCGCCCGCCGCCACCGCCGAGGCCCCGCCGTCGTAGACCGCCTCCGCGAGGTGCGCCACGGACCCCGCCCCGCCGCCCGCGATCACGGGGATGGACACGGCCTCCGACACGGCCCGCACCAGCGGGAGGTCGTAGCCCTCCATCGTGCCGTCGCGGTCTATCGAGGTGATGAGAATCTCCCCCGCGCCCGCCTCCGCCATCTCGCGCGCGACGGCCACGGGGTCGCGGCCCGTGGGCCGCGTGCCCGCGTGGGTGACCACCTCCCAGCCGCCGCCGGGGGTTTGGCGCGCGTCGAGGGACACCACCATGCACTGCCGCCCGAAGCGGTCGGCCCCCGCCGCCACCAGCTCCGGGGTTTCCACCGCCGCCGTGTTCAGCGCCACGCGGTCCGCCCCGCAGACCAGCAGGTCGCGCATCATCTCCACGGAGCGCACGCCCCCGCCCACGGTGAAGGGCATGAAGGACTCCCGCGCGATCTCCCTCACGATGTCGTTCACCGGGCCGCGCCCCTCCACCGTCGCCCGCGTGTCCAGCAGCACCAGCTCGTCCACGTTGTGCCGGTTGAACACCCGCGCGGCGTTCACCGGGCACCCCACATACTTGAAGTCCGTGAAGCGGACCCCCTTCTCGAGCCCACGCTCGCGCAGTAGCAGCACCGGGATCACGCGCACCTTATGCATGGGCGGCGAGCCCCGCGAAGTTGCGCAGCAGGCGCAGGCCGTTCAGGTAGCTCTTCTCCGGGTGGAACTGCGTGCCGAAGATGTTGCCCAGCCGCGCGCTGGACGCGAAGGTCTCCCCGTACTCCGTGACCGTCGCCACGCACTCGGGGCGCGGGTCCGTCACATGGTACGAATGGGCGAAATAGAAGCACGCCGCCGGGTCCAGACCGTCAAACAGCGGGTTGTCCGCCTGCCGCGGCGTCAGGTCGTTCCACCCCATGTGCGGGATTTTCGGCGCCGCCCCCTCCGGGAACCGGAACCGCCGGGTCACCCCGCCGATCCAGCCCAGGCCGTCCGCGTCCCCCTCCTCCCCGTGGTCCGACATGAGCTGGAATCCCAGGCAGATGCCCAGCACCGGCGTCTTCTCCTCCAGCACCTTCCGGTGCAGCACCGGCAGCAGCCCGTCGTCCGCGAGATTGCGCATCGCCTGCGCGAAGGCCCCCACCCCCGGCAGCACCAGCCCCGACGCCGCCCCCACCTCCGCCGGATCCGCCGACACGCACACCGGCGCGCCCACCCTGGTGAGCGCCCGCACCACGGAGTCCAGATTCCCCATCTTGTAGTCCACAATGACGATCATCGGTCGTTCCACTGCCTTCTGAAAACACCGTCCGGGGAGAAAACCCTCCCGGGCGGCCCCCAGATTGTACCACCCCGTCCCCGCCAGACCTACGGCACCCGCCCCCTGGGATCGCCAGGCTCCAGCTTGGCTTTCCGGAAAGAGCGCCGCCTGTCCCCCTAAGTGTCTCCGTGACCCCTGTCCATATAAAAAGAGGCCAGGCTGGAGCCTAATACCATTCACTTAAGGAGCCAGATGGTGTATACTGGTCTTCGCGGGCGGCCCTGGAACGGGGCTGCATCACCGGAGAGGACCGA
>Ga0116172_10005370_pt1 | contig 10209 bp, 8 predicted proteins | sample AD_UKC083_MetaG_FD_89799 | JGI IMG/M metagenome (GOLD analysis project Ga0116172, IMG submission 89799) | Active sludge microbial communities of municipal wastewater-treating anaerobic digesters from USA - AD_UKC083_MetaG | ecosystem: Engineered > Bioreactor > Anaerobic > Digestate | place: USA...
TCAAACTCATAATTCCTCCTGATAAAACTGGGGATTTTTACTCGGTTTTGAACTGACTCTGAACGAAAGCGTCAAATTCACGGGCATTGCGCAGGGGTTCTTCGTTTTCGTCGAGCCAGCGCCTGGCGCTCTGGGCTTCAGGTGCGTCAGGCCGTTTGGCGACGAAAGCAGAGAGATGTGCGTATGCGAGTTCCTGGTCATTCATCGAACTGTAGGTTCTGATATAATTCGGCCGGTCGGCAACCAGCAGATTTCCGGGAAAAGTTTCGTGGCCGATACCGCCATAGAGCTGCCCAAGTCTGAGTTTGGCGCGGTAGGCGATGTCGTCTTCATACATGGCGAGCAGACTGTAAATGCGTTTTGCCTCTTCGAGGCGCTCATCGAGTTCAAGAAAAATGGCTTTCCAGTATTCAACGCGCGGGTCGCCTTTGAAGAACTTTTCGCAGCGGGCAAGGTGATTGTTGGCACGGTAGTCACCCTTGCGCGCGAAAATTTCGAGCAGACCGACGTTGACGTCGAAATTGTCTGGGTTCATATCGTAAGCGAGGTTGAACATTACCAGTGCAAAGCCATAATCGTTGTTCTTCAGATAGGCTTTGCCAAGACCGACGAGCGGCATAAAGCTGTCGGGCCAGAGGTCGCGGGCTTTCTGCAGCACTTCGATGGCTTTGGGAAACTGCTGCATCTTCTGGTAAGCTTCGCCGAGGCCGAGATAGGCCTGCATGGCATTCTTGTCGAGTTTGATCGCCTTGTCGAACTTTTCGATAGCCTGCTTGTACAGCTTGTTTTCGCTGTCGAGCTGGCCCGAAAGAATTATGGCTTCGACGTTGTCGGGAGTGCCCTTGAGAACGTCGGCGAGTATGGTTTCAGCCTTCTTATAGTCGGGTTTGTTGGCGAAGATGCAGGCCCGGGCATAAGAGGCCTTGTGTGCCGGCGTCATGCGCGCCGGGTCGGCTTTTTCGAGGGCGGCGAAAACGGTCATTGCCTTCTGGTAGTAACCGCTGCCGACATTGCTTAGGCAGATGATGGCTTTTTCAAGCAGTTCGATATTTGCCGGTTCCGCTTCCACTGCAAGCAGATAAGCATCGGCGGCAGCCTGAAACTGGCCATTATCAAAAAGGGAGTTGCCTTTTGTATAGTTTTCGCGGGCCTTGTCATTCTTGATACTGGTTGGTTCAACGGCAGCGGTTTCGCTGGCGGCCGGAGGTTCCGCGGCTGTAGCGGCAGTGTCTGCAGCAGCCGGGTTTTCGTTGTTAGTTGCGGTATCAGTAGAGGAAGTTTCGCTGGCGGCGACTGCGGTTGTGGCTGAGACTGCCGCTGATGCGGTCTGATTCTCGTCGCCTGCGATTTTCTGGGAATCTTCAGCGGTTTTGCCCTTGTTGCTTTCGAGCAGCTTTTTCAGTGTTTTAGCCCGTTCAAGAGCCTTATCGGCCAGGTCGATACGACCGATTTTGCGCAGTGAAACGCTGAACAGATACCAGGCTTCGGGGTGTTTCGGGTGATTTTTGATTTCGTCTTTGTTCTGGGTGAGAACCTGGTTGAAAAGTTCGGCTGACTTTTTGAAGTCGCCACCTTTCATCAGTTTTTTGCCATTTTCAATTTCGGCTTCGAGATTGACGGCAGCCAGTGCGCCCGTTGCAAGACCGGCGCAGACGAAAGCTGTCATAAGAAGATTGCGCACCTTCATTGCTTTTGCTCCTCAAGACCATTCTCTGTGAATGACATGGTATGAATAAAGTCTCTTCCGTCATCAGATTTATATATTTTACCACCCACTGTACCGACATAGAGAATTTTTTTTGCATCGACGGCGGCGCACTTGGCATCGTTGAATGGCACGGCAATCTCGGTCGCGTCGACATTTTTTATGCTCCAGAAACCCAGATCGCCTCCGGCCAGCAGTTCGTCACCGTAAATCTGCAGAAAGTGAACCGGGCCAAGGGTGCCGTTTATCTGCCGCGGGTAACCATCAGCTTCGATGGCAAACACGCCCCGGTCGGTGGTGCCGGCGTAGAGAATACCGTTGTGAACCAGCAGACAGTTGACGGCCCGCCGCAGTTCAGCAGCCTGCGGTCGCCAGGTGCCGCTCGCAACATTGCGGTAGAGACCCGTGGCAGTGCCAAGCCAGAGCTGATTCTGCCACTCGACAATGCTGTTGACCCATGCCAGCTGCGAAGATTCATCAATCTTCATCGGTTGCCAGGCATCAGCATTGAGAACTGCGGTGCCGCTGCCGACCGAACCGATAAACACCCGGCCATCAGACGCCTGCATCAATGCATGCAGTTTTTCAAACCCCGGGGCCTGTGTCAGTGGTTCGAACTCGAGTGTTGTCGTATCGAGACGCAGACAACCACCACCTGCGGTGGCAATATAAAGCTTCTTATCGCTCAGCATCAGATTGTTGACCATGGGAAAAGGCTGCCCGTCTTTTTCGAACCGGCGCGGGCCAGCAGCGTCGACCTGCCACAGACCTTTGCCGAAGGCAGCAACCCAGAGCCGCCCATTCCCCTCGATTGCGAGACTGCGGATCGTCGTGGCGTAGGCTGGCAGCTTCGCTTCGCCGGCAGCGACGAGCAGCGGCAGACTCATTACCATAAACAGCAATAGAAGTTTACGCAGCATGATCAGATTTCCTGTCTTACGGTGTACATATTGTTGAACTGACTGTAAGCTGTCAGCTCTTTCACTTAATTTACGAACGGGCGGCTAAAAAGGTTTCATATCTTTTTTACGGCAATTTTTAAATCGTTTGAGTTTTGCGGCGGTTATGGTGTATATTGACAGCGTTGGGGGGGTGTGCTAGTATGGGCTCCCCAAACAATACGGGATACGCGCTATTCCTCATTATCCGGAGGCTTTTATGCAGTTTGTTATCAAGGGAAAAAATCTTCAGCTCACCGACGCTCTGAAAGATTACGCCGAAAAGAAGCTGTCGATCATCAAAAAATACTTCGACCACATTGTTGAAGTCGATGTAACTCTTTCTGTAAAAGATTCTAAAGACACCAGCCGCAGCAGAGTCTGTGAAGTTACCGTCTGGGCCAAATCAGTCGGCAACCCGATTCATGGAAAATCAGCCTCTGAAGACCTCTATGCTTCGATCGACATGGTTGTCGAAAAGATCGAACGCCAGGTCAAAAAGTTCAAAGAAAAAATCACCGGTCGCCGCAGAAACAACAAGGGCGCCGACAAACAGGCCACCCACAGCGTTCTGTCATTCGGTGAAGACTTCGCCGCCAGAAACGAACAGGAAGCCCCGGCCGAAATCAAACCCAAAATCGTTCGCAGCGGCACTTTCCCGATGCGCCCGATGTACTCTGATGAAGCCGCTGAACAGCTCGAACTCTTCAACCAGGACTTCTTCGTATTCTCTAACGCAGAAACCAACAAGATCAACGTTATCTATCGCAGGGGCGACGGCAACTTCGGTCTCATCGAACCTGAATATTGATCAACAAAGACTTGAACCCCTGACCGGGATGCAGGAGGAGTTTTGGAACTAAGCGAATTTATATCACCCCAGCTGACAAAGTTGGAATTGAGTTCCACCACGAAGCTTGATGCCATTAAAGAGCTTATCGATATGCTCGATACGGCCGGCTATCTTACCGATGCCGACGCCTTTCTGAAGTCTGTTCTTGAACGCGAGAAAGTCGGTTCAACCGGTATCGGCAAAGGTATTGCCATTCCGCACTCAAGAACTGCCACCGTCAGAGAAGTCGTTGTCGCGATCGGTCGATCAAGCGCCGGAATTGAATTCGAAGCGCTAGATAACCGGCCTGTGCATCTGATTTTCCTGATTGCCGCTCCGATCGAGTCAGGCGGGCTTTACCTCAAGGCTCTCGCCCGCCTTTCAAGACTGCTGCGCTATCAGGAATTCCGCAATGAGCTCATGGAAGCCGGAACCGTCGACGAGGTAATCAAAATTATCTCTGCCGAAGAAAAATAAGGCCTTAACCATTGTCCTTATAACCGGCGAAAACCGGGCTCACAAATCTAATGAATGCGTCAGGCGCGAGCCTTTAACAAGGCCGCGCCTTCTATTTTGAAAGGGGTCTCAGGCATGTTTGGATGGCTGTATAAGCTGGTCAGATTCTTCATTCCAGATTTCAACGCACGGGAACTGGCCCGACTACAGGAAACCCTCGAAGAAGTTAACGTTCTCGAGGATTCATTTAAAAAGCTTTCGAACGAAGAACTTGCCGGTATGACCCTGAAGTTTCGCCAGCGACTCTATGATGGCGAATCGGTCGACAATATCAAAGCTGAAGCTTTTGCCACCGTAAGAGAAGCTTCACGGCGTATACTCAACATGCGCCATTATGACGTGCAGATTCTCGGCGGTCTGTCGCTCAACGAAGGGCGCATCGTCGAAATGAAGACCGGCGAAGGTAAAACCCTCGTCGCCACTCTGCCGCTCTATCTCAACGCCCTCGAACTGAACCCCGTCTGGCTCGATCTCGCCAAAAAGAAGGGCCAGAAAACTTTCGAACCGATCGTCGACGGCAACGGTATTCCGGTACCGGTCGGTCGTGGCGCTCTGCTCGTCACCGTCAACGACTACCTGGCCCGCCGCGACTCTGAATGGATGGGCAAAGTCTATCGTTTTCTCGGCCTCAGCGTTGGCCTGAATATTCATGGCCTGAACGCTGAACAGAAGCGTGCCGCTTACGCCTCAGACATCACCTACGGCACCAACAACGAATTCGGTTTTGACTACCTGCGCGACAACATGGCGCTGACCCTTGCCGACTGCGTGCAGAGACCTGAATACAACTTTGCCATCGTCGACGAAGTCGACTCGATCCTCATTGACGAAGCGCGCACGCCGCTGATCATTTCTGGTCCGGCCGAAAAAGCCACACAGTTGTATTTTATCTATGCCAAGGTGGCTCGCGAAATTCTCAAACCCGACGAAGACTATATCGTCGATGAGAAGCATCACGGCGTTTCGGTTACCGAAGCCGGTATCGCCAGAGTCGAAAAGGCTCTTGGCATCGAAAACCTTTACGACAACAGCAACATGGACCACGTGCATCAGCTGCAGAACGCTCTGAAAGCTAAGCATTTCTTCCATCGCGATAAAGAATACATTGTCAGGCCGCGCGAAGACGGCAAAGGCCAGGAAGTCGTCATCGTCGACGAATTCACCGGCCGCCTGATGTTCGGTCGCCGCTATTCAGATGGTCTGCACCAGGCTATCGAAGCCAAAGAAGGCGTTCCGATACAACAGGAAAACCAGACACTCGCTTCGATCACCTTTCAGAACTACTTCAGGCTTTATCGCAAACTCGCCGGCATGACCGGTACTGCTGAAACTGAAGCAAAAGAATTTAAAGAAATCTACAAGTGCGAAGTCGTGGTCATTCCGCCCAACAAGCCCTGCATAAGAATTGACCAGGCCGATGTCATCTACAAGACGGTCCAGGAAAAATTCGAAGCGATCGTCGATAACATCATCGAGATTCATAACCGCAAACAGCCGGTTCTCGTGGGCACCATCTCGATCGAAAAAAGTGAACTGATTGCGGCGATGTTGCGCAAACGCGGCATTACCTGCCAGGTTCTCAACGCCAAATACCACGAAAAAGAAGCCGAAATCGTCGCTCAGGCCGGTAGAGAAGGCGCCATCACCATCGCCACCAACATGGCTGGCCGCGGTACCGACATTCTTCTTGGCGGCAACCCCGAAATGCTTGCCAAGCGCGAAGTTGACGATATCGAGAGTGCCGAATACAAAGAGGCACTGGCCAAATACCGCAACCAGTGCGAAGATGAGAAAAAACGCGTTATCGAAGCCGGTGGCCTGTTTATTCTCGGTACCGAACGTCATGAATCGCGCCGTATCGACAACCAGCTGCGCGGTCGTGCCGGCCGTCAGGGCGACCCGGGCGCCAGCCAGTTTTATCTGTCGCTTGAAGACGATCTGATGCGCCTGTTCGGCTCGGTCAACATCGCCGGCTGGATGGAAAAACTCGGTTGGGAACGCGGCGAACCGATCGAACACCCCTGGATCTCACGCTCGATCGAAAGTGCTCAGCGCAAGGTCGAAGCCTACCATTTCGACGTGCGCAAGCATATTCTCAAATATGACGACGTCATGAACCAGCAGCGCACCGTAATTTATAACGAGCGCCGCAAGGCCCTCGAACAGGAAAGGGTCTATGATGACCTGCTGTCAATGATCAGCGAAGTCATCGAAGGCGCTGTTGGCTCGGCTCTTGCCCCTGAAATCGACCCGGATGACATCGATTTCAACGCCCTGGCAGATCAGATCAAAAAGGTTTTCCCGGTTGAATGCGAGGGTGGCGACCCGAAAAATGGTAAGCCCGGTCAGCTCTGCACCTATTCACGTGATGAACTGGTCGAAGAACTGAAGCGCCGCGCCATGGAAAGACTCAATGCCAAACGCGCCGAACTCGGCGATGACGACTTCTTCTCGATGCAGAAATTCCTGCTGCTGCAGATCGTCGATGCCAAATGGAAAGACCACCTGCACAACATGGACAACCTGCAGGACGGCATTCACCTGCGCAGCTGGGGTCAGCGCGATCCGCTGGTTGAATACAAGATTGAAGGTTTCCAGATGTTTCAGAACATGATCGAAAGCATCAAGGAAGACCTGCTGTACTATCTCTACCGTGTTTCTTACTCGCGCAATGAAGAACAGGAAGCGCAGAAAGAACAGGAAGAGGAAGTTTATTACAACCGCGGCGATGGCGATGCTCCGCCGAAACAGCCTGCCCATGCCGAAGATACCACCAACCGCAACGAGCCCTGCCCGTGTGGAAGTGGCAAAAAATACAAGAAGTGCTGCGGTCGAACCAGCTGACCGGGCTGAATTAGTGCGGCAGCTGCCTTAAACCGGGCTTTTCCTGATCAGCTTTTTCAAGCCGGAGAAATTATGTTGGCAATCAGAAACAGACAGGCTGCGGTTTCGCTTGTTGAGGTGCTGATTGCCCTCGCCATTCTTTCGACGCTGGCTCTGCCGATGCTGATGTTTCTCGTCGAATATTCGCGTGGCAGTTCGCAGCTTGGCGATTATTACCAGATTCTCAACATCGTCGAAGAAAAGCTCGATACGGCACTGGCGATGAACTTCATCGATATTCCGACCGGCGAAACCGACGGAAAGCTTATTGAAGCGGAAAATTCCCGGCCACTTGATCTTCGACCGGCCCAGGTTGGGCACGAGATCGTCAGATTCAAGATGCGTGCCGAGATGACAACGGTCGAGTTTGCGGCGATGAAAGACGCCACTTCTGGGCAACTGCAGCGCGCCCGTGTCGAAGACGGCATGAAGCGCATCGAGATTACCGCTGAATGGGGCGACAAGAAGAAGCACAACATCAGCCTCATCGCTTACAAGGCCAACCTATGACGCCAGCCACGCCGACAATTCAAAGACAAGATTCTCATGCTTTTTTTCGTCATTCCCGCGATTCCCTTTGTCATTCCCGCGCAGGCGGGAATCTCTTTCCTCTCTCCCGTCGCGGTATCGCGATGCCGATTATCTTCGGGCTGGTTCTCTGTCTGGCGATCTGGGTGGCTTCGCTGTCCTGGACAATGACCAACAGCCGGGCGCGTTATCAGCAGGTATTGAAGGCCCGCAAAGCTTACTTTATGGCCCGCTCAGGCATGCAGCACCTTTTCCTGAAGCTCAAAACCATGCAGCGGCACTGCATCGAGGCCATGCAGTCGATCGAAAATGCCAATGATGACGAAAAAAAACTTCTTTATTCTGTCTTTATTGAGGATATAATTGTACCACCCGATGATAATTACACTGGCGAAAAGTATGAATATCGGGTAAATGAATTCAAGGTCGATTCGATCGACCATGAAGAGTCGAAACTTACTCTGCAGGTCGGGGTTGAAGGCAGCTTCGGCGGGCAGAAGAACAGTATCAGCAGACTGATTCGCATAAGTCGATAGTCTGAACATTTCAGGAGGCTTAACCGTGGAATACGAAGTCGTCGAAAAAATTCGAACGATGAAAACCCGGCTCTCCGGCATCGGGAGCCATCTTTGACCTGCCCAATAAAAGGCGGCAGATTGAAGAGCTTGAATCAGCGACATTAAACCCCAATTTCTGGAACGACCGCAACAAGGCTCTGGCCACCAGCCAGAAGATCGCCGAACTTAAAAAGGCGTGCGATGCCTATGAGGCTGTCAATAAAGAATTCACAGACACAGTAGACCTGCTGGAGCTCGCCGAAGCCGAAAACGACGACGGCATGTTTTCTCAGCTGCTGAATCAGCTTGACCCGATTAACAGAACAATCGACAACCTTGAGCTGACAACCTTTCTCTCTGAACCATACGATGCTTCCGATGCCTATCTTTCGATCAAACCCGGTGCCGGTGGCACCGAGTCATCAGACTGGGCTTCGATGCTGTTTCGCATGTATCAGCGTTACCTCGATGCTTCCGACCTCAAATATGAGGTTCTCGACCTCCAGGAAGAAGAGCAGGGCATCAAGTCTGCGACTCTGCGCATCAAAGGCCAGTATGCCTACGGCTATCTGAAAGGCGAAAAGGGTGTGCACCGCCTGGTGCGCATTTCGCCGTTCGATTCGAACGCCCGCCGCCATACCAGTTTTACCGCGGTCGACGTCATGCCGATTCTGCCTGACGATGTCGACGTCGAGATCAAAGAAGACGATCTCAAACTCGACTTCTTCAGAAGCTCGGGCGCCGGCGGTCAGCACGTTAACAAAACGAGCAGCGCCGTGCGCATCACGCATCTGCCGACCGGTATCGTCGTTGCCTGCCAGATCGAACGCAGCCAGCACCAGAACCGTGAAGTCGCTCTTGGCATGCTGAAAGCCAAGCTCTACGAACTGCAGCAGCAGGAAAAAAAGAAGGAACTGAAGAATATTTCAGGCGATATGAAGAATATTTCCTGGGGTAATCAGATCAGATCCTACGTTTTCTGCCCCTACACGCTGGTTAAAGACCTGCGCACCGGGCAGTCGACTTCCGATGTCCGCAAAGTCATGGATGGCGACCTCGAGCCCTTTATCAAGGCCTACCTGAACTGGCATGCCAACGGTGAAAAACCTTTGAATGTGGCCGACGCTGAATAATGAGGTGAAAATAGATGCCTGATGTAAGGAACCTGCTGAATCGCTGCCGCCGTGGCAGTGCCATGTTCATGCTGCTGACAATTGTCGGTATTCTTTACATTTTTGGCACGATGCTGATCAACTACATGACGCAGGAACGGGCGCAGACGGCCCGTCTTGGCGAGAGCATGCAGGCCTTCTATCTTGCTGAATCGGCGGTTGAGAAGGGCATGATCAAGATGCGCGAGCTTTTTTCCCAGAAACTGCTGACCGACGGCGGTGAAATCAACGACAAGATTCTCGCCCTGCTCGATATCGACAGGGCCGAGAACTTTTCTTTGCGCATCAAGATCAACGATGGCGAACTGATCACCGGCGGCACGGCTGAGGTACTGATCGAGGTTAATAACCTGCGTCTGACTCCTTTCAAGACCTACATCGACGAATACGAAGAGGTGCCCGCGGCATTAAAGGTCTACCGCAAGGAAAACCGCGACACCTACGCCGACAAGGCCCTCGGCGGCTGGGAAGGCCTGCTGCGCTTCGAAGCGGTCGGCCGCTACCGCAACGCCGAAAAGAAAATCGAGGTTATCCGCGAGCTGAAGGTCACTGACCTGACGCCGCCGGCCGAGAACTACACGCTCTTTGTTTCGAACCGCAAAGATGAATATCTGCGCCACGGCGAGTTCAGATGCCGCAACTGGAGCGTCGTGCGCGAGCTCAAGGCGCTTATCGACGATCTGGCAAAAAAGACCCGCGACGCTTTCCAGGAAACCCTCGGCAATACCGCCGGCGACTTCTTCTGGGAGCCGAACATGGCCAGCAACGTCGGCTTCGAGGGCGATATGAAAATTCGCACCCTCAAGGTTATCCGCAAACTGGTAATGTCGGTTTCAGATATCAAGATCAAGGACTTCGTCGACATTTCAATTCAGAAGCTGCACCCCTATCTCTGGGGCAAGATTCGCACCAACGGCCGTCTGCACGTCTACCTGCCGTTTTTTGCCGCCGACGATATCATCAACTATTTCGAAGACAACTCGATTTTTTCGCACCAGCGCCCCGAGATCGGCTACCTGTTCTGCAGCAATCAGCTGCACGACCCGTATCTGAGCAAATATACCTATTATGAAGGCGA
>Ga0116172_10005380_pt1 | contig 10199 bp, 11 predicted proteins | sample AD_UKC083_MetaG_FD_89799 | JGI IMG/M metagenome (GOLD analysis project Ga0116172, IMG submission 89799) | Active sludge microbial communities of municipal wastewater-treating anaerobic digesters from USA - AD_UKC083_MetaG | ecosystem: Engineered > Bioreactor > Anaerobic > Digestate | place: USA...
ACGATAGGAGATTCCTCTAAATTCTTAAAAGAAGGTGAAAAAGTAATGGTTAAGTATTTTGAGGGAACTCCGATAAGCGTAGATCTCCCGATAACAATGGTTTTTGAAATTAAATATACTGAACCCGGTTTTAAAGGAAACACGGTTACGAATGTCTACAAGGATGCTGAACTTGAAAACGGTACAAAAATAAAGGTACCGACATTCATCAAAATAGGGGATAAAATAAAGGTAGATACCAGAAGTGGCGAGTATGTATCAAAGGCCTAAAAAATTAAAATGATTCCTGAAAGTATAAATCAAGGGTCTATAAATATCAGTTCTATTTTAATATTTGTTGTTTTAGGTTTTATTTGCTGGATATTTGTTCTTTGGGGAGAATCCAAAAAAGATGGTTTTAATACCCAGCGATTCCTGGACCTGTCGTTCATATCTCTGATAGTTTCGGGTTTATTTACATATATAATTTTTAGGACAGTGTCTTGGGCAAAGGTTTATCGTCCCTACCACGTTATTTTAAGTTTAGACGAAGAGTTGTTGTACAGTATGTCAGTTTTTATTTTTTCGCTGATACCGATTTATTTTTACAGAAAAAAATATAATTGGTCTGTTTATAGAATATTGGACATTTATTCTTTAGGTTTTTCAATCCTTTTACTAATATTAAGTCTTGGCAGGTTTTTAATATCAGAGCAAGCAGAATACGCAATTTTATTTATTACTCTTTCTATCCTATATTTGTTACTCATAAGAAGAAGAGGTTACAGATTTATTTCAGGTATGGTGTTTTCGGCCTTTTGTATGTTCATAAGTGCTTCTCTAATCACATATCTAAGAAGAGGCGGCTCTTTACTATTCGCTTCGATTCTGCTTACAATAGGAATAATAAATTTGTATTTTAGAGGTAAAAAAAGTATGTCAAATAATATATTGCCGAATCACTTGTTAGAAAAATTAAAAATTAAATTGATCAGTAAAGATAAAAGACTTTCTCAGCAACAGAAGTCATTGATGGAGAACGATCCTTATCTTCAGCAGGGGAGAGCAACGGATAACGCCGAGACTTTGGATGATGTTCTTGAGGATACTAGTAAAAATGTTACTGATGCTAGGTTGCACAATGTGAAGGGTATAAGAGTTCAGGTTAGAAAAGCCCTCGCGAGAATTAATATAGGCAAATACGGAAAGTGTGAAGTTTGTGGTAAGCCTATAGATAAGGCCAGACTCGAGGTTTATCCCGAAGCTACAACTTGTATAGATTGTGCTACCGATCATTCCCAAATCGAAGATATTAAGGAAGACGAGATGTTAGAGAAAAATATATAGTGTTTGAGGTTACCTACAATTGCAATTATCTTTTGTCTAATTACGTATCCTTGGGGTTGTTTCTTGTTATTTCCTTTATGTTGCTTTTGTCGTTCGCGCTGTTCGTTAAAAGAAGATTTAAAAAGAATATTTATATTGATACCGGCGTTTTCTTAGTTTCTTTGGGAGGAATAAGTAATATTTATGAATGGGCAAGGTATGCTTGTGTAGGAGATTATTTTAATTTTTTTGATTTATTTAAGTTTAATCTGGCTGATTTATTGATTTCTACGGGTATAATTTTAGTTATTATTGGTATATGGAAAAAGAAATAAAAATAATATATGAAGATGAGTATATTTTAATATTGGATAAACCGTCCGGATTGGTTGTAAATAGGTCAAATACCTACAAAGAGACAACATTGCAGGATATTCTTGAAAAAACATACCCAGAGATTTATTCGGGTATTTCGGATGAGGAGTACTTAAGCAGATCAGGATTGGTGCATAGGTTGGATAAAGATACTTCCGGTATTATTGTTGTTGCAAAGAATACGGATACATTTCACTATCTTTTACAACAGTTTAAACAAAGAAAAATATTTAAAGAATATGTTGCAGTCGTACACGGTGAGATAACTGATGAAATTATAGAAATTGACGCTCCCTTGGCTAGAAATCCTAAAAATCCATTGAGAATAGCCGTTGTATCGGGAGGGAAACCTGCTTTTACTAAAATTGAAAAAATATATTCGAAAAACATTAACGGTGATTTTTATACTTTAGTGAGGGTGTTTCCTAAAACAGGGAGGACACACCAGATAAGAATTCATCTGTCATCTATTGGACACCCTGTAGCGGGGGATAAAATATATTGTGCAGCAAATTTACTCGAAAAGGATGATATTGCTTTCAACAGGCTTATGTTACACGCGGAGGTTTTGGGTTTTACTAGCCCTAAGGATCAAAAATTTCATCGTTTTAAATCCCCCTTGCCAAACGAATTCAAAATATAATATGATATATCAGATATATCTATGAAAAACTCTCCTGCCCAAAGGAAATATAAGTCCGGTTCTAAGACATCTATTAACCGTTCCGTCAGAAAAAGAATATTGAGGATTGGTTTGGTCTTGTTGGTATTCCTTTTCTCTTTAGGTTTATTATTTTCATACACTTTTTATAAATATTTAAATCAAAAATTTGCATCAGCTTCATCTTCATCCGGTTATTCAATATCAGATGATTTACTTCCTACAGTTTCTTACATTGTTGTTGAGGATATGGAAAGTGATCCAATTATTGTAAAGAAGGTACATTTCATAATTTTTAATAAAAACAATAAAAAATTGTCCATATATGACTTACCTGTCGATAAGGATTTTTTATTACCCGGTAAATTTGGCAATGAGTTTTTAAGCAAAGTTTTTGCTTTAGGTTCAATGAACTCAGATGACAAGTTTTTGTCCGGTGCCGGTTATATAAATAGGTCTATTCTCAAACTTTTCGGTTTTAAGGTAGATAAATTTTTGTTAACTGATCAGGAACACGAGGGTTTTTTTGACGATCTTTGGCGCAATGGAGATGTTTTTAGTATAAAGAGTTTACGCGAGGTGTCGGGTTTGGATGGGTCTTTTAAAACCGATCTTGATATAAGAGAGTTTTACGATCTTATGTCATTTATTAATTCGTTGCCTGCCGACAGGGTAGTGGAAGATAAAAATTATCCTCAATCCTTTGAAAATACCGGTGTTTTTGACAACTCAATTAGAGAGCTGACTTTTGACTCGGCGGTTGCGAGAGAGAAGAAAAATATCTCAGTGCTTAACGGAACAAATTACAGCGGTCTCGCATCTTTTGGCACCAGAGTGATAGAAAACTACGGGGGTAGGGTGGTGGCCACCGGCAGTACTGCCAGAACTTACGACAAAAGTGTCATTATCACCGATGATGTTAATTCTCAGACTACAGGATTTCTATCCAGAGTTTTTAAAATAGATAATATTGTGACCAAGGATAATGCAGGGGTTTATATTGAAAATGAGGTGGATAGATCGGATGTTGTGGTCATTTTCGGATTTGACAGTTCTGATGATTTGTATTAGTATATTCACAGTACTCTCTCCTTTCTATCCCCCGTCCCAAATTAGGGCGGGGGTTTATTTATTCCCCGAAGAAAATCTAGTTTCTTTGTTTATCTTAGTTTTTAGGTCTTTCTTTTTAGTCGGGCTCGCCCCTAAAGGGGCTCGTCAGATAGCTCGGATAGCGGGAGTTTATTTACCAATTAAATTGTTTACCGGTTCTAGTTATAGGTTTTTAATATAAAAATATGGTAATAAAAAATTATTTAGCTTTGTTTTTGGGTTTATTTGCAATGATCCTTGGGATATACCTAAGGTTTAAAAGAAATAAATCCAAAACTGTCGGTTCTTCCGGTTCCGAAAGGGTAATTTTAGAAGTTCAACTGAGTAGGAATGATGAGGAGAAAAGAGATATTCAAGCTTCTTCTTTAAGTGCGGAAAATATGTTTTCCGCTTTACACGGTCTTTTAAAAAATGATCCGTCTATTCAGGAGTTGTTGTCTTTCGAAATGGCGGCTTCGGGAGAAAGAGGAATAAGATTTTATGTTACAACCCCGGCTTCGGTTTTAAGCTTTGTAGAAAGTCAAATATACGCACAGTATCCTACTTCAAGCATAAACATAGTACCTGACTATACTCCTGCAATAAACACTTCTCATACCGATTATAAAATTTCCAGCATAGTTTTTTCAAAACCCGATTATTACCCGATAAAGAGTTTTAGGGATTTTGAAACCGATCCTATGTCTTCAATATCATCTTCGGTATCTAATTTGAAAGCCGGGGAAGAAGTTTGGATTCAAGTTTTATTAAGACCGATAGCTGACAAATGGCAGCAGGATGGTTTTGATTACGTTAATAAGGTTAGAGAAGGGCAGGATCCGGGAAAGACCAAGAGTGTTTACAATGTATTCTTCGATGTCGTGAAAAAGGAATTGTTTGGGATTATTACGGGAGTTATTACTGGTCTTTTTTCAAAGCCTACCGAAAGTGCAGAAGCTAAAGGCAAATATGTTACTCCTACTCCCAAAATAAGTGCAGCAAAAGAAACGGAGTTAAAAGCTATTGAAAACAAGTTATCCAGGATGGGTTTTGAAACTGTAATTAGAGCTGTATCAGCATCAAATCAGCCTGATAGGGTCGATGCAAATCTGAGATCGATAATTGCATCTTTGGAACAATTTTCTGGCACAAGTCTTAATAGTTTTATAGGAAAAATTGAAGATAATAAACAATCAGTTTTAGATGCCTACAAAAAAAGAGAGTTTGATTCCGAAAGGTCAATTATATTAAATACTGAAGAAATAGCCTCCCTTTACCATTTTCCTTTGTCGCATATAGATACTCCAAATATTTCCTGGATTTACTCAAGAAAACCTGAGCCTCCGACTAATTTGCCTGTAGAAAACTGCACTTACATAGGAGAAACTATGTACAGGAACAAGCCGGTTAAGTTCGGTATCAGAAATGACAATGATGATAGACTCAGGCATCTTTACGTTATAGGTAAGTCGGGGACCGGAAAATCTTCTCTTTTTGTTACTATGTTGTCACAGGATATTGCAAACGGCGAGGGGGCTGCAATATTAGACCCTCACGGAGAAACCATTGAAAACATTCTTGATAGAATTCCGGACAATAGGATTGAGGATGTAATTTATATGGATCCTTCGGATACCGATTTTCCTGTGGCCTTAAATCTATTGGAGATAGATGATCCCTCCCAAAAGAATTTAATGGCTTCGGGACTAGTGTCTGCGATAAAACAGCATTTCGATTTCTCATGGGGGCCGAGGCTAGAGTATTTACTAAATTACTGCGTTTTAACCCTGTTGGAAGTTCCCGGCACCACAATGTTGGGTATCACCAGATTACTTGAGGATCAAAATTATTTAAATTATATTTTACATTTTGTAAAAGACCCGCTGGTTCAAAAATTTTGGGCGGAGGAGTTTAAGCAAATGAAAGGTAATCAGAAATTAGTTACCGAAGCTATTTCTCCAATTCAGAACAAGGTAAATAGATTTTTGGCTTCTACCACTATTAGGAACATATTGGGCCAGAGAAAATCTACCATAGATATCTGGGATGCTATGAACTCCGGGAAAATATTGCTTATGAATTTGTCTAAGGGAAAAATTGGTCAGGATAATGCAAATTTGTTAGGGGCCCTTCTTGTGTCAAGAATCCAATTTTACGCGCTCCAAAGAGCAAAAATACCCAACGATAAAAGGCGGCCTTTTTATCTATATGTAGATGAGTTTCAAAATTTTGCCACTGGCAGCTTTGAGGAGATTTTGTCGGAATCCAGAAAATATAAATTAGGACTTAATCTGACGCATCAATTTACCGGCCAGCTTCCTGAAAACCTTTTGAAAGCAGTTTATGGGAACGTAGGTACAATTATGACCTTTTCCTTAGGAGCTCCTGACGCGAAAGAATTAGCAAAGGAATTTTCTCCTTATTTTGACGAGGAAGATATAATATCTCTGGAAAGATTTCAGGTTTATATGAAACTTATGGTGGACGGGATGACTTCGCATCCTTTTTCAGCTAAAATAATAGTCCCTTGGGCAGACGATTTTGTTGTTAAAAAAACAAATAACAGAGAGAAGGTATTACAGAGAAGTAGGGAAAAATATTCGGTGCCGAGAGATGTGGTTGAAGCTAGGATTAACAAATGGCTTACTACAAGATTTGATAAAGGTATGGCTATTGCTCAGGAGTATTCAGAAAAAAATATAAACGAAGTTAAGAAGGATATAAATTTAGAGGGTACAAAGGAGTAAAAGATGTCTGAAAATAAAGAACAAACGAAGGACAATTTTGATTTTCAAGGAAATTATCAAAAAAAGTATGAAAATATTAAAAATCTCGTACAGGCTGCGTTAAATCAGCTGGAGAAGGTTAAAAACGCCATCGAGGTGCTGGAGAACGATGATAGAAGGGCTCACTATCAAAGTATTCCGGGCACTGAAGGGGTGTTTGACGGCCAGTACTTAATAGCCCATGACGGTAGAAAAACGGAAGTTCCTTCTAATTATGCAGCCAAATCTAAACTTGTTTACGGTGATATTTTAAAAGTATTCACTGATTCAGGAAGGCAGATTTTTAAGCAGATTGATAGGGTAGAGAGAAAGACGGTGGAAGGTGTTTTAACAAAGAAGGAGGGTAAGTGGTATTTATTGACTGATATCGGAACTTATAAAATATCGGATGCTTCGGCGGAGTATCATAAAGCCGGGTTGAATGACCGGGCTTCAGCCCTAATTCCCGCACAGAATCCCAAAGTACCCTTTGCCTCATTGGAAAGGGTTTTTAATGAAAACAGAGAATTTGTCCAATCAAGCCCCGCAGCTTCCGGAGAATCTAAAGAAAAAAAAGATTTTAAGGGTAGAGGCGAAGAAAAGCCTGTAAAAAAAGAAGTTTCTAAAAAAACCCCTATTTCAAATAGCTCCAAACAAAAAACAAATCCAAAATTTGCAAAAAAAGAACAAGGCTCAAAGGAATTGAAGGTCGAGAAAGTTGAAAAAACTTTAAATAAGGAAGAAAATCCTAAGACGGAATATGTCGATAATATAATGGAAGACGATGATCTGAGGTAATTACTTATTCAATTTCCTCTTCATTTTCCATCTCTATTTCCATCTCAGGTTCTTCTATGGTACCTTTTCTCAAATATGGTCTTATTTCTACTTTATCGGGTTTGAAAATTGGTATGGATGTTTTTATTAAAACGGTAATACCTTTTTCGCCCCATTTTATGTAAGTAACCTTAATATTTGCTTGTTTTTCCTGAGCGCGCACGAGTCTTTGATTTATGCATTCATCCGTAATTTCGCCGATTAATATCGATTTTTTCTTTTTATTGAAATAAACTTCCACTTTATTCTTTTTAATTTTTATTGGCAGCTCTTCGCCTGAAGCTATATCACCTTTTTTAACGTTTTTAGATATTACCTGAAATGTGGTTTCGCATGTTGTTCCCGGTTCTTTTAATAAAGCTTTTGTGCTTAATTTAGCGCTGTTTCCATTGCATTCCGTTTTTTGATTTTTTGCTAAATCGTAATTTCTTAAGGCGATTGAATTTATGGGGTCTTTTTCTAAAACTTCCTTGAATATTTTTTTAGCTTTTGAAAACTCCTTTGTTTGAAGATAGCACCTCCCAAGTCTGATTTTTGCGTCAATGTTGTCGGGATATACCTTTAAAATATCGGAATTTAAGCTTATCGCTTCGGCCCATTTTTGCTTTAATGACGCGTCAATAGCCTTTTTTGTTAGTACTGCGAGGCTGTAACTCATAAGTGATAGCATATTAAAATATAAAAAATTGTCAATAAGCGGTTTATCAAAATCAATAATATTTTCAGATTAAAATTCATTAAAATGTGCTAATATATCTTTTATGTCAGGACATTCTAAATGGGCCAATATAAAAAGAAAAAAGGAAGTAACGGACTCCAAGAAAAGTAAAATATTTTCCAAAATGAGCAGGCTAATTTCGGTTGCAGCAAAGAATGGCGCAGATGTAGACTCGAACCCATCTTTGAGGTTAGCCGTCGAGCGTGCAAAAGAGGCAAGAATGCCTAAGGAAAATATAGATAGGGCGATAGAAAAAGGTTCGGGTCAGGGGGGTTCGGTAAGTTTTTTGGAAACTGTATATGAAGGATTCGGACCTAACGGTGAAGCTTTTTATATAAAAGCTTTGACAGATAACGTTAACAGAACCGTAGCTGAAATAAGGAATATATTCAGCAAACATGGGGGTTCTTTAGGTGGCTTAGGAAGCACTGCATACATTTTTTCACCGGATCCTGATAATCCAAGTTACACTGTTGAGGTTGATTCTTCTGTGGCAAGAAGCTTGGAAGGAATATTAGATGACCTTGATGATAATGATGATGTTCAGGATGTGTATGTAAATTTTCAACTACCCGAAGAATGATAATAATTGGTATAGACCCGGGTACAGCTAAAATGGGTTACGGAATAATAGAAGCTGATGATAAAGGAAAAAAAATTAGTCTTCTTGAGAGTAATGTACTTATAACACACCCTGATTTAGAGCCTGAGAACAGATTAAAGTTTTTATATAACAGTTTGAGCGACATCCTCGTAAAATTTAAACCTGATGTGATGGTAATAGAAAAGCTCTTTTTTAACACAAACGCCAAGACTGCTATTGCGGTGGGTCAGGCCAGAGGTATTAGTATGCTGAGTGCGGCCAAAAAGAAAATCACTGTAAGTGAGTACACCGCTCTCGAGGCAAAGTTGGCTTTAACCGGATATGGTAGATCTGATAAAAAAGTGATGCAGGAAGCTGTTAAAAAGACATTTAAATTAAAGGATAAAATAAAATCGGATGACGCTAACGATGCGGTAGCTATGGCTTTATGCTATGTTAAGAAGGTTCTGGAAGAACCCTGTCCAAAAAAGAAATAGTATGTTCAGACCTGTTAAGCTTGAACTGGCTAAAAGAAATAAATATCTCATACAATCAGTTCTCGTGGGAATATTTATATATATCACCACTCAGAATCTGGTTGATCTAAATGGTGTTGAATTAGCCTTTCTGTCCTTAATTTTAGTAGTATCGGGATCTTTGATTTCGCACTCAACGGGTATAACAAAAGGAAATTTTATTTACAGTATAATAATGCCGTTGGGAGTTGTTTCCGGTGGTATTTTATCTTTAAAATTTTATCCGAATTTAGGATCCGTTTTTAAGCTTTTTGTAGTAGCTTTTTTTTCAGGAGTATATTATTTAGTTTCTCTTGCTGACAATATATTTTTGGTAGTAAACGATAGGGAAGAGATAATACCGCTTTACAGAGTAGCAGTAACTTGGAGTCAGATACTTCAAATAATTGTAGCAATACCTCTTTTTGCCGGTATATTTAAGCTTAACATAGTTACATTTACTCATTCATTAATAATTTCATCAATTTCTTTTTTATTTACTTATTACCAGTTATGGGTTTATAGATTTGAGCCGGATGCCAAAAAAGTTGGGGCAGGGGAGAGGTTTTATATTTGTTTTCTGTCTTTTTTTATAGTATTTATCACTTCCTTGGGTGTATCTTTCTTTCCTTCCGAGGATTTCTTAAGAGCTTTGTTTACCTCATCCGTTCTTCTATTTGTATTAAATTACATATCAGCGCACCTTAAAAACGAAATATCCCGAGGAATTATAATAAGGCATCTGTTAATAACATTTGTTTTTATAATATTACTTTTATTCTTTAAACCTTAGTAAAATATTTTTATAAGTATTTTTTCCATTATTTTATTATTTAATATCGCGCATATTGTTAATATAAAAGCAAATAGCGGGGAAGCGGGGTAGGGATATACTAACATACGTTAGAGTTCTTTTGTCACACTATAAGAGGATGTGCTAATACTATAGGACTTATAGTATTAAACAGTATTTAGGCAAACAAATTTTTAATCTTTTAATGTAGAATTGTCATATATATTAAATGTACGATTGTCATACTATTCTTTTGGTACGATTGTCATACTTTTCCGGAGTAGGGGATGTGGATAACTCAGACTGCGTTAATGTGTAAATTAAGAGGAAATAAAACGATGTGTTTGCTTAAGTGCGTGAAAATAGATAATAATTAAATTAATTAAAATAAATAAAATCCGAAGAAAAATATTAATTAATTAACGTGCGTTTATTCCACTTCCCCCCTTCTATTAGTGTCCATTGAGCCTGTTTTACCTTATTTTGATTAAAACGGCTTTACCCCTGATTAGATGTCGTTAAACATACATTATACGACGTCTCGTGTATTGAGTTTCG
>Ga0116172_10005385_pt1 | contig 10193 bp, 7 predicted proteins | sample AD_UKC083_MetaG_FD_89799 | JGI IMG/M metagenome (GOLD analysis project Ga0116172, IMG submission 89799) | Active sludge microbial communities of municipal wastewater-treating anaerobic digesters from USA - AD_UKC083_MetaG | ecosystem: Engineered > Bioreactor > Anaerobic > Digestate | place: USA...
AGCGATCATGTTGGCAGATTTGAGGTCTGCCACGCAGCCATCTAATTTTTCGGGAGTGTCTACAGTGACTGTTTCGAAATCCGCGTTGAGCGGTTCGACTGGTTTGGGTTCAGTCGGAGCGGGCTCATTGGCAAACAGGCTTCCCTGTTCGGGTTGGGGATTCAGCGATGGTTTTAGACGCTGATTTAGCTTCTTCAATCGCTGCGTGAGCGTCCGAAACTCAAGCTGGTGGAATAACTTTTCCACGGCGAGGGGGTCAAAACAACTTGGTTTTGCCTGGTCAAGGTCGAGCGTGACCGGCAGGTCGGTGCGGATGCGCGCAAGGTCCTGGCTGAGGTAGGCGGAGTCTTTGCCGGCACGCAAATCTTTTCCAGCTTTCCCAAGTATCTCATCCAGATGCGCATAGATATTGTCGAGGTTGCCAAACTCACGCATCAGCTTGATCGCTGTCTTCTCGCCCACACCTCTGACACCCGGGATGTTATCGGAGGTGTCGCCGAGCAGTGCTTTATAATCCACCACCTGCTCCGGCAAGACGCCCAGCCTGGCTTCAACGTCCTCCGCAAAGTAATCGTCGTTTGAGCCGGTTTTATTCGGCAGAGCCACCACGATACGGTTGTTTACCAACTGCAGCAGGTCGCGGTCGCCGGTGATGATCTTGACGCCCAAGCCTTCCTTGGTGGTTGCCCAGGTCGCAAGGCTGCCGATCACGTCATCCGCCTCATAATTCTCCACCTCTATCCGGGGGATATTGAAGGCGTCCACCATTTCGCGGATGCGTCCGATTTGCGCGCGCAGGTCATCCGGCATCTTAGCGCGTGTGCCTTTGTATTCGGAATACATCTCATGCCTGAAGGTCTTGCCGGTGTCGAAAGAAACAGCAAGATAGTCTGGCTCTTCCTGCTCAAGCAATTTCAACAGCATACTGGCGAAGCCATAAATGCCGGCTGTTGGCTCACCGGAACTGGTTGCCCAGCGGGTGGAACCCCCGGACGTCAGGGCAAAATAGGCGCGGTATGCGATGGCGTGACCATCAAGCAGATAAAGGATCTTGGGCATGAGCACCTCTTTAGAAAACCTGGTACCAGTAAGGCCAGTAAAGCGACTGGGTGGCAGACTGGGCTGATTTTGGGGTCGTTTGTGTTCCGCTTACGTGTACAGGCTGCGTGTGGCTTTCTGCGTCATGAGCGTATTTTGAATTTACTGCAGCCTGGATAAATTCCGCTAAAACTGCTTCTTCATGGCTGCTCAGCCCGTCGGTTTTGGGCGCACTCATAGTCTTAAGATCTTCCAGCGCTTTGGCAGCCTGGCTTCGCACGGAAGAAAGGCGTGTGTCAACCGGGAAGATCAGGCAGACCTGCTTTTCATCCGGCAGGAAGTCGCTGTAGACCAAGCAGGGCTGTTCATTTACCCTGCGCGCGTTGATCTTGATGGATGTGACTGGCGGCGGAAAACCCTCCAGGGATACAGGCAGGAGGGAACCGCTGGAAGCTGCCAATGTCTTGCCCTCAAAAACCAACACTCCAAGCACACCCTCCGGGCATCGGGGTCGGTATTTGTCCAGCACTGTTTGATAGTTGACCTGCTGTTCCGGAAGTCCCATGAACCGCCTTTCACCTTGCCTAAGTGTAGCATCCACCCGTTCAGGAGGCAAGTTGTTTATTGCTGGGAAGACCTTCAACAATTAGTGGTAGACAGTTCCTGGTCTTTTACCAATTGGCAGTGTTATCATTTCAGTATGTAATAACGGAGGTAGTGAATGCTTCAGGATTATCTTCAAGCGTATGTAAACAAGTACGGTTTCTTGGGCTACACCGAAGTGCGTGCCCAGCAAAACCGCAATCGCGGCGTGATGATGCTCAACGGCAGCCTGACCGCCAACAACAGCGGCACCAGCCGCGGGCTTTCGGCACGGGTGGTCAAGGGAGGGGCTTATGGTTTTGCCTCCGACACTGGCTACAGCGAGGACGTTGATGCGATCGCGCGGGTGGTACAGACCGCCACGAACAACGCCACATTTCTGGACAGCCGCGTCCAGCGCGGCAAGCCGGACTTCCCTGCCAACGCGCCCTTCACCCGCAAGGATGGGCTCGAGCATGATGTTCCAGTGGAACAGAGTTATCTTCTGAGCATAGTTGACGAACTCGACAGCTACATCGCCGAGCGTTTTCCAAAACTTCTCAGCCGGAGGATCTTCGCCCGCGTGCTCGACATGGAAAAGCTGCTCTACACCAGCGATGGGGTAGTCTCGCACTCCTGCGTGCCGCGTTCAAACGTGTATGTTTTCATGACCACCCAGGACAAAGACGGGCAGCCTGTGGAGCACTACAAGGTATTGGGCGGCTACGGCAACTTCCCGGACAATTTCCCAAAGGCGGAAGCGCTTTTCGGCAACCTCGAAAAGCAATACGAACAACTCATGCTGAAAGCCGAGGGTGTTTACGCCAAACCTGGCATACAGACTGTCATCCTCGATTCGGATCTGGCTGGCATCCTGGCGCATGAAGCCGTCGGGCATACCGTCGAGGCGGATTTCGTGGAAACCGGCTCGGTGGGCGGGCCGATGTTTGGCAAGCAAGTCGCCAGCGAGAAGGTCAGCCTGGTGGATATCGCCCATACCGCTTTCGGCAAACTGGCGCCGGTACCGGTGTTTGTTGATGACGAAGGCACGCTGGCACAGGATCAGATGCTGATAGAGAACGGTATTTTGACCGGCTACATGCACAATAAAGAGTCCGCCTTGAAGTATGGGCATTCCCCCAATGGCAACGCCCGCGCTTTCGACTTCTCTGACGAACCTCTGATCCGGATGCGCAACACCTGCATCCTGCCTGGCACCGATAAACTGGAAGACATGATCGCTTCCGTTGAGGATGGCTATTACCTGACCGACATGAACAACGGTCAGGCAGACTCAACCGGCGAGTTCATGTTTGGCGTGCCAATGGGTTTTGAGATCAAAAACGGCAAACTTGGGCGGGCTGTCAAGGACACGACAGTCTCCGGGGTGGCTTTTGAGGTGCTTAAAACCGCAGACATGGTCAGCGACACCGTTACCTGGACCAACTCGGGCATGTGCGGCAAGAAGCAGATGATCCCGGTGGGCATGGGCGGACCAGCAATCAAGGTTCAGATCAATGTGGGAGGGCGGTCATGAAACAGGCATTCGAAGTAAAGGATAAAGCGCTGCTCGAAGCGGCGGAATTGGTTTTGGATGAGATCAAAGCAGTCGGCGCGGATGAAGGCGAAGCATGGATCAGCCGGGAAGCCCTGACCGAGGTCTATTACGAACTCGGGAAGGTCAGCATGGTGCGCACTGTATTCTCTGACAAGGTCAGCCTCAAGCTCCTCAAAGATAAGCGCAAAGGCAGCACCACTTTGAACAGTTTTTCTCCCCAGGATATCCGTCTTGCAGTGCAGGAAGCCTGGCAGGCGGCTCAGGCTGCCGCACCGGACGAAGCGGAAGGTGTTGCTGAACTGCAGGAAAATCTCAGTTTCTTTTCCGGAGAAGAAAAACCCGACCTGGACGCTATGTATGGGCAATTGGATCAGATACTGCAGGACTCCAAAAAAGATTTCCCTAAAATCAGCTTCGACTCGATCGGCATTGAGCACCATTACGCGGAATCTCTCTATGCCAACACCAATGGCGTCCGGCTCTCTGACCGCCGTGGTTTCTATCAACTGAGCAATATGTTTATGGCAAAAGACCAAGGGAAGACCTCTTCTTTCAATTACTTTGCTACGGTCTACGAAGACCCATCTGATCGTGTTTGCGAGGAGAGCCGGGTAAGACGCTTGTTGGACGAAACCCAACGTCAGATTGTAACGGAACAATTTGCGGGTAGTTTTGAGGGCGATGTGGTCATCACTCCCGGCTGCCTGACGACCTTTCTCTATTATGTGGCGGATACCTATCTTGAGGATGGAGCGCTGATCTCCGGAACCAGTCCCTGGAAAGATAAAATCGGCGAACAGGTTGCCAGCCCTTTGATCAATTTTGAGTTGGTTGCGGAGCATCCTGGCCTGCCTGGCGCGAGCTTGCTGAGCGGCGATGGTTACGCGATGGAGAATATGCCTGTGATCGAAAATGGCGTGCTCAAGAACTTCTGCCTGAGCCGCTACGGCGCTGCCAGGACGGGTTTGCCGCGTTCCAAAAACAGTGGAAGCGCGTATGTACTTGGAAATGGCAGGACACCTCTCGAGGAAGTCATTGCCGGGGTGGAGAAGGGTATCCTGATGGGGCGCTTTTCGGGCGGGAGCCCCAGCCCTGCCGGCGATCTGAGCGGCGTGGCTAAAAATAGCTTTTTGATCGAGAACGGTCGGATCACCAAACCCTTGAGCGAGGTCATGATTGCTGGCAACCTGGCTGATATGCTGCGCGATACGGTTGCGGTCAGCCATGAACGTGAGAGCTCGGGTTATTGGCTCTTGCCGTGGATCCGTGTGAAGGGCGTCACGATTTCAGGTAAGTAGTATCTTTCGAGATATGTGTCATGTTTTACGCGGGGTCCGATTAGACCCCGCGTGTCTTATTCCCTTTCAAAGCAATCCCATGGAAGGTGATTTTTTATCAAAAAAAACAACACAGCCGTATTTCACCAATTAATCAGGTCCAATGGAATACCGTGGAAGCTCTTTTCGCCCAGGATTTCTTCGATTCGTTGCCTGACAGAGCGTGAGGGAAAATATATCTTAATGCTCCCTTTCCCCGGGCAGGAAGAACGATCTACCTCAAGCGCGACATTGCCTTCTGAAAGGCTTTCGATCTGTTTCACTGTACTATCAAACTGATTGAGCTGACGCTCGACCGTCTCAATGTCCGGTAAATCCTCACAGAGCAGATAGTGGTGGTAGTTATTGTACAAAACTTCATCAACGATTCGGTGAAGCAGGCGGGTCTTGTTTTCGAACAGGAACATAGCAAGAATGACCAATACGATAACCATTACAAGCCATACCCATTTTTTTTCATAATTTCCTCCAGGACCCTTTGCTGGCTCACGAAAGCTGCTTTCAAAGTGAAGGCAAACAGCCTGTTTACCCGCAAAAGTCTATTCCAAGTTACTGGCAAAAAACTGATGCGTATCCCATCAATTCTTACAGGTCTGTGTATTTACTGTCGTCGTAGTTTTCCTGTTTTTTCTCTTGATCAGATTTAACTGGCAACTGCTCATCTGGCACAATGCGGAATCTGAGTTCAGCGGCAACGAGCTGTTCGGAAGTAGCACGTCTGGCTGGCACAAACTTACCGCAGTGCGGGCAACGCTCGAACCGCATTGCCACGAGGTTGATCCCAAAAAACGAGCGGCTGAAAGGCTGACCGCAGTTGGGGCATACCGCGCCGCCAAAAACGCCGTATTGGACCCGCCCGTTTTCGCCGAACCCGGTTTTTTTATCAGCATTTCTTTGCATCAGAAACTGTGAGCCAATACCAACAACCGTTATCCCGCCAATCAGCAGCAGGATCTTAAGCATGGACTGGTTGGCGGCGCCTTTTTCCACAAAATTGGATACCAGCGCGTTTGTGGAATAGGTCTCGCCTGATGTTGTTTTGACTTCTGCGGTCATCCGGTGCACACCCGGGTCATAATTATTGGTGTCGAACTGTAATTTGAAAGGTTCACCGGTGATAGTCGACATGACTTCGCCATCCATAAAGAAGGTCACCTGCCGGATCTGCGCCTGCTCTCCCTTTATTGAAAGGCTCATACGTCCGTTGATATCCGGCCCGTTGCCATAACCCCAATCCCGTATGATACGCAAGCTGAAAGGCGATTCCTGTGCGAATACCGCGCTGCAGCTCAATGCAACTGCCAGAGCGATGACGGCAAACAAAAGTATGCGTTTTTTCATTGCGTTCCTTTACTTCCACCTGGTCAGAATATTTTCGCGGTCAAAAATCAGGGTTCCCAGGTATAAAAGCCCGGCAGCCAGAATGGCGCAAACAATCACCGCGAGTACCATTGATGTCAGGTTCAGCGAGATCACACCAAAGGATGAGAGCAAAAAAACGCCCATAAACGGCACGATCATCACACTGGCGATCTGCTCTGCCACGCGAGGATCGTTAACGCGCGAGGAGACGAAGATGGCAAACATGGCTGAAATGATCGCAAGAACTGGCCCGAGCAGCAGGATCCCTACCAGCCAGGTTGGGCTGAGCACATAGCCGCGCACATTGGCGCTTATGCCAAGGATGCCAATGCCAATATTAAAAATCAGAAATGAGAGGAAGGTGGCGCCGACAGCCGGGATCACAGCAGAAAAACACTTGCCCGCCAGGAGTTCAATCGTGGATGTCGGCGTTGCCAGCAAGGGCTCGAGGCTGCGGGTGGTCTTTTCGCCTACGATACTGTAGGCGGAGATTGTGGTCGGGATGATCAGCGGCATCATGACGAAAAAGAGCATGAATTGGCTGAGCATATACACCTGGGTGCACTCGCCAGCGTTCATACCACCGCAAAGATTCATGGAAATTTCCGGTGGTAAGCCCGCCTCTTCCGCGCTGATGTTCAAAGTTGTCGTGCTGGAGGTAACTCCAAGCATAACCAGCGGCAGCAGTGCGAACAGAATCGGCATGATCAGGACCACGGAGAGCACTATTTTGTTCTTAAAAACTTCAGCCCATTCTTTGTTGATGATCGTTCGGATGTGTTTCATGCCTGCCTCGCTTCACTCTCGGCGTGCAACATTTCGAGATAGATCTGTTCAAGCGATTGCCGGACTTCGCCAATAAACTGGATATCCGCCCCTTGTTCCACCAGCAGCCTGGCGATGAGGGGGTTGGTTTTTTCGGGCTCAACCATTGCCACGACCAGTTTGTTCTCGAGCTGCTCGACGTTACTCACGCCATCCAGCGCGCCCACCAACGGAGCCCATTGCGGGTTTACTCCAGCCAGGTGGAAAACGACCTTGCGCCCAAACAACTTCTGACGCAGGTTGGCGGGACTATCCAAGGCCAGGAGGGATTGCTTGAAGATGCCGACCCGGTCGCAGAGTTTTTCGGCTTCATCCAGGTTGTGGGTGGTCATGAAAATGGTGCGCCCTTCTTTTTTGAACTCCAGGATGAAGTCGCGCACAATAAGCGCCGCTTCCGGGTCCAGCCCGGTGGTGGGCTCGTCAAAGAAGAGCACTTTGGGCTCATGCAGCAGAGCACGCGCGACCGCAAGTTTCTGGCGCATACCCTTGGAAAAGCTGCCCACGGCATCCATGCGTCTTTCCCACAGCCCAAAGAGGCTGAGATACTTATTGACGGCCTTGTTTACATCTGGCACATCATAGAGTTCGGCAAAGATGCGCAGATTCTTCTCGGCGCTCAGGCGTTCGTACATCCCGGGCGACTCGGTCAGCAAACCGACATTGCGCCGGATTGCGATATCGTCTTTGCCCACCTGGCAGCCTGCCACCGTGGCAGTGCCGCTGGTGGGGCGGATCAGGCTGGTGAGCATACGAACGGTGGTCGTCTTGCCGGCACCATTTGGTCCCAGGAAGCCAAAGACCTCGCCTTCATGCACTTCAAGAGTCAGCGCGTCTACAGCTTTCAGGTCAATATCGTGTTTCTTACCGATTTGGAAGGTCTTGCTCAAAGCTTGGGTTTTGATCATAGTTGCTCCAGTTAAGCAAGCTGAATTATACCGCTCTCCATCGGCAGACTGCCTTAGTGGAGTCTATATAATATGAGGTCTTGGGCTCCAAACAGGTATTTTATATTACACGAAACATATTTTTCCTGAGTCAGCTCTTCTTTAAGATTCGCGTAGGTCAGGTTCCATTTCTGAACCTGACATCACGAGTGTTGGTAAGTAAATATCAAAGTCAGGTTGAACTGCGCAACCTGACCTACAAATGAGCTTTAAGATTCGCGTAGGTCAGGTTCCGTTTCTGAACCTGACATCACGAGTGTTGGCAAAAAGCCTCATCTTGGCTGTGTTTCCGTTGTCAGGTTGAACTGCGCAACCTGACCTACGGCCAGCGAAGCATTCCTTTAAAGATGGTTTGAAAATGGGATTGCATTTTTTTAATCCTTCGCCCCTACCAATGATCTAAACAAGGGTAATAAAAAAACGAACCTGCAGGCTGCCCCGACAAAAATATATGATGAGATTGCCAAGGACAGAAGACCTCCTTCATAAGGCTGAGGTTTCATATTTAGATCCACACGACGTGCCAAGCCCGATGTTACCCTTTACCTCGACGGATGGCGCAAGACACCGAAAAAAGCAGCGCCCCGAATTCCGGGGCGCTGCCATCTAAAAACTATGAATCAACTATCTGAGAATCAAAGGCAGGAATAGTTGCTTCGCTGTCACAGTGATGGTCACAACAGCGGTGTCGCTGAATTCACCATTCAGCATCACAGTTGAGTTAAGTTGATATTCAAAGGTGTCCACACCAAAGAAGCCGGCGTTGGGCACGTAGGTGAATGAACCGTCGGCATTGAGCGTGACTGTACCGCCAGCGGGCTGCACAAGCACTTCCAATGTGACGGTTTCATTTGGATCCAACAGCACATCGTTTTCCAAAACACCAGGTGCGGCAACTTCAAGCGTGACGCCAGCCATGGTTTCATATGCGTCGTCATTCGCCACCGGCCAGTCATTGACGGGCTCGACAGTGATGGTGACGGTGACTGGTTCGCTTTCCAGCGTGCCATCAGAAGCCTTGTAGGTGAAGCTGTCGGTGCCGAAGAAGTCCGTTTCTGGTGTGTATACAAAGGAACCATCACCCGCCAGGACTAAGATACCATTGCTCACGTCGTTGACCAGGATTGCGGTCAGCGCGTCGCCATCCACATCGGTGTCATTTGCCAGAACACCGTCAGCCAAAGCGACCGTCAGAACTTCGTCTTCGTCCGTTGTGTAGGCGTCCTCAACGGCTACAGGGGCATCGTTGACCGGGGTGACCGTGATGGTAACCACAGCCATATTGCTGTCAACTGCGCCGTCGTTAGCTTTATAGGTGAAGCTATCCGTGCCGTAGTAATTGAGTGCGGGAGTGTAGGTGGCAACATTCCCAACCAGGGTCACGGTGCCGTGAGCAGGCTGATCAACGATCACGTATTCCAACACATCGCCGTCAAAATCTTCCGCCGTCAGGGCAATGTCAATCCAAGTATCTTCGGGCGTAGTCACAGCCAGGTCATGGGCAACCGGGAAGTGGTTGATGAAAACCGTCACATCCAATTGATCCTCAAAGCCAAACCCGTCTTTGACCGCGCCACTAAAAGTGTAGAGACCTGGGTAATAGTCGCCATTTACACGCAGCAAATTGGGGTCGCCCTGCAGTCCATCGATCAGGGTGAAGGTTGTGCCTTCCACCTTGAGGAAGAACATCGTGGCGTCGCCATTGATGATTTGCCACATCAAACCTTGCCAGCCAGTTGCGCCTTCCTCAACGCCACGTTCCGCCCAGTAGGCAAAGAACGCCGCGCCAGGATTACCGGTCATGAAGAATGGATAGCTTCCATCTGCCAATGCGCGGTTGGAAGTGACGCTTTCGGCATCCAGGAAGTAGTATTCAACAGTAGTGTCGAGGTTCAAGGCATACCCTTCACTCAGGTTGCCCTCGACCGGGGACCAGGTGTCCAGGTCAGTGGACTGAACCAGCGCAACATCGGTTACAGACAGGGGCACGAAGCTCAAGGTCACGATCACCGGATCGTGGTCGGAAGAACGGTAGGCGTCTGGAGCGTAAAGGTCATCCTGAGCGGGAAGTTTGAACGAGGTGTCGTAGTCGATTATGTCGGGCTCGTCGGCATTGATGTGCCAGAAGTTGACGTCCACGATACTCTCAGCCATCGCCTCATTTGCCAGGGCGTGATCGAGGTAACCGGTCTGTCCATCGTAAACGTAACCATAGGCTAATTCGCCGCGTTTTTCGAAGATCATATCCAGGTAATCGTCAGCCGTATCGGCAATGCCATCAGAACCCAGCTTGATCATATCGATCGGGTCTTCCTTGTCATAGGAGTTCAGGTCGCCGATGATAATGGCTTTTTCGACATCAGAGAAGTAAACTGAATTCGCCAGCCAATCCACGAGGGCTTCAGCGGCTGCCTTGCGGGTCAGGTTGCAGTTGCCCTGTCCATCACCCAGATCCGGATCACCTGCGCAGGCGGAACCTTTGGATTTGAGATGGTTGACTGCCACCACAAATTTGACGTTATAGACATTATCTTTAAAGACCTGCGC
>Ga0116172_10005395_pt1 | contig 10183 bp, 5 predicted proteins | sample AD_UKC083_MetaG_FD_89799 | JGI IMG/M metagenome (GOLD analysis project Ga0116172, IMG submission 89799) | Active sludge microbial communities of municipal wastewater-treating anaerobic digesters from USA - AD_UKC083_MetaG | ecosystem: Engineered > Bioreactor > Anaerobic > Digestate | place: USA...
GTTGACCCTACTATTCAAATTGGTACCGGGGTATTGGGTAATGTTGCCTGGAATCGCCGGATATTGGAGAAATATCCTGAATTGGTCGGCTTTGTTTCGGCACATCAGTATGCCTTTAATCAGGAATTTGCCGAAACCGGTTATGATGGATGGAAGGAATTGACTGCAATTGAGCTGAGAAATATCCGTAGAATGCAGCAGCTACTCCTTGAAAAACCTGAATATAAAAGTATCCCCCTGATGATTACAGAAACAGGTGCAACCGGAGGGAAATGGCCGGAAGGAAGGGTGAATGACCTCTATAAAGCACTTTACTGGTTTGAAATGAACATGGAACAGTTGCTGTTACCTAACGTGAAGTATTCATTCTTTTGGAGCACACATACTCCCTGGGGTGGTGAACAGATTGATAGCGCTTTGGAAAATCTGTTGACAAATAAGGAGAATAAAAATACACCTACAGGAGAAATTGTGGGTCTAATCAACCAATACCTACCAACACAAATGGTCAAAACTGATTGTAATTCGAAGTATTTACGTTCTTATGCCGGTATCAGTAAAGATAAAAAGGAATTGGTTATTTTCGTGTTGAATAAAAATAATCTTCCGGAATCAATCCGTTTAAATCTACCGGGTGTGGATATAAAAAAGTATCGACAAGAGAAAATTGTTTTTTCAGGAACATCTCCGACAGATCAATCTCCGGTTGTGATAAAAAATAAATCAACCAGAGTAACAAAGACTGTGAACGATGAAGTATTTAATCCATATTCTCTGACCATACTTCGGTTATATAAGCAGTGATAGCTGATTTCTGATTTTTGTTTTATCATGTTGAATAATTTGTCCTCTTTTTTGAATAAATTGTACCCTAAACTTGTTTTAATTAGCCCTAAATTTGTGATTGTTTATAGATATTAATACTATTATCAAACATATACGATGAAAACACCTCTATTTTTATTGCCGGTTTCTGCATTGTCTTTAGTTTCCTTTTCATTCACTGAGGCCCAAAAGCCTAATATTATAGTTATTCTGGCTGATGACCTTGGATATGGCGATGTCAGTGCACAGGGTGCAACAACCATAAAAACCCCTAACCTGGACCGGTTAGCCAACGAAGGTATTCGTTTTACGAATGGCTATGCTACATCAGCCACCTCTACCCCCAGCAGATATGGATTAATGACCGGCATGTACCCCTGGAAAAATGACAAAGCGAAGATCCTTCCCGGCAATGCTCCTCTGATTATAAAGGGAGATCAATATACCCTGCCAAAAATGATGCAGGAAGCGGGTTATGCCACAGCAGCTATTGGGAAGTGGCACCTGGGTATGGGCGATGGCAATGCCGATTGGAATAAAACGGTTAAACCCGGAGCAAAAGAAATAGGCTTTGATTACTCGAACCTGATTGCTGCGACAAACGATCGGGTGCCCACTGTATATGTCGAAAATGGGAATGTTATCGGACTGGATAAGGCAGATCCGCTTCATGTAAATTATAAAAAGAACTTTGATGGCGAGCCAACTGCGCTTACCCACCCTGAAATGTTGAAGATGCAGTGGTCGCACGGGCACAATCAGTCCATTCACAACGGTATTCCCCGTATTGGTTTTCAAAAGGGTGGAAAAAGCGCGATGTGGGTGGATGAAGATATGGCAGACTATTTTACAGGTATCGCGAAAGATTTTATGACGAATCATAAAGACAAACCATTCTTCCTGTATTTTGGCTTACATCAGCCGCATGTGCCGCGTGCGCCGCATAGCCGGTTTGTCGGTAGCAGTGGAATGGGGCCTCGTGGGGATGCTATTCTCGAAGCTGATTGGAGCGTGGGTGAACTCATGGCTCACCTGGATAAATTAGGCTTACTTGAGAATACACTGGTGTTTTTTTCCAGTGATAATGGCCCGGTGTTGGACGATGGATATAAAGATCAGGCGGTTGAGTTGCTTGGTCAACATAAGCCGGCCGGACCATTAAGAGGCGGAAAGTATAGTTTATACGAAGCCGGAACACGCGTGCCATTTTTCGTGTACTGGAAGGGTGAAATCAAACCCGCGGTTTCTGATGCGCTGGTTTGTCAGTTGGATATCATGGCGTCGGTGGCAACATTAATTAAGAAAAAACTGCCTGCTGAGTTAGATAGTCAGAATACCTTGAAAGCCTTTATGGGCAAATCGAAAAAAGGTCGTGAAGAACTTGTTATCGAAGCCAATAGTAAACTTGCATACCGTGCCGGTGACTGGGCTTTTATTCCTCCTTATAATGGAGCTGTCAGAAATCAAACCGGCAACGAGCTGGGTAATTTGCCCGAAGGTGGACTGTTTAACCTCAAATCGGATTTGGGGCAGGAAACCAATGTAGCCAAACAGCATGCAAAAAAATATAAACAGATGGAATCACGTTTCCTCGAAATAACGAAAGGATACTTTAAAACCAATGTGAAGGATATCGTGCTGGAATAAAAGTGTATATGTAATTCACTTCAGGATGTCATTCTTATGTTCACTCATGTGGTAAAATAATTTAAAATTTAAGAAATGGGACTGCTAAAAAAGTTTTTCATTGGTTTTTTTCTGTTATGTTTTGTGTCTCTGAATGGTCAGGAGCGAGAGCTTATGGTACTCGAATCAAACTGGAAGTTTTATAACTCAGATGTCGCCAATGCAGAAAATACGGATTACAACGATTCCGGTTGGGAAAGCGTTAATGTGCCACACGACTGGGCTGTAAGAGGTCACTTTGATATGAACCTGGATGCTCAGCTGGTTCAGGTAGTGGAAGATGGAGAGCAGGTTCCCCGTTTGAGGACCGGAAGAACGGGCGCTTTGCCTATATTCGGCGTGGGATGGTATCGCAAGGTATTACCCGTTTCTAAAGCCGATGCCGGAAAACGTATTTTTATTGAATTTGACGGCGCCATGAGTCTCTCAAAAATATTTCTGAATGGGAAATACGTGGGTGAATGGCCTTATGGATATTCCTCTTTTTCATTTGAACTGACCGAATTTTTGAAGTTTGGAGAAGATAACCTGTTGGCGGTTCGCCTTGAAAACAAGCCCGAATCATCCCGCTGGTATGCCGGTGCCGGTATCTACAGAAATGTGAGGTTAGTGAAAGTGCCGTTGACACATGTGGCTCATTGGGGAACTTATATTACAACACCTGTGGTGAATACAAAAAGGGCAGATGTGCTGATTAAAACAGAAGTGACCGGTATGGAGGGTAAATCTGCTCAGGTAAAACTTGAAACAGAAATCTATCAGCAATCAGGCAAAAAAGTGGGTGTAGTTAGCTCAAAACAGTCGATGCAGGAAAAGATGCTTTTCGAACAAAAATTCCGTATCAGCAATCCATTGTTGTGGGATATTGAATCTCCGCATCTATATAAGGCAGTGACTAAGGTTTATGTTGACAATGTATTGAAAGATCAGTATATCACCCGGTTTGGTTGCAGAAGTCTCCGGTTTGACGCTGACAAAGGCTTCTTTTTAAATGAAAAACCGGTTAAATTGCAGGGCGTCTGTATGCACCATGATTTGGGACCGCTTGGCGCTGCTGTTAACTTCAGGGCAACTGAACGGCAGATGGAAATGATGAAAGAAATGGGTGTGAATGCCATCCGGACTTCTCACAACCCTCCGTCACCTGAATTGCTTCAGATATGCGACAGCATGGGCCTGCTTGTTCAGGTGGAAGCTTTTGATGAATGGAAATACGGGAAAAATGCAAATGGTTATCATGTCTATTTCGAAAAATGGGCTGAAAAGGACTTGCGGAATATGATCCGTCGCGACCGCAATCATCCTTCTGTAATCATGTGGAGCATAGGAAATGAAATCCGGGAACAAAATAAAGGAGAAGAAGGAAAAGAGATTGCCCGTTTTCTGGCGGAAATATGCAGAGATGAGGATCCTACCCGTCCGGTTACTGCCGGTTTTAACAACCATACAAGCTCCATTAAGAACGGTTTGGCTGATGTGGTAGATCTGGTAGGGTTTAATTATAAACCTTATGATTACAAGAACAAAAAGGATGAAAATCCACATTATATCATTTATGGAAGTGAAACGGCTTCAACGGTAAGTTCCAGGGGTGAATACAAATTCCCTGTTAAGGAGGTGAAAAGTCCCTGGTATCAGGATTATCATGTGTCGAGTTACGATATGGAATATCCTCGCTGGGCTTCTACACCTGATACGGAATTTGAAATGCAGGATGACAATGCATTTGTGTTGGGTGAGTTCGTGTGGACAGGTTTTGATTATCTCGGAGAACCGACTCCCTACAACGAAGGTACGCCGGCCCGAAGCTCTTATTTCGGGATTGTGGATCTGGCCGGCTTGAAGAAAGATCGCTTTTACCTGTACCAGAGTAAGTGGAGTAGTACCCCTGTGTTGCACTTGTTGCCTCATTGGAACTGGCCGGAAAGGGTCGGACAAAGTGTGCCGGTTTATTGCTATACCAATTACCCTAAGGCAGAATTATTTGTGAATGGTAAAAGTATGGGGGTAAAAGAAAAAGACAAGTCCAATAAGTATACCCGTTATCGTTTGATGTGGGACAATGTAATTTATCAACCGGGAGAGATAAAAGTGGTAGCTTATAATGAAGCAAACAATCCGCTTGCACAGCAAGTAATCAAAACAGCCGGTGAACCTAAAACATTTAAACTAACCGCTGATAGGGAAACGATTAAAGCCGGTGGTAAGGATTTATCTTACATAACAATAGAAGTGCTGGATGAAAATGGGAATTTGTGCCCCAGAGCAGCGAACTTAATGTTTGTAGAAGTCAAAGGCCCCGGAAAACTAATAGCGCTTTGCAATGGCGACCCAACTGATCATACTTCGTTTGCATCCAACTACATGAGAGCTTTCAATGGAAAATTAGTGGCTACCATTGAATCGGGTGAAGAGCCGGGTGAAATTGAACTCAAAGTTACCGGGGGACTGTTGAAATCACAAACCTTTACTGTCAGGGTAAGTCAATAAGTCAATCAGGATTATCCGGTTAAAAACACAACATTATGAATCGTTTCATAAGCATTATCGCCATAATTATTTGCATGCAGCATGTTGTACAACACCTTACGGCTTCGTCAGTGCTTGTTGAGGCTGAAAGTTTTCAACATAAAGGTGGTTGGGTTTTAGATCAGCAGTTTGCTTTTCAAATGGGTTCGCCATATTTGTTGGCTCATGGGATGGGTAAACAGGTCGAAAATGCTAAAACTGTAATTGAATTCCCATCCAGTGGAAAATATCATGTTTGGGTAAGAACCATGAATTGGGCTCCGGGAGACTGGGAAGCCCCGGGGAAATTTCGTCTCTTGATTGATCAGGTGGAACTTAATGAAGATTTGGGCACAGTGCAGGGCTGGTCCTGGCAATATGCCGGAACTGTTAATTTGAAGAATAAACAAGCCAGAGTTGAACTGAAAGACCTGACAGGTTTCGAAGGTCGTTGTGATGCTATCTATTTTTCAAAAAAGAAGGCAACTCCTCCCGATGATTTTGAAGAACTTCGGAGTTGGAGACAAAAACAACAAATGACAAATGCAGATGAAATTAATATAAAACAGGTTGATTTGGTTGTAGTGGGAGGAGGAACTGCAGGTTGTGCAGCTGCCATTGCTGCAGCTGAAAAAGGATTGACGGTTGCATTAATCCACGACAGACCCGTGTTGGGAGGAAATGCAAGTGCCGAAATCAGGGTTCATACTTTAGGAGTAAAAGGCAATTTTGCTAGAATTATCAACATGATTGATACAAAACATTATCCGAATGGTTCTGCTGAATCATTGTTGGATGATGAGAAAAGGATGAAAAATATCCGAAAATATCCGGGTATTCAACTTTATTTGAATTGGCAGGCATTTGATGTAACTACTAAAGAAGATAAAATTGAGTGTGTTTTTGCCCGTCATACATCTTCAGGGGAAGTTATGCAGTTTGTGGCGCCATTATTTGCCGACTGTACAGGTGATGCCTGGATTGGATATTGGGCCGGAGCTGAATATATGTATGGCCGGGAGTCTGAGTCAACATTTCAGGAAGGCGTTTCATCGCCTGAAGGTATGAGAATTCATTTTAATAAATCAATCCTTGAAAAATGGGAAGAATATAAAAATATCGTTTGGTCACCTTTGACAAAAGACAACCGGGTGATGGGAGCTTCTGTTTTATGGAACTCTGCGGTAAAAGATGCTGATGTAACTTTCCCTGAAGTGCCCTGGGCAATGGATGTGGCTGGTAATCATCAGGCTATAAACGGAGAGTGGTATTGGGAATTCTCTGACGATAAGGTAAATCAGATTGAAGATGCGGAAAAAATCAGGGATCACTTGTTTAAAGCTATTTACGGAGCCTTTTACAATGCGAAGAAACTACCTGAAAATTCGCGTGTCAACCTGGAATGGGTGTCGTATCTGGTCGGTAAAAGAGAATCCAGGCGCTTGACAGGTGACTACATCTACACATTTAATGATGTCAGAAACAACACTTCTTTTGAAGATGCGGTTGTTTTTGAAACCCGTTCGGTTGATGTGCATCATCAACAGGTTTTATTGGATAAGAATCAACCGGATTTTATCTCAGATGCAATTTATTATAAAACAAGTTATCACATACCATACCGGTGTTTATATTCAAAAAATATCAAAAACCTGTTTATGGCCGGACGAAATTTCAGCTGTTCGCACTTGGGGCTGGGTGGCCCCCGTGTTATGAACACCACGGCACAGATGGGGTGTGTGGTTGGATATGCAGCATCTTTATGTTTTGAAAATAATGTGTTCCCGCGGGATGTGTATCAAAATTATCTGAATCAACTGCTTGAAATGATAAAACAAAGTAATACAAAAGTTGAAGAAGAGATGCATTGAACGTTCCATTCTGTCCGAATAAATAATGATATGAGAAATAAATTTTTATTAACTACACTCCCTGTTTTAATCTCACCGGTCTTATCACTCTCTGCTGAAAATAAAACTTCTGCCGATCGCCCGAATATCATCCTGATTCTGGCTGATGATATGGGCTTTTCTGATTTTGGATTTATGGGTGCAGGTATCGAAACCCCGAATTTAGACAAACTGGCAGGCAACGGTTTGCTTTTTACAAACTTTTATAATGCAGGAAGAAGTTGCCCGACAAGGGCTTCATTACTTACCGGACAGTACGCGCATCAAACCGGTCTGGGATGGATGACCTCAGCAAATCTCGGACATCCCGGGTATACCGGAGATATGAACAACCAGGTTGTAACCATTGCACAAGTGCTCAAAACTGCGGATTATTCCTGTTACATGACCGGGAAATGGCACGTAACTTTTGATCGTTTTATGGGTCCCGATGGTCCCAAGCATAACTGGCCAATCCAAAGGGGATTCGATCGTTTCTTCGGGCATCTGACCGGTGGCGGTAGTTTCTTTACACCCAAGACATTGACAAATGATAATGAACAGATAAATGCTCCGGAAGGATTTTACCTGACAACTGCTGTCACAGATTCCACTGTGTCAATTATCAATAAACATTACAAAGAAAAACAAAACGACCCCTTCTTTTTTTATGTTGCTTATTATGCACCTCACCGTCCCCTGCATGCGTTACAGGAAGATATTGCAAAGTATCGGGGTAAGTTTACAGATGGTTGGGATGTACACAGAGAAAGAAGATATAATAAAATGCGGGAACTTGGAATCATAGATGAAAAAATTGTTTTGAGTGAACGCGATCCACAGATACCTGCCTGGGAAGATTTAAGTGAAACAGACAAAATGATGTGGGATGCCAGAATGGCGGTTTATGCTGCTCAAATTGACCGGATGGATCAGGGAATAGGGAAGATTATTGAAACCCTGCAAGCACATGATGCATTGGATAATACCATCATTTTGTTTTTATCTGATAATGGAGGAAATGCTGAGGCGCAGGGCGGAAAGTTAACGCTGGAAGAATTACCGCTTTTGGGCAATGAGGAACCGACTCACAGTTACCGGAAAAACTGGGGAAATGTCAGCAATACCCCTTTTCGGGAATACAAACGTTATGTGCATGAAGGAGGCATCGCTACTCCTTTAATCGTACATTGGCCTGCGAAAGTTAAAGAAGGTGGTATATTAACCCCGCAACCGGGACATGTAATTGATTTTATGCCAACTTTTGTTGATGTTTCCGGCGCTAAGTATCCGGAAACATATAATAAACAAGCTATTCAAGCTATGCCGGGTAAAAGTCTGCTGCCGGTTATAACAAAAAATAAAAAGCTAAAGCGTGATGCATTGTATTTTGAACACGAAGCAAACCGGGCTATCATTGATGGGAGCTGGAAGCTTGTATCCATGTCTACAAAAAATCCGCCCTATACTGCTGAATGGGAATTATATAACCTGAAGACAGACCGGACTGAAACAAATAATTTGGCAGGAAAATACCCGGGTAAGGTAGAAAAGATGGCAGCAAAATGGGATACCTGGGCTAAGAAAAACAAGGTATATCCGTTGGATAATAGCGGCGGTCCGGGGAAAAATGCAAAAGATCAGGGTTCACCATTATAATATTCAACTAATACCAGATGTCAATGAAAAACAAAACACTGATTAAGTCATCAATAACGGTTGTTTCTTCCGCAATCTTGATGTATAGTAAAGCAGAGCAGCGACCCAACGTGCTTTTATTGTTTGCCGACGATTTGGGCTGGACTGATTTAGGTTGCTACGGGAGTTCTTTTTATGAAACACCTCATTTGGATCAACTGGCAAAAGATGGCATGTTGTTTACAAATGCATATGCTGCTTGTCCCGTGAGTTCACCTACCAGGGTTAGTCTTCAGACCGGCAGGTATCCGGTTAGGACAGGTGTGACAGACTGGATTAAAGGCAGATACCATCAGCCCGATAAAAGGGAGGAAATACAAAAAATTGCACCGGTACTTCCACCGGATAATGTGTTTAATATGCCTTTGGAAGAAGTAACAATTGCCGAGGTGCTAAAAAATGAAGGTTATCAAACAGCATTCATCGGGAAATGGCATGTGGCTGAAGATTCAATATACTTTCCGCAATATCAGGGATATGACATCAATATTGGGGGGTGTGGAAAAGGTGGACCCGGGCCAAATGGTTACTTTGTTCCTTATAATAACCCCTATATTAAGGATGGACCGGAAGGTGAATACCTGACTGATAGATTAGGAGATGAATGTGTTAAGGTGTTAAATCAGTTTAAAGACAAGCCATTCTTTATTAATTTCTGCTTTTATCAGGTGCATACGCCTTTAATAGGAAAACCGGATAAAGTGAGGTATTATGAGAAGAAAGCAAAAATGATGGGTTTGGATACCGTGCGTACGCATGATGAGAATCCGGCATGGAAAGCAAAACAACCTTTTCAGTCAAAAAGTTACAGGGAAAGACTGGTGCAAAGCCATGCGGTTTATGCAGCCATGGTTTCGAGTATGGATGATAACGTCGGAAAAGTGATTGCAGAGCTAAAAAGGCTGGGTCTTTATGAAAATACAATTATAATTTTTACTGCTGACAATGGCGGACTGTCAACCGCAGAAGGCTCACCAACCTGCAATTATCCGTTGAGGGGAGGAAAAGGACACCTATACGAAGGTGGTATCCGGGAACCGCTGATTGTTACCTGGAAAAATAAGATTGCCGGTAATTCGGTGAGTGATTGTCAGGTGACTACTGTCGATTACTTTCCAACCATCCTCGAATTAACCGGAGTGAAAATACCTGAAGAATTAACCATTGACGGTATCAGTATTAAATCTGCTTTAACGGGTAAACATCAGCAAAGAGGCGCCATGTTTTGGCATTATCCGCATTATGCCAATCAGGGTTCACGACCGGGCGGTGTTATCAGGGATGGTGATTATAAACTAATCGAGTTCTACGATACCGGTGAAAAAGAATTATTCAACCTGAAAGAGGATATTGGTGAAACAATTAATTTGGCAAAGAAAAAACCTCAAACAGTCCAGAAATTAGGAAGTAAACTGGAAAAATGGAGAAATAAAACCGGAGCCAGGATGCCGGTTAAAAACATGGATTATAAGGAGTGATCAAAATATAAATCATAAACAGATGAAAACAAAACTTATTTTTAACAGTATGGGAGCAGTCCTGCTGGCTTCAGCTTCCTGTACACAAGCAAAAAATGA
>Ga0116172_10005400_pt1 | contig 10175 bp, 6 predicted proteins | sample AD_UKC083_MetaG_FD_89799 | JGI IMG/M metagenome (GOLD analysis project Ga0116172, IMG submission 89799) | Active sludge microbial communities of municipal wastewater-treating anaerobic digesters from USA - AD_UKC083_MetaG | ecosystem: Engineered > Bioreactor > Anaerobic > Digestate | place: USA...
ATAGAAAAATCGTTGTTTCATGTTGTTGCTCCTTTCGGTGATATTTGGGTTATGGGGTCACGGTTTGTTACGCCATCATAGGCACCACCTCCTTTCAGTGAGTGGGGCATTATGTGGCAGTTAATTTAGGTAATCTCTATATAAGGCTCTTTTTAGAGAACACTGTATATAACTGCCACAAATTGCCCCCGTGTGATCATGAGAGGAATTCCATCGCGCCTTTCAGCTTGTAGCCGATGAGCAGTGTGGTTTTCTCTCCACCCTTGCGTGGTCTGCGCCGTACCACTGTGGCGAACTTCCGAAGTTCGTGGTTAAAGTTTCGGCTATTCTCTGGGTAGCAGCCGTTGTCGGCACACCACTGTCGGTAAGCATTGTAGACCTCCGAAGTACGGGTCTCGTAATCGGAAACAGCATCCAGGCGTTCCTCTGCGAACTGAGCAATTTTGTCACTTTCGTAGGAGTAGGCCCGAAGTGCCTCGGTTACGGCTTTGGGCGGAGTCAACCCTTCTGCCTGCAACAGGTAATAACCATCCACAAGCCAGTTGAGAATGGCACTTTGTACCTCCGGCTTGGCGAATTCTTCCTTGAGGGTCTTGTCCTGCTCCCATTCCTCAAAGTGGCGGTCAAAGGGAATGATGATGACTCGTCCGCTGGAGAAAAGGGTCATATCGCTAATGACTGGCAGATAGTTGGTGTTGATGTACAGCTTGAACTGCGGAGAGTACACGAAGGAATTTTCGTGTAAAAACCGGGCGTTAATGCTGTCATTACCCGTCATGCTTTTTACCTGGGCGGCATTCAGCACTAAGCCACGGGAAGGCTCGGAGATGTTGGCGAAACGGATACCCACCAATCGAGCCAAGTCCTCCGATGGAGCCTGGCTGTTGACACTCTGCTTTTGTGCAATGGTTTCTGCCCGGACAGCCGTGCCGTAGTCACCTACGGTGATCAGGCAACTTTCCATCAGCGTTCCCTTGCCGTTGCGTGTGGTTTCTCCGTAAAGCAGGAACAAACACTCATATTTGGTGTCACCGCTGATGCCGTAGCCAAGAGCCTTTTGGAGAAAACGAGCCTTTTCTGCATCGTGGCTCATGATTTCACCGATAAAGGCATCGAAGCGTTCCGAGTGCGCCGTTGGGATATATTCCACAGGGCACATTTTGGTCACCAGGTCATCGGGAGTGTGGGAGTGAAAAGCCCTTGTCCGCAAATCCAATGTGCCGTTGCTGCAGTTGAGCAGATAGCGGTTATTGTCGAAGGACGCCATTGGGATGGGGTACACGCTTTGGGCATCCTTGAGGTAGACATCTCGAAAACGGCGCTGTTGCCATTTCTTTGCATTATCCAGGAAAAGGGTACGCTGTGCCTCATCCTTAATGGTCAGTGAATGGAGAATGAGACCGTCTGCCAGGTCTTTGCACAATTCCATCGCCATTAAAGAGCCTTCGTCCTGTACCCATCGTTGTCCGTTGTAGATGTACCATTTCTTGCGTTCCGGCACATAGCGGGCAATATTTTTGTAGGCATCTGCGAACAGGCGTCCATAACCGATGTCACCACCCTGGTAGCGTTTATTCTTGGCAGGGTCAAGGGCAATCAGCGTCTGCTTGAGGTCATTGAAGTCCTCCGTGGCACCGTCCACGGCAACGGGGGAATAAAACTCCGTTGTGGCTGCCACTGCCTTTTGGAGTGCGATGGTGCGATAATCCTCACGCTCCCATTTTTCTCGATACAAACCCGATTGACGGAATAGCCTATCCATCTGCTCGGTATCACCACCGCACCAAAATGCGAGGATGGTACACAGGGCAAGGTCAGCTTCGCTATGGGATTTCCCTTGGGGAATGTTGCCTGCCCACAGGGATTTGAACTTTTCACCCTGTTTGGACATGGTGGCTTTGGCAATCACGCTTGCGTCCGAGAGGTAGCTGCCGGGGGCATCGGTTTTCTCTTTCTTTTGAGGGGCAGGTCGCACCATATATTTTTCAAGCACCGTCATGAGTGCCTGGGTGCGTTCTGCAACCTCAGTGCCACGGATGGTATTCCCAGTGAGGGTGACGAATTTCTCGGTGTAGCCAGCCACATAGACCTCAAGACCGATGTTGCGGTTATTGATGTAGTACCGAGCCTTTTCGTATGACAGACCTTCTGCGGTGCAGATAATGCGAGTGCCTGTGCCGGAAGGACTGTACTCGGTGTAGGAGTCCATCGTGTCTACAATGTCTTGCGCCATATCGGTCAGCTTGCCGTCTACCACACAATCGTCGATGTCCACTGCGAAGTAGAGGTCGAAAACTCCCATGCCGATTCCGTCATAGCCATCCACTACGGCAAGCACCTCTTCAAAGGATGCGAATGTGGTAATGTCCGTGGAGTCGGCTCTGCGACCATTGACCTGGTACGGCACTTTGGTCGGCTTACCATCACGCTCTTCGTACCGCCACAGGCAGAACCGAGCATTCTCACGCAGGGATTGTGGCAATCGGTGGTACTGACTTAACACCTCCTCACGCCGAGATTTTGTATTGTTGTTCATAGGCGTTTACCTCCTTGGTTTTGGTATTTATCTAAATGGCCATTAGATTTTGTTTAAGTCCTCCTACTTTATAGCCACGGGAGGAGTGAAAACTTGAGGGTCTGCGAAAATTTCTTTTTCCTTCACTACAAGCCGAAAATGTCACCCCCTTACACTACCCACTGGACACGAATGGACTATTTTTTCAAAGGAAGAGAAATTTTCTTTCACTTACTTGGGGATTTTGTCAACCCTCTGTCCATAAGCGAAAAATCCGTAGGAATCGAACCCCCTTGGTAGAAAATTTTTTGTTCCCTACCTATTAGCCACGGGGCAGGCTCGGATTGGACAGTTTTAGGAAATTTCCTCTCCCTACTCCCTTTTGGAGATGGGGTGGCCGTTTTGACGAAGGTAGCGGAAATTTTCTTGTTTCAATCCCCACTGGAGGTGAAATGCCCAAGTGGTCCACTTTTTTGTGATTTCCATCTCCCACTGCCCACTGGACAAAAAAGTGCCGTTTCGGAAAAATCCGTGAAACTTTTTCTTTCTTCACTTACCACCGGACACGAGATTGCCGTTTGGCCCATAAATCTTGAAATTTTTTCTTCTCTCAGTACAAGCCGGAAAAGTCAACCCTCTACATTCCCACTGGAGATGAAAATGGATTTTGAGCGTAAAAAAAAGACCTATTTCCCTAAAAAAAGAAATAGGTCAGTGCCTTCTGCTCAAAAATGAGCAAAAGAAAAGGCCGAAGCACCTTGATGGCACTCCGGCTGTGGGAAAACTACATTATATAGTTGTTATTTCAGTGCGTCCCGTATGAAATTAATATCCTCCTGGGATAGCACTGTGATGATGTGAAGGTGTGGGTAGTCCCGTTCCAGAACGCTGTGGAACTCCTCCTTGCTACCGTGGAAATTTACTATTTTAATAAGGTTATCATTCCCATCCTTGCAAAATGCGGTGAGTCCTTTTTCCAGAGATTCACAAAATTCCTCATACCCCATGTGTCCGGCTGCCTTCATCACGCGGCTTGCCTGCTGTAATTCTTCCTGTGTCCAATCCTTGCTCATAATCTGCCTCCTTAGATTTTTGGTAGTGTACATATTCGCTCTTATGGGCAGAAATAGCAAGCAGTATCGGTAAAATAAATGTTAAAAATAAATTCGTGGCAATTGATTGAAATTTTCACTTTTTCGTGATATAATAAATAGTATAGAATTAAGGAGGTCGCATGATGGCTGTTAGTTATAAAAAGTTACTGCATATGCTGATTGATAAGAATATGACCATTGCCGACCTGCAAAAGCAGGCTGGCTATAGTGCAAACATTTCCACTCGCCTGCGGAATGACACCTACATTTCCCTTGAGTCTGTGGAAAAGATATGCCGTGTCCTGGAATGCAAGATGGACGAAATTATTGAATTTGTGCCGAACAACGGCGAGGAGGTCAACCAATGATTAAAGATATTATGACGGCGAATGAGTCCATAACCCCTAATCAAAAGGAAATGGCAATTTTGCGTGAGAATTTCCCGTCTTGCTTTAGAGTAGATGGTACTTTTGATATTGTAAGATTTTCTGAATTCTTAAAAGATAAGGTTGATGTTTCTCACGAGGGATATGAACTTAAATTTCTCGGAAAGAATTATGCAAAAATGTTGGCATCTCTTGATACCGAAACAATCATCGTTCCAGACGAAGTACATAACAGCTTGCCTGAAAATGCAAACAGCGAGAATGTATATATTAGCGGAGATAATCTCGATGGACTTAAGCATTTACTAAAGTCTTACGCCGGGCAGATAAAATGTATATATATCGATCCGCCATATAATACCGGAACAGATGGCTTTGTATATAATGATAAATTCAATTTTACGGCATCAGGTTTGGTATCAAAATTGAGCATTGATGAAGAACAGGCACAGCGTATTCTTGATTTGACAAATCGCGGCAGCGCGTCTCACTCTGCGTGGCTCATGTTTATGTATCCTCGTTTGCAGTTGGCAAAAGGACTATTATCAAAAGATGGTGTTATTTTCATATCAATAGATGATAATGAACAAGGTAATTTAAAACTGGTTTGTGATGATATATTTGGCGAACAGAACTTTGCAGGGCAAATTGCCGTTGTCAACAATTTAAAAGGACGCAATGATAGAGCAAATATTGCAACTACACACGAATATTTATTGATGTATGTTAGTGAAAATTTTGTGTCTGGTGGTTTGCCGTTAACAGATGAACAGAAAAAACAATACAAATATACTGATGAAAATGGTAATTTGTATGCATTAAGAGATTTACGCAAGCGTGGACGTCCTGATAGACGTGAAGACAGACCTAATATGTACTTCCCTTTATATTTCAATCCGGAAACTGGGGATATATCTATGAATGCCTTAAATGGTTATGAAAAAATTGTTCCGTTACGCGGAGACGGTAGCGATGGACGTTGGAGATGGGGAAAAGACCATGTTGCTAATTCGCTTAATATTCTGCATCCAGAGAAAAACAATAAAGGAAGATGGGGAATAAAGCACAGAGTGTATTTGAATCCGGCATTAAACCCTGTTGTACTTGATGATGAATTTGACGAATTTGATAAAGATGAAGAAAGAACTTCAAAAGCCAAGTCATTTTGGCAGGGTGGCGAATTATCAACAGATGTAGCAAGAAGAACTCTAAAAGCAATTTTACCAGATGTTGAATTTGATTATCCTAAATCGGTAGAACTTATAAAAAGAGTATTGCACATGGGTATTTCTGGACAAACGACAGGAATTGTGTGTGATTTTTTCAGTGGTTCGGCTACAACAATGCAAGCTGTTTATGAATTGAACCAAGACAGGAACAGTAATATTTCATGCATTTTGATACAATTACCAGAAAATCTTGATGATAAATTGAAGACTGCTTCTGGAGAAACATTGAGAAATGTAAAGAAAAATATTGCTTTTTTAGATTCTGCCCACAGAGCTCATACTATTGACTATCTTGGTTTAGAACGAATCATACGAGCAGCAAATAAGCTGCGTGAGGAATATCCGGATACTACTGCCGACCTTGGTTTTAAGCACTATACATTACACGAAGTAAGTCAAACAACATTAGATAAAATCGAGAAGTTCGATAACAGCGGGTTTATCACAGACACTACTATATATGATGAATTTGGTGCTAATACCGTTCTCACAACGTGGCTTGCCCATGATAACTATGGATTTGTGAATAACTGTGAGATGATTGACCTCGCCGGATATACTTCATATTGGTGTGGAAACCATTTATATTTCATTCATCCGGGATTAACAGAAGAAGCAATTAAGGCTTTGATTGAAAAATACAACAATGAAGGTAATTTCAATCCGCAGAATATCGTTCTTTTTGGATATAGCTTCAACTATGTTGAAATGGAAAATCTGAAAACAAATGTAAAGATATTGCGTGATTCCGAAAAGAACTTAAAAATCAATCTGGATATCAGATACTAAGGAGGTGCAGGTTTTGGAACTAATACTTGAACGAGAATTAGACCATCAGAAAAAAGCTGTTGATGCTCTGATATCTGCACTTGATGGCGTTTCTATAATTAAGCCTCGTCTTTCATATGAAAATCCCTCCTTTGACAGAAAAGAACTGCGATTAATTCACAATATTGCAGAAGTGCAAAAAGGAATACGTGCAGATTATAGAGGCTGTCGAGATGATGGGGATTATCTTAACCTCGATGTTAAGATGGAAACAGGAACCGGAAAAACCTATGTATATACACAGACCATTTATGAAATGCATAAAAAGTTCGGTTTTAACAAATTTATTATTGCTGTTCCATCATTGCCTATCAAGGCAGGTACATCACAGTTTATTGCAGACAGCTATGTAAAACATCATTTTTCTGATGCTTGTGGATATAACTCAGATATTGAATTAGGAGTGTTGGAAAGTCCTAAGAAAAAGAAAAAAGGATTTTTAGCAATGCCGTCTGCTGTGCGAGACTATGTTACAGGCTCTTGCCAAAACACAAACAAAATATATGTACTGCTTGTCAATATGCAGCTTTTAACAAACGGCAATATGCTAATACGCTCCGACTATGATTATTTAGTAGAAGGATTTTATAGACCTTTTGACGCTTTAAAGGCAACAAAGCCCGTTGTGATTATTGATGAGCCACATCGCTTTTCAAGAGACCAAAAAGCATATAAGGCCATTGTTGAGGAATTATGCCCACAGATGATTATTCGTTTCGGCGCAACATTCCCAGAAGTGTCAATTGGAACTGGACGTAATAAAGCAACCTTCAAAGATTTTAATAATCTTGTATATGAACTGAATGCCTGTGACTCCTTTAATCTTAATTTGATAAAAGGTGTTGCAAAGGAACATTTTGAGCCTCTTTCACAGAAGGAAGAAAAAGTAAAATTAGTAACTGTAGTGTCAAAGACCTCTGCTACATTTCAGTTTAAGAAGCGCGGCGAGGATACAAAAACATATATGCTGACTCCGGGAGATTCTCTGTCAGTAATTGATACTGCATTTGAAGGAATTACTATTTCTGCGATTGGTAAGAATTACATCGAACTCACGAATGGGCAGACTAAGTTCCAAGGAGAGGAATTTAATACGGATATTTATTCTTCTTCATATCAGGAACAGATGTTAAAACTTGCAATTCAACGACACTTTGAAACAGAAAGACAGAATTTTTCCGGCAGACAGTTCAAAATAAAAACATTGGCACTTTTCTTCATAGATGATATTACTTCATATCGAGATACAGAAGAAGGAAAAACTCCGTATTTAAGAGAAATGTTTGAACGTTTGCTTTTGGAGAATATCAATTCGCTGATTGCCACCCTTCCGGCAGCAGAGCAAGAATATAGAGAATATCTTGAAGCCAGTGCCACTGATATATCTGCTTGTCATGCAGGTTATTTCGCTCAAGATAATAGTGATTCGGATGAAGCCATTGCTAATGAAGTGGCTGATATTTTACACAATAAAAAGGGATTAATCTCTCTTCGCAATGCAGATGGTTCTTATAATACACGAAGATTCCTGTTTTCAAAATGGACACTGAAGGAAGGCTGGGATAATCCTAATGTATTCACAATCGCAAAACTGCGTTCCAGCGGTAGCGAAAACAGTAAACTGCAAGAGGTCGGTCGAGGCTTACGTCTTCCTGTTGACGAAAATGGAAATCGTATATCTAACGAGGAATTTAAGTTGAACTATATTGTTGATTTTACTGAAGCTGATTTTGCTCAAAGATTAGTCGATGAAATCAACGGAGAAATGCCTGCTACTACTGTTGTATCACAAGAAACATTAGAAAAAGTTGCTAAAGCCCGCAACATCGATGCAGACGATTTGTTCATGGATTTGATGATGAAGAAGTACATCAATCGTAACTATGAAATTCGCATCGAAAACAGAGATGCCTTCTATGCGGATTATCCTGAATTTGCAAGTGGTGTTGGTAGCGACAAGGTCACAGATGTTAATAAAAATAAAAAAGAAGAAATACACATCAGAAAGGCAGTTTACTCTGAATTAAAGGAACTGTGGGAAAGCATCAACCATAAATACTACTTATTCTATGATGCTGACCTTAAAGATGAAATACCACAGGCACTTCATGATATTTTAAGAAGAGGTGGTATTTTCGGGAATGTTACCTTATACAGTCACCGTGATGAGGTTACAACAGATGGAAATGTTATGATGGTTAGAGAAGATACCGGAGTGTCTTATTCTATAAAACGCCCATTGGCATACAATGATTTTTTAAAGAGGATTAGCGTACAGACGAGTATTCCGATTGTTGAAATTCATAAAGCAATGTGTGAGTACGCTAAAGAAAAGTCAAACGGCATTTCGAATGACCATATTAACGAATATAGTGTAGCAAACATTGTTCGTGCTTTTGCAGATTGGCGTATCGAAAAAATGCAGACTCGCTTTAAGTATTCACGCTCAATCCAGCCTGTTACAGAGACATCTCTGACATACAAAGATGGAACGCCAAGAGAAGTCATTAAGCAAGGAAATGTGGGTACTATGTTTGTTGAAGGAACTCCTTCCGAAAAATACTTATATAACCGTATTGCATTTGATTCTCCGTTGGAAAAAGAAAATATTATGACCGATATAGATGAGGTTGTGGTATATGGTAAAATCCCAAAATCAAGCATTGCAATCCCTACAATTGTTGGGGAGAACTATAGCCCGGACTTTATGTATGTTGTAAAACACACAGATGGCACAAAAGAACTAAACATCGTGGTTGAAACAAAGTCTGTAGAAAATCAATCAACTCTACGTGGCACAGAAAGTGCAAAAATCGAATGTGCAAGGGCTTTCTTTAAACAGCTTACGATTGACGGATACACAGTGTCTTTCCATACACAGCTTAATAACAAGAAGGTAAAGCAAATTATAGAAGATGTGATTGCATTATAATCACTTTTGAGAATATATGGGAGGTGTAAATTATAGTTCAGCAAGATTCGTTCTATCTCATTAAAACAAAAGAAATTATTGCCATCCTTGATGGAGATACCAAATATAATAATTACGAATTTGAGGATGGAACAACAATACCAATTGCTATGCCTTATCTATCTGGTGCAGATATATGTGCTTTATCAACACTATTTGGGCTTCCAGCCACCTATTCGTGGAATGGAGGTGCATTGAGTCGTTGGCATTATTTGGACAATCTTCTTGAACATTGTATAAAAAACAAGAAATGTTCTAATCTACTATCATATATGTTTGCTAAAGAGCAATTTTCCAAAACTCTGCGTGGTCATGGAGCAAACGAAATAGATGAAGCATACAAAACAATAGTATCTACTATCATTGAGAAAATTAATGGCATTCTCTATTTTGGAGGAAATGAGCTTATTGTAACGGGAAATAACTTTTCCATCCGCAATATTGGTAGTAGAGTTGAGATTGTCGCACCGGAAATCAAAAATATAGACAGAGAATATATCAAAAGCATTTCTTCTCGTGCAATGAGAGATGTTGACCAGAATGATTATGATAGTGCAATAACAAAAGCGCGTACACTATTGGAAGAAACATTTTGCTATGTGATAGAAAAGAAAAATGAAACTCCATCAGATGGCGGAGACATCGGAAAGCTATATAAGCAGGTAAGAACTTTATACAATATGCACACAGATTCTAATACAGACAAACGCATTAATACCTTGCTGTCTGGCTTGAACAGTATTGTTTTTGCAATTGCTGAGATGCGAAATAAGGATAGCGATGCACACGGAGTCGGTGCAAACAGAATTTCAATTGATGAACATCATGCAAGATTGTTTGTTAACGCTGCTGTTTCAATGGCAGATTTTATTCTTTCTGTTCAGCAAAAAAATTCATAATAATATGGGCAAAACGAAAACGCCCACACAGGAGCATTTCTACTCTTGTGTGGGCGTTATTCCGTTGGCACCGTTTGAAGACGTCACTCAAAAATTGTTGTTTTCATTTAATCCCTAAGTGAACGCTCCATACGGGCCCTTTTTTTATTACTTGCTGGGAGTGCCCTGGGAACGCCGCACGGCTCGGTGCCCCGCGTTCGTGCGGCATGTTTTTCGGGCTTTATGTTTACTGGGAACGCCCCGAAGACGTTCC
>Ga0116172_10005413_pt1 | contig 10159 bp, 6 predicted proteins | sample AD_UKC083_MetaG_FD_89799 | JGI IMG/M metagenome (GOLD analysis project Ga0116172, IMG submission 89799) | Active sludge microbial communities of municipal wastewater-treating anaerobic digesters from USA - AD_UKC083_MetaG | ecosystem: Engineered > Bioreactor > Anaerobic > Digestate | place: USA...
CAATTCCACCTGCGGCAGAGTTCCCTCAAATTCAATGTGCAGCATGTCCGCTACGCTGGAAACCACAGAGTTCAGCAAAATATTGCCAACTTCGGCCAGCGACTCCTGCTCCATTTCACTGAGTTGCTCCAGTGGAAATTCATTTCCCACCATCAACTGAACCAGCTGCAGACTCTGGTCTACCGGAAACATCAACAGGGCCTCCGTATTGATGACACCGGAGAAGCCTTGGCGAACGGCGCAAACCCGGTTGGCACCTCTGGCATCCATTTGGTCGGTTATGGCGCGCTTGGACAACTCTTCAATCTTCGGAACGCTAAGTTGCACCTCTTCACCTGCGAGCTCACTCAGAGCCAGACCCGCTTGCCCAACGCCATGGTTGAAAATTTCGGCCAGCGCGTCCAGACCAAGCGCGCTCAGCTTCATGCCGCCGCCAGGAAATAGTCAATTGCGAGCTGAACCGCGGCGAGTGTTGCGGGCTTCTGCACAAAATGCACGGCCAACTGCTCAGCCCGCTCGCGGCTACTGACCTGGATGTTGGCGGTCAGGATGACAATTTTGGTTTTTTGATCGATTTCACGAATTTTCTCTACCGCTTCAAACCCGCTCATGCCCGGCATATTCACGTCCATCGTGATGTAGTCCGGGTGCTCTGCGCCCACCATCGCAACCGCCTGGTCTCCGTTGGCCGCTTCAATGACCTCCCAGTCAGGCTGCAGCCCCGTGACGCGGCCACGAATCATCATTCTGGAGACACTGCTGTCGTCAACGATGAGTAATTTTTTTTTCAAGACGTGCTCCTGCATTTTCGATACGAAACAGCGCTGGACTGACCAGCCATCGTCCACTAGCGTAGCACCGTTTGGAACATGCTTGGTGAGAGTTAGCCCTAGTGGACACACTCCGATCGGCATTTGAGGTACCCGTGAATTGATAGACTCCGATCGATGAACGAAATCCACAAGCCACATTCCCCCATGATGGCCCAGTACCTTGGACTCAAGGCTGAACATCCCGACACCCTGTTGTTCTACCGTATGGGTGATTTCTATGAAATGTTCTACGCCGATGCCGAAAAGGCATCTCGCCTCCTGGATATCACACTGACCCAGCGCGGCCAGTCCGCTGGCGAGCCGGTGGTGATGGCGGGCGTGCCTTTTCACGCCATGGAAGGCTACCTGGCCAAACTCATACGCCATGGTGAATCGGTCGCGATTTGTGAGCAGGTCGGTGAAGTTACCGGCAAGGGACCGGTGGAACGCAAGGTGGTGCGCGTGGTAACGCCTGGTACGCTGGTGGACGCTGAACTGCTCAACGAAAAATCCGAATCCGTGTTGATGGCAGTGCATCAGGGACCGCGCAACCGCTGTGGCCTTGCTTGGCTCAGCGTTACCCAGGGCGTGGTCCACCTGGCTGAATGCTCGCCCGACGCTGTGTCTGAGTGGGTGGCACGCGTTGGCCCCAGTGAACTGGCCTACAGCGCTGGCGCTACGCAAACCTTTGAAGACCGGCTCAAGCGCCTGCGTTCGGGCTCCAGCGGTATCAATGCCCTGTACACCACGGCACGTCCGGAATGGCAATTTGATGCCGCCTTGGGTCAGCGCAAACTGCTGGATGCACTGCAAGCTGCCAGTCTGGCGAGTTGGAACGCGCAGGACCTGCCGCAGGCACATGCCGCCTGCGCAGCACTTTTGGGCTACGCCGAGCACACGCAAGGCCGCACCCTGACCCACATCAGCACCGTGCAGGTGCAACGCGACGGTGATCTGATCGATTTGCCGCCTGCCACGCGACGCAACCTGGAACTCACACAAACCTTGCGCGGCGAGGATTCGCCCACGCTGTTTTCGCTCTTGGACACTTGCATGACCGGGATGGGCAGCCGCATGCTCAAGAGCTGGCTACTCACACCACGGCGTGATCGCGCCCAGGCACAGGCGAGACTGGACGCCATCACCACGCTGAAGAACGGAACGCTGCAAACCTCTACTCTGGCACTGTGGCAAGGACTGCGCCTGCAACTCAAGGGCAGTGCCGATGTGGAGCGCATCACAGCCCGCACCGCGTTGCGCCAGGTACGGCCGCGTGAACTGGTCGCCTTGGTCAATACGCTACAAAAAACAGAGCAGCTTGCGCATATTCTAAAAGGGCTAGAGGGCCATTTAATCACTATTTCGCACGATCTTGTTCCACCACCCGGATGCGCTGCCCTGTTGTTGCGAGCCATCGCGCCGGAACCCGCTGCCCTGGTGCGCGACGGGGGAGTCATTGCTGCCGGGTTTGATGCCGAGTTGGATGAGCTGCGCGCCATCCAGACCAATTGCGATGGCTTTCTACTGGAACTCGAAGGTCGCGAGCGGGCTCGTACCGGCATTGCGAACCTTCGGGTGCAGTTCAACCGGGTTCATGGCTTCTACATCGAGGTCACCCAGGGCCAGGCTGATAAGGTGCCCGACGACTATCGGCGTCGCCAGACGCTGAAGAATGCCGAACGCTTCATCACCCCGGAACTGAAGGCCTTCGAGGACAAGGCCCTGAGCGCACAGGAGCGCGCGCTGGCCCGCGAGAAGTGGCTGTTTGAGCAGGTGCTGGACCAGTTGCAAGCCTTTGTGCCCATGCTAACCCGCACGGCTCGTGCCTTGGCCGCTCTCGACGCGCTGTGCGCGCTGACCGAGCGCGCTCTGACACTGGACTGGTGTGCACCCCAATTTGCGGTGGAGCCTTGCATTGACATCACGCAAGGCCGCCACCCGGTAGTGCAAGCCCGGCTGGCGGAGCTAAACGGGCAGGCGGGCCCCTCGGGTAGCCGCAACTTCATTGCCAACGACACGCGCCTTGGGCCAAAACAACGGTTGCAAATCATCACCGGCCCCAACATGGGCGGCAAGTCCACCTATATGCGCCAGGTGGCGCTGATCGTGCTGCTGGCATCCATCGGCAGCTACGTACCGGCACAGGCATGCCGTCTGGGGCCGATCGATGCCATTCACACCCGCATCGGTGCGGCCGACGATCTGGCAAATGCCCAATCGACCTTCATGCTGGAAATGACCGAGGCGGCGCAGATCCTGCACGCTGCCACACCGCACAGCCTGGTGCTGATGGACGAAATTGGCCGAGGCACCAGCACATTTGATGGTCTGGCACTAGCCAGTGCAATTGCTACGCAATTGCACGACAAGACACAGGCCTTCACACTGTTTGCCACGCACTATTTTGAGTTGACCGAGTTTCCTGCCACACATCATCAGTCACTCAATGTGCATGTAAGCGCCGCCGAGTCGGGTCGCGACATCGTCTTCCTGCACGAAATCCAGAGCGGCCCGGCCAACAAAAGCTACGGCATCCAGGTTGCCCGCCTGGCCGGCATGCCGGCAGCTGTGCTCAACCAGGCCCGCTACGCACTGGACGCGCTGGAGCTGCAGGCTACCGAGGCCCAAGCCCAAGTGGATCTGTTTGCAGCAGCACCCACGGTTGAAACAGTCGCCGCGAGCGCTTTGGAAACGAGGCTTGCAGCCATCAATCCCGATGCGCTAAGCCCGCGGGAGGCACTAGAGGCGTTGTACCAACTCAAAGCCCTGGCTGCCAGCGCTTAACATGCCCCAAACCCAACATCACCATTGGAGACTTCCCATGAACCTGTTCCACAAAGTGGCCTCACTGGCTCTGGTCCTGGCTTCAAGCTTCGCGCTTGCGGAAAACGGTGTTACCGAACGGGAGATACTGATCGGCCAGTTCGCGGCCATCAGCGGACCTGCAGCCCAATTGGGGCAACGCATGCAAGTGGGCATGCAGGTTTATTTCAACGCAGTCAATGCACAAGGAGGCGTCCACGGCCGTGCAATCAAGCTGATCACCCGCGATGATGGCTACGAACCCGAAAAGGCAGTGGCGGCCGTCAAGGCTCTGATCCAGGAGGACAGGGTATTCGCACTGGCCGGCTCGGTGGGAACGCCCACTGGCTTGGCTGCTCTACCCGTCCTCACAGAACAGCAGGTTCCACTGGTTGGCATGTTCACCGGTGCCCAGGCCCTGCGTGAACCCTTTAATCGCTATGTTTTTCATGTGCGGGCCAGTTATTTTGACGAAACCGAACGCATCGTCCAGCACCTCACGACTCTGGGCATCAAGAAGATTGCGGTGTTCTACCAAAACGATGCCTACGGAAAGGCCGGGCTGGAAGGGGTGACGCGGGCACTGACCAAACGCCAGCTCAAACCGTTAGCCACGGCCACGGTGGAACGCAACTCGGTAGATGTGACCCAGTCGATGGAAACGCTACTCAAGTCCGAGCCTGAGGCCATTGTGCAGATCAGCGCTTACAAATCCTGCGCCGCACTGATCAAGCAAGCACGCGCCAAAGGCTATGGCGGACAATTTTTCAATGTCAGCTTCGTCGGCTCCCGGGCATTGGCCGACGAACTGGGCGACGCCGGCCAGGGCGTGGTGATTTCGCAGGTCGTGCCGTTCCCCTATGCCCAGAACACCCCCTTGGTTCGCGAATACCAACAGCGCATGACCGAGGCTGGCCAGAAGGACTTCGATTTTTCCAGTTTGGAGGGCTACCTGACTGCACGGGTTCTGGTGGAAGGACTGCGGCGCGCTGGCAAAAACCTGACCCGTGATGGCCTCATCGCTGGGATGGAGTCCATTCATGATGTCAATCTGGGCGGTTTTACCGTCAACTACAGCGCCAAGGACCACCAGGCTTCCAACTTTACAGACCTGACCATCATCGGACGCGGCGGCAAGTTTTTGCACTGAGGTCGCCCGATACACTCTAGGTATTTCCCCTAGCAACTGCCCCACCCCAGAACATGACCTATTGCGTAGCCATCAAACTCAACGCCGGACTGGTGTTCCTCTCCGACTCGCGCACCAACGCCGGGTTGGACCAGATCAGCACCTTCCGCAAAATGATCGTCTATGAAAAACCGGGTGAGCGCTTCATGGTGTTGCTGTCAGCTGGCAACCTGAGCATTTCACAGTCAGTGCGCGAAATTTTGCAGATCGAAAAACTCAAAGACCACGAAAACGACGAAGGCATCACCATCTGGAACGCCAAAAGCATGTTCGATGCGGCCCGCGTACTGGGCTCAGCCATCCGCCGTGTGCAGGAGCGCGACGGCGCCGCACTCAAGGCGTCCGGCGTAGATTTCAATGTCTCGCTGATCTTCGGCGGCCAGATTCATGGCGAAGGCATGCGCCTGTTTCAGGTGTATTCAGCTGGTAACTTCATCGAAGCCACACCGGAGACACCTTATTTCCAGGTCGGCGAGTCCAAGTACGGCAAGCCCGTGCTGGACCGGGTTATTACGCCCAATACGCCACTGGACGAGGCGGCCAAATGCGCCCTGGTTTCCATGGACTCCACGCTCAAATCCAATCTGTCGGTGGGGCTTCCTCTGGACATGGTGGTATATGAAGCCAACCAGTTCCAGACTGACCGCATTGTCTGCATTGACGAGCACAACCCGTACTTCAAGATGCTGCATGACAACTGGGGCCTGAAGCTGCGGGAGGTGTTTGACAGCATAGAAGACCCACTGTGGAACGGTGGCCAGACCAATGTGCCGTTGCTGGTCAGTGCAGCCCGCAGCCTGCCTTTGAAGAAAATTGCAACACCACAGGAAAAATTGATCTGACGGACTGAACACCCGCCTGCCCGACCCGGCCATGTCACTGATTGTCTTTTCGCACGCCAACAGCTTTCCCGCCAGCACCTACCGAGTGCTGTTCAAAGAGTTGAAGTCGCGGGGGTTCACGGTCAAGGCTGTCGAAAAATATGGGCACGACCCGCGCTACCCTATCAGCAACAACTGGCCGGAAGTCGTCCGCCAGTTGATAGACTTTGCCAAAGGGGTGGTAGACAAGGCCGGTGAACCGGTGTGGCTGGTAGGTCATTCCCTGGGAGGATTCCTGAGCCTGATGGCGGCTTCCCAAAGCCCTGGACTGGCCCGTGGTGTGGTTCTGGTGGACTCGCCCATTTTGGGGGGCTGGCGCTCTGCCGCAGTGGGAATGATGAAGACCACACAGATGTTTGGCTCGCTGTCACCGGGCGCCGTCAGCCGAAATCGTCGCAACAACTGGCCCTCCATCGAGGCGGCGTTTGAACACTTCCGGCACAAGCGCGCCTTCACCAAATGGGACGCCAGTGTGTTGATGGACTATGTCACGCATGGAACAGTCGAGGTGGAGGGTAGGCGCATGCTGAGCTTTGACCGCCACGTGGAGACCCAGTTTTACAACACGGTACCCGACAATTTGGAGCAGCTACTGGCGCGCAGCCCGCTGAAATGCCCTGTTGCATTCATCGGTGGATTGGCCTCTGCAGAAATGAAGCAGGTCGGCATGGCCACAACAGAGCGGATTACCAAGGGACGCATCATGATGCTGGACGGCAGCCATCTGTTTCCCATGGAAAAGCCGACCGCTACAGCTGCCGCAATCGAAGCTTCGCTGCGCAATTTAGACGCTAAAAGCCAAAAATAGACCGTCTTTCCGGACAGATGCGCCTGCGCGGCCTCAAGTTCTGTGAATAACTGCACGATACCGCATAAAGCCGGTACTATTATTTTCAGTCGGCACCGAAACCCAACCCATATACCACCGTGTTTGCTCTTCTATTCGTACTTGCAGCTGTTGGCGTCTATGTCAAGGTGCGTGACGAGACGCCTGCAGCTGCAGCTCCAGCATCGACGGCTGCGTCTACAACCACACCGACAACGACCGCGGTCTCCAGCTTGACGACAGCGCAGCTGTCCGCAATGACCTCGGCAGAGATTGCTGGGCTAACTACAGCCCAAGTCAGTGCATTGACCAGTACGCATATTGGCATTTTGACCACTGACCAGATCGCCGCATTTGAATTGGTGGACATCGCAGCGCTGACCACTGCCGCTATCGCTGCACTCAGCTCGGACCAGATCCTGGCACTGACGACCGATCAGATTGCAGCGCTGACCACCGGACAAATCAGAGCCATAGGAACGGCAGACATTGCGGTCCTATCAACCAGCCAGATAGGAGCACTGGAAACCCGTGACATCGCCGCGCTTGGGACTGCGCAAATCAACGCGCTTACCACTCATCAGATTGCATCGCTTGTCACGGCCCAGATCAATGCATTGACTACAGCTGCGGTGGCCATTCTAAGCACTGACGCCATTGCTGCGTTGGGCCCTTATGGTGTCGCTGCACTGAGCACGGCCGGGACTGCAGCACTCAGTACCACCGCCATTGCGTCACTAACACCCGACCAGATTTCCGCACTAACAACCGCGCAATTTGCTTCGTTGGTTACACGTCAGGTGACTGCACTGAGCACCAGTCAAGTAGCGGCCTTTGAAACTGCCGACCTCGCTGCACTCAGCACGGCGGGCATCGTCGCATTGAGCACCAGTCATTTCATGGCTCTGGGCACAGATCAGGTTATGGCATTGACCACACGCCAGATTGCTGCCATCGAGACTCGCGACTTCGCCGTCCTTTCGACAGCCCAGGTTGCCGCGCTTACCGCAGCGCAGGTCAGCGCGATCACAACCGGCCAGGCCGCTGTGCTCACAACCAGCCAAATTTCTGCGCTCGAAACTGCGGATATTGCATCTCTCAGTACGTCAGCAATCGTTGCACTCAGTACCTCTTCCGTCGCTGCGTTGCGTACTGATCAAATGGCCGCGCTAACCACTTCGCAGTTGCCAGCAATTGAAACGCGTGACATAGCAATACTTAGCAGCACACAAGTTGCAGCCCTTTCAACTTCTCAGATTGCGGCGCTGACAACGGGACAATTGGCCGCATTGATATCCAGTGGGGCGCTGTCTATCGCCCAATTGCCACCCGTGGGTATTGCTGGCCTCACCACATCCAACATTGCGGCCTTGACCGCCAATGAAATTGCGGGACTGACTGCATCGCAAATCGGTGCGTTGACATCAAATCAGATTGCGGCCTTTTCTACAGATCAGGTTCTTGCGATCGAAGCGGCCGACATTGGCGCGCTCAGTACATCGGCAATTGTGGCGCTGAGTACAGCAGCCTTCGCTACGCTAAATGGCGCCCAAGTTGCCGCGCTAGGCACTGCACAGATCGCAGCAATAGAGACGCGTGATCTGATCGTCCTAAGTGCCGAACAGATTCGGGCCATGGGCTCAGCGCAGGTCGCGGCGCTTACACCTGCGCAATTGACGGCCTTCACCACCGGTGGTTCATCTTTCATCAACAATCTAGCGTCTGCTGCCATAGCAGGCTTGTCCACCACCGCGGTTGCGACGATAACGACGACACAACTCTCAACACTGTCCACCGCGCAAATTGCCGCACTGACACCAAGCCAGATGGTTGCCCTGAGCACAGCTGGGACCGTTGCGCTGACCACAGACCAAGTCATGGCACTTTCTGGCACCCAGATCGCAGCGATGGAGACACGCGACATCGTTGCCCTTGAAACGCGGGATATTGCCGTACTGAATACCGATCAGGCAGTGGCGTTGACGACCCAGCAATTGAGCGCCCTCGCTTCATCGCAAATCAGTGCTTTGTCAACAGATGCCATTGCAGCCCTGTCAACTTCGAGCGTGGCGGCCATTGCAACTGGAGCGATTGCCGGCATCAGCACTGATCAGATTGTCGCTCTTTCAACCATGCAGGTTTTTGCCTTGACGGAGTACCAGGTAGCAGCGCTATCGATCGCGCAAATGGACGCCATGAGCACACCGCAGTTTCAACAACTGCACATTGGAACTCCGTTGGTTCTTGATCTCAACAACAACGGAGTACTTTCGCAAAGCATTTCTTCTGGCGTTCACTTTGACCTGTTTACCAGTGGGCAAAAGACCGCTACAGGCTGGGCCGATCCAGGAGACGGATTCCTGGTACTGGACCGCAACCATGATGGAACCATCAACGATGGCTCTGAGCTGTTCGGAGACGCAACTTGGCTTTCCAGTGGCAAAAAAGCTGCCAATGGTTATGAAGCGCTGGCAGACTTGGATAGCAACCTCGACGGACGCATTTCCAACTCGGACATCAACTATGCGGACCTCAGGGTTTGGACCGATGCCAACTCCAACGGGGTTACTGATGCTGGCGAACTCCACACCTTGCAAGATCTGAACATTTTGGGGCTGGATTTACTAGCAACCAGTACCAGCATCAATGACAACGGGAACACAGTAGGGCTGATTTCAAGCTTTGAAGACCGTGAGGGAAATCGCCGCACAATGGCTGACGTCTGGTTTATAACCGATAAGCCCAGCGCGGTTGCAGTAGATTCACCGATGCTTGCAGTCGAGCCTACGCCGCTTCAAGCTGGCGTATACGGCCTGGTTGACGCGATGGCGGCCTTTGGACAGAGCGACTCGTTCAAGAACTTGGAAATGGACGCCAAAGCACAGACAGCAGCATCAGGCTTCCAGAGTGGCAATTCCGGTGGTCTGACGCTGTCTAGCGCAGCCAACCAGCTCGCCCAAGCACTGAGCCAGTTTGACTCCAATGGCCAGCCGGTATCGCTGGCTGCAGCGGAGCAAACTCTGTTGGGCCTTTCATCTACAGACGGAAGACCACGCGGCCCAACCGATGGTTTATTAGCGGTAGGCAACGGCTAGCGCATCGTCTGCACGGGTTGCACCTTCCGTTCAGGCCGCCCAATGCACGGTACCTGTCCAGGCGGTCAACAGCACCACAACGCCGAACACAATGCGGTAGTACGCAAAGCCGGTAAAGCTGTGGCTGGCAATAAAGCGCAGCAGCCAGCGCACACACACCCAGGCGCTCAGGAATGACACCACCAGCCCCACCGAGAACATGGGCACATCGGCGATGCTGAGCAGACTACGCTCCTTGTACAGGCTGTAAGCCCCCGCGCCAATCAGGGTAGGAATGGCCAGGTAAAACGAAAAGTCCGTGGACGCCTTGCGTGAAAGCCCCAGCAACATGCCACCAATGATGGTGGCACCACTGCGGCTCGTACCGGGCACCATGGCAAGACACTGCACCAGGCCGACTTTCAGCGCGTCTTTCCAGGTCATGTCGTCGGTATCAGTGATGCGAACTGCCGTCCCTCCTGCGGCTTGGCGTTTTTCTGCCCACAAAATGATGAAGCCGCCCAGAATGAACGTGGTCGCCACAACCACCGGCGTGAACAGATGGGCTTTGATAA
>Ga0116172_10005414_pt1 | contig 10159 bp, 9 predicted proteins | sample AD_UKC083_MetaG_FD_89799 | JGI IMG/M metagenome (GOLD analysis project Ga0116172, IMG submission 89799) | Active sludge microbial communities of municipal wastewater-treating anaerobic digesters from USA - AD_UKC083_MetaG | ecosystem: Engineered > Bioreactor > Anaerobic > Digestate | place: USA...
GTCTTTTTGATTATTACTTTAAAACTATTTATCAACCGTGACTTTCTTTTACTATTGCTCAACTATACCAATTTTACAGAAACAAATTTACATAGCGTCAGGAACTTAAAATACCATATGCAATCCATATTATGGATGATAGCATTTCTTTCATAAATAAAAGCCTGATATGCAAGAAAAGAGTGCAGACCTTAATGGAAAAAGATTTTGCTAAGATGATTGCCAATGCATCTGTAAGGATGTGTATATCTGAATGTATGGCCACAGAATATGAATTACGATACGGAGAAAAATTTCAACCTTTCCGGAATCCTATTGAAGTTGAAAAATGGCTACCGTTTCAGAAAAAGCATCTGGAAGTAAATTCTAATGAGTTAAAAATAATATATACAGGTAGGTTATTCCCTCCTACCTTTTCATCACTTGTTGATCTTTGTCATATTGTTGATAGATTTAACAAAATGGGCATGAGCGTAAAACTTGATATATTTACATATGATGTAAATCGCGTATTTTCAGAATTAATAAATGAGCTTTATGGGATAAATCTTCAAAACCCCGTCAGCGTTTCAGATATACCCTTATTGGTTCAATACTATGATATTTTCTTCATGTGCCTAGATTTTGACGATCATGCTATGGACTATGCGAAATTTTCAATATCCACCCGCACTTCAGAAGGTATGATATCTTCCGTTCCAATCCTTATGTATGGTCCGGCTGCTTCAGCTATGCATAAGTTTTTTTCATTAACCAACGCTGCGTACTTAGTTGGAGAAAGAAGTCAAGCCTTATTGGGAGATGCAGTAACTGAATTGTGGCACAATAAAAGTTTGAGAGAAAAACTAAGCTCAAACGCGGCAAGCCATGTTATTAGACATAACAACGCCTCAACAGTGAGGGAACATTTCCGACAAGCATTGAGTATGAGGTTATCTTAAAAGTCTGGTTAATTATAACGTATTCGGTGTACAGCAGGTTGACAAAGATCCTGATAAGTATTCTTTTACTATTATAGTCTAGAAAAACTGGATAGAGATTTGTATTATAATCGGTCTGTCAGGGGTAGAAGGTCTTCATCGAAGTTCAACATCTTAAAATTAGACATTTCAACTAGATTTTAACTTGTAGAATTAATAAGGACATTTACACTCAGACTCCATCTTAGAAAAACCACTGCCAATCACAATAATCGAAAATTTTAATGGTTTGAATAGAGGTGAGTTAATGATAAATCAATGCAGAGATTGTCATTACTAGGGAAAGGCTATAGAAGCATTACTACTAATTAATTGAAAAATAGCTCGTCCTAAGCTAACAAGTAAAAATAAACGCATATTATACCCTGCTTAACATTTGTGGCGGAAAATTGCTCTATGATAATTTCAAGGGAATTGCAGGTGAGGCTTAAAATTTTTTAAACAATAATGAGTAATAAAGAAAATAGTAATCCTTCAGGTAGTCAGGAGCCATATCCAAAAGTCTTAATTGTTGGTGAAAGCTTTCACACAAAAAGTGGTGGAGGCATAACGCAATCAAATCTTTTTAAATATTGGCCACAAGATAAATTAGCAATTATTCCCTATTTAAGGGGAACCTCTGACCCATTAATTTGTAAGAGGATATACAACCTAAATGAAGGAGAGGTAAAATATAAATTTCCCTTTGGATTGATAACCAAAGTATCTCAAAAGATTAAAAAGAATGGCAACAAAATTGCAGAGTCAGACTGGCACTCGAAATCTGTTGAACATAACAAACCAGTTGAAATAAGTAATAGAGAGAGCAATAAACTGAATGACAATGTATATAACGGGAGGATTACTCATATTTCAATCTTTAATACTTTGCGTAGAATATACAGGCCTTTTATTGGATTTTTGGGAATTGAACATGTAAAAAACAGCCTGGTTGTTACTTCTGAATTGCTTAAATGGATTGATGACTTTGGTCCACAAGTGATATACGCACAATTTGCCACATTGGACAAAATACTATTTGTGCAAGATTTAAAGACCAGGACGAACTTGCCATTAGTTATACATTTTATGGATGATTGGCCTTCAATCTTGGTATCTCCCGGATTGTTCCGTCGTTATTGGGAAAGGAGAATCGATAAGGAGCTAAGAAAACTTATTGACAGTGCTGATGTATGTATAGCAATTAGTAAAAAAATGGCTGATGAGTATCAGCACAGATACGATAAAGTTTTTAATTACATACACAATCCGGTTGATATTGATAATTGGCTTCCATTTTCAAAAAAATCCTGGGGAAAGGGATCGACTTTTAAAATACTGTATGCCGGCAGGGCTGGCAGGTCCATTACCGGAAGCATTAAAGCCATAACTGACATAGTTCAAGATCTGTCAATACAAAAATATGCAATCCAATTTCACATCTATACAAAAGATTATATAGATGCCGCTTTGGTTTTTAAAAATAATTCTGCTGTTCATGTTCACAAGCCTATACCAGATTACAACAAGATACCTCAACTATTTTCTTCACATGATCTATTACTTATCCCTTTGGATTTTAACTCCAAATTTCTTAGGCTCTCTATGCCAACAAAAGTTTCGGAGTACATGATTAGCGGCACACCAGTGATGGTTTTTGCACCCAGAAACACTGCACTTGCCGAATATGCCCTTAATTATGAGTGGGCATATGTAATTGATAATGATAAAGAAGTCATTAGAAAAGCTATCCTGGATTTATATCACAATGAATCAACAAGAAGAAGGCTTGGACTTAAAGCAAAGGAATTAGCAGTGTCAAGACATAATGCAACAATGATAAGATCTGATTTTAAAAACCTATTGTCTTTACATAGAAATTACATCAAGGAGGAACACAATGATAATTGAGACATTCTTTCCACGGAAAAGGTTAACCAATATTGATTTAGAGACATTATTTCCAGATTGGTCTGCCGCAAAGATTGAGGAAAAGGTTGGAATTAAAGAGCGATTTATTGTTGAAGAAAACGAAACAGCTTTAGATCTGGCTTTTGAAGCATCAAATAAAGCTCTTCGCAGTTTTGATAAGAGTAAGATAGATTTTGTGCTTCTATGCACCCAAAGTCCTGATTATCTGCTACCAACTAGCGCCTGCATTTTGCAAGATAAGCTTGGTTTAAGGACAAACATTGGTGCTCTCGATTTTAATCTAGGATGTTCAGGTTTTATTTATGGACTGGCTCTTGCCAAGAGTCTAATAAAAACCGGATTAGCAGCTAATGTATTAATGGTGACTTCTGAAACGTACTCAAAGCATATTCATCCTAATGACCGCTCTAATCGAAGTATATTCGGAGACGCTGCTGCAGCTACTATTGTTAGTTCAGATGATGTTGAGAATATCCTCGAATTTGATCTGGGTACCGATGGGCAGGGGATGAATAACCTGATACTGATGAATGGCGGAATGCGAAACAGGTTAGAAGGAACAGTTAATGAATGGGTTGACGATTCAGGCAATGCCAGGTCAAATAATCATTTGTTTATGAATGGTCCTGAGATTTTTAACTTCACCATAGAAAAGGTGCCACTAGTGGTCGAGAATATACTTAAAAAGAATAATACAACACTCAACGAAATTGATTATGTCATTTTTCATCAGGCAAATAAGTACATACTTAATTATCTGAGAATGAAATTGCAAATACCAAAGGATAAGTTTTACATTAATATGATATCTACCGGGAATACAGTTTCCTCTACAATTCCAATTGCACTCAAGGATTGCAGGGATCAAGAAATTATCAATGAAGGCGATAAAGTGTTGATAGTTGGATTTGGGGTTGGTTATTCCTGGGGTGGCACAATACTGAAAATTAAATAAACAATAAATTAATACTATGAAGAAGAACGATTTTTATGATGAACTGCAGGAGGCTCTTGAATTTGAGGAAGTAAAATTAACAGAAAAGACGGAATTCAGGAAAATTGACGGGTATGATTCATTACATGTAATGATGATCATTGCCTTTGTCGACAGTAGATTTGGGAAAAGACTTACTGCAAAACAATTATTCAACATCACGGATGTTAGAAGCCTGATGGAACTCATTGGACTGGATAACTTCGAGGAATAAAATGACTTTCAACCCGTTTTCACTAACGAATAGGAGAATCCTTATTACAGGAGGATCTTCAGGTATAGGGAAAGCAACTGCCATTGCGTGCAGCAAGATGGGGGCCGATATCATTCTTATAGCCAGGGATGTAAGAAGGTTAACGGAAACCTTACAAGAATTATCCCCGGGAAGGCATTCCTATGTCAGTGCAGATTTGACTGATTACGATAGAATTGAACCAATTATTTCTGAATGTGTTGAGAAATATGGGAAATTTGACGGACTTGTACATTCGGCTGGGATTGAAATTTCAGCTCCCATACAATTATTAAACCCGACGCAGTATGAAAAAATCTTTTCTGTCAATTTGATCAGTGGATTTGAATTATCCAAAGTAATAACAAAGAAGAAATACTTTAATTCTAATGGAGGCAGTTTGGTCTTTATTTCTTCTATAAGGGGTGTTGTTGGGATGGAGGCTGCTATAGCATATAGTTGCAGCAAAGGGGCGATTATCTCCGGCGTCAAATCAATGGCCTTGGAAATGGCAAAAAAAAATATTAGAGTAAATTCCATTTCTCCTTCCATTGTAGAAACTGATATGATCCGACAGCTATTTGAACAGATTTCGGATGTATCCAAAAACGAAATGCTTAACAATCATCCTTTAGGTTTTGGCAAACCGGATGACGTTGCATATGCCTGCATATACTTACTATCTGATGCTTCGATTTGGATCACAGGTTCTAATCTGATTGTTGACGGGGGTTATAGTGCCAGATAAGATTATGAGAAACGAAGCTGGAGAAAAGCAGATAAGCCTTGTTTTTACTTTGGACTATGAGATACATGGGAATGGCCATGGTGATTTTTATAGTTGGGCATATTTCCCCACTTCCCACATGCTTGATGTTTTCGATTTGTCTGGTGCCAAACTGACAATAATGGCTGAAATGGGTCATTATTGGGCAATGAAAAGATTTGAAGATCTCTTCAGTACAGATATTCAATTATTTGAGTCTCAGCTTCAGGATGCGGTTAAACGAGGACACGATGTTCAGTTACATTTTCATCCTCAGTGGATTGATGCACAATTAAGGGATGGTAAGTGGCATCTGGACTATTCGCGTACTACCATTGAAAGATTATGCAATAATTATGAAGAAGCATTTTTCTACTTAACAAAGGGCAAAAAGGACCTGGAGAATCTCCTGATCCCCTTTGATCCTAATTATCAATGCACATGTTTTAGGGCTGGGTACTTGCAGATGCAGCCATCTAAGAACATAATTCGAGCCCTGACAAATGCAGGATTTGTATCAGATTCATCCGTTCAAAAAGGGACAGTAGCTGATAATAAACTTAGGGTATTGGATTATTCTGATGCCTATTCCAGATACATGCCATGGAAAGTGTCTCCACTGGACATATGTAAAAGAGACGACACAGGACACATAGTTGAGTTTCCAATTTTAACTGAGCGTCGGGTAGTAAATAAAATCAGCAATAGGATACGAAGAGTTTTTTCCGGCAATAGGATACAGGGCACTGATAAGATTATACCTGCCTTCTTGTCTAAAGGCATGCCGGGGAAGAATGCAAATGAAAAGATTCTTTTACAAAATGTAACTAAGATTATTGAAGCTAAAAGCTGGGATTACGTTGATTTCTGCCGGAGAGATAGCAAATATTTAATTAATGCCATAAAAAATGTAATCTCGGAATCCCGGAATGATAAATCAGTTAAGTATATTCCCCTGGTTTTAATAGGACATTCTAAGGATTTCTTTTTCTCGAACCACTTATCGATTTTTTTGGATACCTGCAAGGCTATGGAAGAAATTGAATTTGATACATATTCTGAAGCTGTTAAGAAATATTCTATAAATTATGAAAAATAGAATACAGCTATTAAAACATGTTGCCCGGAAAAAAGCCCCGGCTTTATTTGGAGAACTTAAGTATCTGAAGAACAATATTAATAAGAAGGATATTAAACTTGAGAAAATTGCTGAAGTTATCTTGAATGACATGAATCTTAGGAGGGGAGATATTGTGATGGTACACACATCATTACAGTATATTAATTTAATCGACTCCCGCCCTGAAGATCTTATATTTTTATTACAAATGATTTTGGGAGCTGAAGGTAGCCTCTTGATGCCAACATATCCCAGAAAGCATTATAAGGTTCTTCATTCAAATACCGCATTTGATGTCAGGAAAACTCTTTGCAGTACTGGGTTGATCAATGAAATATTCAGACAGATGCCAGATACGTATCAAAGCTGTCATCCATTAAAATCAGTTGCGGGTTGGGGTAAGATGGCTCAGTATTTAACCCGGGAACATTATAAGAGTGAACTGGCATTTGATGAAAATAGCCCATTCTATAAATTATTCCTGGAAAAGGGGAAGATTATTGGTATTGGCGTTCCACTGGCGAATTTTTCATTCCTTCACACAGTAGAAGATACCAATGATCAGTATTTTCCACGGAGGTATTCTGATCCTTTGATCAAAGAATGTATTGATATTGATGGAACAAGGAGGATTGGTCACTATCGACATAACCTTCCTGAAGTAGTTGACCGAGTTTCTCCTTACAGAATAATGAAATATTTCCAAGATAATGAAATGCGAGAGTTTAAAAAAGGCGGCGTTCCTTACTTTTGGGCAGACTCCGTCAAGGTATATAATAAAACACTATCACTAGCTACAAAGGGGATTACAATTTACGGATAAGGTTGGATTATTAGGGAGTATAGATTAGATTGTGTAAACGCTAACCTCGAAAGGTTATTAGTTTTAATTTTAATATCTGTTAGCGATGAAAAAGAAACTTGACATTACGATCCAATCTTATGTCCTAGTCGATGAAATAGAGTGATTTAATCATTTTACCTCGTCATTGTTTTCTAAATTCATAACAAATGAGCAGGCCAACGCAAAAAAGCAAAATGAAATTGTTGCTGAAAGTGCTCTCTGATCCGGAGAGGAAGTCAATAATGCAGATTCTTAAAGAATTAACCAAACTTACTTTTATTCACAAGGAATTTCCGGGTCATTATTTTACCAGATACCTGTTCAAGAATGACTTTATTAATGTTGAGAACTACCTTCCGGTTAAGTTAACTGAAAAAATTGTTCCCCGGCTGAACGACCAAAGACTGAAAGAGGTATTGGATAATAAGCTATATTTTTATCTGTACTACAATCAATTCAATGTCAAGACACCACGCGTAGTAATGTTTAATCACGGGGTAAGCTTTTATCATAATAATGAAGTATCTATTGTAAATAGCCCAGAAGACTTTCTCTTCCGCATGAAAGCATTATTTGAACTCAACCCTTCCATGAATTCTGTTATTGTGAAGAAAATCTACGCAAGCTCAAAGGGTTCAGATATTTATAAGATTAATGCACATGAAGTGGAGACGAGCCATCAGAGTATTCAAGATCTCTTCAAAAGGATCATACAGTCTGAATTTATCTTTCAGGAGACTGTAATCCAGCATCCTTCAGTCGATATCCTTAATCCATCTTCAGTAAATACTATCAGGATGGATACATTTATTGATAAAAACGGCAAGGCGCAAGTAATGTCCGGATATATTAGAATGAGTACCAGCAATACCTATGTGGATAACATAGGAAGCGGAGGTTGTATGGTCGGATTAGACCTTGAAACTGGAAAATTAAAAAGATACGGATACACAGATTTTTATACGCATCCCATTGAACGGCTTACTAGTCACCCATTAACAGGAACTGTTTTTGAGGGTTTTAAGATTCCGTTATTACAGGAAGCAAAAGAATTAATTACCAAATCTGCATTGCTAATGCCCGGCCTGAGACTTGTAGGGTGGGATGTTGCAATTAGTGAAGATGGACCAGTAATAATCGAGGGTAACTCTGATTATGGGGTTATGGGGAATGACTTTAACTATGGGGGTTACAGAGCCCACCCAATTTTCAGAAAGGTCCTCCAGGAACTTTAATTAGCATCAACAAAAAGCAAGGCGGGTAATGATTAGTTGCCCATGAAAGTTGCTGTAATTGAGAATAATGTAAGAGAAGGAAATCGAGTGGATGCATTTATGCAAAAATACAATCCGGTTCGTTTGAAATATCTTCTGAATTTGCAGGATAAACCATGAAAACCTTCAAGCCTGTTCATAAGATTTCTTTTTCAATTTGCAGCCGACAGGCTTGTATCAGATTTGATTTACGTTATCCTATGCATTATTAAATGGCGTTTGATTACTCCTCCCCAAAAAAATGAAGAGCGTTGCTGAAGAGTACATACTGATTACCTCAACCAATTTCCCGGAAGGTGGTCCGGGAGCTAATTATCTGAACCTGTTTTGTCGCGGACTGATGGCAAATGGTAAACAGATCAGGGTCTACCTTCTTAAAGGACATGCATTCGGGAATACCCGATATAGTGGCCCCCACACAAACATATCTCCTGAAGGAGTCCCATACACTTACCTGGGTTTCAGACAGCGGCCGGAGATTGTACTATTGAAACTTTTGGACCAGATTTTAAGCTTTGTGAGATTGCTGTCCCTATTGATCATTCTGGTCATTCAAAGAAAGCAGGCAACGGTCTTGCTTTATAACGGGGATATATTTTTCAATACTCCGATTCATTTAGCCGGCAGAAATGGTAAAATCAAGGTTATAAAATTTGCTGCAGAAATAATCGATAAATCGCAGTACCGGAAATCAGCTCTGGGCAGAATCTCAAGAGCGACATACATGTTTAACTTCAGGTATCTGAACAGAATGTCAGAAAAATTAATAGTGTTCAGCCATTATCTTAAAGAGGAATTCGCACAAATGGGTATTAATGAAAAAAGAATCCTGGTCCAGCCGAATCTGACAGATTTTGAATTCTGGCAATCTGAAAGAGTTACGACTGAATATACTTTAGGTTACAGTGGCGCCCCATATATGAAAGATGGGCTCAACGATCTCCTTATCTCAATAAAAATACTCAGGGACAGGGGAGTGAATGTCACACTCCTGGTAGTGGGGGATGCCACTTTTGGCCGTTCTTTGATTCCCGGACTTAAGGCAGAGTGTAACAGGCTCGGGATTGAGGATCTGATTACTTTTACAGGGCTTGTCAACTCGAGAGAAGTAAGGAGCCTTCTGTCCAAATGCCAGATTCTTGCAATAACACGCCCTGACACAATTCAAACCAGGGCTGGATTTCCGACCAAATTAGGCGAATATTTTGCTCTCGGTAAACCTGTCCTTGCCACCAGGTTTGGAGATATTGAGAAATACTTTAAGGATGGTTCAGACGTTATTTTAGCTGAGTGCGGGAGTCCCTCCTCAATAGGCGCAAAGCTTGAATGGATGCTGCAAAATGACGGGAGACTTGAAGAAATTGCACAAAATGGTAATAGAACAGCAAATCATTTGCTTGAATATAAGAACAGTATGAAAAGGATACTGGAATTTTTGTCCGGGAATTAATCACCTGACCAATATGGATGTAGTATCATTACTCATAGGCGGAGACCTTGGACCAACGAAGTCAAACTATTCCTGTTTCTCCTCAGGTAATATTGAAGAAATAGTCGATCAGAAACTTATTGATATCCTGATGTCGGCCGACATCAGGATATTTAACCTCGAAGTCCCTTTGATTCAAAAGAATACTCCAATAAAAAAAGACGGGCCCGTTCTAAGCACACCTGTATCGACTATTCGAGGGATTAAATTATTTGATCCCTCAGTTTTCACTCTGGCAAACAACCACATAATGGATCATGGTGAAGAGGGGCTGCATAGTACCATTGAACAACTCTCTCAGGGGAAAATATCATATGTGGGTGCAGGAGAAAATCTTAACGAAGCATCCCAGCCGTTAATATTGGAGAAACAAGGCCGCAGAATAGGAATATATGCCTGCGCAGAGCACGAATTCTCAATAGCTGGTGGAAACAGGTCGGGCGCTAATCCTATCGACCTGCTTGAAAGTTTCGACCATATTTCCAATTTAAAATCCGGTTGTGACCTGGTTATCGTACTGTTTCATGGTGGAAAGGAATACTACAGATA
>Ga0116172_10005431_pt1 | contig 10146 bp, 5 predicted proteins | sample AD_UKC083_MetaG_FD_89799 | JGI IMG/M metagenome (GOLD analysis project Ga0116172, IMG submission 89799) | Active sludge microbial communities of municipal wastewater-treating anaerobic digesters from USA - AD_UKC083_MetaG | ecosystem: Engineered > Bioreactor > Anaerobic > Digestate | place: USA...
CGCCATGATGTTCGGTGCCGTGGCCTCAACCCTCCTCACTCTGATTGCCGTGCCATTGCTCTATTTCGAGTTCTTCAAAAACAAAAAGTGCCCCGTTGAAAAAGAAAAAGATATTTAAGTAGGGCGGGCACCCCGTGCACGCCGTTTATTATGTTGTTTGCGGCGCAATCGGCGATAACCTAAAGGTCACGCGTTGCGCCCTACATTAAATACGTTATTTTGTAGGGCGGGCACCCCGTGCACGCCGAACAAACATCGCAAATTGTAGGGCGCGTTTCCCAAACGCGCCGCAATTATGGAAATACATCGTAATGAATCCCGGCAAATGGATAATCCTGCCACTGTTTCATCAAATTTTTCCGGACCGGATTGTTGGCGATGTACTCGGCAATGGCCGTAAGCGATTCATTCTTTCGAACAATATGTTCATAATAATTGGCCTGCCATAAAGGCCTGATGTCTTCCAGCATGGATAAAGTTTTGGAGTTATATCTTTTAAAAGCAGCCACCCAATTGGCCAGGGATTTTTTGTAGCTTTCGTTTAGCTTCATGAGCAGATGAACGTGGTCGGGCATAATGCACCATGCAAAGGTCGTTACTTCTTTTGAAGCATGCGAACGGAAATCAATTTCCTGCGCAATATATTTCGCAAATTGCGGATTACGAAAATACGGTATCTTATTGAAAGTACAGATTGTAATAAAATAGACATAATTCGTGTCTTTATAATCAAAATTGACCAAATGTATTTGTTTTCGTTTCGGTAACATTTTTATCCTGTAGGGCGGGCACCCCGTGCACGCCGTTAATTGCGGATTGATCGGGGATCAATCCCTCCATAACCAGTTGTAGGGATCCGTTCGCTGAACGAGCCGTTAATTGCGCGGATTGATCGGGCATTGTGACCCTATAGTGCCCTTTAGGGTATTCAGGTTAGATCAATCCCTACATGAAAATATGTTTTTGTAGGGCGCGATCCCTGATCGCGCCGAATGTTATTTTTTTGCGGCGCAATCCCTTGCCCGGCGAATGTCTGGGGCGATTGCGCCCTACATTATTTTGTAGGGATCGTTCGCTGAACGATCCGTTAATTGCGCGGATTGATCGGGGATCAATCCCTACATTAATGGTTGTAGGGCGCGGTCCCCGACCGCGCCGTTCATCTTTGATTTGCGGCGTGTTCGGGGAACACGCCCTACACGCTGCGGGCTTTGCTGATGCGGTTCCAGACGAGGCGGCAGACGGCGCGATAAACTTCCTTGCGTTCATCTTTGGTCAGGCCCAGCGCGTCGAAGACGATTTTATCCAGTTCGGCGCGATCCGGCAGCGGATTGGGTTCCTGCTCTTCAATCGGTGTTTTTGATTCCGGGTCAATGCCGCATTCATCATAAATCGTATTAATTTGTCTATTTTTTATTTTATCGAAAGTTCTTTTACTTTCCGTTTTTAATACGATCGGAATTTTCATTTTTAAAAAATCTTCCATATAGAAATCTAAAACACCCTGCCCTTGATTTTTGTTACCCAAAGATTCAAATAAAAACCAAAAAAGTGTTGAATTCAAGAAAGCGGTCAGTTCCCTAGTAAGATTTTTTTTAGGATGTAAACGATAGAAGCGTAAAGAGAGATGCTTTTGAGGATTAAAGTATGTTACAAAGGTGTCGTTGAAACTCCTCGGTAACAAAACTTCTGCACCATTTTTCATTTGATTGGTTGGTTTAAACCACGGATGTTGATTTATTGTAACTGATCTTTGATTATACCCTTGCCGCTCCCCCCATTCTATATACTTCTTTATTTTTTTGTTCTGCTGATTGTCATCAATCACCAAACACCAAGCATCTGCTTTTTCAATTTCAATTTTTTTGTCTTGCTTGGTTTGATCCTTGATTAATTTTTTAAGAAACTCTTTCTCAATGATGCCCGAAAAAGGACCCGTCTTATTGTTTAATACTTTTTCGTTAACAACATTAAAGTATTCTTTGTTTTGTGGGCTAACGTTAGTCAAAATAAAAAATCCATCTGCGCCACCGGTATTTAAATACCGTTCTCCAATAAAGTAATTATCAAATGCATCAATGTATTCTTTTCCCTTTTCCAGAATCGTAAAGAAAATATCCGGCGCGCGGAGGTATTTGCCGCCCCATTTATCTCCTTCGTACTTTCCGGCACCCAGCTTTTTCTTTTCTTCACTTTCGTATTCCGTGCCGGTTTCTTTGAGTTCCTTGACCGTAACGGGATAGACACGGAAGGTTTTGTTGGAAATAATCTTATCGGCATCTTCAATCGCCAAAAGGTTTTCGGTGTAAACCGCCTCTTCAAAGGGCTTTTTGAAGGCGACAAACTTTACCGGATGCTGCGGGTCCACTTTTTTGCGCGGCGCGTGGATGATCGAAATAATCGTGTTGACATCCGCCGCTTCAAAACTGCGTTTGGCGTGGTTGTCAATAATGAATTCCACAGGACAGCGATTGAGCAGAAATTCCTGCAGCCAGACGCCGTAGCCCACATCGAGCCATGAATTGGAGCAGATAAAGGTATGAATGCCCCGCGGGTTGAGCAGGCGCAGGGCGCGGATGTAAAAGTAAGTGTAGAGATCGGATTTGGCGTCAATTTTCTTTTTGGCCGGGAACTCTTCCGGAAAATCGAGACGCGCCATTTCCTGCAAACAGGCCTTGTATTCTTTTTTGTCCTTGATTTTGTTTTGCGGATCGGCGATGTCTTCCTGCCGCACATAGGGCGGATTGCCGATGACGATGTCAAAGCCTTCCTTCTCCACAAATATTTCGGCAAACTCGATGTTCCAGATAAGCGGCTTGTCTTGGCGGATGCTTGCTTTTTGCTCCTGAAGCTCTTCTATTTGCTTTTCAAGTTCGGCGATTCTTTCCTTGTCGAAATCCATAGAGGATTGTTTGGGTTTGGTTTCTTCAATGCCGGCAAGCGATGCGGTTTCGCTTCTTTTCTGGTGCTTTAATTTAAAAATGGCTTCCTGCTTTTCGGCAATTTCAGCGTCAAGAATTTCTTCATAAATGGCCAGTTCACGCTTTTTGATTTCCCATTCGTCAACGCTTGCCTTGTTGTAGAAATATTCCGTCTTTAAATTTTTGAGCTTGGTAACCTTGTCCTTGACGCTTCTGCTGACATTGGCATGCCCCGTGACGGGAAAGGCTTTGCTCCCTATTTTTTGCACCAGCGAATCGCCCTGCCGGATTTTGAATTCCAGACTGGGCAGAATGGCCGTGGGCGAATAGCGCATGTCATCGGGCGCTTCCACAAAAAGGGACAGCCACAGGCGCAACTGGCAAATCCAGACCGCCCATTCCTTGACCTCCACACCATAGAGGGATTGGGCGATGATTTGCTTTTTTCGTTCAAAAATATTCACCGAGGAAAGCCGGGCGATGGGACGCAGCACTTCTTCGACTTCGTCGAGCACCTGCATCATGCCGACCAGAAACGCGCCGGAGCCGACCGCCGGGTCGCAGATGGAAAGGCTCTCCAGTTTTGCCAAAATTTCCTTGGCTTCGCGCGGCGAAAAACTGCCATATTTCTGGTCTTCCTCCGCCTCGCCTTCGCGGAAAAACAGTTCGTAGAGGTTGGTTTTGGTGATCGGCAAGTCCAGGTTTTTGACCAGCCACTGGACAAGACTCAAACGGCACATCAAATCCACTTCGGTGCGCGGCGTGTAAACCGCGCCGTCGGCTTTATTGACGAGGCGCTCAAAGATGATGCCCAGAAATTCCGGGTTGAGCTGGAGTTCGGCATCGGTCAGCGAGCTTTCTTCAATCGTAAAGCTGTGCGAGAAAAGAAAATCGAAGAAGTCGGATATTTCCTTATCCGGTATCCACCAGCCCTGTTCGTCGAATTCTTTCTTTTCCTTGAACAAACCGCCGTTGAGATAGGGAGCAAGCCTCAAGGCGTCGTTGAATGGGGCGGGCAAATGATTTCTGGGGGAAAATTTATGATTGAGCGCTTCAAAAAACAGGATGGAAAGCCAGTTTTCATAGAATTTGTCCTTTTGACCGGTTGTCCGATAGGCGGCAAAGAAATGCTGGATGAATTTTTCGTTGTCGCCCAGCCATTTTTTCTTTTGAATGAATCCCAAAAAGATGATGCGGATGGCAAAGAGCAGGACAAAATCCCGCGCCTTTTCTTCCGTTATTTTGTTCACTTTCATGACGGCCTGGATGAGCTTGTCGTATTCGACAAAGAATTCCTTGTAAAACAAATCCGTGACGGGGCCTATGGCAAAGGCTTCCTTGACTTTTTCAAGCGTGGCAAAATCGCCCTCGCCGATGCGTTGTTTGAAGGTCTTGTTGGTTACGACGGGATCGGTACTGACAAAATACGTAAACCGGCGGAAATTGGACCATTTCTTTGAGTTTTCTTTATATTCGGGATAAATCAACGAGAAGCGGAAGTTGCCTTCCGCATCGTAAAAGATGAAAATGCCCGCGGTGTATATCTGCTGGTCTTTGAGTATCTTTTTGGCTTTTTCGTATTGCGCTTTCTTGCCGGAGCGCTCGGAAAGCGGCTTTTGCGCGGCAAAGGCGCAGACAATCAGCGCATCGCCGCCGGAAAATTTGATTTCTCCCAGCTTCTGTCCTTTAGCAAAATCGTCATCGTTGTAATAGGGCAGATTTTCTTTGAGTTCCCTAAACTGCCTGCTTTTGGCGCGGAAGAAGTGAATAAATTTCCCCGGCGCAAAATCGCTGATGATTTCTTCGAGTTTCGTTTTGGCTTCGTTGGTCATGGGTTAACGTCTTTCTTTTTTTATCCGGTTTCCGGACTGCTCGGGGAGCAGTCCCTACAAACCTATCGTTCCTTTACGGATTGATCAGGCATTGTGACCTTCAGGTTAGATCAATCCATACATGTAGGGCGGGCACCCTGTGCACGCCGGTTATTATTTGTTTGCGGCGCGTTCGGGGAACGCGCCCTACATTATTACGTTATTTTGTAGGGATCGTTCCCCCGAACGATCCGTTTGTCGCGGATTGATCAGGCATTGTGACCTTCAGGTTAGATCAATCCCTACATGTAGGGCGGGCACCCTGTGCACGCCGGTTATTATTTGTTTGCGGCGCGTTCGGGGAACGCGCCCTACTGTTGCGGATCGCTCGGCGAGCGATCCCTACCCTTATAATTCAATTTGTTTTATGTATTCCGCAAACATCACTATTTTTCTGCTGTCAGAGGGCTGAAATAAAAACGGCTCTACATCTTTGGCCAGTTCCTTGAGATTAAGTTCTTTTATATGAGCCGTTATTTTTTTCTTCAACGTCTGCTTGTCATTAATACCGGCCTTTTGTGCCAGATATTCGTAATTGGGCTTTGTTTTTTGCAAAAGAAAAATCACGTCATAGAAGTCGCGGCCTTTTGCTCTTTTTCGATTCAATAGGGCAAATATTTTTTGGGCAAGAAGAACATCGGGCGGCGTGACATTAATTTGCGTAAAAACATCAAATTTATTTATGAACACTTTATCCGGTTTGTATCTGAAACCATGCGGCTCTGTGTCCACCTGAATCAGGATTTTCTGCTGTCGCAAATCGGATATGGCATTGTCATACAAAACGTGGGGCATTTTCATGTAACAACGGAACGCACTTTTGATGACATTACGAATTTCCACCTCATACCCTTCCAGCATCAGGCCTTTTTTAATTTCATTTGTCAGCAAAGAAAAATCGCCGGCACTGAGCTCAAAATTGTCGAAATCGAGGTCTTCGGAAAATCGTGTATTCTCATGGATGATACGCAGGGCCGTGCCGCCCAAAAATGAAAGCCGGTTACCTATGGGGGAATTGAAAATGATTTCCAGAATTTTATATTGCAGATATTCACGCAGAATATTTTTTTTAAATCCGCGCAGTTTTTCCGGATAGTATTGTTCTATCTGAGATAAACTAATCATATTTTATGTGTCTTAAAAATTTGTTAAATCTTTTTTCCAGCTTTTTGTTGCCGAACGCGGCAAGATAATTCCTCATTTTGTTTTTATCCGCCTGTCCTATGAATTCTTCGCTATTGAAGCGCAAACCATCAAAGTCTTTTTCATTCTCCAGATGAGGATTTAAGTAAAAGAAATCCAGAACGGCTTTCTCCATTTCTGCCATTTTAATAGGATGCCCGTTATGGAGGACAAGCCTGTAGCCGAACATCAGCGATGGTTTGACATGGCGGTAAATGAATTCTCCAAACTCCGAATTGAATTTGTTTGTTTTGCGGGTGGAAACCGATGTAATACCGTAAACAGCTTCCGGAATTAGATGATAATGAGAAAGGGCCATTTCCAGTGAAATGTAAGACGGAACATAAATCTTATTCGCTATCAAAAATATATTGTTTTCATTCCTGGCCAGATCCGCAAACACATAATAGCCGCGCCTGATCATTTTTATGTATCTTTTTGCCTGCCATTCACTCAACCGGCGCAAATCAAAACCGGCATCAACCTTCCTAATGTCGTTCAGATTAAAAACGATGAGATTTTTTAAGTTTTCTTTAAACGTAAGATAAATCATTTTATATTTCCGTATTATGTGGATATTAACATATTACGTAATTATAATGACATATTTTAAGCAAATAGCAAGCTAAAGTTGCCGGTTCTCAATCGCAATGATGATGTCTTTTTGCAGTTTCTTCTGGCCCGCAATCGCCCGCGCCAGATAGTCCCATCCCAGTTCTTTTTGCAGTTGTCTGATCTCGTCAACAGTGCCGCCGATTCTTTTTTCATCGCTGGAGAAATTGCTAATCCGGCGCAGGGCGTATTCCGACTGCGTGCCGTAATGAAGAATATCTTCCCGCAGGGTGCGGAGGAAATCTTTATAAGGCATCAGTTCCGGCGCTTGCACATTGTTAATCAGATTATTCAGCCTAACAAGGGCGCGCTGTTCCAAGCTCTGCTCGCTGGTTGCACCCGGCATGTATGGTTTGTGATTTTTAACCGCCTCGTAAGCCGGCCAGAAATTCTCACTGAGCGGCAGCGCTTTTTCTTCCGGCGCGCACATGACTTTGTCAAATACTTCTTCAAAAGATTTTGATTCCGGTGCCGGTTTGCCTTCAGAATAAGGCAGGGCGGAAACATACATTCTGCCTTTTTTGAAAAAGACCAGCAGTTCGTCTTCGGTAAACGGCTTGGCAACTTTTACGCGCGGCGGATAATTTTCAAGGTTCTCCAGAATTTCCGGATGTTCTTTTTTAATCCTGATCAATTCTCTGAGCGCTTTGTTGTAAAAGCTTTCTTCCTCCAGTTCATCGGGATTCTGCTGAATACGTTTATACAATCCGGCGGGTGTCGGCTCTTCCTTTACGTCAAATATTTTGGCATCCTCGCCCAGCGCGCTGTGAATCAGGAACATTTTGTTTGCGGCAATTTCGCGCGACTTGACCAGCTCGGCGCCCTGTTCCGTCGGGAAGAAATTGACAATGTAGAGCTCGTCAAACACTTTCTTGCTGATGCGGTTGATGCGCCCCACGCGCTGAATGACGCGAACCGGATTCCAGGGAATATCATAATTGATGACCATGCCGGCGCGGTTGAGGTTGAAGCCTTCCGATATTTTGTCCGAAGTCAGCAAAATGTCATATTGGTTCTCTTGTTCGGCATAGGAAGCGTCGAAGTTTTTGTTAATCTGGCCTATTTTTGCGGCAGTCAAATCGCCGGCGACAACCAGCATTTTTTCTCCAAAATGCTTCGTCATTTCTTTTTTTAGATACAAAACCGTGTCCACGTATTCAGAAAAGATAATTATCTTGCGCAGGGGCTCGCCTACGTTTGGTTTTTCGTTCAGTTGCTTTGTGATATTTTGAATCAGGCAGGCGGTCTTTGGATCATTCTTGACCAGTTCTAACTTATCCAATTCTTCCAGGATTTCCGCGAATAAATCCAAATCGGATTGAATATCGGCTGTAAATTTATCTTTTTCCTTAAAGTCTTTCAGCTTGTAGCGTTCGTGATTTTTCGGATATTCGCCTCTATTGATTTTTTCTTCATATTCCTGCAACTGTTTTTCGATTTCATCATCATTGGCTTGATATATCCGCTCCAGTAATGCCCGATCAAGAATGTATTCCTGTGTTCTTTTGATAAAAACCTGCGCGGTGGTGGTAATGCGCTGAAAGTTGATGATGCTTTGTTTAAATGAACCGAAAGAACTCTCGAAACGTTTGACCAGCATACGCCGCATGAAATCAAACAAGTTGCGCTGTTGGATATATTGCCGGTTCCCTTTCTCGTCGAGTTTTTCTGTTTTCCCTTCTTTGTATTCAAACGGTCTGTAAATCGCGCCTTTAAAGCGGCCACCATTGTCTATGTCGCCGAAATACTGTTCAATGACCCGGCTGTAAAATTCCGACTGCTCCTTGGTCAATTCGTAAAACCATTCCTTCGGATCGGCGCATTTGGAAATCTGCGTGACTTCATCTTTATAATAAGGATTGCCTGTGAGATCCAGCCGGTTGCGCCGGATGGTAACAGGTTCGATGACATTGCGAATTTTCTTTGCCAGATAGTGAGATCGCTGATTGACATTCTCCATGTCAAATTTTTCTTCGCCGAACAATCCTTTGTAATTGTTTTGCGCTCTCTGACGTTTCTTCTCGTCCATGGAGTTATGGTATTTTTTGATATACCCCAAACGGTCAAAGATTCCTTTGAAGCCCCGGAACTGATCAAGCAGATTGTTGTCCAATGTTATGGTTGATTGCTTGGGGATAATAAACAAACTGAGGAGGGAAAGAATATCCGCCGGTCTGTTGTTAAAAGGCGTGGCGGTCAGAAGAATGACTGTCTTTTCGCGGCAGATATTTTTCAGCAGGTCGTAGTCCTGCGTATCCTGATTGCGGAAACGATGCGCCTCATCAATAATGACGACTTCAATGTCATCCAGTTTTTTAACCAAATCCAGCGTGTTTTCCAGATCGCCCAGTGAGCGGACTTCCCAATCGTTGAGCTTGAATTGCTCAACATATTTTTTCCAGCCGGAATTTAAATTCTTATCGCCCATGATACCCGGCGGACAAATAACGATGCCTCGCCTGCCCAGTTGCTTGGCCACAGCGCAGGCAATGATTGTTTTGCCCAAACCGACAACGTCGGCAATGATGACACCGTTGTGATCGTCAATAATTTTCAGCGCCTGTTTGACCGCATCCAGTTGATACTGATACGGTTTGTAGCCGTTTTTTTCCATGAGCGAGATGATTGAATCACCCACTTTTTTCTGATCAAACGAATCGAGGTATGTTTTCAAGATCAGGCAAAAGGCTTCAAAAGGTGAAACATCTTTGACGAGCGTTTCTCTTTCTATGACCTCAATCAGCCTCTTTTTGGTTTCTTCATGTTCGGTAATCTTGACGGCCTGAGTCCAGAGATTATCGAAATATTCTTCCGCGTCTTCAAAACCGTAATCGCTAATTTCGACATTAAATTCGTTTTGGGTGGAGAGCCCCGCCTGTGTTAGATTACTGGATCCGGTGATGAACAAGGCATTTTTTCCGACCTGATCCTGCTCCAGCTTGAAAATGTATAACTTGGCATGATTAGGCTCGTATGTTTTGCGGATAATCAGCTTGTCGTTTTTAATCAAGTCAACAAAATAGCGAACCTGCTGATAAAATTCTTCAGTGTCGAAATATTCGGTGTTCAGAGATTTTTTAATGGATTCAAAAAATTTGTAAGTTTTCTCTTCATCCGATGATGGATCGGTTTCGGCGTATTCAATGAGGCCATGATTGAAGCGATCAACATTCAGGCCAACCAGAATTTTTACTGTGACTTCATGATTCTTTTGAAGGGCGGAATAGAGTTCCCGAATGCCGGAGAAATAAAAAAAGCCGATAAGAAATTTTAACTCCTCGCTTTTGGAAATTAATTCAACAAGCCTCTTTTTAAGATCGCTTTTTTTACTGTTGGTGATGAAATTCGCCATGAGCAAGAGGTGCTCCGTAGTTTATTGTCGCACATCATACAACTTCTTGATTAGATTGCAAGAATAAATCATTTAAATCGCTTGGCGTGTTTCGAGAAAATATTTATACGCAAAAGAGGCGGTTGTTAAAATAAAGTAGCTGTGGTAACAAATCGTCATGTCTGATTTATTCATCATGTAAAAGGATTTTTAATGCAGGATATTGTTA
>Ga0116172_10005437_pt1 | contig 10142 bp, 8 predicted proteins | sample AD_UKC083_MetaG_FD_89799 | JGI IMG/M metagenome (GOLD analysis project Ga0116172, IMG submission 89799) | Active sludge microbial communities of municipal wastewater-treating anaerobic digesters from USA - AD_UKC083_MetaG | ecosystem: Engineered > Bioreactor > Anaerobic > Digestate | place: USA...
GTAAAAACCGGAATTAATCCGGCAGAAATCGCTCCCAAAACCACCAAATTATACACCAAATCCGGCAACCGAAAAGCGGCATAATAAATATCCAGAGTGTCGCCGGCGCCAAAATGCGAAGCTAAAATTCTATCCCGAAAAACACCCAGTAGCCGGCTAACCAAAGACAAGGCGCCAATAATAATCGCTGCCGAGGTAATAGTCCGGGACTGAGAATTGATAATGTTTTTGAATTTGAACATTATTTACAGTGACAGTAAGTCTGAAAACTAGCTCAACTTAGATTGAGCAATCAAGGCTATTACTACTCCCACAAAAATAATGCCAAAAACAACATAAACCATAAAATAAAATTTTAATTTTTTAAGATAAAATTTTCAATAAATATCATTGGCTGATTATCCTGGCATCCACAATCTTGGCGCCCTGGCCTTTGGCGCCGACCATCACCGGGTTAAAATCCACCTCAGTAATCCGTGGCAATTGGCAGGCGGCCTTACCCAACCTGACCAAAATATCGGCCAAGGCCTCAATATCCAAGGGTTTCTGGCCGCGAGCGCCGGCCAAAATCTTGGCGACTTTTAATTCTTTAATCATCTCTCTGGCAACCGCCGGACCAAAGGGCGCTATTCGAAAAGAGACATCATTGAACACTTCCGCGTAAATGCCGCCAGTGCCAACCATTACTAACGGACCAAATTGCCTATCTCGCTTCATTCCAACGATAATCTCAAAGCCGGTCACCATCTCGCCAATTAAAAATCCGGAAACGGCAGGAATATTTTTCTTCATTTGTTTTACAGCTCGCTCTAATTCAATAACGGATTTAATGTTCAATTTGACCCCGCCAACATCAGATTTATGCAGCGCCTTGGGCGAAACGACTTTGACTGCTATGGGCCAACCAATATTTTGAGCCGCCGCCTCAGCTTCAGCCAAATGGCGGGCAAAAACAGCGCGATGAAAATTAAATCCCCAGGGCTTCAATAACTGTCTGACTTCTATTTCGGTCAATGTTTTTTTGTTTAATATTTTAGGCGTCTTACTGCTCGTTAGCGGCTTAATTGTTGGTTTAGTTTTCAGATTATTTTTTTTCCATTGGTTATAACGCCACATCTGGCCCAAGGTGGCAACTGCTTGATTGGGAAAAGCATAAACCGGCAGTGAATAACGGCTAAAAAGTTCATAATGGGGAGTAATGCTGGCCTCGCCCATAAAACAAGCCAAAACAGTTTTTTGACTCCGACGACTAATTTGGCCGACTGTCTTAGTAATAGCGGCAATATCGGTCATTTTCTGCGGCGTCAAGGCAATAATAATGGCATCAATCTTGTCATCCTTCAGCGCTTGCTCTAAAGCCAACTGGTAACGATCGGCCGTGGCATCGCCCAAAACATCAATTGGATTTTTAACGCTGGCCGCCTCAGGCAATCCAGCCTTAAGCTTTTTTTGGCTAGTCACCGATAAAGACGCCAAGGTTAGACCATTAGCCGGCAACAAATCAGTTAGTAGCACGCCCGGCCCGCCAGCATTGGTAATAATGGCGACGCGATTGCCCCTGGGTAACGGTTGCAAAGAAAAACCCTTGGCTAAATTGACAAAATCTTCCAGATCCTCGGCCTCGATCGCGCCGACCTGATTAAAAACCGTTCTATAGGTTTGAGCGGAACCAGCCAAGGAACCGGTGTGGGATGATACGGCCTGCTGGCCATGTTCGGTTTTACCAGCCTTTAACACCACAAGCGGTTTTTTACGGCTCAAAGCGCTGGCTATCTCCATAAATCGAGTGCCGTTTCTGACATCTTCCAAGTAAGCCATTGCCACTTTGACTTTCTTATCCGTCATTAAATATTCCAATACCTCAGACTCATCAATGTCCAACTTATTGCCTAGGCTGACAAAATAAGCCAAGCCTAATTTCTGGGCTTGAGCCAAATCCAAAACAGCCGTCCCCAGAGCGCCGGATTGAGACAAAAAAGCAATCTTGCCAACCGCTGGTGCGGTTTTGGCAAAAGAAGCGTTAATTGGCAATAAATTGGAAATATAACCCAAACAATTCGGGCCAAGAATTCTAATTTGATATTTCTGGGCAATTTTTTCAACCTGTTTCTCCAATTTCATTCCGACCGGCCCCAACTCCCGAAAACCAGCCGAAATAATCACAATATTAGCGCATTTTTTCTTACCGCACTGCTCCACGGCCTTGGGAACAAACTGAGCCGGAATAACAATAATTGCCAAATCAACAGCCCTAGGCACTTGCAAAATTGAGGGATAGGCCGGTAAGCCTTCAATATCTTTATCATCCAGATTAATCGGATAAATTTTGCCGCCAAAACTATTTTTCAAATTGACCACAATGTCATTGCCCACCTTGCCCGGCTTGGCCGAGGCGCCAATTATCGCCACTGACTGGGGATTAAAAAAGGAGTCTAAACTGGTTTTATTTTTAATTGGCATAGGGCCCTGGTTTATGATTTTCCTTTTTTATTTTATCATAATTTTCCAGATAAAAAAACAGCTCAACATATTTGAATATTATTTCTTCATTAAAACAGGCGCCATTTAGGCGCCTGTTTTTGAAATAAGGTATGCTAATCAACCGATTATTACTTGGTGGTCTTCTCTTTTATGACTGCCTGCGCCGCCGCCAATCTAGCAATCGGCACTCGAAATGGGGAGCAAGAGACATAAGTGAAGCCCTCGCGGTAGCAAAATTCGACCGAAGCCGGATCGCCACCATGCTCGCCGCAAATGCCAATTTTTAAATCCGGTTTGACGCTGCGGCCCTTACGGACGGCAATTCTGATCAGTTCGCCGATTCCTCGCTGATCCAATGATTGGAACGGATCAATATCATAAATCCCCTGACTGACATATTCCTTCAAAAATTTGCCAGCATCATCACGACTAAAGCCGGCGCCCAACTGAGTCAAATCATTAGTGCCGAAAGAAAAGAAATCAGCCTGCTTAGCAATTTCATCAGCCGTGACCGCCGCTCGGGGCACCTCAATCATTGTGCCTATTTTATAATTAATTTTCGAATCCGCAGCTTGGAGTTTTTGCTCAATAATTTCAACAACCCGCTTCTTGATTATCTCCAATTCTTTAGCCGTACCAATTAAAGGAATCATAATTTCCGGCTTAACTTCGGTTTTACGACCGCATTTGGGACAATCTTGTGACACTTCAAGCGCCGCCTCAATAATTGCTGTCACCTGCATATCATAAATTTCCGGATAAGTAATTGCCAACCGGCAGCCGCGATGACCTAACATCGGATTGAACTCATGTAATTCGGCAATTTTGGCTTTTAAGGTGCCGGCATCCACTTCCATTTCTCGCGCCAAATCATAAATATCTTTTTCCTCAGTCGGCAAAAATTCATGCAGCGGCGGATCCAATAAACGAATCGTAACGCCAAAACCGTCCATAGCATGGAACAAACCAATAAAATCTTCCTTTTGATAAGGCAATAATTTAGCCAACGCTTTTTGCCGGCCTTCAATATCAACTGCCAAAATCATTTCCCGGACTGCTTTAATTCTATCACCCTCAAAAAACATATGTTCCGTCCGGCATAAGCCAATGCCTTCCGCGCCAAATTTTCTGGCCACTTGGGCATCATGAGGGGTATCGGCATTGGTCCGAACACCCAAAGTTCTAATCTCATCGGTCCAATTCATAATCGTGGCGAAATCACCGCTCATTTCCGGATCACGGGTAGTCACCTTGCCCAAATAAACCCGACCATCGCTACCATCCAGGGTGATAAAATCACCTTCTTTAACGACTACACCCTTGCTTTTAATTGTAAGTTGCTTATTTTTTTCATTAATGTCAATATCAGCACAACCGGCAACACAGCAAGTGCCCATGCCTCGGGCCACAACCGCCGCATGAGAGTCATCCCGCCTCGGGCAGTTAAAATACCTTTGGCGCTGTGCATACCGTCAATATCTTCCGGCGAAGTTTCCAGCCGCACCAAAATCACATCCAGGCCTTGTTGGGCCTTATCATACGCTTCCTGGGCGGTAAAAACCACTTGACCGACCGCCGCGCCCGGTGAAGCCGGCAGCCCCTGGGCAATTTCTTCCGCCTGTTGCTTAGCCACCGGATCAATCTGCTTATGAAGCAATTTATCCAATTGTTCGGCTTCTATCTTTAGCAATGCTTCCTCTCTGGTTAATTTACCCTCATTAACCAACTCAACCGCGATTCTAACCGCGGCAGCGGCAGTGCGCTTGCCATTTCTGGTTTGCAAAATAAACAACCGACCATTTTGAATGGTAAATTCCATATCCTGCATATCCCGATAATGATCCTCTACTTTTTTACAAATATCGACCAGCTCCTGATAAATTACTGGATTTTGCTCTTTTAGGGCATTAACCGGCTGGGGTGTCCGAATACCAGCCACCACATCTTCGCCTTGGGCATTCATTAAGTACTCGCCATAAAATTCATTTTCACCGGTACTAGGATTACGAGTAAAGCAAACGCCAGTGCCACTCTCCTCGCCTAGATTGCCGAACACCATTGCCTGAATATTGACCGCCGTACCAATCAATCCCCTAATATTGTTAATCTCGCGATAACGAATAGCTCGATAATTATTCCAGGAATCAAACACCGCATTAATCGCCAATTTTAATTGCTCCTTGGGGTCCTGAGGAAAATCAAGGCCTTTAATTTCCAATACTTTTTCTTTATACCGCCTGATTAATTCCTTTAAATCGTCAGCGGTTAAATCAGTGTCAAACTGAACACCCTTGGTATCCTTGACGTTCTCCAGTATTTCTTCAAATTCCGCAGAATCAATGCCTAAAACAACATTACCAAACATCTGAATCAAGCGCCGATAAGAATCAAAAGCAAACCGCGGATTGCCGGTTTTTTGAGCTAAGCCCAGCGCCGACTGATCATTTAAGCCCAAATTTAGAATTGTATCCATCATACCCGGCATTGACGAAGCCGCACCCGAACGGACCGATACCAACAAAGGATCAACCGGATCGCCAAATTTCTTACCCATATTCCGCTCCAATTCCGCCAATTTCTCATCGACCTGTTCCAGCGCTTCCGACGGATAAACTTTATTATTCTGGTGATAAAGGTCGCAAACCTCGGTAGTAATAGTAAAACCGGGCGGCACATTAATTCCCAAAGCGCTCATTTCGGCCAAATTTGCGCCCTTGCCACCCAAAATCTCCTTCATTTCCTTGTTTCCTTCTTGGAAGGAATAAACATACTTTTTTTCAGACATAACGATTGTATGATTAAAATTTAGAAATTAAAAACTGGTTAATTCCTGTTGCCACTTTTTAATCTCCAACTTCAGCATTATTTAAGCAAACAAAAATGACAGGCCATCACTGGTCTATCACCTTCCAAAATTTATACGCTAGCGCGTTATTTGCCTCTTGGAAAGCAAGCCATTCTGGGCGCCGATTTGAGCGACAACGGAGGCGGAATTATTTATCCCCCAGCGCAGGGCGTCCTTAATACTTTTACCATAAATCAAAGCACTTGTAAAGGCGGAGTTAAAAGCATCGCCCACGCCAACCGTATCCACATTCTTACTGGAGCGCGCTTTCAGGAAATAATACTTCTGCCCGTCATAAGTATAAGCGCCGGCCGCGCCATCAGTAATTACTACCACCCGAGGGCCCAAACCATGAAGATATTTCAACAAACTCTTGATATTTTTCAATTTCTTGAATTCTAAAGCCTCATCGCGATTCAGAAACAAAACCTCAATCTTAGGCAAAAATTTCTTGACCCGATCAATTGACGCCAATTGCTGCGAACCCGGATTCCAAGCTATTTTTTTCTTATAGGCCGTTAAATTTTTTATTATTTTCTCCCAGCCGAGCGCCGGCAATGATGACACATAAAACCAATCTGTACTATAATTTGCCAACTTAATATCGCGAAATGACAAATCATCATTGCTGCCACGGTAAGTGAACAAAATATGCTCTTTGGCGGGATTATTAATAGTCAAAATCATGGAAAAGCCAGTTTTTTTTGTTTGATCAATTTTGATTAAGGCTGTCTCTATTGATTTATCTTTAAGGTTTTTTAAAACCGCCCGTCCGTTTTCATCATTGCCCAATCGACAAACAATCCCGACTTTTAAGCCTACCATAGTAAATGACACCGCAGTATTAGCCGCCCCGCCACCAAAATTAAAATATAAATCATCGGCCGTAATTTTGGCGCCATACTCAAAGGCCAATAATTTTTGTTTAGTCAAATTACTGGTTGTTACCAACTCGCCCTCACCGGAATAAAACATAATATCACGCGTGGCGCCGCCAATACAGATTACATCCAATTTTTTGATTTTATTTTTCCTCATTCTGAAATAAAAAATTAATTATGCTTATTTTTTTCCTGCTTCTTTGCCGCTTTCGCCCAACCATCAATCGGTAACTCAATAAAAAAGGCTGTGCCCTTACCCTCTTGAGAATCAAACCAAATCTTGCCTCCCCCTTTTTCCACTGCCAGTTTAATTAAGTATAAGCCCAGACCCGAACCTTCGGTCACTTTCTCTTTGGCGTTGTCTGCCCGAAACAGCCGGGTAAAAATTTTGTGCTGCTGGTGCTGTGGAATACCCATGCCAGTATCTCGAATTTCAATAAATAATTTAAGCCCCTTTTGGGCAATCGTCAAATACACCTTGCCCTGATCGCGATTATATTTAACGGCATTGGACAATAAATTTTGAAAAATAATCCGCAAAAATTTGGCGTCTGACTTAATCGGCTTAAGCCTAGCGTCATAATCTTTGATTAACTTAACATTTTTCAATTTAATTTTCGGCGCCAAATCGCCCAACACGTCTTCGGCCAATTCCACCACATCAACCTTTTCAATATTGATTTCAATTGTACCCAAATCCACTCGCGAGACATTCAATAAATCATTGACCAATTCAATCATCCGCTGATTACCGTCATAAATTTCTTTTAGGTATTCCTTGAGCTCCTTATTGACGCCGCCAATATCACCGTTTAGCATCATCTCCGCATACCAATTAATTGCCGATAAGGGGGTCCGAAGCTGATGGGAGGCCAAAGACACAAACTCTGTTTTGGACCGATCAATCGCTTTTTCTTGAGTAATATCTTTTTCCACGCTAATAAAATACTTTATCCGTCTGGTCGTATCTAAGACCGGCGAAATTCTTAGCAAGGCATCATACTTTTCGCCGTTTTTTCGTTTATTCTCCAATTCGGCGGCAAAGGCTATCTTCCTGACTTTGACTGTTTGCCATAAATGCTCATAAAATTTCTTATCCATTAAGCCGCCCCAGAGCTGATTACTGCCGGCTTTTTTGCCCAGCACCTCTTTAACCTTAAAACCGGTAGTTTTCTCTAAAGCCCGATTAGCATAAAGAATCATCCCCTCTTGATCGGTGACAACAATACAATCGGAAATATTTTCCAAAATCAGAGGAAAAATTTCCTGATCTATTTTTTTATTTTTTCTGTTAAACATCGACTTTTAGTCGTGATTATCCCACACCAAAGCTTGTTCCGAGTACCTCGGAACAAGTCTTTGATATGTGATTAACGAGTAACGCTAATGGTCTGTCCTTGTTCGGCATCCGGAGCAGATACCGTGACTCGACCGGTGGTGGCATCCTGATAAATTTCATAACAAGCGCCGCCAGTGGCACAAGCGTTACCGGGATCAACCGGAATAGATACCAAATAAGTGCCATTTAACGTCAAAGGCGACAAATCGATCAATCCGCTGCAGGCGGTTGTGTTAGTAGCGCAAATTTCCGTCGAAGTGGTGGTAATGTTACCGGGCAAATTGCCATTATTGTCAATAGCATACTGATAAACCGCGTTCAAAATAGTATTGACATCAATGCTCCGCTGGGCGTTCCTGGTATCAGCCAATTGCTTACCCGGATTGATGGCAATAATAACAATACCGGCCAAGATGGCAATCGCCGCCACTACCAGTAAGATTTCCAGCAATGTAAAACCTCGCTGTTTGCTCATAATTTTGATTAGTTTATTAATTTATTATTAAAATTAAATCTTATCAACGACCTTTTGGGCTAAAATTGTTAAATGCCATATTGTCATATTATTAGAGACTGCTCTTATCTCCCCCTTCCCAACTTTACATATTTTGTTGGCTTGTTCACATTATACCATATTTTTTAATTGAAATCAGCCACTGGTTGCCAGCTAACAATATTAATCTGGGACGACAATTGATCAATCAATACTTGCTGACGGCTGACAGCTGAACCGACATAGGCAGAGGCCTTAATAGTAATCTTGCCGCCGGCTAATTGCTCCACCTGATAATCGCCGGCGCCGCTATCCAAAATCAAATTATAAGAGCCGGAAAAAGCCGGATTATTTTTGATATTGACCAGGGCCTGCTCAAGACAAGCATCATTAATCGCCCGGGCTTGGGCTAATTGATAAGCCAACAAATCATTTTGGGATTGACCGGCGCTAAAGACGAGTAAAGATACGGCCACGGCCAGACCGACAACACTAATTAATAAAACACTGACCAGACTGACCATGCCGGCGGCAGAATTATTTTTTGAGATTAAGCGAACCATAAAAAGTTTTGGCATAATTTAATTCCTGACGGTTATTATCATTAAGATACTGCAAAGTAAAACTAAACCTAACCAAGCCGGCGGTCGCGGGACGAGACAAATTAACAAATGATAAGGCGCTGGCAATTACCTGATTAGAATTAAGTTCAACCGGCGAATTAGCGCCTTCGATAATTCTGATTTTACCACCACTCAAATTAAAAACAACCGGATTAACTAGCGGCTCAATACTAGTAATAGACAAACTCGGAGCGCTGACGCCGGTCGCCGGACTATTAATTGCCTGGGCATCACTAATTGCCTGCTCCAGTAGTAAAATAATTTGCCGCCCCTGCTGTTCGACTTCATTAATCGCCCGATTTTTCACCTGACTAGCCAAGATTATTGATAAAAAAATTGATACTGCCAAAAGTATTGCTCCGGCCAAGCCAATGTAAAGCAGCAATTCAATTAAAGTAAAGCCTCGTTGTTTCATAGCAAAAAAATTAACGACACTGGTTGCCGGCGCAGCGGCCCGGGCAGGACTGTGTCTCTTGCTGAGGCAGACAACCAAATAAACAAGTCCGCTCTCTGGCCAAAGTGGTTTTATTCAAACAATACCAATTACCCCAGGCGCCGCAACTATCCAAAACACACTGAGTTGTTTCCAAGCAGCCGAACAAACAAACGCGCGCCTGAGCCATATAATCGGCCCCGCAATCGCCCAAGCCGCAACCCTGGTTAACCCAGGCGTCACAACTATCATCAAGGCATTGCTGTTCAAAGTCGCAGCCAACCGGCGAACAAATTCTGGTTTGATGTATTTGCTCGGCGCTACAACTATCGCTGCCACACTGATTATTGGTCCAAGCCAAACATTCGCAAGCCGGATAAATCATCGGGCCGGCGAAAGCAGCTAGACCAAAAGTTTCCGGCAAATGACTGCGTTCATTATCCACTACTTGATCTTCCTCGGCTCGCAAACCGACCTGAGTCAGACTATTGCTACAAACCACTGCCCAGGAACCGTCATCATCAGCCATTTCTTGCTGGCTGGCTAAGACGATTGGCAAGCCAGCGTAATTATTCTGATAATCAAAGGTGAAACAACCATCATCCCGACCACGGACAGTGTTATCAGTCTGATAAGTTTCCCCCTCAATTATTCCGATGGTGCTAGTAGTATTGGCGCTTACCGCTATCCACCCAATAGTCTCCATATTATGGCTGGCATAAGCTTCCGCGCCATTTAAAGCAATTCTCATCCCTTGACTATCCGGCGGCTCAGTTTGACTATTGAGATTGCTGACATAACTACTAATCCAGCTGGCGTCATTAAAGCTCATTACCTGATGCAACACTACAATCGGATTGTCAAAACTTTGGTTAAACGACTTAGTATCAAACCGCCAATTGCCGCTCGCGCCGACCGTATCGGTATTATGTTTGCCGGCTTCTATCTTAAGACCGTCTATTTCCCAACTTCCTTGCTCCACGACCCAATAAGCCACCTCGTCAGCCGACAAATTTTTTTCCGCCGGATCCTGCAATCTTATTTCCA
>Ga0116172_10005449_pt1 | contig 10126 bp, 10 predicted proteins | sample AD_UKC083_MetaG_FD_89799 | JGI IMG/M metagenome (GOLD analysis project Ga0116172, IMG submission 89799) | Active sludge microbial communities of municipal wastewater-treating anaerobic digesters from USA - AD_UKC083_MetaG | ecosystem: Engineered > Bioreactor > Anaerobic > Digestate | place: USA...
GCACGTGGGATACCATTGCTACAGCGGGTTTTGAAAGCACCGCCACAGTTCTCACATGGACACAATTCGAAGCAGTTTTTGATTACCGCAACAGCAACACACCGACGCATATGAATATCATCCTGCTGCCGACCGACCGCAACAATCCTCAGGCTGGCAGCACCATTTACATCGATGACCTGACCTTTGAATACGCGCAGTCAATCGGAGAAAATAATAATTCCGCAAAGCTTTTTTCAGATCATGATGCCAATCTGATCAAACTGAATTTTGCTGAAGCAACCGATGCGACAATTGTCCTAAGCGACATTAACGGAAGAACACTTAAGAAAATTCATGCTTCAGGTATCGAAGCAAGCATTGGAATGGCGGGCATTCCGAAAGGAGTTTATATTGTACAGATTTCTGATCCTTCAAATATTTATTCAATCAAAATCATATGGTAAGAAATTTAACCCGCGTTTTTTTTATCAGCGTAATATTGATGATTTTCCTGTCGGCGAATGTACATGCCCAGGAAGAAAAACAGCCACTGATAAACATAAAAACAAATCCGTTTGCCTCCATGCTGAGCATGATTCCGCTAAGCATTGAGACATTTATAACAACTGATTTAAGTGCTACGGCAAATGTTTACATTGTCAGTTCAAGCAATGGTGTAAGCGAAACCTACTTTAAGCAAAGCGGCTTTGGGATTTCGCCGGAGTTGCGCTGGTATTTTACCGACAATGTGATCAACGGGCAAAAAAACAGGGTGTATGCAGCTGCGTTGTACAGCTACGAAGAAGGCACCAACGCTACGCTTGACCGCTATGATGTTCCTATTGCAGGATGGAGCCATGCGGTCGGAGGCGCTTTGTTGGTAGGAAATCAATGGTTCTTCAAGAATCGCTTTACCGTCGATTTGTTTCTGGGACCAGCATACATGAGTTATGTCAAAAATGAGGATTTCGAAACCAACCTTTCCAAAGGAGGGTTTTTCCTTGGATTACTCGGTTCAAAATCAAGCGGCACCAGAGTGAAATTCGGTTTTAATATCGGAATTGCATTCTGACAACAAAAATACGACCTTGGATTTTACTCGTATATTGCCTGATTAAACCGATAAAGCTCAGGTATTAAGCCATAATTTTTCTTTAAAAATATTTTTTCTGTCAAGTGAAATCTTTTCTATCTTTGTCCACCAAATTGATAGAAAATGATGGCTGAAATTACGATGAAACTTGCATGGAGCGAATTCATCTGGAGTGATAAAATATGGATCATCATCGGTGCGGTGTTTATGATTCTTGGACTTGTGGGATGTTTTGTAAAAAAAATCCCGGGAACCCCATTTGGACTGGCTGGATTGCTCATGCTTCAGCTCATGGAAAAGCCGCCGTTCTATACTTTTCAGATTCTGATTTTATCGGCCATTACCATTGTGGTGATTAGTGTGGATTATGTTGCACCCGTCATTGCTGAAAAGAAATTCGGAAAAACGAAACCGGGAATCATTATCAGCAACATAGTGAAATTCGCTGTCGTTGGATATATGACCTATCTGTTTGTTATGGGTATTGTGCAGGCGCATGCCTGATTCAGGTTGCGAAACGCTCAAGGCACAGGGCATGCGGCTTGCGGCTTGCGGTTTGGCCAAGTCTCGCTCTGATTCTCACTCTGATATTTGGCTCTTTCGCAGAACTGAAAGCTGACAACTGAAAGCTGATGGCTATCGTAATTTTGTATCTTTGCAATCATGTGCAGTCAATCGGATAAAATATTGATTCCATCGCTGCTGGCGCCACCTGCAAAATTGTTTGCGATGATGCAGCGAAGCGAAGAAATTGTAATTGATATTCACGAAACTTATCCGAAGCAGACACTCCGAAACCGCTATTTTGTCGGAAGTCCGAACGATGTAAGGTCGCTCGTGGTGCCGGTTCACAAGCCCAACGGACACCGGACAAAAACCAGCGAAATTGAAATCGATTACAGCGAAAACTGGCCGCTCTATCACAAAAAGACACTCACAACAGCTTATTCAAAAAGTCCGTTTTTCCTGTATTATGCCGATTATATTTTTGCGGAATTTGAAAAGAAACACAATCGCCTGACAGATCTGAATGCTGCTCTGCTGAATGTTTTCAAAAAATGGCTGAATATTTCTGCGGCAGTTGTATACACCGATGATTTTGTGCGTGAATTTGAAGGTCGTGATCTCAGAACATTCTGCAAAAACGGCTCTGAATGGACACTTCAGCATTCATACTATCAGCCGTTCGATGAAGTTTATGGATTCCGGAATTCACTTTCAGTGTTGGATATTTTGTTTAATTTAGGTCCCGAAGCAGGTGAACATTTAAAAAAAGAAACAGATTATGCAGGTTTACAGGGTTGCTGAAACAGTAGTGCCGATGCGCAAAGAGCCATCGCACCGCGCCGAAATGGTGAATGAAATTTTGTATGGCGAAGACATTGCGATTCTTGACAATCAGAACGGATGGCTCGCTGTCACCTGCCTCGATTACAACTACAGCGGCTTCATTCCTGAGATTACAATGCTTGAAGAGATATCGGGAAAATGCAATACACCGTTTCGCTTTGTCTTTACCGCTTCTTCGCTGATACAATCCAAAGATGGCATCAAGCTCGATCTGCCACGTGGAAGCCGTGTTCATGATGAACAAACTGAAAAAGGTTGCTTTGAAACACCTGATGTAATCAGCTCTCTGAGCGAAATTACGAAGACTGCTAAATTTTATCTGGGCAACCCATACCGTTGGGGCGGCCGCACTCCGTTTGGAATCGATTGTTCCGGATACACCCAGATGGTGTTTATGCTCAACCGTATGATACTTCCGCGCGATGCACATCAGCAGGTGCTGCTCGGCGATGAGGTTGCGTTTGTTTCCGAAGCACAGGCCGGTGATCTCGCGTTTTTTCAGAACGACAACGGTGATGTAACTCACACAGGAATCCTGCTCAGCAACACAGAAATCATTCATGCCTCCGGTCGTGTACGAATCGACAGCATCGATCATCACGGCATTTTCAATAAGGATCTGAACCGCTACACACACACGCTGAAAGTCATCAAACGTATGTCAATTGATGCGCTGCCATCCTGTATGTAGTTTGTAAAGTTTCTAAAGGCGTAAGGCATCAGGCGTTAGGCGTAAGAAAGTACTCTCTGCACATCTACGAATTCTACGTTATAAATTTTTATAATCTCTCTGCGGCTCTGCGACACATCTGAATCGAGCTTCATCGCAGATCCGCCAGTGGGCGGACGCGTTTCTATTGATTCGAAACAGCGTTCATAAGACCTGCTGAGGGAAATGAAGTTATTCGCGTTGATCTGCGTAATTCGCGGAAGAAAGAATCTCTCTGCGCGACCCACTGAATCAGTCTTCACCGCAGGTGAAGGGTGATTCGCATCTGCGTCAATTCGATGGGCTGCTGAAGCAATTGAACAGGAAAAATCTGAGGAAATCTGCGTAAATCCGCGGACATGAAATTGCTGGGCTTAGCAGGTTTTCCAGGAGATCCCGGCACAGTCAGTAAAGCTGTGTATCAATTAAAGACCGGGAAGTTAGTAGTATGTGATTTTTGTGATTAAGGGGCAAATCTTTCTGCGTCCTTGTGAGCTGTGCGCAACACCCCTGAATCAGTCTTCACCGCAGGTGAAGGCGGATTCGAACTTGTCCGCCCATCATGTCACGCTAGTGACTGATGCTGGCGGGTTAGCGTTCATAAGACCTGCTGAGGGAAATGAAGTTATTCGCGTTGATATGCGTAATTCGCGGAAAAAAGAATCTCTCTGCGGCTCAGCGAGCTCTGCGCGATGTTCTATGTGTGAACCTGCCTGCGTGATTACATGCCGGTGACAAGAAACTCCGTGCGGCGGTTCATGGCGCGACCGACCTCAGTATCATTCGTATCAACCGGCTGTGTCTCGCCATAACCTTTGTAGCTGAGTCGCGACGATGAAATACCTTTCGACACAAGATAGTTATACACGCTATGGGCGCGGTTTTCCGAGAGTGTCAGATTGAATGCATCACTCCCGACATCATCAGTATGTCCCTGAATCTTCACTTTGATATTCGGATTCTCGAGCAAAAACTCAGTGAATTCATCCAGCACCTTCTTTGATTCAGCTGTCAGATCAGCAGAACTGCTTTCGTAATAAATATCTTTCATCCGATAGGCCTTGCCCAGCTGAACCGGCTCCAGATCGACATTTACACTGGTCGGTTCTGCAAATGAAGTGTCTTCTTTCGAAATATATGTGCTCTCGTAAACAAAATCCGGTTTCTTTACAGTCAGCATGAAATCAGATTCAAACTTGATTGCAGCCACGTATTCACCGGTCTCCTGATCAATCGGAATTTCCTTGATTTCTCTGGTCGTGAGATTTTTAATTTCAATTTTCGCTTCAACCGGTTTATCGTCCTGTTCATTTTTCACTGTTCCTTTCACAAACAAAACCTTCTCCGGGCGAGCTTCTTCGTATAGTTCGAAAGAATAAAAATCCCAGCCGCCAAGTCCTTCACTCATATTGTTTGAACCGAAATATCCGTATTTACCATCGGTGCTTACAAAAAATCCGACATCATCGTATTTGGAATTGATGGGATATCCGATGTTCACCGGTTTTTGCCAGGTTCCATTGTCATCCATACGCGCATAATAAATGTCGTAGCCACCCATGCCTGGCCGGCCTTCAGAGCTGAAATACAAGGTCTGGCTGTCGGTATGGATGAAAGGACTTTTTTCATTTCCTTTGGAATTGATGGTTTTGCCCATGTTCTGCGGAGCGCTCCAGTTGCCGTTTTCATCGCGGGTGCTGGTATAAATATCATATCCTCCGATACCACCAGGCCGGTCGCTGATGAAATAAAGAGTCTTTCCATCACTTGAAATGGATGGCTGGCTTTCCCAGTTGTCTTTTGTGTTTACAGCATCGAGTGGAATGATATCACTCCATCCTCCGAACTCGAAACGGGTGTAATACAAATCGCAATTTATGTACTGATCCTGGCTGTTTTGCTCAGGCATGTGGCAAATCGTATAAATCAGTTCCTTGTTGTCGATGGTCACTGTAGCCCCGCCTTCATTAAGATTCATGTTGAAAGGATCCGGCATTGCCTGGCCTGCATCAAACGGAATCTCGGAAAGCTGCTTTCCGGGCTGGGGTTTGCGATTGCTGACAAAAAACTTTTCCTTGAATTCCATCTCACTCGCCCACGAATTCACATTTCTTTCTTCAATTCTTCGGGTGTAAAATGCCTTTTCATTGTCAGGACTAATGATTACAAGATACTCATCAAACTTACTGCTGATGCCGGGAACAATTGTCGGGTTGAATGACACCGGTTTGGAAAGCAGTTCCATGGCCGTTTTCGCCCAGTCATACATTCCTTTCGCTTCCATCTGTATGGAATCATCCGTAATCTCTTCCGGCTTATCGAGGTATTTTTTCAGATTGAGTTCGGCCTGGTCATATTTATCAAGTCCGAAATAAAGTTTGCCCAACTGAAAATAGGCATCATGCATACCGTCGGGACAAAGCTCAATGGCCTTCCTGAAATATTTTTCCGCAGCAGTAAGATTGTTTTCCTTTTTAAAAACATTGATGCATCCCAGATAATAGTATGCCGGAGCGAATCCTGCATCAACGTCAATTACTTCTTTCAGTAAACGGTTTGCTTCAAGATAATAGCGGTCTGCGCTGGCCGGCAGTTTGGCTACCATTTTTTGTGCCTGACCATAATTCGACATGGCTTCTTCGAACTGCTTCGAGACTTTCTTGCTCACTTTGCCGCAAGGTTCTTCATCCTGCGCTGATAGCGCAGAAACAGAGAGTATAAGAAAAGTAAGAAAAGTAATTTTCAGATATTTCATATTCAAAACTTCCGTTCAACAGATTTAAACTGCAGCCACAAATCCATGAGGGCAAGCGCCGTCATCGAGGTCACCACGATTGCGGCGCGCGGCACAAAGCAAGCATCATGCCGTCCGCCTACAGTAATATTTTTTTCGTTGCCATCAATATCAACCGTGCTCTGCTCAAGACCTATTGATGAGGCCGGGCGAAACACTGAATTCATCACCACCAGATTACCGTTGGAAATACCGGCCTGAATGCCTCCGCTGTGGTTTGTGGCAAATTTTATTTTCCCCTTATCCGATTGCATGGCATCGTTGTACTGGCTTCCACGCAAATGAATTCCTGAAAAGCCCTCGCCGAAATCAACGCCTTTTGCTCCGGGAATGCTCATGACCGCCTGACTCAACACTGCATTCAGCTTGCCGAAAACCGGCTCGCCTACTCCCGCCGGAAGACCTTTTACAACAGTTGTTATCTTTCCTCCAATGGAATCCTTCGCTGCAACAACATCATCGATTACCTGCTGCATTGCGGCTTCTGCATTTTTGTCCGGGCAATGCAATGCTGATCCGAAAACAGATTTTTCGTCAAACCACTGACCGCTGTTTTTCATGGAGGACGCTCCTATGGCCGAAACATAGCTGATTATATCAATATCTTGGGATCGCAGAAAATCGAGTGCAAGGGCACCGGCAACAACACGGGCAACTGTTTCACGGCCCGAAGCACGCCCTCCGCCTGCCTGAGGAAGATTTCCATATTTCTGAAAACTTACGTAATCGGCATGCCCCGGTCTGAAAACAAGTTGAAGTTCATCGTAATCACCTGATCGCGCGCCGGTATTGCGGACAATAAATGCAACAGGTCCACCGGTGGTTTTGTTATTATGTATTCCGCTCAGAAACTCTACAGTATCATCTTCTCTTCGCTTTGTTTCAAAAGCGGCAACAGGAGCACGCTGCCTCAGCATGGCCTCAATCAAAGACAGGTTTATTTCAACGCCTGAAGGAAAGCCATCGAGCACAGCTCCGGTGGCCGGTCCGTGCGATTCACCGAATAGTGTGATGCTGAGCAATTTTCCAGATGTATTTCCTGACGGCATGATACAAAACTACTAAATAAGACACATTGAAATCAACAGTACGTTTACGAGTATCAACAACCGATTGTTACTAAACAAACCAAATTCTCTGATTTAAAAACCGGACAACCCTGGTTACTCAATAGAAAACTCTTTTTCGACGGTGGAGAAATTTTCGAGCTCCATTGCGATGGTCACTTTGTATTTACCCAGTGGCCAGCCTTCGTATGGCTTTGACAGATAGGAATACACCGGCATATCAACCATATCTTCATCTGTTCTCAGTGTCACATCGTCGATTTTTGTTTCACCGCCTTCCAGATAATACCAGGTAATCGTCATTCCGGTATTCTGCGGCACATGGCTGATGGTGGCCGTTACATAAATAGTGTCGGTTTCAGCAGATTCCAGCACGCTGTTATCCGATGGACATGTGATGTCGTAATCCGGATTGTTGCAAACGCGCAGATGGTCAATGCTTGGTTCAAGATTGCATGATGTTGCAACGAGGGCCAATGCGGCAATCAGAATAAATAGCTTTCTCATGATTATTCAATTTTAAATTTTTTCTCTACGGCTTCTGATTCACTATCGGCAATTTTTATATTCACCGAATACTCTCCCGATGGCCATCCCGGAGTATTTGTGTATAGCATGGCATGAATGGTTGAGTTCTCATCGCTGTCAAAACTGCCACGCATGATTTCTTCCTTGTCTTTATCAAATGCCTGATAAAACCAGGTCACTTCAACTTTCACATTTTTAGGGGCATCGGCCAATGAAGCGAACAAATGAACGGTGTCGGTTTCAACACCAAAAAAATCCGTCATGTCTTCGGCACACTGATCTCCCGAAGGATTGTTGCACAGCTTCACTTCCCTGATGGAAGCATCCTTTGTGCAGGATGACAGAATGATTGAAATGAAAAACGCAAGGCAAAAAACAATGTTGAGTTTCTTCATGATCTGATTTTTTACAAACCTAATTAAATATTTATTATAAACTCAAAACTGAATAAAATTATTGTTTGACCAGCCCTCGACGGGCTTCAAACCCTTCGAGGGCCTGGCTCAGTAGTCCCACTTTTTCCGGAAGGAATCGTAAAAACTGATTCCAATCTTCAATGTGAAATCGGCGGCTGTGACTGAATTATCCGATGTCACTGCATAAACGCCCAGTCTGAAAAGTTCGCGACGGATGCGGATCGGTTTTTCGAGGCCTGCAAAGAATTCTCCATGACGGAAATTGTTTTCATCCATCAGCAGAAATCCGCCGCCGGCAGCCACAGACAGTTTCAGACGCCCAAGCAATGGAACCTTGTCGAAAATTCCGTCAAAATGGTGAATGTAGTTTCCGCGCACATAGGCTGAATTGGCGCTCAGGGTCGGGCCCAGCAGCTGAAAAGAGACCAGCGGATTGCTGAAGAAAAAATCATCGCTGCCGCGGAAAAATTTATTTTCCAGTATCCGGAGATTTTTTTTGTTGACATAGGACCCAATCAAAAAGCTCCAGTTCGAAGTACCGTAGCGGTTCAGCTTTACATAGGGTCTGCTGAAAAAATCAAAAAACGTGGCTGCGAGCGATATTTCTGCTGATATTTGCATTATAAAGTGCAAAGAAAAATGGAAAAATCGCGTAAAAAGCGTGCACAAGCTCCGGCATATGTTAGCCCGAAACAGATGACAATAGGCGGATTTGAGTCACCATTCGAGCGCTCACTGGATCCAAATAATCGATGGGTTGTTCTATCTCATTTGATTCCATGGGATGACATTGCGAGCCACTATATCAAAGTAGTAGGGATAAAAAGCACTGGCCGTCCGGGTCTAAGCCCGCGAGTAATCATTGGAGCGCTGATAATAAAGCATCTTGGCAATCTTGATGATCGGGAGACTGTGGCTCAGATCAGCGAAAACATCTACATGCAATACTTTCTGGGCTATCCGGGATTCAGTACAGAAGAGCCATTTGATGCATCGTTGTTTGTTGAGATACGAAAGCGTTTGGGTGCAGACAGCATCAATGCTATCAACGACAGGATAGTCCAACTCAGAACAGGATTTAAGGAAGATAATTCTGAAGATAAAGTTGATGACAACGATGATCAGGATGATTCAGATTCAACCAATCAACAAAAAAACAATGGCCGTGTATTGTATGATGCAACTGCGTGTCCGCAGGATATTGCTTTTCCGACAGATTTGAACTTACTCAATGATTCGCGTGAAAAGCTGGAAGAAATTATTGATGAGTTGTATGATCCGGAGCTGCATAAGAAAAAACCGCGTACATATCGTGAAGTGGCTCGTACAGACTATTTGCATACCGCACAAAAGAAGAAAAAAACTGCAAAAGAAATCAGAAAGGCAGTCAAGAAGCAGCTGGCATATGTATCGCGTGATTTGAAATCAATAAACTCATTGCTTGATAAATACGAAAGGATACCTCTGCAAAAGACGGAGCATCGCTATCTTCTTGTAATAAACACACTCTATGAACAGCAAAAGCAGATGTTTGAAACAAAAACGCATAGCGTTGAAGACCGCATTGTAAGCATTCATCAGCCACATGTGCGACCAATAGTGCGAGGAAAAGCTCAGGCAAAAGTGGAGTTCGGTGCGAAGATACATGTATCTCTTGTTAACGGACTTGCATATCTGGATGAGTTGAGCTGGGATGCTTTCAACGAGGGAAGTCACTTGGAAAATTATGTTGAGCAGTTTCGAAAACGGCATGGGCACTATCCCGCAGAGGTGTTGGCCGATAAGATTTATTGCACACGAGCAAACCGCGCCATGCTCAAGGAGAGAAACATCAAACTTATTGCAAAGCCACTTGGAAGGCCATCGGCAGTGTCAAATCATGTAAGTCCGGGTGAACGAAATCCAATAGAAGGCAAGTTCGGACAAGGCAAAACAGCATACGGATTGAACCGTATCAAAGCCAGATTGAAAGGAACAAGCGAATCGTGGATTGCCAGCATTATTCTGGTGCTCAACCTGGTCAAACTGGCCGGGGAAGCACCCCTTTGCCTGATAATTTCAGCGCTGAATAGTTTTTCAGCATTACGATTAAAACTACTCAAAGAAAACAATCTCGTTATTCAGAAAATATTTTGCCGCCTTCAGATTATTCAAATCTGACAAGGGCGGCTTTTTCAGCAGACCCTA
>Ga0116172_10005453_pt1 | contig 10122 bp, 12 predicted proteins | sample AD_UKC083_MetaG_FD_89799 | JGI IMG/M metagenome (GOLD analysis project Ga0116172, IMG submission 89799) | Active sludge microbial communities of municipal wastewater-treating anaerobic digesters from USA - AD_UKC083_MetaG | ecosystem: Engineered > Bioreactor > Anaerobic > Digestate | place: USA...
CGACAAGCAGCAGCGCCGGGGCCCCGATGACCGCGACGAGCGCGGCGCCCGAGAAGAAGAGCCCGGCGCCGATGAGGTGGCGGCTGCCCCCGTGCCGGTCGTAGAACCTCCCGACCGCCGGCTGGGCGAGGATGGCCGCGACTGCCAGCACCGCGAAGACGAGGCCGATCGTCGCAGGGGATGCCAGGAACACAGCGTGCAGGTGGACCGGGAGGTAGGGGTCCACGACGCCGTAGGTTCCGGAGACCGCGATGACCACGACCCCGCACGCGGCAAGCGGGAGTAGGCTTCCCCGGGGCACCATCCTCGAACGCCCCGGTTTCACGGTCTGCACCGGGACGGCGAGGACCGCAAGGCCGACAACGGCCACGAGCACCGCCGGGATGAGAAACGTCGCGGTGTAACCCAGGTACTCGAAGAGCAGCCCGCCGACGACCGGCCCGAGGACGGTCCCGAGACTGACGGCCGAGAGCGCAAAGCCCATCCTCTCCCCGAGCCGGGAAGGTTCGCAGGTATCGGCAAGGAGCGCAAGCCCCGCGGACCAGGTGGCCGCGGCCGACACCCCCTGGACCGTCCGGGCGACGAAGAGGTGCACGACCGTGGTCGAGAGGCCGAAGAGGGCCGTCGCGAGAGCGAGGAGGAGCATCCCGGCGACGATAAGAGGCCGGCGCCCAACCCGGTCGGAGAGGAGGCCCATCGGTATGGAGAAGAGGAGGAGCATGACGGCGTAGACCCCGAAGACGACCCCGATGACCGATTCGTCCACCCCGAACCGGGAGGCGTACCCGGGGAAGACCGGGATGAGGAGGCCGTAGATCATCATGTCCATGAAGATGACGAGCACGACCAGCACGAGGATGGCGTCCGACGATGTGGCGATGCGGTCCCGGTGCAGCACCCTCGTTGTCATAACAGTATCTCTCCCTGCGGCATGCCGCCGCTTCCTCCCGGTAGGTTGGCGCCGCCAGCATATATCGGTGACAGGAGAGTGCGGCGCCGGAGGGCTGTCTCACAGGTGTCCCCGGTAGTACGCGAGCTCGCGGGCGTAGGGGCGGAACGCTTCGACGAGTGCCTCCGCTTCGTCGTCGGCGAGCGGCCCGCTCCGCCCGGCCGCCGCAAGCGCCCGCACCTCCGCGGGCGTCGAACAGCCGACGATGGCGACAGAGATCTCCTGGGCGAGAGCGTAGCGCACGAGGGTCTCCGGTGTCACCCCCGCATCGGGGACGAGGTAGTTCGCTTTGCCGAGCACCTTCATCCCGATGACCGCGACGCCCTGCTCCTTCGCGGTGGTGAGCGTCGAGGTGAGGAACCCGCCGAGTGCCCCTTCCACGGGGTTTGCGGGCAGCATGACGGCGTCGACCGGCCAGTTCTCCACGGCGTGCGAGAGGACATCCGGGTCGTGGTGCCCCGTCACCCCGATATACCGGACGATGCCCATCTCCTTTGCCTCGACAAACGCCGCAAGGGCGCCGCTCGGCCCCTCGAGTTCCCGGATCTCGGGGAAGGTCCGGATATCGTGGATCTGCCAGAGGTCGAGGGTCTCGATCCCCAGCCTCTGGAGGGTCTCCTCAAGGTCCATCTCGGCTTCGGCATGCAGCCGGCTCGCCGATTTGCTGGCCTGGAATACGGGTGCCCGAAGATCGGGGCTGCTCCGCCAGACCTCGCCGTAGTAGTCCTCGCTCCCGGCGTAGACCTTCGCCGAGTCGAAGTAGGTGATCCCCTGGTTGAGGGCCTCCATGATGACGGCCCGTGCCTCTACGTGCCGCCCGTAGGTCCTCAGGACCCCTTCCCCCCCGAGCCCCACCACCGTGACCTCCTCCCCGGTCTTCCCGAACCTGCGCTTCTCCAGTGCCGCCATGAGCCACCCTATCCGTGCCCGCCTATAAAAACCTTCAGCGCCGGAGCGGGGGAAACAGTTATGCGCCGCGGCCTCCACCGGAATGCATGCCGACGATAGTCTGGTTCAATATACCCGCCGCCGACCCCGGGCGGGCACGGGGGTTCTACGAAGAAGCCTTTGCCTGGGCGGCAAAGCCGTTCCCGCGGATAGAAGGAGCCTTCGAGCTCGCGACGGGCGGGATCGGCGGCGAGATACTCCCGCGGGCCCACCCCGGGGAGCCGATAACGGTCTTTGTCGGTGTCCCTTCGGTCGAGGAGTATACAGGCAAGGTGGAGCGGGCCGGGGGAAGGGTTGCGGTCCGGAAGAGAGCAGTCCCAGGGCGGGGCTACTTTGCCCTCTGCGAGGATACAGAGGGGAACCGGCTGGGACTCTGGGAGGACGACCCGGGGGCGGTGTGAGGAGGACGACATCCCGGGTGGGGAGAGGTGCAGGTGCGAAGATCCCTCACCGGGGAACCCGGCCCCGGAGCCTTCGGTCCCGCATCCGCCATCCCACCACCCCCGCAAGGACGGCGACAACGACCAGGACCAGCAGCCCGATCCCGAGCGCCGGATCCTGCCGGTAGACGTCGATGAGGACGTCGGCACCAAGCGCGATGACGAGGCTGGAGGTGAACGACCCGATGCAGACGCACGAAAAGACCCGGGACTTCTCGAGCCCGAGCAGCCTTCCTAAGATCGACCCGTTCATCGCCCCGGTTCCCTGGAGCGGGAAGAAGACAAAGAGGATGAGCCCGACCGTCGAGAGCCGCCGGAGCCAGGGCTGGGTCTCGGTGTAGTTCCGGGCCACTGCCATTCCACTCTCGAGCAACCGGCCGACGAGCGGGATCTTCAGCGCGAGATCGAAGTTCCAGACGACGAAGAGGGAGACGGCAACGTCGAGGAGGAAGATCACGAGCATAATGAGCCACCAGGGGTAACCCATCAGGATCGCGATCGGGATGATCGTCTCCTTCCCTGCCGGAGGGACAAAGTAGGCGGCGATCAGGCCGGAGAGAATGAGGAACTGCTGGTAGGGCTCAGTCAGGTAGAGCGCCGCAAAGATGGCCGGGATGACGGCGAGTGGAAGGATGAATTTTATGAGGCTGATTAGGCAGGGGTTTTGAAGGAGGGCTTTCCACCGGGCTGGCCCGGGGGCGCTGGTTGTATGGTCCACGGTCATGGGTCGAACTCCCAGGTGGGAGATACTCAGTTCTGATTTGAGGTTTCCAGTTAAATACGTTAGCAGAGAGGGGTCCAGCAGGTTCAAATCTCCGGAGCGTGAGGGTAAGTACGATGGCTCCTGCCCCTGCCGCCCGGCCCCCGCCCCGTATCCTCCCCGCCGTCGAGATCGGCACCCGGGAGAGCGCCCTATGCACGATAGCAAACGTCGGAACCGCGCTTGAGACTCTCCGCGAAGTGAGAAAGCACGTCCGCGGGGACCACAAGCGCCGCCTCGACGACGTGGCGGTGATCCTCCGGGTGGTCGCGCTCGAGGCACAGGCGACCTACGCGATCACCGACGAGGAGGCCCGGGCGTTCATCCGGAAGTGCCGTTCACGGTGAGGTTGCCGGGCCGCACCGGCCCCGTAAGGGCCCGGCCGCCGCCGGGACCGACGTAGTGCAACGATTCCCAATTACCGGCACGCTCAACGGAGGAGAGTATCGATCTCTTTTCACACTATCCGGGGGGGTGCATCTCGTGAGACAGTTTTTCCCCGGTATCCCCACGTACTGCCCCCCTCCGTGGCGATATCCACCACAGTCCAGTGCACGGGGAGAACCCGGGGGAGAACCGGGTCCTGGCTAACTCCTGGACCTCATCTGACCCCTCAGGGAAACCGCCGCCAGCACCATCCCCTGGCACGGCCTTCCCGCTGGCTATCGCCATGGCTGCCCTCGCCCCCGGTGGGGGGGGCGGGGGAGGAGCGCGCAGCGCGGGCGGGGTGGGGGTTGCCGGAGAAGCGTATGGGTATTCTACCTGGGTGAAGCGCGGGCGAAGCAGGGGGACGGAGGGGAGCGCTCCGGGTGGGATGGGACGAAGGCCAGAGAGGGTCTGTTCATCTGGAATCGATGCAGTAGTTCCCGGGCGGGATCGTAGCCACCGCTCAGGGTCGCCTTGCCGGGGCAAACGTCCACACTCCCGGGCTCGTGCGCCCCGATCCGGACGCGCATTCGCCGTAAAACCAACCGGAGGCCTCCATACTCCGCCCGGCACCGGCCGCCTCTCCGGTACGGGCAAGGGCCCCGCATGCCGGACCTCCGGAAAATCCGGGCTCACGGGTTACCCGGCAGGTTCGCCCCGTGCCCGACCTTCTCCGGTTCCCGCTGGCAGAGGGTTTAACCCGTTTCGCGCCAACCTCAGGTACGATGAACGAACCGCTTCGCCAGGTCGTCCACCTCCTCTTCGGCCTCGGGATTGCGGGATTTATCCTCCTGTTCGACCGCGACCTCACCCTCTCCACCCTCGTGCTCACCCTCTTTGCAGGGTTCATCCTCTCCGACGCCGTCTCCCGGGGCTACACCATCCCGGTCGTCTCGGCGATCATCGCAAACCTCGAGCGGCGGGACGCGGCACCCGTCCGGGGAGCGCTCTTCTTCGCGCTCGGAGCCCTCTTCTGCCTCGTCTTCTTCGAAAAAGCGATTGTCTTCGATGGGCTCGTGGTGCTCTCGCTCCTCGACAGCGTCACCACCCTTGCCGGCACCCGGTTCGGGAGGACCCGGATCTACAACCACAAGTCCCTCGAAGGGACGCTTGCCGGGGCCACGGTGACGGCGGCGGCCCTCTGTCTCCTCGTCCCGCCGCCGGCCGCCCTCGCGACGGCCGCAGTCGCGGCAGTCGCCGAACTGGTGAGCCCGGTGGACGATAACCTTGTCGTCCCGGTCGTGGCCTGCCTCGCCCTCACGGCGCTGCTCTGAGGCATCACTGAACCCGGCGGTCCAATGACTCCCCGACCCCCCGTTACCGCTCTTTCTCCAACTCACCGTGGAGCGTCAGGTGCTCGCACTCCGGGCAGGTGGCCAGGACCCCACAGGCGAGACAGTCCTCGCCGGTGCAGGGCTGGACCCTGATGGTGACGCTCGTCCGGGGGAACTCCCGTTTGACGTCGGCCTCCACGTGTTTCACGATGCCGTAGGCCTCCTCAAGGGTCGCGGTCCTCGGGACGACCATATGGAGGTCCACGAACCGGTTCGGCCCCGACCGGCGGGTCCGCAGCCGGTGGAAACTGATGACCGCCGTGCAGTGCTCGTTGATGATCTCCCGGATCCGGGCCTCCTCCTCAGGGGGGAGGCTCCGGTCGACGAGGTCCTCAAACGACCGCCTGATCAGGTCGAACGCAGCCTTCAGGATGATGACCGCGACACCGAGCGCGACGAAGGAGTCGAGCATCACAATCCCGGTGAGCTTGATCAGGACGAGTCCCCCCACGACCCCGGCAGAGGTGTAGACGTCGGTGCGCAGGTGCCAGGCATCGCTCTCGAGCGCAATCGACTCGGTCTTCTTCGCCACCGCCATGAGCCGGGATGAGACGTAGAGGTTTATCCCGGCCGAGAGGAGCATGACGGCGATACCGACCCCGAGCGCATCGACATTCAGCGTCTCCGCGCCCTCGAGGAGGTTTTTTACCGCCTCGTTGATGATCAGGACGGCTGCCACGAGGATCAGGACCGCCTCAAGGAGCCCGGATATGCTCTCGTACTTCCCGTGCCCGAAGGTGTGGCACTCGTCGGGCGGCCGGGCCGACTGCCGGACCGAGAAGTACGCGACGACCGCGGCTATCAGGTCGATTGCGGAGTGGATCGCCTCCGATATGATACCGACCGAGCCGATGGCAACCCCGACAGCCAGTTTCGTCGCGACAAGAAAGGTGTTTGATGCGACCGAGAGGCGGGCGGTCTTCTCTTTAAGCGCGGCGTCCCCCCCGGCGGGAATGACCTCTCCCATAACTGCTCAATATTCGACTCCCGGGGGGATAGGGTTTTTGTCCCCCGAGGGTGACCTCAGTCCACCGTCAGGATGATGAGCGAATCGGTCCCCTCGCGCCCCGGGGATATCCCTTCGGTCAGCACCACGCGCTCCCCCGGTTTGATCAGCCCGGAGTCCCGGATCGAGTCCAGGATCGCCCCGTGCCAGTACTCCTTCTCGCTGCTGATCAGGAACGGATGGACCCCGTAGGAGAAGGCCAGGAACTTGAGGGTGGTGGGGCTCCTGGTGAACGCGAGGATCCAGGCCTCAGGCTTGAACCGCGATATGCTCCGGGGGGTGTTCCCGGAACGGGTGGGCGTCAGCACGTACCTGATGCCGAGCGCGTCCATCGATTCGATGACGTTGAGGGAGACGACATCGTTGATGGTGATCCCCTCCCGGCCTTTTCCCTTCCTGAAGTAGTCGACCAGGTTGCGCCCGGGCCCGAGGGTTGACCGCTTCTCCTCGGTCGAGCGGGCGATCTTTGCCATCATCGCGACCGTCTCGACCGGGTACTTCCCGATGGACGTCTCCTCGGAGAGCATGACGGCGTCCGTCCCATCGAGGATGGCGTTTGCGACGTCGGTCACCTCCGCCCGGGTGGGCCGGATGTTGTCGGTCATCGAGACGAGCATCTGGGTCGCGGTGATCACCGGTCGGCCGAGGATGTTCGCCTTCTGGATGATCCGCTTCTGCACCGCCGGGACATCCTCGATCGGAGTCTGGACCCCGAGATCGCCCCGGGCGATCATCACCCCATCGGTCTCCCCGAGGATCTCGTCGATGTTTGCAAGCGCTTCCTGCCGCTCGATCTTTGCTATCACCCGGATGATCTTTCCCGCCCGGGCCGCGTGCTCCCGGGCTCGCCTGATATCCTCCGCCCGCTCGATGAACGAGATCCCGAAGGTATCGATCCCCTCAGAAAGCCCGAAATCGATGCACTCAAGGTCCCGGTCGGTCACGGCGCTGAGCGCAACGATCCCCCCGCCGCCGACGAGACTGACGCCCTTGCGCGAGAGCAGCGTGCCGCCGATGATCACCGTCGCCCTGACATCCTTCCCGGCGACCTCATCGACCCTGAGTTGGAGGAACCCGTCGTTGATGAAGACGGTGCACCCCTCAGAGACCAGATCGGGGAACCGCTCGAAGTCAACCGGGATCCGGGAAGGATCGTCAGACGCCGGCGCGGCGGTGAGGGTGATGGTTTCGCCCTTCTGAAGTTCCACGGGCTCCACCGCGAGGTCGCCGAGCCGGATCTTCGGTCCCGGGAGGTCGATTAAGATCGTGACCGGGAGCCCGGCGTCCTCGGCCGCCATCCTGATGGTTCGTATGTTCTCCCGGTGCTCCTCGAATGTTCCGTGGGAGAGGTTGAGCCGGGCGACGTTCATGCCGGCGCGGACCAGGTCGGCGAGCACCGCCCGCGAGTTTGACGCCGGCCCGATTGTGCATACAATCTTGGTCTTGTGGTCGGGCAGGCTCATCCGCTTCCGTTTTGCCTGTTCTGATATGCGCTGCAGAGCCTCTTCGAGCATCATGTAATAACCTCCGGTGCGACACCCAATTAAACTTCTCACCGAGTTATGCAAAAACGAGGTCAGGGTTTTTCTCACTCAAAGGGCCGGTTCCCGGCCGGGCCGGGTGCTCTCCGGCTCCCGCACCGGGGTCACCCCGAGCGTCCGCCCGCTCTCCGCGCTGTACTCCCCGATACGCCGGCGAACGTGCTCGACCATCCCCCCGGTGGTGATGATGAGCGAGTTCTCCCCGATGAGGGCTTTTAAGATGCACTTGTCGATGACCCCGTAGGTGTAGTCGAGGAGGATCCGCTGCCGGTTGGCGAACTCCTTCGCGCGGGTGCCCATCGCCCCGACATGCTCGACCGCGCCCTGCTCCACGAGCGCCCGGACGCCGGCGCCGCCGATCCGGTCGGCGTCGCAAAGGTAGATCGTCCCGGGCTCGTCCCGGTCGGGGACGTGGCCGTGCATCGCCCGCTCGATCCGGTCGGTGAACTCGAGCACGCTTTTCGGGGGAACATCCTCGGCGAGGACGCCCCGGAGACCGAGCTCGTTGTAGAGGTCGAGGAGGGCCGGCGGTTTCAGGCGGGCGGCCGCAAGGAGGTTGTGGTCCGAGAAGACCTCCTCCGGCGGGCCCCGGGCGAGGACGCTCCCCCGCTCCATGAGGATGACCGAGTCGGCCCAGCGGTAGGCGAGCTCGACGTCGTGCGTGGATATGAGCACCGTCCGGCCGGAGGAGGCAAGTTCGTCGAGGAGTTCCATGACCTCCTCGGAACTCGCTGGGTCGAGAGTGTTTGTCGGTTCGTCGAAGACGAGGACCGCAGGTTCCATCGCGAGGATGCCGGCGATGGCGACCCGCTTCTTCTCGCCGCCGGAGAGGTGGTGGGGCGGCCGCTTCTCGTAGCCGTGGAGCCCGACGTAGCCGAGCGCACTCCTGACCGTCCGCCGTACGGCGTCGGGGGGGAGGCCGAGGTTCACCGGCCCGAAGGCCACGTCCTGTTCGACGGTCGGGGCGATGATCTGGACGTCCGGGTTCTGGAAGACAAACCCGACCCGGCGGCGGAGGCCCCGGAGACTCCGGTTGTCGTAGGCGAGCGACCGGCCTTCGAATCTGACCTCGCCCGATGTCGGCCGGAGCATGCCGTTGAGCATGAGGAGGAGCGTCGATTTTCCGGCGCCGTTCGGGCCGACGAGAGCGGTCTTTGACCCGGCGGTGATCGTGATGCTCACCCCGGAGAGGGCCGGAGCGGGACCATTTGGGTAGGTGTAGGTGACGTTATCGGTTTCAAGCAGTGGTGTCATATGAGCAGCGGACCTCCGGTCTTGAGCGATACTGCGAGCACGGCCCCGAGGTAGACGAGGGCCACCGCGAGAGCGGGATAGGAGATCGGCCGGGCGTCGCCGGGGATACCGAGTTTTCCGTCATAACAGCGTGCGTCCATCGCGAGCACCAGCGCCTCGCCGCTCTCCCAGGTGCGGAGGAAGAGCGCCCCCGCGAGCATCCCGAAGGAGTTCACCGACTCCCTGAACCGGCCGTATCCGAGGCGCATCACCTGCGAGCGGTATATCTGGCCGGCCTCCTCGATGAGGATGAAGATGAACCGGTAGATGAGCATGGCAAGGTCGATGAGGACGGTCGGCACCCCGAGTCTCCTGAAGATATCGAAGACCTCAGTCATCGGCGTCGTGAGCGCGATGAAGTAGAGCGAGCACATGCCGCCGAAGACCCGGGCAAGGAGGAGGACGGCAAGGTTCGCGCCGTCGGCCGTGACCGCGAGGGGGAGGCCGGGGACCTCAAAGAGGACCGTTCCGCTCCCGGTGATGAAGAGGATGACGGCGATGCTCATCACCGCAAACGAGACCGGGATGAGGAGAAGGCGGGCGTAGACCCGGGGAGGGATGCGGGCGAGGGCGAGGATGGCGACGGAGAGCGAGACCGCAACCAGCAGGGGGGCGGCGGGGCCGGGCGACGAGACGCAGAGGAGGATGCTTGCAAGCCCGAGGAAGAGTTTGAGGCCGGGGCTTGTCTGCCGCAGAGCGTTTGTCTGGGCAAAGTCTTCGAGCACCTCGTACATATTCACATCCTCCATACCCTGGTTCGCCGGGTTACCAAAAAAATCAGGCGGTTTTCCTGCTGCCCCGCCAGTAGCCGAAGATGTAGCCGATGACGACCGCGCCGATGGCGGCCTGCAGGGCAAAGAGGAGCGACTCGATCTCACCGCTCGGGGGTTCCCAGAAGGGATCTACCCAGGGTTCGTAGCCCGAGGCCTCGATGAGGTCGGCGGCGTTGCCGTCGGCCCCGCCCCAGGCCTCCTCCCCGGATGCGCGGATCGCGGCGTCCTGGTACAGGAAGACGGCGGCAAAGACGACGATCAGCGCGGCGACCGCGATCTCCATGCCGTACTTCATGCCGAGGCCTCCCGGAGTTTCCTGACGGTGCTCTCGGAGAGGAGGTTTAAGCGGGTGAGGATCTCGGGTTTGACCTGGACGATATACTTGAAGACCAGCGCAATGACCGCGCCCTCGATGATGGCGAGCGGGATCTGGGTGACGGCGAAGATCGCGGCGAAGGCCGAGAACGCCCCGAAGAACCCGGCGGTCCCGGGGAACGCAAGCGCAAGCTGGATCGAGGTGACGACGTAGGTGAAGAGGTCGGCGAGCGCTGCGGCGACAAAGACCGTCGCGTAGGTGTTCGCGCCAACGCGGGTCCCGGCCTTATAGATGGCGTAGGCGACGGCCGGACCCGCGATCCCCATCGAGAAGACG
>Ga0116172_10005456_pt1 | contig 10118 bp, 7 predicted proteins | sample AD_UKC083_MetaG_FD_89799 | JGI IMG/M metagenome (GOLD analysis project Ga0116172, IMG submission 89799) | Active sludge microbial communities of municipal wastewater-treating anaerobic digesters from USA - AD_UKC083_MetaG | ecosystem: Engineered > Bioreactor > Anaerobic > Digestate | place: USA...
ACACCGAGCGCGCACAGCGGGCGGTGGCCCTGATCGAGAAAGTGGGCTTGCCGCGTGACGCCTTTGGAAAGTACCCGCACGAGTTTTCGGGTGGACAGCGCCAGCGCATCGCGATTGCCCGCTGCCTGACCATGAAGCCTGAAATCATTGTTTGCGACGAAAGTGTCAGCGCGCTGGACGTGAGCGTGCAGGCCACGGTGCTTAACCTGCTGCTGGACTTACAGGAAGAGTTTGGCCTGACCTATGTCTTCATCAGCCATGACCTGGCCGTGGTCAAGTACATGGCCGACGACATCCTCGTTATGAACCAGGGCGAGATTGTGGAGCGTGGCAGCTCGGACGACATCTACAACCGGCCCCAGCATGCCTACACGCAACAATTGCTGGGCGCGATTCCCCGTGGGCTGGCTGGGCATGTTGTCCGCGAAAATATTTAAATCAAATGGGCCTCTGTCCCTTTAGGAAAAAGCGCGAAAAGCTATCAATAAAGGAGCAATTCACGCCCCAGAGGGAAATAGGTCGGCCACGACCTCGCTCAGGCGTTGTGAATTGATGGGTTTGATGAGCGCGGCATCAAACCCGTTTGCCAGGAAACGCTCGACGTCGTCTTGACCAGCGTGTGCTGTGTACGCAACGATTTTCAGTCCTGCATAGGCCGGGTCTGAACGCAACTGCTTGCAAACCTCTTCACCACTGAGATCGGGCATGCTGATATCCAGCAGGATGAGATCCACGGGTTGATTCGAGCGCAACAACTCCATCGCAGCAATTCCACCATCGGCCTCCAAAGTTTGCCAACCCAGCCTGGACATCAATGCGTTGGCGAGTTTGCGATTGAGCGCTACGTCGTCTACCAGTAAAACGCGCCGCTTCAAGCTTGTTGCCCCTTTAGTTTTTCGTCACTTTGCGTTGATCTACCCACCGGGAGTAAAACATAAAAAGTTGATCCTGCGCCGGGAGTCGATATCACACCGATTTCTCCGCCCATATGCTCCACCAGTTCTTTGGCAAGTGTCAATCCCAGTCCGGAACCCTGATGATTGCGGGTGATAGAGGACTCACTTTGCCGAAACTTCTCAAAAATCAGTTGCTGATCCACTAGTTTGATACCGATTCCAGAGTCCTGAACTTCAATGCGAACCCGGTCGTCCACACGACTGGCGCGCACCGTTACGCTGCCATGTGTTGTGAATTTGAGTGCATTGTTGATTAGGTTGAGCAGCACCTGCCTCAGGCGCATGCGGTCACCAAATACTACGTCAGGCAGTTTGTCTGTTAACAATTCCAAAGCCAGATTCTTGGCTTGTGCATGTCCTTTCTGCAAGCCAACCACTTCCGTCAAAAGCGCAGGCAAATCCAATGTTGTCAGGTCAAAATCCATGCGTCCAGCCTCGATTTTTGCCAGATCCAATATAGCTGTAACCAGGGCCAGCAAATGGTCACCGCTGGTGCGAATAGCCTGCGCATACTCGCGTTGCGCAGGATCCTCCAGTTCCATTTCCAAAAGCTCGGCGAAGCCCAGAATGCCGTTGAGTGGCGTGCGCAACTCGTGCGACATGTTGGCCAAGAACTCGCTTTTCATTCGGTTTGCCTCTTCCGCCGAATGGCGCGCATCCTCGAGGCGGCCAAATGAATCCTGCACGGCACTGGCCATCTGATTGAAGGACTTTGCCAACTCCGCCATTTCGTCCTGCCCTTGAGCCTCTAATCGGAGTGACAGATCACCATCCTGAAACCGACGTATGCCGCCACTCATTACCGTGATGCGTTTGGTGAGCACGTTGGCCATCCAGATCGCAATGACAATCACCAGAACAATCATGACCAGTGTCGAGACGCTGAGTCCGAAGGCAGTGCGGCCCAGTCCCTCAGCAATGGTCGCTTGCAGCCCTTCTCGCTCGATCTTGAGCTTGCTGTCAGCGGTCGCGATCATGGCGTCGATTCGTTTTCCCGAATCGGTTGCGGCCTTGTGAAAATCGTCGACGTTCGCACCAATGGTCACGTACCCAAAGCCACGTTTGCTGGCGCCATACTGACCGGTGTAGTAGGGAATGGCGGCTGCTGTAGTGAGCTTCCACAAGCCTGAGAAGAAGATCGCAAACGAGCCAGAGCCGCCATGCTCGGTCAAGGCGTCCCAGCCGTGGCACTGGGGTGAGAAATTGAGATAGCGGCAATCGAGCGCCACGCTTCCCGACTTGCCAGATTCCGGTGCGGGTTTGCGTTTAAGTGATTGATCCTGAAAAGCAGGCTCTGTGGCCTGGAATTCGTGCCATGGCTTGGCGCTGGCTTTCCAGTTGGCCCACAACTCGGTGTCCATCCATGGGGCGGCCGGTTGGCCGGACTCAGGGTCATATCCCACAATAAAGTAGTCTCGAGGGTGTGAGATAGATCGACTCTTGTGGTCCCAGATGAAGGCATAGTTGCCTGACGCAGGGTCGGCTATGGGCGCAAACCGGTCTGGTGTGGGCCTGATCTTGTTGCTGAATGCCATCAAATGCGCATGGTCCAACGCAAGCGTCACGTAGCCCGCCACACGGCCGCCTTTTTCGACGGGGGTTGCCCAGCGCACAATCCCACGAAACCGCTTGCCAACCGGATTTTCAAGGCCTGCATAGCCCGAGGCCTCGGGATTGAATGGCCTTTTCAGCTCCTCTGCGCGAGCTTTGGTGTAGGGCCCAATCCAATGGGTTGGCACGTAGGGGCCGATGACCTCAGAAACATAAATCTCACCGGGCTTGAGTTTCTTCAGGGCCGGCCAATAGTCTTCGGCCCGAATGAAGGTGTTCTCGCGCCGGGCAACATCGCGCAGTCCGGGTTTGAGCAGGTCGCCCTGCTGTACCTTGACTTTCTCGAGTCCCGATGTATCCACATAAGTCATCTCCAGAAAAAGGGGTGTGAGTGATTTGATCCCGTAATTTTCAGGGGGGCGTGTGTGGAAGTCCTTGGCGTTGTCATTCAACGGCGGGCGCACCGGGTTGTCATCCTTGAACGTCTCGGCAGGCACCCACGATTTGCCGTCAGCTGCAAGCAGGTAGGGTCCGTGTCCAAAAAGTTCCCGGTTGTGGCCACTCAGAAAACGTCGGTAGGTAGCCTCTGCCGGCTCCAGCAGTGCTGCACGAAGAATGTCCTTGTCACGGTCGTACAGAAAATCGGCAACCTGACGTGCCACGTTGGTGGTGAGTGATTCGATGGCTTCGCGAGAGCGCTCGTCCAATGCGCGGACTGCGTCGTCATTCGCAGTCTTTCCTGTTTGTTGCTGGGTGGTGCGCATGGCTTCTGCCATTTGCATTGCACGCGAGGAGACGTCCTCACTCAACCCTTGGACAGCCTGCCAGGCATACCAGGCCAGCAGCACCAGCGGTATCACTTTGATGGCGACAAAGATGACAATGAGCTTGGTTCGGATACCCATGTGCTCGAAATACTGCGAAGCTTTCATAGCGGCGCTCCAATAGACCTCACTTCAAAGTAGTGCACCAATCTTTGCGCAACAGGATGAGTTCGGCTAGCGAAAAGAGTTTACCTAACTTGATGCCGAAATAGTCTCGCGCTTCCCAAACCGATTTGACTGTTGTAGCCTGATACGCTTCTAAGACTGTGCTGAAACGCGCTCTAGGGTAAGGGCCCGCTCAAGCATCGCATGCAGCAGCACATTGCACCCGGCAGTGATGTGCTCGGGCTTGGCGTCTTCAATCTCGTTGTGGCTGATGCCGTCTTTGCAGGGGATGAAGATCATGCCGCTAGGCGCCAGCTTGGCCATGTACACCGCGTCGTGGCCCGCGCCGGAGACAGCGGGCATGTTGCTATAGCCCAGCTTCTTGGCGGCGCGGTCCACGGCGTCCACGCAGTCGCTGTGGAAGATTTGCGCGGGGTAGCTCGACACCATCTCGATCTTCACATCCACGCCGTGCTCCTGGCCGACCTTGGAGGCAAAGGCTTTCACCTCGTCAGCCATTTGGTCTACCAGTGCGTCGGTGCTGTTGCGCAGGTCGATGCTGAACTTCACCCGGCCGGGAATCACATTGCGGCTGTTGGGGAACACCTGCACCATGCCTACGGTGCCGCGGCCATGCGGCGGGTGGCGGTGGGCTGCGGCCACCACGTCTTGCATGATGCGGGTGGCGGCCAACAAAGAGTCTTTTCGCAGCGCCATGGGCGTGGGGCCGGCGTGGGCTTCCATGCCGGTCACGGTGCAGTCAAACCAGCGGATGCCCAGCACACCGCTGACCACGCCAATGGTCTTGTTGTTGTCTTCCAGCACCGGGCCCTGTTCGATATGTGTTTCAAAGTACGCGCCGATGGGATGGTTGCCCGGCTCCTGCTCGCCGATGTAGCCAATGCGTTCCAGCTCGCCCTTGACGCTCTTGCCCTCAATATCGGTAGCGGCATACGCATGCTCCAGCGTGAAGGCCTTGGCGAAGACGCCCGAACCCATCATCACCGGCACAAAGCGCGAGCCTTCTTCGTTGGTCCAGAACGCCACTTCTATCGGCGCTTCGGTTTCGATCCCCAGGTCATTCAACGTGCGCACCACCTCAAGGCCGGCCAGCACACCGTAATTGCCATCGAACTTGCCGCCGGTGGGCTGGGTGTCGATGTGGCTGCCGGTCATGATGGGTGGCAGGCTGTTGTTGCGCCCGGCGCGGCGCATGAAGCCGTTGCCGATTTTGTCGATGGTGACGGTCATGCCGGCATCCTTAGCCCATTGCAGGACGAGGTCGCGGCCCTGTTTGTCCAGGTCGGTCAGGGTCAGTCGGCACACACCACCCTTAGGTGTGGCACCAATCTTTGCCAGCTCCATCAGTGAAGCCCAGAGACGCTCGCCATTGACGCGGATGTTGTCGATGTTGGTGGTCATTTTCTGACTCCTTGTTTTGTTGTGATCCCGTTTACTGGCAGGTACACATTCACTTTCGCAGAACTGCTGTTGGCGCCAAGGCCTGTGCCCGCAGTTTGTTCGCCGCAAAGTTAGCGCTGAATGCGGGACGTTTGATGTACCGCCCCTTTCCCTGCACCGCCCGCAAATCTCCCTGCACAAACGCCAGCTCGCCCTGGCTGATGGTGTGGCTGGGAATGCCCTTGACGGTGCGGCCTTCAAAGATGTTGAAGTCGCCTTTGCTGATCTGCGTCTTGGCAGACAAGGTCTTGGTACCCGCCGGGTCCCACACCACTAGGTCGGCGTCGGCACCCACAGAGACACTGCCTTTTTGCGGGTAAATGTTGAACAGCTTGGCGGTGTTGGCGGAGGTGATGGCTACAAATTCCGATGGCGTCAGCCGCCCAGTATTCACGCCTTCGTCCCAGATCACCGCCAGGCGCTCTTCCACACCGCCGCAGCCATTGGGGATCTTGGCAAAGTCGTCCTTGCCAGCCGCCTTCTGCGCCGCGCAGAAGGTGCAATGGTCGGTGGCGGTTGTGTGCAGGCTGCCCGCTTGTAGGCCGCGCCACAGAAACTCCTGGTTGCCCTTGGGGCGAAACGGCGGGCTCATGACGTGCGCGGCAGCGGTGGCAAAGTCCGAGTGCCGGTACACGCTGTCGTCCACCACCAGGTGGCCGGCCAACACCTCGCCATAGACGCGCTGACCGCGTGCGCGGGCCCGCGCAATCGCCTCAGCGGCTTCAATGCAACTTACGTGCACTACGTAGATCGGCACGTTGAGCACATCGGCAATGGCGATAGCACGGTTGGCGGCTTCTCCTTCCACACCGGTGGGGCGCGATAGCGGGTGGCCCTCGGGGCCGGTAATGCCACGCTCGGCAATTTCCTTTTGCAGCAGGAACACCAGCTCGCCGTTTTCGGCGTGGACCGTTGGCATGGCACCCAGTTCCATGCAGCGCTTGAAGCTGTTCACCAGGGTCTCGTCGTCACACATGATGGCGTTTTTGTAGGCCATGAAGTGCTTGAAGCTGTTCACACCTTCCTGCTGAACCAGCGTGCCCATGTCGCGTTTGACGGTTTCGTCCCACCAGGTGATGGCCACATGAAAGCTGTAGTCACCCGCCGCCTTCTCAGCCCAGCCGCGCCAGGTCTGGTAGGCCTCCATGATGGGTTGCTGAGGGTTGGGAATGACGAAGTCGATGATGGTGGTGGTGCCACCCGCCAGTCCAGCCGCCGTGCCGGTGTAGAAGTCGTCCATGGTGGTGGTGCCCATGAATGGCAGTTGCATATGGGTGTGCGGGTCGATGCCACCGGGCATCACGTACTGGCCACCGGCATCCACCACCGTGGCAACCGCCGGGGTTGTCAGGTTTTCTCCGACGGCGGTGATCTTGCCGTCCACGGTGATCAAATCGGCCTTGAAGGTCCGGTCGGCATTGACCACCGTGCCGCCACGGATGAAAAGTGTGCTCATGAATGCTCCTACTCTGATAGCGTGTTATGTAGTATTGACGAGGGCCAGGTGCCAATTTGGCTCATAATTTGGAGGCCTCGCGCATGGGGTTGTTGGGGTGGGTGGTCCAGTCTGCGTGTTTATCGCTCACTTCTGCGCCGGTGCGCAAGTCTTTTTCGCCGGGAGCCAGGCTGCGCAGGGTGATGCATTCGGGCACCGGGCAGACCAGTGCGCACAGGTTGCAGCCCACGCATTCGTCTTCTTTCACCTCGAAATGGCGCTTGCCATCTCGCTCGCTGGTGATGGCCTGGTGGCTGGTGTCCTCGCAGGCGATATGGCAGCGCCCGCACTGGATGCACGTGTCCTGGTTGATGACCGCCTTGCTGATGTGATTCAGGTTCAGGTACTGCCAGTGGGTGACAGTGGGCAGCGCCTTGCCCACGATCTGCTCCACACGGGTAAATCCCATTTCATCCATGTAGTTGGACAGGCCGTCCGCCATCTCCTGCACGATCTTGAAACCATAGACCATGGCGGCGGTACACACCTGCACGTTGGCTGCACCGAGAGCGATAAAGTCCAGCGCATCGCGCCAGTTACCAATGCCACCGATGCCGCTGATGGGCAGCCCGGCAGTCAGCGGGTCGCGGGCGATCTCGGCCACCATATTCAGCGCAATAGGTTTCACGGCCGGGCCGCAGTAGCCGCCGTGAGATCCTTTGCCGCCGGTGTTGGGCGACATCGTCAGTGTGGTCGGGTCTACGCCCATGATGGAGTTAATGGTGTTGATCAGGCTCACCGCGTCCGCTCCGCCCTTTTTGGCGGCACGGGCGGGTAGCCGAATGTCCGTGATGTTGGGCGTGAGTTTGACGATGACGGGCAGCTTGCTGTACTGCTTGCACCAGGCGGTGACCATCTCGATGTACTCGGGCACCTGGCCGACCGCCGCGCCCATGCCGCGCTCGCTCATACCGTGGGGGCAGCCGAAATTCAGCTCAATGCCGTCGGCTCCGGTGTCTACCAGGCGGGACAGGATGGCCTTCCACGACTCTTCCTGGCACGGTACCATCAGTGAGACAACCATGGCACGGTCGGGCCAGTTGCGTTTGACCTCGGCGATTTCTGCTAGGTTCAGGTCGAGGTCGCGGTCGGTGATGAGTTCGATGTTGTTGAAGCCCATCAGGCGGCGGTCGGGTGTCAACAGAGCGCCGTAGCGCGGGCCGTTGACATTGACGATGGGCGGTCCGGCCTCTCCTAGCGTCTTCCAGACCACGCCACCCCAACCCGCCTCAAAGGCCCGGTTGACGTTATAGGCCTTGTCGGTTGGCGGCGCGGAAGCGAGCCAGAACGGATTGGGGCTATGGATACCCGCGAAAGTGGTGTGCAGATTTGCCAAGGTGTTTCTCCCCCTATCAGGTTTCCACAAGGTAGGCATGGATGGCGTGGGCCGACTGCTTGCCGTGCTCCACCGCTTCCACCGTCAGGTCCGGAGCGCCGTATCGGCAATCGCCACCGGCCCAGACACCGCTGAGGTTGGTTTGGCCCTCGGCATCGGTGGCAATGCGCCCGTCTTGCAAGGCGAAACCCGCCTGCTGCAGCAATGGGTTGCCCAGTTGCTGACCAATGGCTTTGAGCACCATGTCGGCCTGCAGCACCTCCGTCTCGCCTGTGGGTGTGACCTTGCCGTCGACTAGCGACTGCCGTGCAAAGCGCACCGCGCACACATGGCCGGCATCAGTTGCTGTGGGGTTGGCCAGATCCAGCGTGCCAACGATTTCCTGGGGTGCCAGCCAGTAGTGCAGGCGAACGTCGTGCTTTTGTGCCCATTCCTGCTCGGCTTGCGAGGCCGACAAGCCTTCAGGCCCGCGCCGGTACACCATGTGGACGGTTTCAGCGCCCAGCAGCTTGGACTGAACGGCCGCGTCCACCGCCGTCATGCCGCCGCCAATGATCACCACGCGCCGACCCACCGGAAGCGTGGACACATCCGCGCATTGACGCAACTCGGCAATGAAGTCCACCGCAGGGCGAACCCCGTTCAGGCGCTCACCGGGAATGCCCAGCACATGCGTGGCCGACAGTCCCATGCCCAAAAACACGGCGCCGTGGTCGCGGCGCAGCGTGTCCAACTGGGCCGTGGTCTCCAGCTTCCAGCCGTGGTGCACGGTAATGCCGCCAATCGCCAGCAGCCACTGCACCTCGCGCTGTGCAAAGTCGTCAGGGGTTTTGTAGCTGGCCAGTCCATATTCGTTCAAACCGCCGATCTTGGGTCGGGCATCAAACAGCGCCACGCTATGGCCCTGGCGCGCCAGTGTGTAGGCGCAGGCCAGCCCCGCAGGGCCTGCACCCACCACGGCGACCCGCTTGCCAGTCTCCGGCGCGCGTGTGAAAACCTGGGGCCGATCACTCTCCATCAGCGCATCGACGGCGTGGCGTTGCAGTCGTCCAATGGCCACGGGCCTGTCTTCCTGCGTGTTGCGCACGCAGACCGCCTCGCACAGCGTCTCGGTCGGGCAGACCCGGGCGCACATGCCGCCCATCGGGTTGCTCTCCAGAATGGTGCGTGCTGCACCCCGCAGGTTGTCCTCGGCAATGCGCCTGATGAAAGACGGCACGTCAATACCGGTCGGGCAGGCCGTGGTGCATGGTGCGTCAAAACAGTAGAGGCAGCGCTCGGCCTCCAGCAAGGTCTGCGAGCGGGTCAAGCGCGGACTGGCATCGGCAAACGCCTGGGCGTACGCAGACTGCGCCAGGCGCGCGGGGCGAATATCGGGTTGGTGGGCGGTCGTCATGCTGGCAACTCCTGTTCAAAAATCTGACCGTTCAGTCAAATTCTTGTGGGCATGCTAGCAATTGCAGTGCCAATGTGTATCTAGGGGTTTGTCCGTGGGAGAAGGATGGGCCGCCGTAAAATGGTGATTCCCTGTGCGGAGACTTCCGCAGATTTTTGTGTGTCCTGTATCCCATGTCTGCCGTCAGTTTTTTGATTTGTGACCCCAGCCCAGCCTTGCAGACTTTCTTTCAGAAGTTGATTGCCGGTTATGGTTTTGAGCCAGCTGCCATCAAGACCGCTGGTGATCCGCAGGCTGCGGTCGAGATGGCTGCCTCGCTCAAGCCTGATTTCCTGGTGACTGACTGGTTTGCCAAGGAATCCATCTCTGGCATTGCGCTGCATCGTCAGTTGCGCGCCCTTAACTCCGAATGCCGGTTCGGCCTTCTAGCCAGCAGCGCGGGTGACCAGCAGGCACAGGAGGCGCGCACTGCAGGAGCCCTGTTTTTCCTGCCCAAACCTTTTGCTGCCGACGAGGCCCGCAAGGAATTGACCCGGGCGGTGGACCAGTTGGCCACCACCCACCCCGGACTGGTCAAGCAGGTGCAGGCCCGCGACAAAGAGGCCACCCAACTCTGGGCTGCAAACCTGCAGATTCCCGCCTTGCCCAAGTTCAAGCCGGGTGACCGGGTGACCTACCGCGGGCAGGCAGAGGTCGTGCACCACGTCATATTGCGCCGTGGCGAGATGGTGGTGCAGCTGCGCGATGTGCCCGGTTTGATTGAATCCAGCAAAATCCAGATGCGCTGACCCCCTTTAACTTCAGGAGAGACACCCCATGGCCCACGCATCCTTCAACTGGCAAGACCCATTTTTGCTGGACAGCCAGCTCACCGATGACGAGCGCATGGTGCGTGATGCCGCTTCATCCTATTGCCAGGACAAATTGCTGCCCCGCGTGACCCAGGCTTTTCGTGATGGCACCACCGACCCTGCCATCTTCCGCGAAATGGGTG
>Ga0116172_10005480_pt1 | contig 10088 bp, 6 predicted proteins | sample AD_UKC083_MetaG_FD_89799 | JGI IMG/M metagenome (GOLD analysis project Ga0116172, IMG submission 89799) | Active sludge microbial communities of municipal wastewater-treating anaerobic digesters from USA - AD_UKC083_MetaG | ecosystem: Engineered > Bioreactor > Anaerobic > Digestate | place: USA...
GATGAAAAAGCCAGTACACAAAAAAAGAATAAAGCCGCGGCAAAAACAGCTGCTTTTAAAAAAGGGTCAGTTTTTGTATTTTTTTCAGGCAATTTTTGTGTGCCGGAACACACAGCAATAAGAATGCCCAAAAGCAGCCAGAACAGCACAGAAGAAGGCATAATAAACATGGGAAAATTGAAAAAACTTTCGGCAGCGGCGAATGTTACCGATGAAAGCAAAGCCGCGCAGATAATAAAAGTGTTTTTTTGTTTATAAAATATTTTTTTGAAGGCATAATAAGCAGACAGTATTACGGATAAAAGAAACAATAAACAGCCTGCAATTCCGGTTTCCGCCAATATCTGAAGATAATCATTATGCGCTGCAGAAGTTGATATAAAATTAAAGCCTGGATTTGATTTTAAAATTTCAGACTGATTTTTCTGGTAATAGTATTTATATGAACCGGGCCCTGCGCCCGTGAACGGATTCTGAAAAAATAAAGGCAAGGCGGCTTTTGCCATTAAAGCCCTGCCTGCGGCCGCTGGTGAAGGGCCTTTGTCCGCCAAAGAAGGGTTAATTCTGTTAATGTTTTCCAAAGCGGCATTTCTTCCGGCCGGAAAAAGAAGCAGCAATAAAATCAGAACCAGGGAAACGGCTGCCGGAATTACGGCATTCTTTAAGGCGCTTTTTAAGCTGCCGGAGAAGAATGATAAAAAAACAATAAGGGATATTAATAAAGAAATAAAAACCCCGCGTGATTCGGTTAATAAAAGGCAGGGAGGGATTATTGAAAAAACCGCCCCGAAAAATAATTTTGTTTTGCCTGAAGAAATAACCAAACCGGCTGTTATCAAAGGAAGCAGCAGGCCAAGAAATTCGCCTAAAAATATAGGATTTCCAAAAAAAGAATAAGGCCGCTGAATCCCGGAAAAAAACTGAAATAAACCGTAAACGCATGAAAAAGCGGCAAGCATCGCCATAAAAGCCAAAATTTTTAAGGGGCTGAATTTAACAAGAAAGGGCAGAAAAAAAGCTGCCGGTGACAGATAAATCATTAATCTGAAAGCTTCGGTATTTTTTGAATCCGTGAAAAGCAGTACGGCGATATACAGCAGATAAAAAATAACAGGCAGCGCCGCGCCCAGAATGCGGATTGCCCTGCGCGAAAGCAAAAAGACCGAAGCTATGGCCGGTATTAATAAAGCAAAAGAAAAGGATTTGGTGTGCTGAAACACTTCATATATTTTTTCATTAAAAAAAAGCAACGAAAGGATAAGCAGAAGAAAGAGAAGCTCTGAAAACTTTATCAGTAAACGCTGCAAAGCCATTTAAAAAGGCGTTACCGGGTCGGTTTCCGGCAGAAGGAATGTTATTTCATTAAAAGACATAATTTTTACCGAAGTTCCCGTAAAACCAAAAACATTTATGCCGCTGTCGTAAAAAAGATAAAACATCGGTTCATCGTTTGTTGTATCAAGCGAAATCTGTCCGTGTTCGCCGATATATACGGTGCCGTAAATTGCGACATCAGAAGCTTCACAATCCCTGCTTCTTCCTGTTGTGCATCCCGTGGGTTCTCCGCCGATGCGCAGTTCGCCGTTTACGTATATCAGCCCGTGGTGTTTTATTTTATTAAGTTTTGATGAGTTTAAAGAGCCTGTTTTTGTGTAATGGGGTGAAAAATCATGCTGTGGATAATAGTAATTATCAGGCGGCCAGATGTTTTCAATTACAGAACCCGAACCCCTGCCGTGAGACCAGGTATAGCCGCGTTTATTTGAAATATCATCAGGATCGCTTCCCATAATTATAAGAGGCCCCATTACAAAACACATTCCTGTCGTCATATACTGATTGTCCTGGTCCAAATAAAAGCGCAGCGTTCCGTCTGAACCGTCGCCCGCGGTTGGCGTTACTCTTGTTGTATAAGTGTTCCAGACGGAGCCTGTGGTACGCCTTACCGGAAGCGCGTCTGTTGTATCAATAAAAAGAACGGAAGATAAAGAAGATAGTTTTGCCATTATGGTTACACTGTTGGCGTTTGTAACGTCGTTTAAATCGTGAAGCCCGTCATTTATGAAATACGGATTAGGACCTTCGCCGCCTATATTGGAAGGGCCGTAATAAGCGTTGTTCCTTTTTGCAAGCATTTTAAAGTAATCCATATCCAGTTCCGGAGCAACCGCGTATTCTGAAAAAGGGTGGCAATGGGCTGTCGGCGACATATCTTCATACACATAAGCAAAGTCATATGTGGCGCCGCTTCTTGTACCTTCTGCGTGCACAGCCGTATAAATTGCATTTTTGGCGTATACACGGGGCATCCACGGCTGCGGATGATAATTGCCTTCCCCTACAGGTATAATAGGTATTCTGCAAGCGTCTTTATCATTTGAGGCGGAATAAATATCTCCCCAGCACACTATTGCGTTTTGGGCGTAATCATCCGAACAGGGGATGTTAATTCTGCCTTTTGAAATAAGCGGGCCGCCGTAAGCCGACCTTTCAACAACGGCATAGTATTTTCCGGTGCATTCAGTAGTGGATGTTTTTACTTTTATTCCCACAGTGCGCATATTTACCTTGTTTTGTCTTGTAGTGGTATCGTCAGGATCGTTTAAAAAAAGGTTACCGGATTCAATGTTCACCCAGTAACTTCCCATATCAGTTTTAAACTCGTTTGAATAGCCTCTGTACACGGAATTGTCTGATTCCGGTATTGTGTTCCAGTTGGAACCCTGCTGAAGTTTATAAAGGGAGTGTTCCAGCGCTATGGCTGCCAGTTCCTGTTTTTGTGTTATACAGCCGTATTTTGTAACAGCGCGTGTTTCATACCTTAAAAGGTTTGCCAATGAAAAGGCAAGAAGGGACATAACTGCGCCCACCATTAATACAAAAGGAAGCGATTGGCCCTTTTGTTTTTTTAAATTTAACTTTGATTGTTTTCTTTTTTTTGCCTTTTTTTTCATTTTATTAACCGCCTTAATTGGCATAGAATCCTGAAGAGTACGGGTGTTTTACGACAACAGCCTCTTTAAGCATTATTTCCGCGGGCGGCCTGTTTCTGTAATAATGTTTTGAAAACCTTGCCGCTATATGTACCACGCTTCCGCGGGTGGAATCGCCCATTACAAATGAAATATTATCAAGGTTTGAAGAAATTGTCACATAATTATATGAAACGTGAGACTGTATGCTGTCAGGGTCGTCCCAGTCCACGGCGCCTGTAAGTTTTGGGGTTTTTGCCACCAGATAGTTTCCGTTCTGGTAAATTGTGACATATTCGCCTTTTGTGCCCACTGTCATACTGTCGCTTGAAGTGCCGCAGCCGCAGTTCTGCTGTGTTGAAGTGGCGTAAATTGTTTCACCGGCTACAGCGCCAAAATAACTGTTTGCAGGCTGGTTTGAATTGAAGCGTGAAATTACTATTGTGCTGCCCTGGCAGCTGTGGATAAGTTTTTTTATAAGAAGCATTGCTATCCTTGATTCGCCTGAAAGTTTCATTTTAACATTGCCGCTGTTCCAGGCATAAAGAACGTTTGCGTACATCTGTGAAACTCCGACGCTTACAATTCCGAGAATGGCAATGGACACCATAAGTTCTATAAGCGTGAATCCGCTGTTTTTTTGCGATAATAGTTTCATATTGTTCTCCCTAATACGAAATCCATGTTGATAAATTTCCGCTGATATGCAGGCTGCTTGTACCCGCGGAAACATTGCCCACTGTTTTGTATTTTTTATAAAGTGTCCTTGTATCCTTTCCTGAAGCATCCACAGTGTGTGAAACATAGGAATAATAAGCTGTAATGTTATATGTTTCACCGGCCGGCACCCTTATGCTAAATTTTGCGTCGCGTTCGCCTATTGTGCCGTAATATTTATGGTATGATTTTCCCATAAAAGCTGTCTGGGAAACTTTTCTTGGAGACGAAACGTCGGTAAGGGCAAAGTCATGCGCTTTAACCGTTACAGAGGAAGGGTAAGCGACGATTATAAAGGCGTTTTTAAGGCTTGTATCAGTGTCAATGGCCCCTGAAATTGTAGTATAAGCTTTTTGAACCCTGAAATTTTTATTTGAAGATGTTATACCGTGCTGAATTGTAACGGGATGATATTCTTTTACCGGGTAGGTGCATGTATAATCCGTACCTTCGGTTTCAAGCCTTACATGATATCCGGTTTCAACTGCGGGAAGGTCTTCAATAATATATTGGCCGGAATCGTTAGACAGGGCTTCGCCGGCTATTTTACCTGAGCCATAATTGCTTATTGCCTGCACGGAAATTTTTGAAACAGGGTCGCCGGTTGTTTCGTCCGTGATTGTTCCGGCAACTTTTCCCACAGGATACATGTAAATATTTGGCGCGCTTACGGCTCCTGAATGGACGCTTAAATTATGTTTTTCTTCAATTTTATATCCGGCTGCCGCAGCGTCAAGCACCCAGCTTCCAAGAGACGCGCCCGGAAAAAGGTAATAACCCCCGCCTGAAGTTGTGGGAGAAACATCCATAGGGTCGCTTAGATATACATTGACATTATTAAGCGGAGTGGTCCTGTCAACAGCGTTATAAACATAACCGGAAATACTTGCAAGTGTTGTATTTCCTTTATCCATTATTATATGCAGGTTGGTTGTGTTGCCGCCTGTAAAAGGCACGCCGGTTATTTCTTTGTAGTAGCTTATTTTTGTAATTGGGTCAAGGTAGGTGGCAGTCACCCTGTAAGGCTGTGAAGAAGGGTCAATGTTTAAGACTTCATATGAACACTTGGAAGTTACAAGAGAAGAAAGCGTGTCGTGTACTTTTATTTTTGCCCCGGTTACGCAGGTGCCTTCAATATGAGGTATGTCAGGCGTATGTGTGGGGGTGGACGTAGGCCCCGTTATTTTACAGTAGTCCACTTCCAGGCAGGCATAATCAACATAAATAAGAGCCAGGACTGAAATATTGGTTGTAAGCGCCAATCCTAAGTTGCTGACTTTTGTCCAGTCCCATTGTCCGGAATTGTACAGGGTTGTTATATTATATGTGGTTTTTTTTAAAGATGCGCTGTTGCAGTTGAATGAAGAATATGTTGAATTTGAATTGCTTGAAAAACCGTTGGGAGGGTCTCCGGTTACCGCGTCTGCCCATGTTCCGTTTGCGCCGCTGCCTCTGGTAAGTTTTAAATTCAGGTTTCCAACCGCAAGCCCGTAATGATAAACAGAAAGGCGAACTTCGGAAATTTGAGTGTCTGTTTCCGAATAGTCAGAAAACTCAGAGTATATAGTACGTTTATTTACAGCTATTGATGTATAAGCATTATCAAGTGATGTGATGTTTTCAGGATTTGACCATTGAGACGTTTTTCCTGACATTGAACCTGTGGCAGATAGTATTTTTGTAGTGCATGCAGGAGTCGAAGAAGGCCCGGGTGTGGGAGTATTTATAGGTGTTGGAGTATCTGCCTGTGCAGCTTCAATATAAATATTACCTTTCAGGGTTGAAGTTGTTATTTTTGGGCATAAAAAGTCTACTCCTGTATAAGTTTTTGCCATATCCGTAACGTTAAGGGGATTTCCGGTGTAGTATGTTGTTTCAAAACCTGTCCCGCTTGCGTAAAGTATGTAGTTGCCCGGCATAACATTTTCAAGTTTGTAATTGCCGGAATCGTCAATTATTCTTGAAGTATATTCCGGGTGCCCGACAACATAAATTGTTGCGTTTGAAGCCTGGCCGGGAGGCTCGCTTGAGCCGCCGGTAGCGTGTTTGTAAATCCTTCCGGTTATTACAGAACCTGCCATCGGGATTTCTTTGTTTGTGACAAGGGATGTATATTCCGTTTGTTTGGTTGCTTTTGAATCTTCATAAACAACGGTTACATTAATCATTTTCATATCAGTGTCATTTGCGTTTGGAAGGGCGCTTTTTTTATAAGCTTTAATATTACCAAATTCATCTTCCTGCGCGTACTGAACAATCCTGTAAACTTTGAAATATTTGTTTCCAATAGGAACTGAAAGGGTTTCCCACGGATTATCAGAGCAATTTCCGGCGTCAAGAGAAGAAAGGTTTCCGGTTATGCAGCTGTCAGGCGTGACCGCAAGGGCGCTGAAACCATATTGTTTCAGCAGTTCTATATTTTCTTCCGCTATATTCATTGAAATTGTTTTCATCTGCATTGAATGTACTCCATAATATACACGGGAAGCCATTAGGGAAAGCCCCAACACGACAGATGAAACAATGACAGAGGATATTAATAGTTCTATGTAAGTGAAAGCTTTATTACCTCTAATATTCATTTGACACATCCTGTAAAGGGGATGTAATTCACCTTCTATATTATAATATACTATATAAAAACATTATATGTCAAATATTATGGCAATATATTTGTCAGTTTAAAATGTATTGATTGGTGTTTTTTCTGTTATTATATAAAAATATAGAAACAGCCAGTATTATAAGGCTGAATATCTGAGAATTTGAAACAAAATGTTCCAAAGGGTGATATCTGAAGTATTCTATAATAAAATTAAAAACAGCAAAAAGTATTCCGGCAGTTGTTATCAGCTGCCCGTCAAAATTCTTTTTTTTGAAAGTAAGAAAAATAAAGATAAAAAGCCAGGAAAGCGCTGAATAAAGTTGAACCGGATGCAGGGGTTTATCCGGGAACATGCCGCCTGCCGCGGAATATACAGAAAAAAATGTGGCAAGAAAATAATCATCTTTGCATATTTTTCCAAAGCAGCAACCGTTAAACAGGCATCCGGTCTTTGCAAAAAAACCGCCTATTGAAACAGAAAGCGCAAAACTGTCAGCTGCCTCCCATACGTTAATTTTAAGAAGCCGGCATAAAGGAAACGCCGCGACGCAGGCTGTAATTATTCCGGGCCAAAGGGAAAAACCTGAAAATCTGCCGCAGGCAGTTTCAGGAAAAAAAAGCTTATTATAAATTATTGTTATACCCGCTCCAAGGACAAAAGGAATAAAAAGAAATAAACCTAAAAGAAGCAGTTTTTTCATTTTTTGCGGTTCTTTTCGTGTATTGATAATAATAGACATAAAGCCGGCAATGATGCCAATGCCCACAAGGATCCAATAGGAAGAAACCATGCTGTAACCAAAAAACATTTTAGGATACATTTTTTTCCTTAATAGTTTAAAATTTTAATATACAGCAAATGGAACTAAGTTTAATTAAATATAACATATAATTAATGTCCGTGGGGAAATAAATTTAATTGACAAAATAACTTACAAAATATATAATGTATATATATTTAAAAAAATCAAGGGGGAAAATGACATGGCAGATGATATTACCAGGTTAAGAGAAACGCTTAAAAAGGTTGATTTTTTTTACTCTTTAAATTTTATCCAGCTGGATGAACTAATAAAGGCTATGAAAAAAAAGAAATTTAAGAAAGGCGAAGTTATTATACAGCAGGGAGAGGCAGGAGATGCTTTCTATATGATATCAACAGGATCTGTTTCAGTAAGCATAAAAAAAGGATTAACAGAAAAAAAGGTTGCGGATTTGGCAGAAGGAGCGTTTTTTGGTGAAACAGCCCTTGTGACTGATTCTCCAAGGAACGCAACGGTTACAGCACAGGAGCCCACTGAACTTTTTGTACTGCATAAGGCTTCTTTTAAAAAAATTCTTCTTGCCAACCCTAAGATATCTGCTATAATTAAGGAAGAACTGGCCAAAAGAAAGTCCAAAAACGCTTTATAACTCAGGATTAAGCGATTAAATAGAGGGCTTTTCGGCTGTTTACATAATAGAAAGCCGTTTCATCAGGCAGAAACGGCTTTCATTCATTATTTTTGAGGAGGAAGCCAGGTATGTCCGAGACTGCAATCAAAGAAGGCGAAGCTATTAATTTTGTTCTTGAAGGTGTTGATCAGACGGTAAAAGACGGGGTTATGACAGCCCTTGAATTTTTTGGAAAAGAAAAATCTGATAACGGCAATAAGATTGAAGACGTAATAAAAGTAAACAAGTTAAGGACCGCGTATAATACCTTAATAACAGCCCTTGTCACAACAAGGTTAAACGACTTAAACAAACAGCAGAGGCTTTTTCTGGCAACCGGCGCCATAGGCGATTCCGTTGAAATAGGCGGGAATAAAATTCAGCTTCTTGACCCGGAAATCTACAGCCAGCTGCTTGACGCTTTTGAAAAGAAAGATTCCCTAAGCGCTCTTTCCCAGGTGGTTTTCAGCGTGCCGGATAAAATGAAGGCGCTTGCCGAAGGCAATATTGAACTTATAGATACGTCCGGAAAAAAGAAACGCAAAAAAGAGGATACGCGCGACCCCAAGAAAGTAAAAGCGGAGCTTGAATGGAAAAAGAACGACGCGTTAAAGGCGGGGGCAAACCTTTTAAGGACACTTGGAACCAACATAGATAAAATGCTGCAGCTTGACGCCAATAAACTGAAAACTTTAAAGTTAAATTTTGACGCGCTTGATAAATATATGGGAATTCTTGCAAAGGGGGAAAGGGCTACTCCGGAAGAAAAAAAGCTTAAAGCCGCGCTTGCCATGAGAAGCGACGGCATGGCAAAGGTGCTTGCGGAATTCACAAAAATGTACGCGGAGACTTTTGCAAGGTCAGCCGAATGCGTTGACGGCATAAAAGAAAAAGTTGACACAATAAAGGAACTTGAAAATGACCTTTCAAAAGTGGCTGATGTGGTTGCTGACCAGTCCGCAAGGGCTTTTGATTCTTTCAGGCCTGAACACGTTGAAATTATAAAAAAAGATATAAGCATACTTAACAGTTTTATAGTAACAGCCGCGGAAAAAGCCGGCAACAGGATGCCGTATTCCGGAGCCAGGATACTTTTAAACAGCCAGATAATTGATATGCCCACGGCAATGACAAACTACCTTTGCACCCCGCATAACGTGATAGAGTCGCTTAAAAAAATACTTGCCATACACACCAACGCTTTCCCGCTTGACGAAGACGGCAATTATAAAATACCGCCTATTCTTATTGAACCTTTAAGGAACTATGTTGACTTCCTTGAAGACAGGTTTGTAATGGGTTTTGTAAGCGGCGAGTCCGGAAAAAAAGGCGCGTATGTTACATTTACCCCCATTGATTTTCAGGTTATGAAAGCCATCGGTATGTACCTTGCAAAGGACCCGGTATATGATTACCGCGGTGAAATAAATGAAGGCACGTTTATGGGCGATTACACAGGTAAGATAGAAAAAACCGCGCAGGTAAAATGGACAGGACAGGACAAGAAAATGAACATGGTTATGAGCGCGGAACTTGTGGACGCGGCGTCGCGCGATGACGCGGTCCAGGATTACATGGACTTTATGTTCAACGCGTTAAACGGGCTTGGGCCTCCGCCAAAGATGTCAAAGCGTAAAATTAACGTGCTTTTAAGGTACGCGACAGTTAAGAACATAGAAAACAATGTAAAGCTTCTGTTAACTTATGTGGCGCAGTCAGAACCGACGGAAGTACGCGACACAATTCTTAAATACACAAACAGGAACTATGAACAGTCCAAGGAAATGGTAAGGGTGTGCGTAAAAGAAGACGCCATGGTTCAGAGGATACTTGGAAGCAACCCGGAAATGGTAATCGCCAAGATATTTGTTTAAAACGCAATCGAAGATTGCGTTTTAAATCACCCGCGCCATTATAATAAGTATATGGCGCAGAGAGAATAACAAAAACCGCGGATGAAAGTCCGCGGTTTTTTTATTTTTAATATGTATTGAAAATAGCGATTACATGGCATATAATTAAAAATATATCAATAAACCTGCATTCAGGGAGATAAAGATGAAGAAAATATTATTAACCGCGATACTTTCGTTATTATTATCGTTTCCATTATTTGCCTCAATAAGCAGTATTGATATTACAATGACGCCCCCGAATCCGGCTCCCGGTGATTCGGTTGTGGTTACGCTTTATTATTGCGCCGGTGCCTATGAAGCGGCAAATTTTATAGTTGCTTTTACCAACACAAGCACTTTACGCCCGGATGATTCGCCGGGTCAGGTTTATCTTGTAAGCAGCGCCGGAATTAACAATCCTTCAAATGCGACAGGCGGCGGATATCAGGTCGCTCAGCAGTCAGC
>Ga0116172_10005482_pt1 | contig 10086 bp, 4 predicted proteins | sample AD_UKC083_MetaG_FD_89799 | JGI IMG/M metagenome (GOLD analysis project Ga0116172, IMG submission 89799) | Active sludge microbial communities of municipal wastewater-treating anaerobic digesters from USA - AD_UKC083_MetaG | ecosystem: Engineered > Bioreactor > Anaerobic > Digestate | place: USA...
AGCGAAAAATAGTGGCCGAACTTGCCAGGGCTGGCGCGCTGGCCAATGAGGTCGCGCATGGCAATCTGAATGTGGATGCCAGCACCGAGCGACAGGACGAGGTCGGCGACTTGATGCGCGCATTGGGCGCGATGACGGCGCAATTGACCCAGTCGATTGCGACGGTGCTGGAGTCATCCGACTCGATTCGCCTGGCCAGTGCCGAAATTGCCACGGGTAACCAGGATCTGGCCAACCGCACCGAGCAAACGGCCAGCAACCTGCAGCGTGCGGCCTCGTCTACCGAGCAGCTGACCGGCACGGTGCGCCAGTCAGCCGACTCCGCGCGGCAGGCCAACCAGTTGGCCGTATCGGCGGCGGAGGTGGCGGTTCGTGGCGGTGCCGTGGTGGGCCAGGTGGTTTCCACCATGGAAGAGATCAACACCAGTGCCCGAAAGATCTCCGACATCATTGGCGTGATCGATGGCATTGCTTTCCAGACCAATATTCTGGCCCTGAATGCCGCTGTGGAAGCGGCCCGCGCCGGGGAGCAGGGGCGTGGTTTTGCCGTGGTGGCCACCGAGGTGCGCAGCCTGGCAGGGCGTTCTGCGCAGGCAGCCAAGGAGATCAAGACCCTGATTGGCGTTTCGGTGGAAAAGGTCGATTCCGGCTCGCGCCTGGTGGCCGATGCGGGGGCCACGATGACCGAAATAGTCAATGCCGTGCAGCGCGTGTCAGACATCATTGGCGAGATCTCGTCAGCATCGTCCGAGCAAAGCAGCGATATTTCCCAGGTGAATGCTGCCGTCATGGAGCTTGACCAGATGACCCAGCAGAACGCAGCCCTGGTGGAGCAGTCGGCTGCCGCTGCCGAGAGCCTGCGTGAACAGGCCCAGCGCCTGGCGCAGGTGGTGTCGGCCTTCAAACTGGCAGATGCTGCGCGGGGTGGGCGGGCGCATCATCAGATGTTGCTATCACAATAGTAGCTTTTTACGTATATTCCATGAGGGCTGGAGCCGGATTTGACCCACAATTTTGGCATGACTGCCAAGGGGTGACATTCCCTACCTAAACCGGGGTGTGGGTTTGAATTTACGCCCCGTGGAATCGAATCGTGTTGCGCCCGGCGTCCTTCGCCCTGTACATGGCGGCGTCCGCCCACTGCAGAATCTCGGCCTGGGTGTTTTCGTGGTTGGTGAATACGACTACGCCAATACTGGCGGTGCAATGGTGCTCCACAGTGGATCCTGGTAGACCTGCGGCGCTCACCGCCAGCAGGTAAGGTGCGGCCACACTGGCGCGAACTTTTTCGGCGACCACGCGGGCCTGCTCGGTGGACTCGACCCGCCCGGTGTGCAGCTCGCCCAGCATCACCACAAACTCGTCGCCGCCAAATCGGGCCACCGTGTCCATCTCGCGCACACAGGCGCACAGACGCCGTGCCACCTCGATCAGCAACAGGTCGCCCACGCCATGGCCATGGGCGTCGTTGAGGGGCTTGAAGTTGTCCAGATCGAGAAACATCAACGCTGCATAGATGCCGCTGCGTTTGCTGGCTGCCATGGTTTGGCTCAGGCGGTCGCCCAGCAGGCGACGGTTGGGCAGGCCGGTCAGGGGGTCGTAAAACGCAAGCTGGCGCACCTGTTCCTGCGCACGCTTGGTTTCACTCAGGTCGATGTCCAAGCAAAACAGTTCAAGCGGCTGGCCGGGAGGCTTGAGCAGGGCGTGGCTGGAGAACACCGGCACCCGTGCGCCGCTCTTGGTTTGCAGCATCAGTTCACCAGCGGGTATGGGTTCTCGGGTCTGTGCCATCTGTTGCATGGCTTGCGCCACGCCGTCTCGCATCTCGAGCGGGATGATCAGCTCCAGCAGATTTCCGCCCAGGGCTTCTTCAGCGCGGTAGCCATAGAGGTGCTCTGCGGCAGCGTTCCAGAAGGTTACGGTGCCGTCCATGGCATAACCCTGTACAGCGACGCCCGGAATTTGCTCCATCAGGGTGCGAAAGCGCTGCTCGCTGTCCTGCAACTCGTGTTCCCGCTGCGAAAGCGTTTCCAGCAGGTGGTTGAAGCCGCCGATCAAGCGGCCCACTTCATCGTTCTGGGCGATGGGCAGGGCTTGCATGGGTTTCACTGCGGTTGGCAATGCGGCCAATGTGTTGGCGGCGTCGAGCAGGGGCGAAATCTCGCGCCGCAGAATCCACCAGGTCAAACCAGCCGCCACGATGGTCAAGGCCAGGGTGGCCAGAAACATGCGCTTCTGCAAATCAGCGATGGGGGAAAACACCTCTGCAGTGGGTAGTATGGCTCCCACGTACCACCCGGTCAGGGGTACCGTTCGGGTCGAGGCCAGTACCTCTACGCCAGTGGGGTTCACAAAAATAGCCGAACCCTGATAACCATTGATGAACCTGTCCAAGGTAGGGCTGATGCCTGCCGCAGGTAGCACCTCGAGTACGCGACGCTTATCACTGGCTGTAATGATCAAGCGCTGGCGTGGTGCAACCAGAAGTGAGCCGCCTGTGCGCCCATGAAAGTTCTGGATGACGCGATCCAGAAAGTTGGGTTTGTCCAATCGTGTTACGCCACCCAAAATACCAATCACCTTGCCCTGCTCATCATGAATGGGTGCTCCCATGCCGAACGCGGGAACTTTCAGTGTTGGCCCAATGGAAGGTGCACCAACGGTCGCTATGCCTTTGTCCAGTACGGTGGCCACAAAGTCGAGTTGGCGATAGTTGACCCCGATCCGCTGGTATTCGCGGGGATACTGGGCGATGGCAGTGCCCTCCTGATCACCGACAACGATGCCGGCGTTGAAATGCCCTTGAAGGATGGGTCGCTGTTCCAGCACGTTCTGCAAGGCTGAACGGTCTTGCATCATGGCCGGGGTGATGGTGTCTGCAATGGCGGCGAGGGACTTCAGCCGCTCAGCGAGCTCAGAGTCGACCACTGCGGCGAGCGACGAAGCGGTGGCGTACTGCTGTTCTCCCAGCAATTGCTGCATGTCGTCCCGTAGCATTCGGCTGGCATAGAACGCTACCGCCCACACGCTGCACACAAAAATCGCCAGCGTGAACAAAGTGACCCGTGTCTTGATGGATCTCTGTTGAAATAAATTCCAGTGCAACGGGTACTCCCTGCCTGCTTTTTGACCATTGTGGTCAAATTGGCAACGGCTGGCAATGTAAGGCTACAGAACCCTTGACTTGGGACAATTCGGCGTTGCAAATGATCCTGCAAACACGGGGAGTTTGGGGGTACCGATAAACAGTGAAGGGGCGGCAATGGTGGAAGCGCGCGGTATGACGGGACCAGCCGAGTTGAGGCCTTCGCCCCAGTTCTTGCGGATGACACTCGCCACGATTGTGCTGGGGGCGGTGGCGTTTATGGCCGTGGTCAGGCTGACGACGCCCGACCAGTCCCTGCGCTATATCGCACCGGTCATGGTGATTGCTCTTTCGCTCGTCAGCTGGACGCTAGTCGCCCGGGGCCAGGTGCACGCCGCCCTGCAATGGCTGGGGCTCGGCCTATGGCTGATAGCGGTTGAAACCTCGGTGTTCAACGGGGGCTTGCGCACGCCCGTGGTTATTGCGTTTCCGGTCATCATCTTGTTGATCGGCTGGCTTTTTGACGCGCGGGCAGCCGTGCTGGCTGGTGCCATGACCGTGCTGGTGGTGGGCGGCCTGTGGTGGGCTGAAGTGGCTGGCGTCTTGCCTGAGCGCCCCGCAACTACAGTTGCCATGTATGGCGTGGTTCAGATTTTGATTGTGGTTTTGACGGTCCTTTTGACCAACTTTCTGTTGCGCACATTTGTGGCCCGGCTGGATGAGCTAAAGCGCCTCGGCGCTGAATTGGAGACGTCGCGCAACCTGTTGCAAACCATCATAGATACCGCACCCATTCGCGTATTCTGGAAGGACCGCAATCTGCGCTACATGGGCTGCAACCCGGCTTTTGCGCATGATGCGGGGTTGGGTTCAACGGCCCAAATGGTGGGCAAGCTTGATACCGAACTGGGATGGCGTGACCATGCAGAGGACTATGCGCGCGACGACCGCAGGGTGATGAACTCCGGTATGCCCAAGTTCTCGTATGACGAGCAGCAGACCACACCCGGAGGGCGCCTGATCTGGTTGCGAACCTCCAAGGTGCCGTTGCGCAATGCTGCCAACGAGGTGGTGGGCGTATTGGGAATATATGAAGACATCACCTTGCGCAAGCATGCTGAATTTGCCCTGACTGCCAGTGAAGGGCGCGCGCGCGACCTGGCCAATATGCTGCGCATGTTGTGTGACAACGTGCCCGACATGATCTGGGCTAAAGACCTGCAGAACCGTTACATGTTTGCCAACAAAGCCATGTGCGAGCAGCTGCTGTGCGCAACCGATACCAACGAGCCGCTGGGCAAGGACGATATGTTTTTTGCCTTGCGTGCGCGTGCAGAGCAGCCTGACAACCCCCAGTGGCACACTTTTGGCGAATTGTGCCGGGACAGTGATCCGGTGACCCTCAAAAACGGCAAGTCCTCACAGTTTGACGAGTTTGGCAATGTGCGCGGCCAGTTCCTGTTTCTCGATGTGCTCAAAGCGCCCTTTGTGAACGAGGTGGGTACGGTCGTCGGTGTCGTGGGTTCGGCGCGCAACGTGACGCAGCAGAAGGTGATTGAGGAACGGCTCAAACTGGCCTCCCTGGTACTGGAGAACAGCAGCGAGGCGCTGATGATCACGGATGCGGACGACCTGATTGTGGAAGTGAATCCCGCATTCACGGCTTTGACCGGTTACCGCCGCGACGAAGCATTGGGCCAGACTCCAGCCCTATTGGCCTCGGGCCAGCACGGTCGGGACTTCTACCGCACCATGCGCACGGCCCTGCAGGCGGACGGCCATTGGCAAGGGGAGATTTGCAATCGCCGAAAGGATGGCGAGCTGTTCTCAGAGTGGTTGACCATCAGCACGCTGTATGCGGACGATGGTTCTGTGCACCGGCGTGTGGCACTGTTCTCGGATGTCACCGAGAAGAAGCGCCGTGATGAGTTGACCTGGCGGCATGCCAACTTTGACATGCTGACCGATCTGCCCAACCGGCGCATGTTCCATGACCGACTGCGCCAGGAAATGATCAAGACCCAACGTTCGGGGTCGAAGTTGGTGCTGTTGTTTCTGGATCTGGACCGTTTCAAGGATGTCAACGACACGTTGGGTCACGACAAGGGGGATGTGTTGCTGGCGCAGGTGGCGCGGCGAATAATAGGCTGTGTGCGGGAGTCGGATACGGTGGCCCGGTTGGGCGGCGATGAATTTACCGTCATACTGACCGAGATTGTGGAGCTCGACAGCGTCGAGCGGGTGTCTCAGGCCATCATCGATGCGTTGAGCCAGCCGTTCCATTTGGGTGCTGATGTGGCAGAGATTTCAGCCAGCGTGGGCATTGCGGTCTATCCGACGGATTCAATTGACGCTGCACAACTATTGAATATGGCCGACCAGGCCATGTACAGCGCCAAGAGTGCCGGGCGCAGCCGCTTCGGCTACTACCTGGCGCAGCGGGCCTAGAACGTTTCCCAGTCGTCGTTGGACTCAGCTGCGGGAGCTTTGGCCGCAGGCGCAGGCGGTGCCAGTTTCTTGGGTGCTGCCGGCAGGCTGGGGCGTTTGGCTGGAGCCTTGGCAGCGGAATGGGACACCGCCAATTTGCGCGCCGGTGGCAATGCAGTGCGTGGGGCCGCTGCAACCTGGCGTGGCGCGGAGTTGACGCGCTGCGTCGGGGTGTTGCCCAGTTGGAACACGGCCACGGTTTGCACCAGCTCCTGCGCTTGGCTCTTGAGGCTGCTGGCGGCTGCGGCCATCTGCTCCACCAGCGCTGCATTCTGCTGGGTGGTCTGGTCCATCTGCGTGACCGCTTCTCCAACCTGCGCCACGCCCAGGGCCTGCTCGTTACTGGCGGCGCTGATTTCACCCATGATGTCGGTGACACGTTTGATGCTGCTGACCACTTCGGTCATGGTGGTGCCGGCCTGGTCAACCAGGGCGGTGCCGTGTTCGACGCGCTCGACGCTGGCGTTGATCAGACTCTTGATTTCCTTGGCTGCATCGGCTGAACGCCCGGCCAGCGAGCGCACTTCGCTGGCTACCACGGCAAAGCCACGGCCCTGCTCACCGGCACGGGCAGCTTCCACTGCAGCATTCAGGGCCAGGATATTGGTCTGAAAGGCAATGCCATCAATGACCTGGATGATGTCGGAAATCTTGCGGGACGAGTCGTTGATGTCGCGCATGGTTTCCACGACCTGACCCACCACATTGCCACCCTCTACGGCGATGGTGGATGCGCTCACCGCCAGCTGGTTGGCGGCGCGGGCACTGTCGGCGCTTTGCCGGACGGTGGAGCCCAGTTCTTCCATGGAAGCTGCAGTCTGTTCCAGAGCGTTGGCCTGTTGTTCGGTGCGGGCAGACAGGTCGTTGTTGCCCTGGGCGATCTCGGCGCTGGCCGTCGCCACACCTTCGGAACCCTGGCGGACATTGGATACGACCGATACCAGTGACTGCGTCATGCTCTCCAGCGCTTTGAGCAACTGGGCAACTTCATCTTCGCCTTGGGAGTAAATCCTTTGCGTCAGATCGCCTTTGGCCACAGCGTGTGCGACTTTGACGGCATTCTTGAGCGACCGGCCCAGACTGCGCAGCAGGGCCAGCCCAAACACCCAGCCCACAGCCAGTCCGACGACGATGGACGCAATGGCGACCAGGCGGAATGATTCGTAACGGGAGACGCTGTCGTCATACTCCTTCTTGGCCTCGCTGACTTGCAGCTTGACCAGGGGCTCAAGCGAGCCCCGCAATTTGGCATAAAGGGGTGCCAACAATTCCACGTTAATACGTGAGGTTTCGGCCCAGTCGTTGGCCTTGAGGGCTGCAATGGCAGGTTTCAGACCTTGCTGGACATAGGCGGCCCGGGCTTCGGCTACGGTGGCGGCCAGGGCCTTCTCCTGCTGTGTGAGTTGACTCGCCATATAGCGGTCCCACAGCCGGCTGATTTCAGTGATGTTGGATTCAATGGCGGCACTGTTTTTGGCGTAGGTCTCTTCGACCGGGTCCAGCAACGAGTCGCCGATTAACTGGCGGTTGCGCAATTCCATGACTAATACGTTCGACAGGCTTTCCATGGGCAGGGTTCGGTCCACATAAACCGAGTGCAATGCATCGTTGGAACGCACGATACCCATCAGGCCCAAGCCCCCAATACAGACCAGAAGAGCCGAGAACAGGCTCAGCAGCAGCAGGATGCGGGTGGAAATTTTGAGGTTATTCATGGTGTGAGAGCTTGCCATTCAAATGGAGTGCTGTGGTCACGCGACTCTAAGCGCTTGCCAGGTTTTCCGCCAGAGTTTTGTGCGCAAAAAATTGTCGCAGGTCTATCTCTAGCATTTGCCCCCGTTTCCTGGCTACTGTCGTCGATCCACGACAATCCGGGGCATGAACGATTCATTGCGCCTTTGGTTTCGATTGGTACCGGCCTATGCCGCAGGCTACTTCCTGTCGTACGGACTGCGCAGCGTCAATGCGGTGATTGCTCCGGAATTGATGCAAGAACTCGGCATCAGTGCTGCGGGCCTTGGAATGCTGACGTCAGCCTATTTTCTGGCGTTTGGCCTGTTCCAGTTGCCATTGGGGTTATTGCTGGACCGCTTTGGTCCCCGCAAGGTGGAGGCCGGGCTATTGCTCGTGGCGGCTGGTGGTTGCGCATTGTTTGCAGTAGGGACCACGTTGCAGATGCTGGCAGTGGCGCGCGCCCTGATCGGCCTGGGTGTTTCTGCTTGCTTGATGGCCAGTTTCAAAGCCTTCAGCCAGTGGTTTCCTGTGGAGCGGATGCCATCGCTCACCGCCACCATCATGGTGGCGGGTGGACTGGGTGCACTGACCGCCAGTGTGCCGGTGGAGGCGGCATTGCCACTGTTGGGGTGGCGTGGCGTGTTCTTGCTGGTTGGCGCGTTGCTGGTACTGGCGGCTGGCTATTTGATGACAGTGCCTGACAGGCCCGTTGCGAGTGCCGGGGAGTCGCTTGGGCAGCAGATGCGCACACTGGGTAGCATTTATGGCAATCGCACGTTTTGGCGGTTTGCGCCGCAGGGCAGTCTGACGGTGGGCGGCTTCATGGCGATTCAGGGTCTGTGGGCAGTTCCCTGGCTGATCGAGGTGAATGGCGTGTCGCGCGGTGATGCGGCGGGCGTTCTGCTGCTGATGTCCATTGCCATGCTGGTGGGCTTTTTGTTTGTTGCGACCTGCTCGGTCGGATTGGCTCGCCGTGGCATATCGCCCATGGCGTTGTTGACAGTGGGTATGGGGTTGGCCCTTGTGGTGGAACTGGCCATCATTCTCGGGTTGGCCCCCGCTGCGTGGCTGTGGCCGCTACTGGGCTTTTCGTTCAGTCTGGGCAATGTCGCGTATTCGCAGTTGGCTGCTGCATTCCCCGTGGCGTTGTCGGGGCGGGTGAATACGGCGCTGAATCTGCTGGTTTTTGTCGGGGCATTCGTGCTTCAGTGGGGCATCGGAGCGGCAGTGGACGGCTTTGCCGGTAGCGGCATGGGCCGGGTGGATGCTTTCAAGGCCACGTTTGCTGCTTTGCTGGCTGCGCAGGTGGTGGCGTTTGTGTGGTTTTTGGTACCGGTGAAGCCTGTCACACGCTGAAAGTTTGAGCCAATCGGTATTGACATGGATCATTTGGTGAAAAAATTCAAAGCCTGTTCGTACTTTAGCAGTCAACACCATGAAGCATGTCGTCAGCATCAGCCTGGGTTCCAGTAGCCAGGACTTTGACTTTATTACCGAGTTTTTGGGTGAGAAGCTGCATGTGCGCAGGGTTGGCACCAACGGGAGTACGCCTGCTGCGGTGAAGCTGATCAAGCAGTGGGACAAGAAGGCGGCAGCGATTGGCCTTGGCGTGCTGAAGGACAGCTACAAGGTCGGGTCGCGTCGTTTCATTGAGAAAGACAGTGCGCGCCTCAAGGCTGTGGCGACCCAGGTCCCCGTTACCACGGGTGGTCGCCTGGGCGATATTTTCCAGGAGTGGGCGGTGCGCCATGCGCAGACGCAACTTGGCAGTTTTTTCAACAATGCACGGGTGCTGTTTTTCTCGGGAATGACCGATTACAAGTTGGCCCTGTCCATTGCGGAGTACACCCCAAATCTTCAGTTTGCCGATCCATTGCTGCAACTCGGCGTGCCCAAGCTGCTGGGTTCGGTGGATGCGCTGAACCTGTATTCCAATGGTGCCCACTATGTGAAGAACTGGACACTTCCGGCCGCCATGGCCTCTGGCCCGGTGAAGGAGTGGACCCGCTTTGTTCTGCGCAAGGCCATGCAAAAGGCCACGGTCATTGTGGCGCCAGTGCATGAACTCGATGACTTTGGGTTGGAGGAACTGGCCGGTAAGACCGTGATCACCGCCACCGTGAATGACGAACGCATCGCTCAGATGCGCGACAAGGGTGTGGCCACCATCATTGATGGTTCACCTGTGATGCATGGCCATGTGCTGGGTGCCAATTTGCTGGACGCGATGATCATGGCGGCCACCGGAAAACGGGGAATTGATCTGTTGGAGGATGACTATCTGGAAATCATTGCCGGGCTGTCATCAGAGCCGCGCATCATCCACCCCAACGGTTTTCACCGGGTGAACCGCTTTGCGTTTGTGATTCATCCGCTGTCGCAGGAGTATTTCAAGAAGGTCAAGCCCATCGAGATGCTGTCCCAGGTGTCGCCCCCCGTGTTAATGAACACGCTGGAGAAGGCCATGGCCTACGCCCCGCCATTTGTGTACTCACGGGTCACCGGTATCAAGTCGCCGACGGGTGTGGAGGCCGAAGGCTGGCTCATTTCGGTTGGGGGAACGCCGCGAGAGATCATGCGCCACAGCCCTGAGTTCACCTACCGGCGTCTGCTGGATGCGGCTGCCATGGCCAAGCGTTTGGGTGCCCAGATCATGGGCTTGGGGGCATTTACCAAAGTGGTGGGGGATGCCGGTTTGACGGTGGCCAAGCGGGCGCCGTTGCCCATTACCACGGGCAATAGCTACAGCGCGTCAGGCGCGCTTTGGGCGGCACACGACG
>Ga0116172_10005489_pt1 | contig 10082 bp, 8 predicted proteins | sample AD_UKC083_MetaG_FD_89799 | JGI IMG/M metagenome (GOLD analysis project Ga0116172, IMG submission 89799) | Active sludge microbial communities of municipal wastewater-treating anaerobic digesters from USA - AD_UKC083_MetaG | ecosystem: Engineered > Bioreactor > Anaerobic > Digestate | place: USA...
CACGCGCAGGAGTTTGGCCTGCACTTCCAGAGGCAGTTCGCTGATCTCATCCAGAAACAAGCTGTTATCTCCGGCATATTCAAAATAACCTTTCCGGTCTCCCACAGCCCCGGTGAAGGCTCCCTTTTCATAGCCAAAGAGCTCACTTTCAAAGAGTTCCTTGGGAATGGAAGCGCAGTTGATACATACCATATTCCTGTCTTTGTAACGGCTGAGGCGGTGGATGGCGTGGGCAGCGAGTTCCTTGCCCACTCCGGTTTCTCCGGTGATCAGCACGGGATTATCGTAAGCTGCGGTGCGGATGATATTGGCATAGACGTTTTGCATGGCAGGGGATTCTACCACCATGCCGATAGCCGTCTTCGCCATATCTAGATTTGCCTGTTTGGAGCTGATGAAGGCAGCTATATTGCGGATTCTCTGGCGCAGGTGATCCGGAGCTATGGGCTTCTCTATAAAGTCATAGGCTCCGCGTTTGATGGCTTCCACCGCATCAGGAATATGGCCAGATCCGGAGATCATCAGCACGATGGTATCCGGATAGTGTTCACGGATAAAATCCAGCAGGCCAAAGCCATCGCTCAGCTCGGGCAAACACATATCCAGCATCACGATGGGAAAGAAGTTCTCGCTCAGATGGCGTCCTGCTTCCTCTACATTGTAAGCCTTTTCCACGGCGAAGCCTTCCCGGGAGAGCAAATCCCCGGCAAGCTTGCAGAAAGTCTGATCGTCGTCGGCCAGCAACAGGTTTATCCTGGTCATCTATTCTCCTTTTAGCCAGATGGAAATCACGGTGCCGCAACCTTCTTCGGAACGCAGCTCAAGCTGTCCCTGCATGGATTCTATGATCTTTTTGCTTTCCGGGAGGCCAATGCCGGTGCCGGCGGCTTTGGTAGTAAAGAAGGGCTTGAAGATATCTTCCATATTGTGTTTGGAGATGCCTTTACCGCTATCTTCGATCTCCACCAGCACGGGAAGCTGATCTTTCCCGGAGCTGTGATGAGGCACGATGGAGACCGAGACGTGCAACACGCCTTCGCCGCTCATGCTCTCAATGGCGTTGTAGATCAGGTTGCTCAGAGCTTCCTCGAAACGGATGGGCTCGATCAGGGCTTCCACGGATTGCAGACCCCAGTTCTTGATCACTTTTATGCCGGAAGGGATCTTAATACGGGCAAGGCAGTGCTCCACAGAAGGGATAATATCCTGGCGTTTCAGCTCGTAATCCTTCAGCTCGGAGAAGCGCTGGAAGGCATGGGTAAAGACCCGGATGCGCTCCGTCTCATCTTTGATGATTCTAAGATACTGCCCCTTGTCTTCTTTTGAGATATCTTCTGCCTCCAGAGGCTCCAAGGCCAGGAAGATATTGGTGATGTGGCGGCGGACGTTGTGCGAAAGCCTGCGTGCAGTCTCTGCCCAGATTATCTCTCTGCCATACTTTTCCGCATCCAGATTGTACAGAGTGAAGGTGATCAGGTAGAAAGTTCTGTAGCTGAAAGCCCGCACGAAGACCACGCTGCTTTCCAGGCTCAGATCTCCGATCTTTAGCCGTTGATGCGTCTTCAGGCTGGGATTTTTGCTTTTGGCAAATTTCTCCAGAGTGGCATGGATCTCTGGGAAAATGGAGCTGAGATGCTTGCGGTCCAAGATGGTATCCGGGGCGGCATGAGCGGAGAGCAGCTCTTCTGTCCTGTGGTTAATGTGGCAGATTTTATCCGTGCCGATGGTGATAATAACTCCCAGATCGATATTGTCTGACAGAGTGTAATTCGCAAAGCTGCGCTTCCGGAATAATTGGCAGGATAAGAGCAGGAGCAGGAGCAAGAAGCCCATCACCCAGAAGGAATAAGCCTTGAGTGATGCCAGGATCATCTTGCCCAGCGGAATGTTCTGATACTTATAACAGGTTACCTGAGCACCGGTGGTTACGGCAATGACAGGGTTTTCCTTGAAACCGCGGCGCACAGAAGCGATCAGGTGACCGCTGGCGTCCGGATAGGGATGCTTGAGCTTGGCACGCAGCCTGAAGCGATGATCCAGCACAGCAATGTATTTATCGTCCGTGAGCACCAGCAGTTCTTTCTTTCCATCCTCATCCAGATCAACCGATTCCAGGATCTGCAGAGCAGAAGAATCCAATCCGTGTTCTATCAGATTCAGTTCCTCATCCAGAACGATCAAGCCCTTCACGGAATCTATCAGGGTGATAAGGTATTTGCCTTCCCTATCCATCTGATGCACCAACACTTCCGGCACCATGTCGTACAGAGTGGAGGCAACGGAGTACTGCCGCTGCAAGACGATGCGATCATTGGTATAATCATAGATGGAGAGGCTGTTACGCTGCTCCAGATTTCCCCAACTTCCTGCCAGCAGGATGATCTCCTTCAGGCCATCGCTATCCATATCCGCCAAAGCGGGTACAGCGGTGCTATAACCATCCAGCACTTTGTTTTGGAGGATTCTTTCACCTCTGGAATTCAGGATTGCAATGTAGCTATCATGATCCGTGAGACCGTTGATCTCCTGGCTGGTATTTCTCAGGGCTTTGGTGCCAAAGACAATCTCGTTTGCGCCGTCTCCATCCAGGTCGTCAACATAGACACCGGTCAGGTTGCAGGGACTGCGATACTGCCATTTCAGCCGTCCTGAATCAAGGTCGTAAACCACCAATCCGCGGGGATTGGCTTTGAAGCCATCGGCAGCCTGGCAAACCAGTTCCAGCCTGCCATCACCCTCCAGATCCAGGATTAATTTGGGATATAGCGAGCCATACCAGGGACTGAGGGGATTGTCTTCCGGATTGGGAATGCGGGGAACAGGCTCAAACACTTTGTCTTCCCTGGTAGTGCGAGGCTTCCATGAGTAACAGTGGGCCAGCAGATGCACCTTCTGGCTGTCGTTATAGCTTTGATATACCCAGGATTTACCATCCCTGGGATCTGTGAGCACGTTTATGGTATGAATAGTGTGGCCGATGTTGAATTGCGCCAAGGGTTTGCCTTCCTGAGAGAAGATTATCATAGCCGTGGAGGGACCCAGTATATCATCCTTGCCAATGGCTTCGTCTTTGCCATCGGCATCCAGATCGGCAAACAGCACCGTTCCTGTCCTTGGTCCGTTGGCAATATAATCCTGTTCGAGCCTGTGCGTGAGGATTCTCTCCCTCAGGTCACAAGCACTCAAAAGCACAACTGCCAGACAGCACAAAACTTGGCACAAACGTCTCAAAACCAACCTCAAAAGCATTATTCCATAAGATTAGCAATAGGACAAATTCATTCAATTTAGTCAAGGATTATCTTGCATTGGGGTTGGGGTAGCTGCTTAAATCAGCCTCAGTCCCCCTGCTGCTTCCTAAGCTTAAGCCACCATTCGATCCGCTTCTCGATCTCCCGCTCAAAGCCGAAGCTTCCGGGCTTGTAGTAGGTCTTTTCCTTCATCTGTTCGGGGAAGTAGTTCTGGTAATGGTAGTGGTTTTCGTGATCGTGATCATACTGATAGTTTTTGCCATAGTCCAAGTCTTGCATCAACTGGGTGGGAGCATTGCGGATATGTAGCGGAACGCCGTAGTGACTGGTCTTACGGGCATCTTCTGCGGCAGCTTTGTAGGCAGCATAGACGCTGTTGGATTTGGGTGCAGTGGCCAGATAGACCACCAATTGTGCCAGAGCGGTGTTGGCTTCCGGCATACCCAGGAAGTGGATGCTGTCCTTCACGGAAATAGCCAGCGCCAGAGCCTGGGGATCGGCCAGACCGATATCTTCCGAGGCAAAACGGATCAGACGCCGCACCAGATAGAGCGGATCCTCCCCTGCTTCCAGCATGCGTGCAAGCCAATAGAGCCCCGCCTGAGGATCGGAGCCGCGCAGAGACTTGTGCAGCGCTGAGATCAGGTTGTAGTGTTCTTCCCGGTTTTTATCGTAGAACATGGTCTTACGCGCCAGGAACTTCGCCAGTTTCTTCATCTCCGGCTGGGGATTCTCACGCAGGTAGGGTGCCAGCAGTTCCAATAGGTTCAAAGCTCTTCTGGCATCGCCTCCGGAGATTTGCGCCAGCCAACCGCAGACTTCTTCGTTGGGCTTTAGTCCCAGTTCTATGCTGCCCCGGCTCAGGATATTTTGCAAATCCTCTTCGGAAAGCATTTCCAGCACAAAGACATGGCAGCGGGAGAGCAGAGCGGGGATCACTTCAAAGGAAGGATTCTCCGTGGTAGCGCCGATCAGGATCACGGCACCGCTTTCCACATAAGGCAAAAAGGCGTCCTGCTGGCTCTTGTTGAAGCGGTGAATCTCGTCGATAAAGAGGATGCTGCGCTGATTCTGATGGCGATGCTGATAATCCGCATTCTTCATCACGGCTTTAACGTCATTGATGGAGGAAAGCACGGCGCTGAAATGGATGAAGGGCAGATGAGAGCGCTGCTCGATAATGCGGGCGATGGTGGTCTTACCGGTGCCTGGAGGCCCCCAAAGGATGAAGGAATGGTAGTCCCCGCTCTCGATCATGCCATAGAGCAGGGAGTCCGGGGCGATCAGCTTCTGCTGTCCCAGCAGCTCTTCCAGGCTCTGGGGACGGAGCTTCTCCGCCAGAGGAACGGGGCGTCCGGCTTGTTCTTCGGATTCAAAAAGATCGGTCTGTGCTTTATTCACCCGGCTTTAATCTTCCATCAGGCCACTCAGTTCAGCAGGATCGTACCAGATCATTGTGCCCTGCAGACGGTCTATCTCTGCCTGAATCAATTGCTTGTGATCCTCCTCCTGAATGGCGAACTTGCTCAAAACACTCTTCAGTTCAGGATCTTCAGTGTAATCTGCAATCTCGAGATAGGCATCCCGCGCCAGGTCTTCCCGGCTTTGGGCAAAGCGCAGAACTTCCAGAGGCTCAGTGAGTTTGACACCCTTGAGTTCCGTTTCCGCCTGAGTTTTGATGATGGGTTCCATTCCGTCAAACTCCTGGATAAAGAGCTTGCGCATATATTCTTCGTGCATCACTTCCAGCTCGACCAGTTCCTTGAATGTGGCGCAGGTTTCGGGATTCTGGAATGCCCTGGAGAGGCTCCAATACAGCATTTGAGCTCTGATCTCAGCCTCTATGACCATCTGATACATTTCTTGTTTGTTCATGTCCTTCTCCTTGTCTTAAACCGTTTGCCGCAGCAGTTCCACGGCATTAATCTGTTTGAGCCGGCCCAGCGGAATCATGGTGCTGGCCAGCGTGAGTGCATAAGATATAATAAGCACCAAAAGCAGATCCGGCAGCTCTATTTTTATGGGGAGGCCAATGCTTTCAAATTCCGAGACAGGCAGTTGGATCAACCCAAAGCTCATCTGCAACCAGAGCAGGAGCAGCGCCAGCAGGAAGCCCAGAGCGATTCCGATGGTGCTGAGGATCATCGCCTGATGCAGGAAGAGCCGGCTGAGTTCCGTCTCCTGATAACCCAAGGCCTTCAGCAGGCCGAGTTCACGCTTCTTCAGGCTGATAGTCTTGAGCATATTCCCCGTAAGGTTAAAGGAGGCGATGATATACATAAAGAGCATAATCACGATCATGAGGAACTTCTCAAAACGCATAGCCGTGAAGAGAGAGGGGTCAAACTGGCTCCAGTCCTCAATCTGATGCTTTGGGAAGAGCTTCTTGAGGCGGTGGTTGTAAGCCCGGACTTTGTTTCTATCCGGAGTCTTGATCTCCAGATAGTCCACTCCTTCTGTGTAACCCTTGAAATAAGCAGCCGTTGCCAGCGGGATATAGCTATGGGACTGGTCATACTCCGGCATGCCGGAGCTCACGATGGCCAAGACCTTCAGGCTGCGTATCTTGGGAATCATGCCAAAGGCAGTGGGCTCGCTGAAGATGGGGGAAAGCACCTGCACTTTGTCTCCCACCACAAGCTGCATCTGATAGGCCAGGCCCACACCCAGCACGATGCCACCCTCACCGGTGGAAAGGCTGTCCACTCTGCCCGTGAGGATACCCTGTTCCAGGTTTTCTCCCGTGGTGCGGGCAGGTTGGAAGAGACGGCTGACCTTGCTGTGTTGACGGGGATCGACCCCAAAAGCCAGCGTGGGAGCGATCTGATTGCCCACCTTGAGCATCAGTTCTGCACGGATCACGGGGCTGGAAGCAAAGCCTTCTTTCTCAAGCTCGAATTGAAGAGAAGAGAACTCTCTAAGCTCCTGCTGCCCATCTGCATAGAGCCTCATTTCAGATTGGGACGAGATGAGGCGGTTTTCCATATCTGCCTGGAAACCGTTCATCACGGAACTCACGCAGATCAGCGCCATCACGCCCAGCGCGATACCTGCCAGGGTGAGGTAATGGGTTTTGCCGATCAGGCCACGGCCACGACCCCTCAGATACTTCAGGGCCATGAACTTGACAGAAGGATTATTCATATTTGCCAGCCTGACGAGGCTGCTTAATCCGTCAAGCCTTTAGTCTTTGGCTTTCTTCGCCTTCTTCTTTACCGGCTTGATCTCGGGAAGGGAGATCCGCACCATCTGCACCAGATGCTCAGAATCATCCCACTGATCTTCCGGGATATAGAACCAAGGCTTGGCACCCGGATAAGGGAAGCCTTCTTCCACCTCACCCAGAAAGGCTTTGCCAGCCTCGGTGGGCTTCAGGAAGAACTGATCATCGCAGACCAGGGCAAAGAGTTTGTCTCCACTGTAGATGCCGTATTCACCGAACATCTTGATCCAGCGCACGTCTTCCAGTTCCGAGAGCTGTTCCAGCAAGAAGTCGATGGTTTCTTTTTTGCTACCCATGCTTTTGTTCTCTCCTTTGAGCAAGATTCTTCAAACGGTTGTCCAGATCGGCCTGAAACTCCTCGTCCGAGGCATCAGGATTGTGGGTATCGATCCACACTTTGCAGGGAGCCTGGCCGCACTCTGCACAGGAAGCAATGCCCCTCTCCTGTACACAAGAGTATATGGGACAGTGGGTTTTCTCCATGAAATCAGCCCAGGAAACCTTGCCTTCCAAAGCATTACAGCCGGCACACTCACTGCCAAAAGCCCGGCAATCGGTGGGGCAGTTCACACCGCACACACTCAGGTCGGTCACTGGCCATCCCCTTTGTATTCCAGCAGCGCCACCACACGGTTTTTATATTCCTCTTTGCTGAGATCTGTAAAGCTTTCCACCAGCTTGATGAAGGCAAATTTATCCGGAGTGATGAACTTGAACATATCATCCTGCGGGAAACTGCGGCGGATGAGGATCATGGATTCCTTGATCACGGATTCATCCAGATCATCTCCCCTGGCAGAAAGCATGGTGAAGAGAGTTCCCAAACGCCAGGTGAGGGTTTTGGCACAAATGGCATTGAAATAGATGCCCAGAAGGGGAACGTTGCCCAGTATCTTATCCAAGGCTATATCCACAAAGATTTCGCTCAAGGTTCCCGTAATAATCTTGGTGCCGGTATCCTGGGGAGTGCCACTGCGCTCATAGAGTTCGCGGATGCGATCCCAGAGCGGAACGTAGATCAGCGGAATCACGGCAATATCCGTGGCAATCGTGAAAGGCCAGCCGGCTATCCCACTGAGGGATTGCGCAATAGAATTATCCTCCGCCTTCTTCATGATAATCTGATAGGCTTGTTCTGCTTTCATATCTGCTCCTTGCGGCTTTGTGCCAAAGAAACTTGCAAGAATGATTCCCATTATCATGCGGATTATCCATATGGCAAGACAAGCATTGATTGACAGAAACATGCAAGCAGAATTGCATGCAAACCGAAGAAGGAGAACAGATGCCGATCACAGATAACAGGATTGACCCTCATTGGGTAAAAGAACAGGAAACAGCCCGTTACCCCGGACTGCAGATCCATCGTCGGTTCATTCCTGCCCTGCTTTTCCTGCTTTTACTCTGCTCATCCCTCTTTGCCTCTCCGGAAGTGGAATACATGGAAGCCTATTTGCTTTCCTGGCCGGAAACGGTGGAAAATACCATCACAGCGCCTTTGAGCTGGGAGAAGAGCAATTGGCTGGCTGCCGGAGGATTGCTTCTGATTGGCGGAGGCCTGTATCTGGCGGATGAAGAACTTTGCGAGCTGGCCAGGAGGAATCAGAGTGGCATGGGCGATGACTTGTCCACGGTAGTGCGCCAGTTTGGAGAGTATAAACAGGTGATCCCGGTGCTGGCACTAACAGCCGGGATGGGCTACATCCTGGGAAGCCCCAAAACGGTTGATACCGGGCTGATGAGCCTCAAGAGCGCAGTGCTGGCCAGTGCTGCCACTCAAGGGCTAAAACTTGCCACTCAGAGATACAGACCGGAAGAGAACAGGGGAAACAGCTTCTGGAATGGCTCCGGCATCACAAGAAAGCGGGATTCTTTCCCCTCTGGACACAGCATGCTGGTCTGGAGCATTGCCCCCATCGTGGCGGATCAATACCGGGAAACTCGCTGGGTACCAGTGCTGGCTTACAGCCTGGCCTCGCTTACCAGTCTCTCCCGGGTCTATGATGACAAACATTGGAGCAGCGATGTCTTTGCAGGAGCTCTCATCGGCTACCTGGCCGGAAAGCTGACCCTGGCCAGCACACCCCGCTTTAGCCTGCATCCCGGAATTAACGGCGTGAGCTTCAGCTATAGCTTTGGGGAGTAACGAGTAACAAGTAACTAGTGACTAGTGACTAGTGACGAGCTTCGCTGGGAAGTGAACAGAGCTGTGAACATGCACAGACGGAGCCGCTTCACTTACCCCCAAATGCGACAAGTGAGCAGAGAGAAGCAGAGACTGGCAGCGGATTCTTATGGGGTGATTTGGCAGCCCAGAATTGGGTGCGACAGCAGCACTCGTTACTCTCTGATCACTGTTCACTGATCACTGTTCACTTCCTCTGTATCCTTCCAAACGCTTCACTGATAATCATATGCAGATAGCTGAGCTGTTCCTCCGGCAGACCTGCTCCCACATACTGTAGACCGTCTCTGGTCTTGATAACCACACCTTTGGTGGGAGTCAGGCGGCTGAGTTTATAGGCCCAATTGGGAATGTAGGTCTTGCTTGGATCTACCTGATAGCTTCCAGAACGGGGTGGCAGGCCGGAATCCTTTTCCAGAGCTGTCAGAGGACTGCTGAAATCAAAGCCGTAGATTTCTTCTGCGGAGTATCTTTTAGTCTTTCGGGAGATAAGCCCCCGCTGCTGCAGTTCCAGACTGCCCGGACGGATGGTAAGGATCAGTGTATCCCTTTTAACCATAAGCAGATGCCGCAAGAAGCCCAGCACCGGCCCCAGCACCAGGAGCAACAGGAAGAAGCCTCCAAAGAAGAAGCTTACCGCCGGGGGCGTTCCCGGAGAAAAGAGTATGGGAAGAAAATTGTAGCCAAAGAAGCAGAAGATGATGATAGGCAGTAGCATAGCAACGATTCTGGACGCCCGCACCGGGCCTCCCTGAAAGGCCACCCGGAACTCATCCCCGCTTTCGCCAACTCTGCAATTCAGCTCCGGCACATAGTTTGGCGGGGCTGAAGCAGGCTTAGTGTTTTTGGGCTCGGTTTCCCGGGCTTGAAAGAGCTCTTCGTGATCTGTACTGCGGTCATAGAGCGGGAGATGCAGGAAATCCATCAGGAGCTTGGCCTGGTCTCTGGCATCTCCATAAAACGATGTGCTGAAGAGAGATAAATCTGCAATTCCCTGGTCGGAGCCCAAGCAGAGGGAAAAAGTCTCGGCAGTGTCTGAATCCCCGGGATCATGCTTGATTATCAGCTTATGATAGTTGTCCAGCTCGTAAATCTGGTTCCGCATGGGTTTCAGGAGGCCTTTTGCCTCAAAGATACGCCGTTGCCTGCGGTCGATCACCGTCCAGGATCTGCCCCAGACCAGGGCTGCACCAACTCCACTGAAGATCAAGCCCATGAAGAAGATAATCACCATGGCTATCCAGGGAACTTCGTTGGCATTGGAGACGGGCATCAATCCTGTTGCGATCGATAGCATGAAAATTCCGGCCAGAAAGAAGGGAAGCCCAAACAGGATCAGACAGCCTCCTCCCTTCTTGATCTCCAGACGATCAGGGGCGGTTTGTTTGAAAAGCTGCGGCTTAGCATTCATAAAAGCTCCTTA
>Ga0116172_10005492_pt1 | contig 10077 bp, 6 predicted proteins | sample AD_UKC083_MetaG_FD_89799 | JGI IMG/M metagenome (GOLD analysis project Ga0116172, IMG submission 89799) | Active sludge microbial communities of municipal wastewater-treating anaerobic digesters from USA - AD_UKC083_MetaG | ecosystem: Engineered > Bioreactor > Anaerobic > Digestate | place: USA...
CGAACTGCATATCCCATATCCTGAGGCGGTGCAGAGTTTTTACGCCTGCGAACAAAATGCCGCAAGTCACGGCTCTCCTGTAATAACACTTCGATTTTCACTTCTTTTTCATCACACGGCAGATTTCGTGACTCCAATTCTGCCCGGATTTGACCTTCAACCGTGTTTTTACCCCGCTTCTTTACAAACCTTGGGCAAACAAATGGAGTCACGGATTCCCAAACCTCATACTGCCCAATTATTGGCTTTAGCTCGGTTACGTCCCTATCAGCAATCGTACGATCCCCACCACCAACGAGTCTTATTGACAGCTCGCCAACCCCACCCTTCATATAAGTGTTTCGGATACTCCTAACAATTCGTTGAGCCTCTGCCCCCAGTTTTCCAGGAGCCCACACCAGTATGTGGTCGAGGTGTCCGTCTTCTTTCAACAGCGACAGCGGCAGCAAATGAGCATGCTTGTGGCCTTGTAACGGCTTACCAGCCTCATCACAGCCGACCAATTCAAATGCCTTGGACGGATCGAACCTACTTGCCCTTGAGACCAGCACCTTATGCAACAAATCCGCCTGTGGTAACGTCCTAGTCACCAGAGGCAGCACCGAACGTGAGCGTGAACTGCTAGCAAGCGCCAACAACATAAATTCAACAGGCTCCACATCTGGGCGCTGCTGAACAATTGGCTTTGCCACTGTAATCGCATCACTTGGTACCCAGTACAGCACTTTTCGACTTCCCGGAGGCTGACTCCACCGATGTGTCTGGAGCCAACCAGTTTCGACCTGCAGACAGGAAATTAGATCTTCCGGAAAAGGAGCTATGGCCTTGGCAAGCTCTAACTGCTGTTTTTTTGTCAGCTTCTTACCCTCAGGCAGCTCCAATGCGGCTACCGCTGCGTTCACTTTTTCAGTCCGCCAGGCCAAGTATTCATCTGCGTTCACAGGCGCCATCAAGGGCACTTGATCCCGTCCGGGACCTCGATAGGATGACTGTTCACAGGGCTGAGCCCACCCTGCATCCGGAATTTCATCTTGGTTCAGAAGCCTACATTCCGTCCAGGATTCAGCCCTTCCAAGATATCCAAGGTTTGAGACAAGCTCATTCAGCAGCTCCAATTCAGCAGCTTCAAGTGAGACATCCCAGTGTACCAATAAAGCTTCATCCCTTGAAATTACCGCACTTGAATCGATTGCAAGGGCTGTCCCCTCTTTCTTAGCTGACTTCAGTATCGGTAGATAATGCCTAGAGTGTGTTCCGACTGCATCGGGCAACCTGTACGCAGGAAAAACACCGGCTAATTTTAGAAGCAACTTGAGGGCGTCAGGCGGAATGACACCTTCCCCCCATTCAGGAACCTTCGCGTACCCAGTCGATATTAACGCCCGCAGCAGCCGCCAAGGAGATGGTGGCCACTCAATTGCGCCCTCATTGGTGTGGTGGCCCCATGGGGTAGCGTGATAATGCCCCGCGACAAAACGAATCGATATTGTTGGCATAAAAATCTCCAAACACTTCGGAATGAATCGCCTTATTCATCCAACCGTTTTAGGTGTCATCATCTGCAGAATCTTCGGCATCTGGATCATCCTTGGACTTAGACTTTGGCTTTTTAAACTTGTCATCAAACTTTACAGGGGTCTGTTCCATATATGGAACACAGTCTGCTATCGCTTTTTTTAGTTCAGGCACCAATTCGTCCAATTTTGGCAATTTAAAACCACTTAAGTTCGACGCGAAGACTTCGTCAACTACAACCTCAAAATCACATGCTGTCCTAAACCTCAATGAGCTTTCAAGTAAGGCCCTGACTTTGAATAATGCGATCAGAACCAACATGCGATTAACCTTTTCTCCCAACCCATAACCACGAATTTGCGCCAAGTCTAAGTTGACAAACAGGGTAATCTCCTTTGCGGTATACTCATCTCTTGAAAAAGGTACATTTCCAAATCCCTTCTTCGTAAGACCTTGTGGATTAACATGGTCATTCTTTACGCCACCTGAAGCAGCAATATCTGCCTGCGTTGCTTCGACAAATGCTGATAGCGCACGTGAAATGCGCAATCTGCCGCCCGCCAAATCAGACTTCGCCAAAAAGACACCATGTAGCAAGCTGTTAACATCGTATTTGAGCAGCACTTCCGTTAATAATGAGCGATTAATCGGACCATCTTCCATGACACCAACAGCTTGCTTTAGTTTGTTATAAAACGACTTGTCGGAACTCTCTAAAATGTAAGGGCTATTGATTCGGTGGGCTTCTAGCATGGATGATGTTAGGAACTGCCCATTCCGAGTAACAGTCACATAGGAGATTCCTTCAAGCTCTGCAACAGGTCTCTGTGCACTATCATCCCAGCAAACCGCTTCCAATCTATTCGCCATACTCTGTGCTGATTCCACCAATAGACTCGTGCCACTAGATGTTTGATAAGTGGCAGCACCAAGATTAGGAAACCCGGTTGGCTGAAATCTTTCGCCTTGAACAGGCTTTAGAGGAATGTTGAAAAGCAGTCGGTTCACTGACTTTAATTGGGTCAAATCCATTGTCTTTCTCCTTCTAAATTTGCGGGTGGTACCATCGTTTTAACCAGCTTGTCCATTGACACGCTGGAAATCGAAAAAGCCATGCTGGCTGCCAGAAGACGTGAATCTCCAATTGCCAAAGTAACTGGAGGAATCAGTCCATGAGCCCTTAAGTGTCGCGCCGCCAGCCTAGCGGCAGAGCGAACATCGTTTGAAGCAAGTCTTGAAAAAACCAGTGGATTCATTGGGATTGCGTGCTCCAATCCGTCATTCAGATACTCTGTCATAATGCAAAGACGCATCATCGCATACACATCATCAACACTGTTATCCCCGGTATTTACAAAAGCTGGCCGCCATGACGTATCCCTCAATTGCCGTGGGTCCAGCATCATGAAAGCTTGGGCCAATCCAAGAATTTTCTCTTGAGATAGCACTCCGGCTAAAAACAAGTTGAGGTCACCTTGTCTTGCAGCAAAGAAGGGATTCATTGGCCACAGGTCGATCAATCTTTCGCCCTTTTGTCCAGCTTCGACAATTCGCCTATTCACGAGGGCAATGCAATCCGACACAAGATCGCGCCCAAAGCAGACTACTGAAGGACTTTTCGCAAATTGACCGTCGTCCAGTTTAGCCAAATTACGGCCACCTTTATCCAGTGGTAACCAGTGTCGTCGCACCCCGAACTGCGCTGCTAAAGCTAACGCCAATCTGAACTCAGGGCTCCCATCATCAGCCGCTTCTAACCAACCGCTATTCAGATTAGAAACTATACGCAGATCCTTGTGCTGCCCCCTAACTATTGCATTTTCAACCTCCACCATGGCTAATAGGATGTCCTGCCAACGTTTTGGAGAACCAGATTCTTGGGTTACTGCCATGACCGTGTTAGTCATACGCCTAGACAACATCTTAAGAGCATTACTCCCCTTATCTCCTCGTGCGATCTGCTGTAGTCTGCTGAGCCACCCATCGATATCTCCTAATAGCTCTACTTTTGGTTGGCTGACAACTTTCCAACGCCCCAACGGAACAGCTAGATTGGCCTGTCCATTACGCTCAAGGTAAGCGTAGCGCTCAAAAGCATAGATTCCACGACTAACGCCTAACCTTGCTATTGCACGGGCGATATCCACTGGTTGACGCGCCGTTTTACGGCCAATCTGGACCTTTCCCTCAGACAAAAGCAGTTCCACTTCTTGAATTCCAGAAAGATTGTCCCACAGTGGAACCCACTGCTCTCCCCTTACGCCATCCTCATCTACGCTTGATGACTGATGTCCTGCGGATTCTGCATTAAAAGTGAACGGGGCACTTGGCATTGATACCCGACTTGATGACATTCTACGACTGCTAGAGGCTGAAAACAGAATTGCTCCTTCCAGCATTAATATATAATCCCATGGATTTACACTCTTTCCGTCGTCAAGACTTAGGGAGTTTGAGCTATTGACTCCACCCGCCGCACCTGGAGCAAACTGCCCAATAGGATCCCTAGTAGTATTGTGAGTCGGGCTCTCGAAAAGAGAGTTTTCCAATAATTCAATAGTAGCAAGTCTTGGTTCAGAGTTTTGGTCATTCAGATCAAAAAGATCTGCTAGTCGCTGCATAAAATTGTTTGTGAAATCAAGGTTCCCATCGTTACCACCACTACCCAAAAGCGATGGATAGGCAGGGGCCCCGGTAGAATCTAAAACAACTGCGGTATTTAGCCATTCTAAATGCCCTCCCCGCCAATTCAGCCGGCTTATTTTGAAAACATCATCTTTGAGCTTTTCGAACTTCTTCTCGGCCAGTTTTTTCTTCTCACCGTTTTTAGCTTTGTGCGCCTCTTTTATCTTGCCGTTCCAGTAGTCCATTTCACATACTGGTTCTAGCTCTCGCCCATCCTCAATGGCCTCCCTGTACGGAAGAAGCCTCGGAACCGTAGACAGCTCAATTTGTTCAAGAGCTTGCCTCGCTGTGGGAGACCCATCTGTGTAAAAACCAGACCCCCTATTCCAAGGCGATATCAGGGGTGTTGGACAGTAGTCTTTCAAGAAAAAGTCAACTAGTCCCTGGCGTGTTACTTTTGTAACCAATACAAAGTGCTCATCACGCCAAGCTCCACGGGCAGAAGGGTCTCGTTGCTTAGCCACTAGGCGCAACACACCCAATGCCTTTAAATAATTTGCCAGAGGCTTTGGTGTGCAACCCAACAGATGGTGAACATACATACTCATCGTGCCACCTCAGAATCAAATTCGATAGTTGAATTAGGCTGACTCACATCTGAATTCGAAACATCGTTGTTTTCAGTGGCGGCCGATACTCGCCAGTCTGCAATCCTCAAAACAGCCTCCAACCATGCCAATGCAAACGGTCCTATTTCAGAAAGCAATCCAAGCCAGCGTTCGTTCCAGCTTGCTCCTGTCTTTTCTGACAAGCCCATTTCCGCCAAGCTCAGACACAGTGTAGTTTCGGGCACTTGCACAAACTCGCCTTTGCTGTTAGTCAGGCTAATCGAAGGAATCTTATCCCCTTCTTTTATGCCCCTGATGGGTAAAGGCTCATTGGTCTTTGAAACCAAATAGCGTTGGTCATCTGGGGTAGAGACAAGGCCTGTCCTGACCTTACCATGATGCGAAGCCACTAAATAGATTAACAAATTAAACTCATCGGCACTCAACGATTTAAGCTCGGACTGAATGGGAGGCAAGTCTTCGCCATACACCTTGCTTTCGTCATAGCCAAACAAATCCTGCCACGAGCCTAGCAGGGCCTCGTGGTAAGGATCCACTTGGTACAAAAGATCGACCAAAGCCAATGCAGAAGCCAGCTCATGCCTGAAACCGGGTCGTAAATCCTTTCGCCCTTCAGAGCCTGCGTTATAGATAGGCCTATTTGGGCTCTGGTAGCGCCAAGCCGACTTTGGTGCTTTGGCAATTTCGCCATGTTTTACACCTTCCCGCTCAGTCAACAACGAAACAAAGGCAGGGTGTGCTTTACCAAGGTCGTGCCAACGTGCAGCCATGTTCAGAATTGGCCAATATTTTTCAAAGGGGCCCTCAAATTTAGCCAGAACGGCATTAAGCGTTTGCGCAACGGCAAGTCCATGTTCAGCAATGGTTTGCCATTGTGGAGTAAGCGACAACTCCTCTCCATCTTGTTTTGAGTCCGCAACCACATGCAGTTCTATCGAAAGATCCTCATCAACAGCTGGTACAGGCCTTGTACTCTTTGCATCAAATCCGCCCTCCAACGAGTACCCGCCCACAGTGGAACTCACTAAAAACGTCATACCAGGAGCTACATCATACTCATCAAAACGGACCCATTCGCCATCCAGATAATCAAATCGCCACGCGAAAGCTTTCTTATCTTTCTTCTTACGCGTTTCAACGAATTTTCGAAATTCAAGAAATGGAACAGCGCACAATTCCTTACGGGAAGGTCTCTCATTTGGATTTAGGCGCTCTTCCTTACCAAGCTTACGCCAAAAAACATAGACGTCCCGCTCATCACCAGAACGTATAAAACCCGAAATATCAAGGTCCGCCCCCGTCAAATCTGGTGTGGTATCAAATAGTTCATCAAGCTCATGCCGTAGCAACAAAACATTTGTAGAATAGGGATAAAGCTCAGCAAGCTGTTCATCCGACAGGTTTGCTTCATAGTCTTCCAATGTCCGGGCTGAAACATCATGTATGGTTTCTAGGGCCTCCAAAGCAGCCTGTAACTCATTCCATGAATATGGAGCAGCAGCCTTGCTCTGTTCATCTTCCAGCTTTTTTGGATTGTTTTTATCAGGTTTCTCCTCTAACGCTCTTACGACATGTACCGGCCCTTTTCCCCCGTATCTTGCAACTCGGCCGAATCGCTGAACTAAAGACGGCCACGGTGCCAGATCGGTGATTAGCTGAGATGCGGAAATATCAACCCCAGCTTCAACAACCTGCGTAGCAATGATAATTCTGTCAGTAGAATCGACGGCCTCTTTCTTCAAGAAGTCTATCCGCCATTTATCACGTTCGGCAGGCCTAAAGCGCGAATGCACCAGTCTGATTTCCACAGAACCTGCCTCGGACTTTGTCAGGTTTTTGAATAATTCGTTTGCTCTTTTAACGGTGTTAACCACAACTAGCGTAGTCCGCCTAGCTGAAGTCGATTCCAAAGCTTCGTGCTGTTCCATAACGAAAGCAGCTAACTGCTTTTCATCCATTGCTGGCTCAATTTTCACCGGCTTGGATACCTCTAGCCATAGAGGTTCCCTTTTATCCAAATCTTGTAAGCGCAACGTTTTTGGCTCTAATTCAGATATTAATGTCTTGGTATCCACTGATTGCAGCCATGGTGGCTGCAGCGTAGCACTCATCCACCAACTATATGATGGTTTAACAGATGGACTATCTTTTCTAAACTGCTGCAATTGCGCAGTAGTTGCTAAACCTGCATCCATAAGCTGGACTTCATCAAGGACCCAAAGGCAATCTGAATTCAGCAGTCCAAATTCCATAGGCCACCTAGCCCGAGGAACAGCATAACCGCGATTTAATGCCCGAGATAGCAACATGTCTTGAGTACCTATAAGCACTGCGTTATCTTCTGGTCTCAAAAACCATTGAGTCTTGTTTTCCCCACCCATCAGCACATGCACCGAAATATTATGCGACTTTAGAGTGGCCATAGCCTCGTCAAAGGTCTGCTCTACCAGAGTTCTCATAGGAAGACACCAAACCAGTCTGCGCGGCCATGTATCATCTTGCCTAATAACCTTGTTGTATGCCCACGCCAGTAATACCCCTAAAGTTTTTCCGTAACCAGTTGGAATTCTTATGAGCCTATTATCAATCTCAGGGCATCCTCCCAATATATCTTGCCATTCCCTGGGACTATATCCGGTCGTTTCTTTGAAAAAGTCTCCAAAACTCTGCATCTGCTACGACCTCCACTTTCTAATCAACGTTGCGATTAGAACGCCTAATACATACCTCAAACAAATTCGGCCATTGCGCCCCACAAATCAAGGCCATCATAGCAGCCTCCTGTGACATCAGCCATCCAAAAAGAGCTTAACAGAAACCTGTGACATCGGTTGTTCAATAACAGGTGTAACCGCCAGCTATGACATTCCAACACAACAGCCACATGTCACACTCGTGCCCTATAGTGGAGATGCCATGAACAGGCACGTTCTGAACGTCTTTGCCTCTTTGACAATCAAATCTGTAGATAGGAGGAGAACAATGTTGGAACAAGGAAAACCGGATTTGCAGTCTCTCGTAGAGTTGATTCCGGCGAGGATGTTGAATGAATATGTTTATTGCCCTAGGCTGGCATACCTAGAATGGGTTCAGGGTGAGTTTGAAGATTCGGAAGACACGATTGCGGGACGCCATGATCACCGGCGAGTTGACGTGGCAGGACCACTTCTACCAGACCCAGAGGAGGTACAAGATGCCATTATTCACGCACGCTCCGTGACGTTGTCCGCTGCGGATCCTGGAATTATCGCAAAGATGGATCTGGTTGAGGCCCTAGGACGGGTAGCCACCCCTGTTGACTATAAACACGGAAAAAGGCCGGCTATTCCAGGTGGAGTGTGGGATGCGGATCTGGTTCAGATTGGCGCCCAAGCGGTAGTGTTGCGAGCCAATGGCTACGAATGCAATAAAGGGGTGGTCTATTATGTGGGCTCAAAGGAAAGAGTCGAAGTTGAGATCAGTGAGAAATTGCTTCAAAAGGTGACTGAGGCATGTGAAGGGCTAAGGAAGTTAGCATTAAGCGACCAGGTACCACCACCACTAAATGACAGTCCAAAATGTCCAGGATGTTCTCTAGTTGGAATCTGTCTGCCTGATGAAACGAACCTACTTGGGCTCAAGAATACTGATAAATCCCCGGATTTGGATATGGTTCGAAGACTATATCCACTTCTTCCAGACTGTCTACCGGTCTACATTCAAGACCAAGGTGCATATGTCGGTAAATCCGAGGGACTGTTGAAAATTAAGGTAAATGGGGAGCAAGTTTCTGAAGTTGCGGTAAATAGAATCAGCCAGGTTGTTTTGTTTGGTAATGTACAAATCACGACCCAAGCTGTTCGCGAACTATGTTCTGCTGGAGTTCCAATTTGCTACATGTCCTACGGCGGCTGGTTTTACGGTTTTACTGCTGGTTTTGGTAGCCGAAATATCACAATAAGAAAAGCCCAATTTCAGAAAAGTGAAGACCCTGAGTTCTGCCTGAAATTCGCTAGGAGAATCGTTTGGGCCAAGATTCAGAATCAGCGAACTATGTTACGCCGCAACAGCAAGCATCTACCTGCCGATATATTGCGTCGAATGACAGAGTTAAGCGAACAGGCTTTGAATTGTGAAGCTCTTCCATCATTGCTTGGAATTGAGGGAAATGCGGCACGGCTGTACTTCGAACACTTCCACACGATGCTATCGCAAAAGGGTGATTCACAAATGGGATTCAATTTTGAAACTCGAAATCGCCGCCCTCCTCTTGATCCTGTGAATGCCATGCTTTCATTTTGCTATTCAATGCTCGCCAAGGATTGCGCTGTCACGCTAAAATTGGTTGGTTTCGATCCATTTCTGGGTTTTTACCACACTGCCCATCATGGAAGGCACGCGTTAGCACTTGACCTCATGGAAGAGTTTCGCCCGTTACTAGCCGACTCCACGGTTTTGTCAGTAATCAACCAAGGTGAAATACAATCTAGCGATTTTGTTAAAGCAGCACGAGCCGTTAGCCTGAAGCCAGCAGCGCGACGCAAACTAATTAAGGCTTATGAGCGCCGCCTAGATCAGTGCATAGCGCACCCCATATTTGGGTACAAGGTCTCATATCGGAAAATCCTTGAAATCCAAAGCCGCTTACTTTCTAGGCTATTATTGGGTGAGATTACTGAGTTTCCAGCGATACTAACAAGATGAGGTGAAAAATGCGCAGCAAGTACATCGTAACGTATGACATCAGCGATGATAAACGCCTTCGCAAGATTTTTAAAAAGATGAAAACCTTTGGGCTACACATACAACTATCGGTTTTCGAATGTGAGTTATCGGCTAGAGAGTTGGCAATTATGAAGGCTGCATTGGCTCCATTGGTTCAAAATTATTTGGATCAAGTGCTAATATTCGATTTAGGACCTGTGGATGGTCGAGGTAAAAAAGCCATCCAATCGATTGGTTTCCCTTACACGCCGATCAAGCGAGAGCCGGTCGTGATATAAATGTGGAGATTGCGAGCAGCTGATTGACGCAAAAACCATGGCCCCTGCTCGAACATCTTTGATAATCTGGAGTTGTAATCAATGATCAACGAGATCAGTTTGACTAGGTGCATATCTAAAAAGACACCTGCTCGAAAGTGGTTGCCAAACCCCCTGATTTCGCCTACGATTCCGAGGTTGGTATTTCCCTGGGTTACAACCCAGGGCCCCATTGAAGCTCCTGCTGTTTTTCGACGGCATCGAGGCGGCGTCCATTTCCCTGGGTTACAACCCAGGGCCCCATTGAAGCGACTTCCCCGGTCGCCTCAATGTTGCCGCTGGCGTTA
>Ga0116172_10005502_pt1 | contig 10061 bp, 9 predicted proteins | sample AD_UKC083_MetaG_FD_89799 | JGI IMG/M metagenome (GOLD analysis project Ga0116172, IMG submission 89799) | Active sludge microbial communities of municipal wastewater-treating anaerobic digesters from USA - AD_UKC083_MetaG | ecosystem: Engineered > Bioreactor > Anaerobic > Digestate | place: USA...
CACAATAATATCCAGATGATCTCCGCTCAAGCCCCGGCGCAGGATTTCCCGGCTTACTCCCTCCCCGCAATCGATGAGGATGGCAAGCTCTTCAGTTTTTACATAAAGGCTGGATAAGTGCTTATCCAGTTGTGGTATACCCGGCCCGGTGCCCAAGATCACAAATTGCATTAAGCGCCTTTTTTGGTCTTTAACTGGTTACTGGGTATGGAAACCGGCACCTGATCCAGCTTTCTGCCAAAGACCAGAAAGAGCGTGGCAAAAAGCACTGTGGTGATCAGTAACAACTTGGGATTGCCGATCCTGAAGACTATAGTAGCCGTTAGCACGATCAGTATATTGATCGCATAAATTATCACGGCAGTGACCTTTATGGAACCCAACACGTTGTGAATGCGGTGCGTGGAATGGTCTTTACCACCCTGCATCACATGACGTCCATCGCGTTTGCGGGTGTAACTCACCAGCGCAATATCAAAGATGGCATAGCTGAGCAGCAGAACGGGAAGCAGGAAGAAAACCTTGTTTTGGTGGGTATTGGCGGCATAGCGCGCCATCAGAATTCCCATTGAGGAGAGGAAATATCCGATGAACATCGAGCCGGCATCACCCAGGAAGATCTTGGCAGGATTGAAGTTATAGGGTAAAAAGCCCAGAGTGGAACCGGCAAAGCTTAGCGAGATCAGGCCAATCAGAGCCATGGATTCGGTGTTGGCGGGAGTGGTATTGAGCAGGCTGAAGATGAAGAAGCCCAGCCCTAAAATTCCTGCCATGCCGCTGATGATCCCATCCATATTGTCCAAGAAATTCAGCGCATTCATCAAACCCACCATCCAAAACAGCATCAAGGGCAGAGTGAGATACAACGAACTAAAACTGATATCCACAAAGGGCAGATTCACGGTTCCAAACATCAGCGCCAATTCACTAAGTGAAAAATTGGAGAAGATAAATACTAAGCTGACAAGCACTTGACCAAACATCTTAATCAGTGGCCTCATGCCCCTGCGGTCGTCGATCGCTCCAATCACGACAATGATCACGGAGCCAAGCAGATAGCCCAGCATGGGAAGGTCAAAGTATCTCCCGGGAGAGATGGTCACATCGTATATGCAAAGCAGGAAAAAGCCCAGAAATACACTCACTCCCCCCAAAAGCGGGGTGACTTTGAGGTGCATCTTCCTGGCTTCCGGCTTGTCCACGAAATTGGTCCAGTGGGCAAACTTGATCACAAAAGGCGTGAGCCCAAACACAAAGAGCCATGACATTATGAATACTCCCAAGTACTCATAAATACGGTTATCCATCTAAACTCCAGAATTTTTCTTGATTATCATCATCTCGGGCTTGGCTATTTTTGTCAATATGTAAATGGGGGGAGCCTCCTAACTTCACTACTTCACCACTTTGTACCACAGAGGACACAGAGAAAAGCGAAGAAAAGCAGAGGGATTCTTTTGGGCTGCCAATCTCCGAACTGGCAGAAACAGGATTCCCTTTTTTTATTAAAACAGAGTCAAAGAGTAAAAGAGAGTCTATTACTGGGGTTTGGGTTCTTGTCCATTTAGTCCATATCGTCCATACCGTCCATCTTCTGTCCCCAATGCGTCGCCGACTCTTCACCGAGTCTTGGCCGACTCTTCCCGAACACTTTGCTCGGGAAGAGTCGGCCAAGACTCGGCGAAGAGTCCGGGACAAGTGAGCTTGCCCTTGCATCTCCACGCCCTTCCCATTATGTTATCTAAAAAAAGTAGGAGATACAAAATGCCAAGTATATATGATATAGAAGTACAAACCATTATCGGAAAGAACGTCAAACTGGAAGAATACAAAAGCAAAGCCGTGATGGTCGTCAATACTGCCAGTAAGTGTGGCTTTACCAAGCAATATGCCGAGTTGCAGGAGCTCTGGGAAAAGTACAAGGATAAAGGCCTGATGATTCTGGGTTTCCCTGCCAATAACTTCATGAATCAGGAGCCGGGGGACAATGCCTCCATCGAGCAGTTTTGCCGGATTAATTACGGTGTGAGTTTTCCCATTTTTGCCAAGATCTCCGTACGTGGCAAAGCCATCCATCCTCTCTTCAAGTTCCTCACGGAGAAAGAGAGCAATCCCAAACACGCCGGAAAAGTGACCTGGAACTTCAATAAGTTCCTGATCTCGGAACAGGGAGAAGTGATAGCCCGTTTTGATGCACGCACCAAGCCGTTGGATCCTGAGGTATTGAAGGCGATAGAGAGCGCATTAGAGCAGTAGAAGGCCATGACGGCTTCTATCTGAGAGACTTATCTATAGATAGGGAAGCCGTCATGAACTCCAACAGGTAGGAGCCGTAGCAACGCAGCTCTAATCTCTAATTACTATTCACTAATCACTATCAAGCGACAAGATGTCGCTTCCACTCTCTGCTCACTGTTCGCTAAATGGTTACTTTCCCGTAACCGTTACTCCGCTTATCCTGGTGTAGGGCATGATCATCTCACCGAGGTTATGGTTTTCGCTGCTGAATTCCTCAATGTTGTTCATCGCTTCGATTAGATTGAAAGAGATCATTGTCTCTTTAACGGGACAGATGATCTTGCCGTCTTTGATGTAATAGCTGTTCTTGGCGACAGTGGACATATCTCCCTGGGGACTGGGACTGCCGTAAGAGGCTCTCATGCAAAGGATTCCCTCTTTGGTTCCGGCAATGATTTCCGCCAGAGACTTCTCTCCGGGCTCGATCACGAGGTTGTCGGTATGGCACTTGGCAACGGGTTTACCAGTCTTGTTGGCACCAAATATGTTCACGGGATAGGTCTTTAGCACTCCATTCTCGATGATGGCTTGTTCCTGTGCCAGGTAACCATCGGCGGTGATGAAGTACTTCATGGCCAGGCGGGGATCCCGGGGGATGCTCTTGATAGTGAGCTTATCGCTGAAGAGCTTCTGTCCCAGATGATCGGGGAAGAGGCTGAGTTTACTGATCAGAGTACCATCTGTAAAGTGACTTTGGATCAGGGTATAGACCAATCCTCCCATAACCATGGGAGCCAGAATCACGTCTCCCACGAATTTCTGTGGGATGCTGCCGGGATGAGTTTGTTCCACGATCTGGCGGATCAGTTCACGTCCCTGGTTGTAGTCCAGGCAGGGCTTATCCAGATTGGCGGTCTGGAAATAGGTGTAGTTCATAGAGCTCATCTTGCCGTCTTTCTTGGCGGTGAACACCGTGGAAAACTCGTAGTAGCCGCGTTCCATGGTGACATCCAGTCCATTGGAATTGATTAATCTGGTCTTGGAGTGGGTGTGGCTCATGCTGGCATCAAAGTGAACGCAGGGGTATTGGCTCTTCATTTCCTGGGAAAATTCCTGCAGGCGTTTCACGATCTGGTCGTTATCCGGCTTTAGGGGACCGTCTGTAAAGGCAGCCGGTTCCTGATACTCTGCGATGTCAAAGGCGGGATCGGGATTGCCTTCCTGAACGCTTTGAATAAGCTCGGTGAGGGCTTCCTCAACGGAGGCTTCATCTATCTGGTTGATGGATTTGATGGCACGCTTGTTATCTTTGTAGGCGGCGAGATTCAAGCGTTTGGATTCCAGTGAACGCAGGAGGTTCAGCTCTTTGTAGATCAAGTTATATTCGCTGTCTTCACTTTCGTTATAGCTTACCACAGCTTTGTCTGCACCGAGTTCCAAGAGACGGTCTATCAGCTTTTTGCAAAGGTTATCCATTACTTACCTCCCAGATTGACGCGGCATTTGATAGCGGGGCCGCCCATGCCGACTTGGATGCTCTGTTTCTTTCCGCACATACCGGAGCCTGTCCAATACATATCGTCGGAGACCATCGTGACCGTCTTGAGCAGATCAAAGGCCACTCCACTCATGGTGGTGCCTTTGATGGCTTTGCCCAGTTTGCCGTTCTTGATCTCATAACCCAGTGTTACACCAAACATAAACTCGCTGGTGGCATCGGCTTGACCGTTGTTGGATTCCACCAGATAATAGCCATCTTCGATGGAAGCAATCATATCGGCAAGCTTATCCTTGCCCGGGACTATCATGGTGTTGCGCATGCGGATCAGAGGTTCATCGCTGAAATAGTGTCCGCGGGCATTGCCGGTGAGCTTGTGACCCAGCATGGCGGCGGATTCTTTGTTGTGCATATAGCTCTTCAGGATACCTTTATCAATAATCACGCAATCCTCAGCCAGGGTTCCTTCATCATCGATAAAGACGGGAACCGGGCAGATGGTGTTGTCGTAGGTATGAGCTACGTCGATCAGGCTCACAAGTGGGGAGGCAACTTCTTGATTCAGGAAATCTCCGGCGATGGAGCCATTTAGGACAAAGTCCGCCTCGGTGGTGTGACCCACGGCTTCATGGGACAGGATGCCTGCCAATCTTGCATCCAAAACGCAATCGAAGCTTCCGGCACGTGCATAGACGGGGTCTTTCATATCCTGCACCTCTTGATAAAGCTTCTCCAATTCTTCATACACTTCTTTGGGATCGCTGTAGATATCCTCAAATTGGCCAAAGCCGCCCAATGATCTGTAGCCTTGAACGGGGCCATCAGTTCCTGTATCCACCATTGCCACAATAAGGAAGGAACGGGGGATCATCACGTGCATATCTGCACCGTCTGAAGTGATGATATGCTTCTCGGTCTCATCCTGGCGGATGCCCATCTGACGAGAGCTGAGCTTGGGGTATTTAGTTTTGACATAGTTATCCAGTTCCAGCACGAAGTCTCGCCTCTGAGCAAAGCTCCAGGGCTGTTTTTTGGTGTAAAAGAGGTACTCTCCCTGAGCCGGATTGGAGGGCAGGTGGATGGCTTTTCCTCCGCGGTGTTTGGAGAGCAGTTCCGCATTGGAAGCTGCTTTGCCGCAGATTCTGGCAAGGCTGGCACTATCGCCCAACGCGCTGGAAGCCAAGCCCCAGGCACCGTTTTTGTAAGCCCGGCACATGATTCCGGAAGAGGAGCTCCGGTTGTTGTTTGTCATGCTGCCATCAAGGAAGAAGACCGCCTGATCGCGGTTTTCCTGCTGCTTGATTTCCCAATAGTCAAGCCCCGCAGGGAGGCTCTGCTTCAGTTCCAAAAGTTTCATAGATACTCCTATATAATTGTTTCCGGATTATCCGGGTGCCTTCACCGGCATAAAAACAGACGGGCAGAATTGTGCATTCCACCCGTCTGTGTATTACAATCAAGCTGTTTCGTATATTATCCCAGTTCAGGATAAAGCGGGAACTTGGCTGTGAGTGCGCGCACTTCAGCCTTCATTCCGGCCAGGAATTCTTCGTTATCATGGTTGTCGCGTACCTTTTTGATGAGGTCGGCGATCTGCTTCATTTCAGGGATGCCCATGCCACGGGTGGTGACGGAGGGAGTACCCAAGCGAACCCCGGAAGCCACGAAGGGACTGCGGGTATCGAAAGGAACGGTGTTCTTATTGGCGGTTATGCCTGCCATATCGAGTGCTTCTTCCATCTTCTTGCCGCTGGGACCGCCTTCTTCCTCAGTGCCCAGATTGAGCAACATAAGGTGGGTATCGGTGCCGCCGGAGACCAGCTTGAAGCCGTTGTCCATCAGGTCTTTGGCCAGAGCTGCTGCATTGGCTACAACATTCTGCTGATAAGTCTTGAAGGCAGGCTCGAGAGCTTCCTTGAAAGCAACTGCCTTGGCAGCTATAATGTGCATCAGAGGTCCGCCCTGCAAGCCGGGGAAGACGTTTCCGTCTATCGCCTTGGCATATTCTTCCTTGCAGAGAATCAAGCCACTACGGGGACCACGCAGAGTCTTATGGGTCGTGGTGGTTACTACATCAGCATAGGGCACCGGGTTGTCATGCAGGCCTGCAGCCACGAGACCTGCGATATGCGCCATATCAACCATGAACTTGGCTCCGACCTTGTCTGCTATCTCACGGAAGCGGGCAAAATCTATCTTTCTGGGATAGGCAGAGGCACCTGTGAGAATCATCTGCGGCTTGTGCTCTTCTGCCAGACGCATGATCTGCTCGTAATCAAACTGCTCGGTCTTGGGATCCACGGTGTAGTGGATGATGTTATAAAGCTGACCGGAGAAGGACAGGGGATGGCCGTGAGTGAGGTGTCCGCCGTGGGCAAGTTCCAGGGACAGCACTGTGTCGCCGGGCTTGACCAGCGTGAAGTAGGCTGCCATATTGGCAGGAGATCCTGCGTGAGGCTGGACGTTGGCGTGTTCTGCGCCAAAGAGCTCTTTGGCACGTTCGATGGCAAGGCGTTCCACTTCGTCAATATGCTCGCAACCACCGTAGTATCTGCCATAGAGAGCGTAATTTGGCTTGCCGGTCTTCTTGCTCCAGCGATAGGGATAACCCTCGGCATACTTGTTTGTCAGCACGCTGCCCTGAGCTTCAAGGACTGCCAGTGAAGTAAAGTTTTCAGAGGCGATCAGCTCGAGGTTCTCGCGCTCTCTCACCAGTTCCGCATGCATGGCGGCATAGAGTTCGGGATCGAAGCTCTTGATGTGATTCATAGTGAATCTCCTTCTATCTTTTTTATTTTTTCTATTCTGGTCTGGTGTCTGCCGCCTTCAAAGGAGGTGGCAAGCCAAACTTTGGCGATTTCGAGGGCATAATGAAAAGCCGTGAACCGGGCGGCAAGCACCAGGACATTGGCATCATTGTGCTGACGTGAAAGCCGCGCAACATCTGTGGTGTTGCAGAGAGCGGCGCGGATACCTTTCACTTTGTTGCCGCTGATGCTCATACCTATGCCGCTTCCGCAGATCAGGATGCCCTTCTCGCAGTCTCCTGAAGCTACTGCTGATGCGGCAGGACGGGCTGTGTCGGGGTAATCCATGCTGTCTTCGCTGAAGCAGCCGAAATCCATCCATTCGTGCTCCGGAAGAGCTGCTTTGAGCTGTTCCTTGAGGCAGTATCCTGCGTGGTCACTAGCTATGGCGAGCTTCATTTATCCTCCGCCATCAAACAGGAGAGGGCGATGCAATAGTATTTGGATTCAGCACTTTCGGAGCGGGACATCACCACGACCGGGGCGATGGTTCCCTGGATCAGGCCGGCCAGTTCTCCGCCTGCAAAGAGCATCAGGCCCTTGTAAAAGCTATTGGCGGATTCTATATTGGGGAAGATCAGCACGTCTGCATCGCCGCCGATGGGAGTATCCACTCCCTTGATCTCCAGGCTGCCGGGATCGCAGGCCAGGAAGATATCCAAAGGCCCGTCTATCACGCAGTTCTTGATCTGACCGCGTTCTGCCATCTTGGAGATTTGGGCATATTCCAGCGAAGCCGGGAAGGCTGCACCGGGCTTCTCCGTGGCGGAGATCAGAGCAACCTTGGGCTGTTCTATCCCAAAACTAAGGGCCATCTTCACGGCGTAGTTGGTCATGGCAATCTTTTGATCCAGATCCGGGAAGGGAATAACGGCAGTGTCTGAGATAAAGAGGAGTTTGTGATAGCGGGGCAGTTCCAGAGCACATACGTAGCTCATCACTGCCTTGGGCGGCAGCAGGCCCTTTTCCTTATTCAACACAGCTTTGAGGAATTTATCGGTGCCGATCAAGCCCTTCATGAGCACGTCGGCTTCTCCGGCATGAATCATACTGACTGCCTGGGCGGCTGCTTCTGCCTCGTTGTCACATGGCAGTATCCAGCTTTCATCCAAAGGTAATTCTTCGACTTGGCAGAGGCTCTTGATCTTCTCGGGATTGCCCAGAAGAATAGGAAGGATAAAGCCTTCCACGGCAGCTCGGACAACTGCTCCCAGGGTATTGGAATCTTCGGCTGAGACTACAGCAATCCGGGTCTTTGTGCCTTTGGCTTTAACGGTTTCGACCAGTTCAGTGAGGGTCTTGATCATTGGTCTACGCCATCATAGCTGCCAAAGCGATACTGTAGAGCTTGGTCTGCTCGCTGTCTCCCCGGGAGGAAAGCACAGCAGGCACCCGAGCGCCCATCACGATGGCACAGAGCTCTGCACCGCAGAACTTGGTCATGGTTTTGTAAAACACGTTTCCTGCTTCAATAGCGGGGAAAAGAATGCAATCCGCATCACCGCAGACTTCACTCTTCAGCCCTTTGATATCGGCACTTTCTTTATCGATGATCACGTCCATGCCCAGAGGACCTTCCACAATGGCGTCCTTGATTTGGCCGCGGTGGCTCATTTTGCTGATGATGGAGGCTTCCACGCTGGAGATAACCTTGGGCAACACCTGTTCACTGGGAGCCACGAGGCCTACCTTGGGCTTCTCGATACCGAGCAGTTTGGCAGCCTTGATCAGGTAGTTCGTAATGGCTATCTTCTGGTTCAAATCCGGTAAAGGAATGATGGCTACATCACCCACTATCAGCAGTTTATGATAGGTGGGAGGTTCGATCACAGTGACGTGAGAAAGCACTGCTCCGGGATTCATCAACCCGGTTTCTTTATTAAGGATGGCTTTCATGTAACGATCAGTGGAGAGCAGACCCTTCATCAGGAAATCGCCTTTACCCTCGTTGATGAGGCTTACGGCCAGGTTGGCAGCAGTAATGTCGTTATCAGCTTGTACGATGGTAAAGATATTGGGGTCGATCTGATGCTGGTTGCAGACGGCGACGATCTGCGCTTCATCACCCACCAGAGTGGCTTCGATGATGCCTTTCTTTACTCCTTCTGCTGCTGCTACGACGGTGTGGGCATCCACCGCCCAGGCTGCGACGAGGCGCTTCTTGGTGCGGGATGCCAGAACTTCAAACATTTGATCGAGCTTGGTGATGGGCATTTTCTCTCCTAATCTATCTATGTATTTGTATTTGCACTGTGTGGGAACACCGGTGTGCCAGCTCACCGCTCTTGAGGTTTACCAGGCTCAGCTCAACTAAGTAAAGCTTGCTGCGCAGGTTCTCACCCTCTGCTCCGGTACGGTTGATGGTGCCTTTAATGGCAAAATCTGCACCGGTGGATTCGGCAATGCCCTGAGTAGGTTCGGGGGCTTCAGGATTGATGGGACGGTCTTCCCGGGGGGCTACAAAGCTTACCTTGCCACTGCGAAGCAGCTCTCGGGATAGATCCCTGGTCAGATTCTCGGCGGGGATATGCTCCTCAGTTTGGTTTTGGATGGAGAGGATCATGATCACCGGCTTTCTGCCTTCTCCAGAGTTAAAATCCTGATACCAGGAAGCGGAGAGAAGCTCTTCCGTCAGGCTTCTGGCGGTTTCTCTGAAGTGTTCCGGAGTCCAGCCGGTTTGAGGGGTTGTCGTTGAGGTTTCAGTCTCAACTACAGGCATGGGGACAGGCTCATGCTTCTTGCAGAAATAACAGCCGGTTAAGACCAGACCGATGCACAGTATTCCGATAAATAAGACGTGACGCATTTCTTCTCCAGTTTCAAACTCATAACTTTTGCTCACAGCGGTCTTTGCACCGCTTTACGAGCTTCTGTCCATTATACCAAATGCGCAAGAATCTGTCAAGTGCTGTTTTGCTCTCAGTTTGCAGGCTTACATTACTCTGTGGAACCTAAGCTCTCCAATATCGATAAAACGCCACCTAGCTTCTAAGAAAATCCCAATGAGAGCTAAAGACACCCCACAATCTCATTGACAAATCAGATAAGCTCTCTGGACTGGAAAAAAACATAAAAAGACCAGAAGGAGATCCTATGACCTACCGTGTACTCGCCATTAACCCCGGTTCAACCTCCACAAAGATAGCCGTTTTTGACGACATCAATCCCGTCTTCGAGCTCACTCTGCGGCATGATCCGGCAGAACTGGAGCCCTATGGCGGCATTATCGAGCAGTATGACTTTCGTAAACGCCTGGTGCTGGAAGCTATGGAAGAGCACAATGTTCACGCCTCCAGTCTGCACGCCGTGATCGGCCGTGGCGGCTTAGTTCGCTCCGTTTCCGGTGGTACCTGGGAGATTTGTGAAAACATGCTTCGCGATCTCAAAGACCCCAAGCTTTGGGGTAGAATTCATGCCTCCAATCTGGGAGCTTTCATCGCCAATGCCATAGCCGGAGAGCTCGGCATTCCCTCTTATATTGTGGATCCGGTGGTGGTCGATGAGTTTGATGATATTGC
>Ga0116172_10005516_pt1 | contig 10044 bp, 8 predicted proteins | sample AD_UKC083_MetaG_FD_89799 | JGI IMG/M metagenome (GOLD analysis project Ga0116172, IMG submission 89799) | Active sludge microbial communities of municipal wastewater-treating anaerobic digesters from USA - AD_UKC083_MetaG | ecosystem: Engineered > Bioreactor > Anaerobic > Digestate | place: USA...
AACTTCTCCGGCGTTGACGCCAGAAAGGCGAACGCGTCCATGTTCATGATCTTCAAGTTCGGTAAATCAAGCTGGCGCTCGTTCTGCACCATGGCCTGCGCGGCGGCGCGTGAGGACTCGATGGCTATCACCTGTGTCGCATTGCGAGAAGCGGCTTCGAACGCTAGCGCGCCGGAGCCCGCGAACACATCGAGGCAGCGTTTGCCCAACAAATCCTGCCCAAGCCAATTGAAGAGCGTCTCGCGCACCCGATCTGGCGTCGGGCGAAAGCCGGACACGTTTTGTAGGTCGGGAAAGCGAATCAGGCGGCGCTTATGTGTGCCACCAATGATGCGAACTTGATTTTTATAGACGGTCATGACGCGAGAGTATCGCCCATTGGCCTGACAGGATTCATACGCGGCATTCTTGATCTCTGTAGCTCGATTCTGCTGCGCTCTGTCGAGGCTACGGCGCTCGAAACTCGCCGCAACGTGCCACACGCCTAAAATCGCGCTTGTCTCGAATCCATGTAGAAAGCGCTCCATGTGGGGCTTGTTTAAGAAAAAAACTCCGCCGCCTACGCCCGTTTCGGCGAATCCGTCGGTTGACACAGTTCCGGCCTTACCCGCCGTGCCCGTCGGGGAGACGCCTAGCATCGTAGCAACGGAGTCGACCACAAGCGCCGTCGTCGTGACGCAACCCGAGAAAAAAGGCTGGCTCGACAAACTCAAGTCCGGTCTCTCCGCGACGCGCAATAAACTGGGCCTCAATGTTCTCTTCGCGGGTAAGCTCGACGAGGAGACGTTGGAGCAGCTTGAAGCGCAGCTCCTGATGGCCGACTGCGGCATGCCCGCTACGCAGCATTTGCTGGCGGACTTGCGCAAGCGGTGGAAGCAAGCGGGCGGCAGTGGCGACCCGCGCGCCATGCTTGTCGACGCGCTCGCCGATTTGCTCGCACCGTTGGAGCAACCCTTCATGGTTGCGGAGCAGGGCCCCTACGTCATGATGATCGCGGGCGTCAACGGCGCCGGCAAAACCACCAGCATCGGCAAGCTCGCGAAGTACTTGCAAGGCCGTGGCGCGAGCGTGCTGCTCGCGGCGGGCGACACCTTCCGCGCAGCGGCTCGCGAGCAGCTTGCTATTTGGGGCGAGCGCAACAACGTCTCTGTGATTCAACAAGCAGGCGGCGACCCAGCAGCCGTCATGTTCGACGCGGTCACCGCAGGGAAAGCGCGCGGCACCGATGTCGTGATGTGCGATACAGCAGGCCGTCTCCCCACGCAGCTCAATCTCATGGACGAGCTAAAGAAGGTCAAGCGCGTGATCGGCAAAGCGATGGACGGCGCGCCGCATGAAGTGCTTTTAGTGCTTGATGGCACCACCGGGCAAAACGCCATTGCACAAGTGAAAGCCTTCGACGACGCATTGGGCCTCACTGGCCTCATCATGACCAAACTCGACGGCAGCGCTAAAGGCGGCGTGATCTGCGCCATCGCCAAAGAGCGCCCGATCGCGCTGCGCTTCATCGGCGTGGGCGAGGGGATTGAAGACTTGCGACCGTTCGTGGCGCGCGAATTCGCCGAGGCTTTGGTTTAGACCGGGTCTTGAAAACCGCCTGAGCGGTAGGTGATCACCAACGTGTCGCGCACGCCGGGCACGCCCGGTGTTTCACCCGGCTGAATCGGCGTGGTTTCATGGATGACGTGCGCGTCGTCCAATAGCAAAACCGACCATGGTGCGGTGAGCGTGAAGCGAACACCGCTGGTGCCGTGCGCATCGAACACGCGCGATTCGCCACCTTTTACGTTTTGCCGATTCACTAACACCACCGCCACAAAATCTACGCCGTCGCGATGCGCGCCCTCCGGTGTCGGGCGTCCAATGCCCTCGGCAGTATCGATTCGAAATTGATGCGCTTCTATAAACCACTCGCGCTGCGCGCGGGCCTGTGCCAGCACGCGGCCAACGCCCGAAATCAACGCCTGCCACGCAGGGTGATCGTTCACAGAGCTCGCCACCGGCTCAAACATGCGCTCGATGCCGCCGTGCAACGCGTTGTAATCCACCGGCTGCCAGTGCGCCCGATGCGGCACCAAGCGCAGCGATGCCTCGGCGAGCGACTGCACGTAACTGCTGTGTCGGCGCGACCGGTACTTACCACCGTCCTTCAGATATCCATCGCGCGGCAGATCGTTCCACGTTGAATTCAGTTTGGTCAACGCATCAGCCGTGACCCCGAAACACGCTGCGACATCCCGCGGCGCGACCAGACAAAAGCCCTTCTCGCGTATTTCTTGCACAATGGCGGCTACGGACTCAACGGTTTTCACTCTGGACCTTTCAGGGCGTCTCTAAAAATTTGTTTTTGGGGATGCAGTGTTAGGCGCGGTGCGCGCAGCAACCGCAGTGTACGCTGTGGTACATGAGGATTGCGAGCACACCGCAACGACACAATGCGCCCCACAAACGAATTTTTAGAGACGCCCTTCTGTGACACATTTTTCTGCCAACATTAATCGCATCGCGCTTTTACGAAACAGCCGCGACAACGGACTGCCCGACCTGCTGCACGCCGCCAAAACCATTCTCGACGCGGGCGCCGACGGCATCACCGTTCACCCTCGCCCCGACGAGCGACACATTCGCGGGAGCGACATCGCTCCGCTTGCTGCGCTCGTGGTGAAATACCCTGGGCGCGAATTCAATATCGAAGGCAATCCACACCACAATCTTATGGCGATTGTAGAGGCCGCTCTCCCGCACCAAGCGACCTTCGTCCCCGACGCCGTAGACGTGAGCACATCCAACCGAGGTTTCGCAGCGGGAGCCGAAATGGATGCAGTGCGGCCGCTAATCGCGCGCCTCAAAGCGAAGGGCGTTCGCGTGAGCGTTTTCGTCGACGCGGATATTGCAGCGGTTGAAGCGGCACGAGCGGCCGGGGCGGATCGCATTGAGCTCTACACCGAGCCCTACGCCGAAGCTTTCGCGCGCGGCGGCGCAAATGGCGCAAGTGCTGCGCGCGAGCGCTTTCGCGCGGCAGCGGCACGCGCTCGTGAGATTGGCCTCGGCGTGAACGCGGGACATGACCTGAATTTGCACAACTTGCCGGATTTTTTGGCCGCCGTACAACCCGATGAAGTATCCATCGGCCACGCGCTGATCGCGGATGCTTTGTGGATGGGACTGGACGGCGCAACAAAGGCGTATTTAGCGCAATGCCACGCGGGTGCTTGATGAGGTTTCCCGCTCTACGACTGGCCTGCCAATGAGCAACAACGCGCAAAAACCGCTCACGCTCACACTGGGCGATCCTGCAGGCATCGGGCCGGAAATCGTTGCAAAAGCATTGGCGCATGACGCAGCGCTGCGTGACCGCGTTGTTGTCGTGGGCGACCCGATGGCGTTGCACGACGCACTAAAGCGATACGCGCCAGCGATGAGCGTCATCGAAGTCGATCTGCGCAAACCGTTGCCGGATTGGCACGAGCAGCAGATCGCGTTGCACGCGGTGCGCTCGCTGTCCACACTGCCGAACCTCGGCGAGGTGTCTGCGGAAGCGGGCGCGGCCGCCAACGCCGCCATCGTCGAAGCCGCGACACTCTGCCTCGAAGGCCGCACCTGCGGCATGGCGACCGCACCCGTGAGCAAGCTCGCGCTGCGCGCTGCGGGCGTTGCCGAACCGGGGCACACCGAAATTCTGGCGCGATTGGCTGGACTCGCGGGCACCGAGCGCTTCGCGATGATGTTCGCGAGTGAACATTTGCAAGTCGTGCTCGCCACAATTCATCTACCGCTCGCCGATGCGCTCAAAGCCTTAACGCCGGAGCTCGTCCTGCAAAAGCTTCAGCTCACGCACGCCGCGGGCCGTTGGCTTGGTAAGCCCACGCCGCGTATCGCGGTCGCGGGAATCAATCCGCATGCGGGCGAGAGCGGCATGCTCGGCTCCGACGAGACGCGCGTGTTGGCGCCGGCGATTGTTGCGGCGCGTGCACAGGGCATGAATGTGACCGATCCGCTACCGCCGGACACGGTCTTCATGCGTGCACGCACGGGCGAATTCGACGTGGTGCTGGCGATGTATCACGATCAGGGCTTGATTCCGGTGAAGCTCTTAGGCTTGGACAGCGCGGTGAACGTAACGATCGGCCTGCCGTTTTTGCGCTCCAGCGTGGACCACGGCACCGCCTTCGACATCGCCGGACGCGGTATCGCGTCAGAAGCGAATTTGCTGCATGTTCTGCGCTGGCACTTGGCGGCGATCGACAACTGAAACAAGAAAGAGAGCACCCCATGCGACTCAAAGACAAAATCTGCATCATCACCGGCGGCGCGAGCGGCATCGGCGCGGCCTGCGCGCATGTGTTTGCGCGTGAAGGCGCGAAGGTCGTCGTGGCCGACATTCACACGCCGACCGAAACCGTCGACGCGCTGTATCTCGAAGGCGATGTCTCGACCAAAGCAGGCGCTGAGCGGCTCGTGAGCAGCACCCTCAAGCATCATGGCCGCATCGACGTGCTGCTGAACAATGCGGGCATCACGCACGCCGCGGACTTTTTGGACCTCGCGGAAGAAGACTTTGATCGTGTGCTGCGTGTGAACCTCAAAGGCATGTTCCTCTGCGGTCAGGCCGTGGCGCGCGAGATGGTGAAGGCGCAAACGCGTGGCGCGATCATCAACATGTCATCAGTCAACGCCGTCCTCGCCATCCCAAATCAAGTGCCGTACGTCGTGAGCAAAGGTGGCGTGAACCAACTCACGAAGGTCATGGCGATGGGCCTCGCGCCGCACGGCATCCGCGTCAACGGCATCGGCCCCGGCACCATCGCGACCGAGCTCGCAAAAAAAGCCGTGCTCGGCAGCGAAGCCGCAAAAGCAAAAGTCATGAGCCGTACGCCGATGGGCCGCCTAGGTGAACCAGAAGAAGTGGCCAACGTCGCATTGTTCCTCGCGAGCGAGGAATCAAGTTACCTCACAGGTCAAACGATTTATCCCGACGGTGGGCGGTTGGCGCTGAATTACACAGTGGGGTGAGTATGAGGCTGCTTACAGTTTTTTTCGCTTAGCCACGATTGTACGGCGCTTGTAGGCCATTATTGAAGATAATCGACTATGCAAATAAATAGCTTGAAATGGCCGCCCGTCTGTCGTTTGCGGCGTAAAGCTGTTTTATTACTTCAGCGCGAATCGTTGTTCGCTGCGTTTCCGTTCGTCTGGCCAGCGCTTGGTCGAACGCGCCGCTTTGCGCATAAGCGAAAATACCCACATGAACACCACGATGCATCTCTCGGGCCTTGAGCCTTTGGCCATTGGCCCTGATTCCCTTTTTGTGAACGTTGGCGAGCGGACTAACGTCACGGGCTCGCGCGCTTTTGCCAAATTGATTTTGAACGACGACTACGCCGGTGCTGTTGAAGTGGCGCGGCAGCAGGTCGCCAACGGCGCCCAGATCATCGACGTCAACATGGACGAGGCGATGCTCGACAGCAAAGCCGCGATGATGAAGTTTTTGAACATCATCGCCACCGAGCCGGATATTTCGCGCGTGCCGGTGATGATCGATTCGTCCAAGTGGGATGTGATCGAAGCGGGCCTCAAGTGCGTGCAGGGCAAGAGCGTGGTGAATTCGATTTCGCTGAAAGAAGGCGAAGAACAATTCCTCAAACACGCGCGCTTGTTGCGGCGGCACGGCGCGGCGACGGTGGTGATGGCGTTTGACGAAAAGGGCCAGGCTGACACCTATCAGCGAAAGATCGACATTTGCACGCGGGCGTACAAGCTTCTCGTGGAGACCGTGGGCTTTCCGCCCGAAGACATCATCTTCGACCCGAACGTGTTCGCGCTCGCGACGGGCCTAGAAGAGCACAACAATTACGGCGTAGATTTCATCGAAGCCGTGCGCTGGATTCACCAAAATTTACCCGGCGCGAAGACCTCCGGCGGCATCTCGAACATGTCGTTTAGTTTTCGTGGCAACGATCATGTGCGCGAAGCGTTGCACACGGTGTTTCTGTACCACGCGATCAAAGCCGGGCTCACGATGGGCATCGTCAACGCGGGGCAGGTTGGCATCTACGACGAACTCGATCCGGCGCTGCGCGAACACTGCGAAGACGTGGTGCTCAATCGCCGCGCCGATGCCACTGAGCGCATGCTGGCATTCGCCGAAACAGTGAAAGGCGGCGGCAAAGCGCGCGTAGAAGATTTAGGCTGGCGTGAATTGCTGGTGAACGAACGGCTCAAGCACGCACTGGTGAAAGGGATCAACACCTTCATCACCGAAGACACCGAAGAGTCGCGCCAAGGATTCGAGCGCCCGCTGCAAGTCATCGAAGGTCCGCTCATGGACGGCATGAACGTGGTCGGCGATCTGTTCGGCCAAGGCAAGATGTTTCTGCCACAGGTCGTGAAATCGGCGCGTGTGATGAAGCAGGCCGTGGCGCATTTGATTCCGTTCATCGAAGAAGAAAAGCGCCTCCTTGGCACTGAAGCCAAGACCAAAGGCAAGATCGTGCTTGCCACCGTGAAGGGCGACGTGCACGATATCGGCAAGAACATCGTGGGCGTCGTTCTTCAATGCAACAACTACGAAGTGATTGATCTCGGCGTCATGGTGCCGTGCGACAAGATTCTTGCCGCCGCGAAGGAATCGAACGCTAACATCATAGGGTTGTCGGGTCTCATTACGCCGTCGCTCGAAGAAATGGCGTACGTGGCCAAAGAGATGGATCGCTTGGACTTCCACGTACCGCTGTTGATCGGCGGCGCAACGACGTCGCGCATGCACACGGCGGTGAAGATCGCGCCGAATTACAAACATCCGGTCGTGCATGTGGTGGACGCATCGCGCGCTGTGGGCGTCGCGACGTCGCTCTTGAGCGATGAAATGAAGCCAGCGTTTGTGGCGGAAACTGCTGCCGACTATGCGCTGATTCGCGAGCGCCACGCGAATAAGAAAGCCACGCCGCTGTTGGAGCTTGACGTGGCGCGAGCAAATCGCTTTCATCCGTTCGCGGGCGACTATCGACAATACACGCCACCGACGCCCAAGCTTACAGGCATTCACCAGTTGCGCGACTACCCGCTTGCGGCGCTGGTGCCCTACATCGACTGGACGCCGTTTTTCATCGTGTGGGACTTGGCCGGAAACTACCCCCGCGTCTTGAACGATGAAATTGTTGGCGGCGAGGCAGAAAAAGTGTTCCGCGACGGACAGGCGATGCTGAAGCGAATCGTGCAGGAAAAGTGGCTTACCGCGAATGCGAGCTACGGCCTCCTACCCGCCGCGAGTGAAGGCGACGACATCGCGATTTTTGCGGACGGCGCGCGCACGGACGTTGCGATGCGATTCCACACGCTGCGGCAACAAGCCGCGAAAGATTCGGGGCGCCCGAACTTCGCGTTGGCTGATTTCGTCGCACCAGTCGACAGCGGTCATGCGGATTATCTTGGACTCTTCGCGGTCACCACGGGGCTGGGTGGAGACGATCGCATCGCTGCTTTCGAGAAGGCGGGCGACGACTACAACTCGATCATGTTCAAGGCGCTCGCAGACCGGTTGGCCGAAGCGTTCGCCGAGCATTTGCATGAGCGCGTGCGCAAGGAATTCTGGGGCTACGCGCCAGAAGAAAAACTCGATTGCGAGGCGCTCATCAAAGAGAAGTATCGCGGCATTCGCCCTGCACCGGGTTACCCCGCGTGCCCAGATCATCGCGAAAAGCTCGATCTGTTCCGCGTGTTGAAAGCGGACGCGATTGGCATGGCGCTGACCGAGTCGTTCGCGATGACGCCCGCGGCGAGCGTTAGTGGCTTCATGTTCTCGCATCCAGCGTCGCAGTACTTCACCGTTGGAAAAATCGGCGACGATCAGTTTGCTGATATGGCCAAGCGACGAGGGGAGGACATAGAGGCGCAACGGCGGGCACTTAATGCGCTGACGTAGCCGACGCAATGTCGTAGCCCGGAGATGTGCAGCGCGTCCGGGGATCGTGTATCCGCGATCGGCGCTTCATTGACTCGGTACGCCCAACAATGGCCCTGACGCGCAGCGCGTCTCCAGGCTACGTACCCTATGCGCCGTCGGCATGACCCGTTGCCGTTTTGTATGCCCGTTGACGACGGCGTTGAGATATTCTCGGACGAGTTGCATGCATCGGCCGTGGATTACCTTCCATCGCGTTGATCGCAACACTACCCAGCCAACAAGACAAGGGGACACCATGAACACAGCCATCACAAGCAAATTCGAAACAATCGGCGCAGCGCCGGTCGTGACCATTGCGGCTGCCGGTGTCACCTCTGGCTATCTGTCGGTGCTCCCGAATCGACCGCTTTCGCATTCGGGACACATGGCTCAGGGCTCGGGTTACGGCTATTGGGGCGGCGCGAATCGCCCGACCTGATTGATGCCGTCGCCGTCTAGGCGACTGCTTCTGTAGCCGTTTTAGGCGACCGTTTCAACACTGTAGCCCCCTGCGCCTGATCTTTGGTCAGACGCTCGCCGTTTAGTTTCCTGCACCAGCCTCGCCGGTCGTCCGGCGACCGTGTGCGTTCCTGATTTCGCAATGCGCGTACGTTCGGTACCGCGCACTGCACCAAAATATTCTGAGGTCTGCAATGCAAGCTATTCTTGACCTGATGTCTTCACTCCTCGAACGAATACGCGCAGTGTTGCGCTTGCCGTCGCTACCCGCGGGCGATCTGCTGCACGACGCAAACTATCGTCGCATCTTCGCTTCGGTCGTGATCACGCACTTCGGTGCGCAGATCACCATGCTCGCGCTGCCGCTCACGGCGGTGACGGTGCTGAACGCAAGTCCGTCACAAATGGGCATCTTGATGGCGGCTGAAATTGTGCCGTTCGTGCTGCTCTCATTGCCTGCGGGCGTGTGGCTTGACCGTATGCGCAAGCTTCCGGTTTATGTCGTCGGCGAATCGGTGTTCGCGCTCACGTTGATTACGGTGCCGATCGCGGCGTGGACCGGCGTGCTCACGATGACGTGGCTTTACGCCGTCGGCATCGTGCTTGGTTGTGTGCATGTGTTCGGTGGAACCGCCGCACAAATCGTGCTCACGCAGATCGTGTCGCGCGACCGATTAGTGGAAGCACACAGCAAAAACGCGTTAGCGGTTTCCGGTTCGGAAATTGCGGGGCCAGGTCTTGCGGGAGCGCTCATCAAAGTGCTCGGCGCACCTATCGCGATAGCCTTCGACGCGCTGCTAATTGCAGGCTCAGTGTTATTGCTACGTGGCATTCGCGTTGAAGAAACGGTGAGTGCGCGCGAGGGCGATAACTTCTGGACTCAGCTTCGCGAGGGTGTGCGTTTCGTTGCGCGCACACGCTTGCTGTGGACGATGGCGCTGTGCGTTGGCATGTGGCAAATGTTGCATCACATGGCAAGTGTGGTGCAAATTCTTGTCGCTTCGCGCGAGCTAGGTATGAGCGCGCAGTCGATCGGCTTTTGCTACGTCGGCATGGGTGTCGGCACGATTCTCGCGAGTGTGTACGGTCGGCGCGTGAGTGAGTCATTCGGGCCAGGACCTACGATGGTGGCGGGCCTGGCGGTGAGTGCGGTCGGTTGGCTCACGCTCGCGATTGCGCCGTCGAACATGTTTGGCATTGTGCTCTTTGGGTTCATGCTCACCTGCTTTTCGGGCGGCGCAACGTTGATCTTTGTAAACTTTTTGTCGCTGCGACAAGCCGTGACGCCGGAACCGCTGCTCGGTCGCATGACGAGCACGATGCGCTGGTTGATTTTGCTCGGCGCAGGCCCCGGAGCGCTCCTCGGCGGCTACGTCGGTGAGCACATTGGACTACGCGCATCGCTTGCAATGGCGGGGATCGGCGGCGTGGCGCTGACGATTTTCGCGTGGCGCAGCAAAGTGGTGATGGGTACGCGCGAACTGCCTGCTACGGCCAAGCACATCTAGGAAATTATGTTTCAACTTTTCGAAAAACTGGTAGATCCGTACCCAGACGCGACTCCCCTGGTGCTACCAAAGTCGCTGCGCGAGTTCTTGTGGGCATGCACCGACGGCTTGCGCCCGTACATGTTGGCGGTAACG
>Ga0116172_10005519_pt1 | contig 10039 bp, 6 predicted proteins | sample AD_UKC083_MetaG_FD_89799 | JGI IMG/M metagenome (GOLD analysis project Ga0116172, IMG submission 89799) | Active sludge microbial communities of municipal wastewater-treating anaerobic digesters from USA - AD_UKC083_MetaG | ecosystem: Engineered > Bioreactor > Anaerobic > Digestate | place: USA...
CATGGTGGTGGTCACCCACGAGATGGGCTTCGCCCGTGAGGTGTCCAAACAGGTGATCTTCCTGCACCAGGGTGTCATTGAGGAGCAAGGCGAACCGGCGCAGGTGCTGTCCAAACCCAGGAGCGAGCGCCTGGCCCGGTTTCTCTCAGGAAGTCTAAAATAGTGCTCTAGCCCTCGTGAATATTACGTACTAAGCTACTATAGTTATAGCACTATGCTCAACTTTCTCCCATCGTCTTTGGTATTCCTGATCGCATCGCTGCTGATGGTGATCAACGCCTTGTTCTGGGTGCCCATCCTGCTTGTCTTTTCCCTGGTCAAACTCATATTGCCGTTCAAAGCGGTGCGTTTGATGATCGACCCCATCCTGCTGTCCATCGCCGAAGCCTGGATCTGGGGCAATAGCGCCTGGATGGGCCTGACCCAGCGCACCACCTGGGACGTGCAGGGCATCGAGGGGCTGGATGCGCACAACTGGTACATGGTCAATGCAAACCACCAGTCGTGGGTGGACATTCTGGTGCTGCAGCACCTGCTGAACCGGCGCATTCCGCTACTCAAGTTCTTTCTGAAGCAGCAACTGATCTGGGTGCCGGTCATGGGCCTGGCCTGGTGGGCGCTGGAATTCCCCTTCATGCGCCGCCACACCGAGGAATACCTGAAGAAGCACCCTGAGATGCGTGGCAAGGACCAGGAAACCACCCGCAAGGCCTGCGCCAAATATGCCCTCATCCCCACCAGCGTGATGAACTTTCTCGAAGGCACTCGCTTCACCCGCGCAAAGCATGCCAGACAACAGTCTCCCTATCAGCATTTGCTCAAACCCAAGGCGGGCGGCATGGCGCTGGCGCTCAACGCCATGGGCGACAAATTCCAGGCCATTCTGGACGTGACTATCGTCTACCCGGACGGCGCGCCCACTTTCACCGACTTCCTGCTCGGCAAAGTGCGCCGCATCGTGGTGCGCGTGCGCAGTCTGCCCATTCCCCGCCACCTGATGGTGGGCGACTACGCGCAGGATCCGGCGTTCCGCGAGGCGTTTGCCCAATGGGTGCAGCAGCTCTGGCGCGAGAAGGATGCACAGATATCCGCCCTGCTCGCACAGGCCAATGGCGAGCGGGCCGGCGGACCATGAACCGCCATGCCCTGCGCCTGTTGTGGATACGGCTCTACGTGACGGTCATGCTGTGGGTGATTGGCCGCGCCCTGGTGGCTACCAGCCGGGTAGACGAAACGGTGCGCGCCGAACTGGAACCGTTGCCTTCTGGCTACCAGATCCAGATGCGGGTGCTGCCCAAGGGCCCGGGATTCGTCGTGGAGTGCGCCGGTGACGGCACCCTGGTGCGCGCCGGTCAGGTCAAACAGCGTCCTGAACTGAGCATCGGGTTCAAACATGCAGCCCACGCATTTTTGGTGCTGGCATTTCAGGAAAGCACGGCCCAGGCCTTTGCCAACGACCGCATGGTGGCCGATGGTGATGTCTCGCATGCCATCCGCCTGGTGCGCGCCCTCAACACCATGGAGGCGCTGATCCTGCCCCGCTGGGTGGCAGAGCGCGCCGTCAAGCGCTACCCCCAATTGCCCGCCATGGAGAAAACCCGCAAGGCCACACGCATTTACGCCCTGTGGGTCAAAAACCTGCTGCTGTTGAAGTAAACCATGTCCAAACCCTATTACGAATTTTTTTGTCCGGTCAAAATCATTGCCGGGCACCAGGCGCTGGAGCACCTGCCGTTTGAATTGAGTGCCTTGTCGGTCAGTCGCCCCATGGTCATCACCGACAAGGGCGTGCGCGGGGCGGGCCTGCTGGCACTGGTGGAGGCCATATTTTCTGCTTCCAACGCTCCCCTTGCTGCCGTGTTCGACGATGTGCCCGCCGACAGCAGCCTCGCCACCGTGCGCAAGGCTGCGCAGGTTTACCGCGACAAGCAGTGCGATTGCCTCATTGCCATCGGCGGCGGCTCGGTCATCGACACCAGCAAAGCGGTCAACATTCTGGTGTCCGAGGGTGGAGACAACCTGCTCCAATACTCCGGCGCCCACAACCTGAAGCGCGCGCTCAAGCCCTTGTTTGCGGTACCCACCACATCGGGTACGGGCAGCGAAGTCACCATGGTGGCCGTCATCTCCGACACGGATGCGGGGGTCAAAATTCCCTTCACGTCCTACTACCTGCTGCCCAATGCTGCGGTGCTGGACCCGCGCATGACGCTGACGCTGCCACCTCTGGTCACAGCGGCCACGGCCATGGATGCATTGACCCATGCGGTGGAGGCCTACACCTGCCTGGCGGCAAACCCCATGAGTGACGCCTATGCCACAGCGGCCATCCAGAAGGTCAGTCGAAACCTGCTGGCGGTGATGGACAAACCAGACGATGCGCAGGGCCGGCTGGAGTTGGCCCAGGCCTCCACCATGGCGGGGATTGCGTTTTCTAACTCCATGGTCGGGCTTGTGCACGCGTTGGGTCATTCCATCGGTGCCATCTGCCACCTGCCCCACGGCATGTGCATGAGCATCCTGCTGCCCTATGTGCTGGAGTACAACGAGAGCGTGAATGGCCAGCGCATTGGCGAGCTGCTGCTACCCCTGGCGGGGCCAGAAGTCTATGCGGCAACACCCCAGTCGCGCCGAGCCAGCCGCGCGGTGCAAATCATTTTGCTGCTGCGTGACAACCTGCACCAGCGCTGTGGATTGCCCCGCACACTGCAGGAGACCGGCAAGGTACCGCTGGAACAACTACAGGCCATTGCCGACATGGCGATCAATGATGGCTCCATCATCTTCAACCCCAAAGAGAGCGACCGCACCGAACTGCTAGCCGTACTGCTCAAGGCATGGGGTGTGGCAATGGTGCCTGCGGCAAATCTGCCGGTTGAGGTTGCGACGCTCGCACCTCCTGCACCAATGCATCCAGCGCCAGACTGAGTTGCCGGCTCGCCTGCAGCAACGCCAGTCGCTGACCGCCGTGACTGGCCGGTGCCATGGTCCAGGGAACCGCAAACACTTCATGCGCCAGCGCATGCACATGATCATGCAGCCGCCCAATGGCATGAAAAGATGGGAGATGACCAAAACGCGCCGACCCACCTCCCTGGTACCACTGCCCAAAACCACATGTGCCACTGTCAATAGACGCTAGAACAGTCGTGTCTCCCGCATCCAGGTGCGCGATCAGGGTATCCATCCACACGCGGTGGCTGCGCGTGGCGGCCAGCAAGGGCAAATCAGCAATGGAAGCCGTCAGCGGTGAGCGATTTTTCCAGGGCGCCGCGCGGGTCCACTCGTTGGTCCACTGGGCGTATTGTGCCGCCGGCATGGGGCGCGACACCCCGTAACCCTGGGCCAGTTGGCAGCCCAAACGCAGCAAAACATCACCGTGTTCCAGCGTTTCCACACCCTCTGCAATCACCGGACGATTGAAAGCCTGAGCCAGTCGCACCACACTGTCCACAATACCCAGATCATTGGGGTCTTCCAGCAAGTCGCGCACAAAGCTCTGATCGATCTTGATCATGTCCACCGCAAGGCTGCGGAAGTACGACAGGGACGAGTACCCGGTGCCAAAGTCATCGAGTGCAAAACGAACCCCCAGAGCCCGGCACTGCCGAAGCACCTTGGACGCACGCTCCATGCCACCAATGGCTGCCGTTTCCAGAATCTCCAATTCCAGCTGGTGTGGGGGCACTTGCGGATACTGCTGCAAAATGGACTGCAACTGATCAACAAAGCCGTCTGCCAGCAAATGGTCCGCGCTGATGTTGGCGCTGACCACACCATCCAGGCCCAATGCGTTCCACCGTGCGATTTGCTGCAACACGTTGTCGAGCACCCATTGGCCCACCGCAATTTCCAGCTGTGTGCCGCTGATTAGCGGCAGAAACGTGGCTGGTGCCAGCAGTCCATGCTCGGGGTGTTGCCAACGGATCAGCGCCTCGGCTCCAATGATCTGGCCCGTCGCAAGATTGACTTTGGGCTGGTAATAAAGAACCAGTTCGCCCTGGGCCAGTGCCTGTTCCAGACGCTCCAGCTGTTCCTGGTGGTCCTTGATCAGCCGGTCATGTTCCGAATCAAACAGGTGATAACGGTTCTTTCCGGCCTGCTTTGCGGCATACATGGCCTGATCGGCATGGCGCAGCAGCGTGTCGGCGTCCGCGTCTTCCAATGGAAAAAGCGTGACGCCAATACTGGCTGATACCAGGGCTTCGGCGTCCCCCAGGCGCATCGGTTGGCCTATGGTTTGCAACACCCGCGAAAGTGCCCGGTGGGTTTCGTCGGGCTGGTGCAGGTCGGAAAACAGCAGCACGAACTCGTCGCCCCCCAAACGGGCCAGGGTGTCGTTCTCACGCAAAACAGCCTGCAGCCGACGCGACACTTCAATCAGCAGCAGATCGCCGCTGGCGTGCCCCAGCCGGTCATTCACATCCTTGAAGCCGTCCAGATCCAGCATGCAAACCGCCAGTGCCGTGCCTGCCCTGCGCGCATGCGCCAAGGCCACTTTGAGCCGGTCCGACAGCAATCGCCGGTTTGGCACGCCGGTAAGCACGTCGTAGTTGGCGATGTGAGCCAGTTCGCTCTCGTGGGCCTTCAGTCGTGTGATGTCACTGAACACGGCCAGGTAGTGCAACAGCTTGCCCACATCGTCGCGCACCGCTGAAATGGACAGTATTTCCGCAAAGACCTCACCACTCTTGCGCCGGTTCCAGACCTCGCCACTCCAGTGGTCGTGTTGGGACAGCGACTTCCATAGCCTGGCATAAAAGTCAGGGCCTTGCCGCCCGGAACTCAGGATGCGTGGTGTCTTGCCCAACACTTCTTCGCGCTCAAACCCGGTGATGCGGGTGAACGCGGGGTTGACATCCACAATCATGTTGTTTGCATCAGCAATCAGGATGCCTTCGTAGCTATTGGCAAACACGCTGGCGCCCATGAGGAGTTGCTCGCGGGCTTTTCGTTCGGCGCTGCTGTTGCGGATGTAGCCGTGCCATAGCGTGCTGCCATCGCTCTGGCGCAAGGGGTTGGCGTGACCGCGAACCCACTGCGTGCTTCCGTCAGGTAACCGCACGCGATGCTCGTCGACCCACGGTGTCAATCCTGCAGCCGAAACGGCAATGCTTTGCAACATCGCTGGCAGGTCGTCAGGGTGTACGGCGTCAAACACCGCCTTGGCATCGTCGCAAACTTCCTCGGGCTTCACACCGTAGATATCCTTGATTCCCTGGCTGGCATAGGGAACATGCGTCGTGCCGTCGGCCCGCATGCGAAACTGGAAGATGACACCAGGCACATGGGCGGCCATTGCCTGAAAGCGCTCCAGCTCAACGCGACGCTCCTCATTTTTTTGGGACAGCGCCTGCTCCAATGCGCGCTGTTCGGAAATATCGCGTGAGACCCCCAGCAATGCCGGTTCTCCGTTCCAAGTGCCGTGCACGATGCGGGTGTCCACCATCACTTCGATTCCATCGGCCCGCAGCAGCGGCAAGGGGCAGGATTCGCGCTTGCCTTCCAGCATTTCCGACACGATGGTCCATGCCGAGGCATGCACCCGTTCAGGATGCACCGCCAGCACCGACTGGCCCAACAACTTCTCGTCGTACCCCAGCTTGGCATACACGGCTGGGTTGACGTACAGCATTTCCCCCTTCGGGTTAAGGACAAACACAAAATCCTGCAGCTCGCGGAAAAACCCTTCCAGATTTTTGCGCTGATTTTGGGCATCTTCCCGCGCCATCAAGCGCTCAATGGCCAACCCGAATTGGCCGGCCAGCCGCTCCAGCAAGGCAATGGAACTGGCCGGCAAGCGCTTCACATGTTTGCTCGCCAGATTCAGGCAGGCATGGCCTCGCCCACCCACAGTGATGGGCAGCACCACCAGAGCCACAATGCCCTCGTCCTGAATGTAGGCGTGGTGCACCACACCTGGGTCAGTGCAGGCGTCCTGCGGGTCCACGCAACTGCAGACCATGGTGCCCGCATGGATGATGGCAGCGCGCGGATCTTGCGGGGCAATGTTGCCTGTGCGGTCCAGAAAGGTGTCACTCAACCCACGGCTGGCCACCAGATCGAAGCCGCCATCACCGCGCTGCCAATAGAGGCCACCGCCATCCAGGTCCGACAGTCCCAGCACCGCGTCCAAAATCGTGGTGACCAAGGTGGGCCGATCCGGGCTTTGTGCCAGCACTTCCAGAAACCGCTGCTGCAGCGCTGCGTGCTCGGCCAGGCGTTTGCGTTCGGTGATGTCGGTCAACACACCGATGCGCTGGCTACCATCTTTCACTGCCGCACGATCAAACACCTGTGCATGCAGTTCAAACCATTGCCAGGTTCCATGCGCCCCGCCAGCGCGAAAAACGACTTCCTGTTTGTTGTCCCTGCCCGGCGGCTCCAGCAATTCCTGCAATGGCACAAGATCCTGTGGATGGACCCGGTTCAGATCAAGATGGTGCGCCAATCCCTCGGTACTGAGATGTTGAACGATCTGGACGGACATCTTGCAAGCTTACGGACGAACGATGGGGCCACGGGTTCATAGTAACCATGGAATCAGCACCTACCATGACTTTGATCAATCTTTGTGATCGACCGGAACTGCGATCGGCTACACAGGGGATGGGCTGTAGACGGTAAAGCGGTTGCCACCGGCCGCCTTGGAACGGTACATGGCTTCGTCAGCATGGCGCATTAACGTGGTGGCGTCCGAAGCATCAAGTCCCCAAATGCTCACACCCAGGCTGGCATGGACCCGCATGGGACCAACGGAAGGCATGGGTTCAGCAATCGCCTCAATCACACGATTGAGTAAGTGCGTCAGCGCGTGTTCCGCTTCAATCTCATTGACCAGGATCACAAATTCGTCGCCCCCAAAGCGCGCCACGGTATCCGACGCGCGCACCGCATGACCAATGCGCTGGGCAACTTCCTTGAGCACCTCATCGCCAATATCGTGGCCCAAACTGTCATTGATGGGTTTGAACCCGTCCAGATCCAGCATGCACACCGCCACGGTCGCATGGGTTCGCTCGGCCTGCAATATCAACCGTTCCAGCCTGTCGTCCAGCAGGTTTCGGTTGGGCAACCCGGTCAGCGCGTCATGGTGAGCCATATTGCTGAGCTCGCGCCGAGAGATCAGCAATTGCCGGTTGAGTCGCCATGTCCGGACATACTGGAAGGAAACCACCAGGCAAATGATCAGGATCACTACGACCAACTGGACCGAGTAGCGTTGTACCACTCCATACAACGTGAACTCGGGCTCACGGTCAAACGGGTAGATGTGCCGTCGCTGCATCAGACGCTGAACGCTGAGGTACTCAACCGGAGTGGACCACCGGTAGTAGCGACCCGCCTTGGCTGCAGGTGCATCGGGCGGCATTCGCATGAGGGCGGCGACCACCTGATTGCGCACATCGATGGAGACATGGGGCATGGCAGCAAACGGCCACTCTGGAAAAAGGGCCGTCGACAACATGAAAGGGAAACTGGAAACCTCATTTCCGGTGAGTAATTTGATGTCGGTCAGACGAATCTTTCCCTCTCGCGCCATGGACTCCAGCAGTCCGGAGCGCACAAAGCCCGCATCGACCCGACGCTCCAGCACAGCGTGAACGTTCAGGTCTTGCGGAAAGCCCAGAAAGGACACATGGACGTCCTCTTCGGGATCAATCCCATGCTCCTGCAGCAAGTCGGCCTGGGCCACATAGGCGGCAAACGAGGTCTTGTCGGTAGCGGCCAACCGCTTGCCACGCAGGTCAGATAGTCCGTTGATGTTTTCACGGTCTGCCCGGGTAAAGATCACACCGCCAAACTGGTTGACGATTTCTCCGTTTTCAGCCTTGACCAGGGTCGCCACCCGCGATGCCCCATATTTGGATTCAAAAATGATGTAGTGCAGCGGATTGGTGATCAGGAAGTCCAGTCGCTTGTTGGCGAGTTCGGACTCAAACTCTGGCAGATTCAGGGGAATGGTCTCAAACCGCGACCCAGGAATCTGGGAAGCGATGAAGTCCATGGTGGGCTGCCACTCCTTGATGGTCGCGGCTCTATCCCGGAAGGCGGTAACGCCTACCCGGTATACAGGCTGCTCTCCCTGCGCGCTAGCAGCGCCACACAGCAGCCAAAGCACTCCCAGTAGTGGCAGGAACCTCGACATCGCTTGTTTTGTTGTTTCATCGGAGCATAGCGCAAAGCACTGCTCCTTGAAACGAGAACGTCGATTCGCTCCGGCGTGAGGGCTCGTTTTAGCCCTTCACCTTGAATGCGGGCATGTGCTGTGCCAGCCGTGCGCCCATCTCGGCGCCCAGCGCCTGCAGACCGCTCAAGGGGCGCACCATCACCTCGAACTCGACGATCTTTCCGGCTTCGTCAAACCGCACCAGGTCGATGCCTTTGAGCTGCTTGTCGCCCACGCGCGCGCTGAACTCCATCACCACGTTCAAGCCGTCTTCGGACGCCAGCTGGCGGTGGTAGGTGAAGTCTTCAAACACCTGGATCACGGTACCCAGCACCAGAATCAGCGCCGCTGCGGGCTGGTACGGATGAATCGCCATGGGCGAGCGGAACACGGCGTCCGGATGGACGATGCCGGGCAGGCTGGAAAGATCCCGCTTGGCGACCATATCGTGCCAGATGGCAAGCGACGCCGCGACTGCGGGCTTCAGTTGGCTGGGGGCTTGTTGCATGGGGTTCTCCGGTTGGGTATGTGCAATCAGATGCTGGCCGCCAGGTGCGTGCCCTGGTTAATGGCCCGCTTCGCGTCCAGTTCGGCGGCCACATCGGCCCCGCCAATCAAATGCACCGTGCAACCAGCGGCCTGCAGCGCTGCCAACAGCTCGCGCTGCGGCTCCTGCCCGGCGCACAGCACCACGTTGTCCACCGGCACCACACTCTCTTTGTCACCCACGCGGATGTGCAGACCCGCATCGTCAATCTTCTGGTACTGCACACCGGGTGTCATGCCCACGCGCCGCGCTTTCAGCGAGGTACGGTGAATCCAGCCCGTGGTCTTGCCCAGCTGGTCGCCGACTTTGCTCTCTTTACGCTGCAGCAAATGCACCTTGCGCGGCCCCATCTCCACCTTTGGCGGCTGAATGCCACCGGCTTGCGCGTAGTTAGTGTCAATGCCCCATTCCGCATAAAACTTGGGTGCATCCACGCTGGGGCTGGTGCCGCTGTGCATCAGGTATTCCGACACGTCAAAGCCAATGCCACCGGCGCCGATGACCGCCACGTTTTGACCCACGGCCTTGTGGTCGCGCAGTACATCCAGATAGCCCAACACCTTGGGGTGATGCACACCTTCAATGTCGGGCGTACGTGGTGTCACACCGGTGGCCAGCACGATCTCATCATAGCCACCGACTTTGAGCGCATCGGCAGTCACACGGGTGTTGAGCGACAGCTTCACGCCCTTGAGCTTCAACTGGCGGTCAAAGTAGCGCAGGGTTTCGTAGAACTCTTCCTTGCCAGGCACCTGCTTGGCGATGTTGAACTGACCACCGATTTCGGATGCGGAGTCGAACAGTTCAACCGTGTGACCGCGCTCAGCAGCCGTCACAGCAAAGCTCAAGCCCGCAGGCCCGGCACCCACCACGGCGATGCGCTTGGATTTTGCAGCGGGTGCAATCACCAGTTCGGTCTCGTGGCAAGCACGCGGATTGACCAGGCAGGACGTGATCTTGCCGCCAAAGGTGTGGTCCAGGCAGGCCTGGTTGCAGCCAATGCAGGTATTGATCTGGTCCGACAGGCCAGCAGCGGCCTTGTTGACGAACTCCGGGTCAGCCAGGAACGGGCGCGCCATGCTCACCATGTCGGCCATGCCATCCGCCAGGATCTGCTCAGCCACCTCGGGCGTGTTGATGCGGTTGGTGGCCACCAGCGGAATCTTCACCTTGCCCTTGAGCTGCTCGGTCACCCAGGCAAAGGCTGCGCGCGGAACCTTGGTGGCGATGGTGGGGATACGCGCTTCGTGCCAGCCGATGCCGGTGTTGAGGATGGTGACACCTGCCGCTTCCAGCGCCTGCGCCAGCTGCACCACTTCTTC
>Ga0116172_10005520_pt1 | contig 10037 bp, 7 predicted proteins | sample AD_UKC083_MetaG_FD_89799 | JGI IMG/M metagenome (GOLD analysis project Ga0116172, IMG submission 89799) | Active sludge microbial communities of municipal wastewater-treating anaerobic digesters from USA - AD_UKC083_MetaG | ecosystem: Engineered > Bioreactor > Anaerobic > Digestate | place: USA...
CGAAGAACCCGTTGCTCCGGCGGCGGCAACGGTTTCCAGCGCCGATGCCGACAGGGACGGCGTGCCCGATGCTCAGGATGACTGTCCGCGTTCTCCGGCGGGTGCGGTTGTCGATAAACGCGGCTGTCTGCCGGATTACGATGAAGACGGCATTCTCGATTACGAGGATCACTGTTTGAATACACCGGCGGGTATCAAGGTGGACCGTGACGGTTGTCCGTCGGATTCCGATTTCGACGGCGTTTCCGATTATCAGGATAAGTGCCCCCGCACTCCGGATGGAACACCCGTGGATGAAAACGGATGCCCGCTGAAAAACAAGTCGATGCTTCTGAAGATGGAATTCGATTCGGGCAAGGCGGTTATTAAGAAAAAATATCACGGTGAATTGAAACGGGTGGCCGATTTCCTGAAAAAAAATCCCAAAGCAACCGCAACGATCGTTGGACACACGGACAGCACGGGCAACCGCCGGGATAATATCAAGCTCTCGCAGGCTCGCGCCGACAGTATCCGCGCATATCTGATTAATAATTTCGACGTCAGGCCTTCCCGCGTTAAAGCGCTCGGGTACGGCCCGGACAGGCCGGTTGCCAGCAACAAGACGGCCGAAGGAAGACAGAAGAATCGTCGGGTTGTCGCTTCCTTCGAGTGATTCGCAATATCGTGCTTTTTACAGTCAAAGACTTCCGGCATATAAAAAAGCCGGAAGCCTTTGAATACAAATCATACCAACGGCGCTTTCGTCCTTTCGATAACTGTTAATTATGTTCTTCAATGCTCTGTCTTTTACGGGTCTCGAAATCTCTGAATGTCACGACACGGTATCGGGCAATAATACTTTCTTTATGGATTCTGATCGTTTTAAATGTTTCAGGGTTGGCGTGTTCAATATTTTCTTGCATCACCGCGGATTTTTTCTTTTTCAACGTAACATTTTTTAAGGAGGCATGATTATGAAAAAAATTATCGTTTTGACGATTCTTGTATCGTCGATTTTCGCATTTTCCTTAACGTATGCGGAAATCAGGCAAGGCTCTTTCTCGCTGACACCTTATGCCGGAGGTTATTTCTTCGAAGGCAATGAGGATTGGGAAGACGGCGCAACCGCAGGCTTGCGCGCCGGTTATCATGTGACGAAAAATATCGGCATAGAAGCATTCTTCAGCTACATCCGGACGGATCATGATGCTATCGACATCAACGATGCATACGATATGGGCATTGAAGGACTCTATCACTTTATGCCGGATGAAAAACTTGTTCCGTTTCTGGCGCTGGGCTTCGGCGGACTCCATTTCGGCAACACCGATTTCGATGAAGATTTGAATACACTGGCTGCCGATTACGGCGGGGGACTGAAATATTTTATTACCGACGATGTTGCCCTGCGCGCTGACCTGCGTCACGTTCTTTCTTACGATAATGATATCGACAAGCGATGGCATAATAATTTACTCGTCGCCCTGGGCGTCAATGTCGCCTTCGGCGGGAAGAAAGAAATCGCGGACGTTAAACCGGAAGAACCGCCGCCTCCCCCTCCTCTGACTGATTCGGATGGCGACGGCATTGTCGATAATCTGGACAAGTGCTTCAATACGCCTTCCGGTGTTTCCGTCGATCGCGACGGTTGCCCGGCGGATTCCGACAGGGACGGCATTGCCGACTATCTTGACAAGTGTCCGGCCAGCCCATCCGGCATAGTCGTCGATCAACAGGGATGCACCCCGGATTCCGACGCCGACGGTATCGCCGATTATCAGGATAATTGCCAGGGCACGCCCGCCGGCATTCCGGTCGATCAAAACGGCTGTCCGAACGATTCGGATAAAGACGGCGTTTCCGACGCTCTGGACAAGTGTCCCAATTCACCCGCAAACACGGCGGTGGATCAAAACGGCTGCGTGCGTGAAAAAATTGCCATGAGAGTTAATGTTGAATTTGATACGGCCAAGGCCGTTATCAAAAAGAAATATCATCAGGAGTTAAAGAGAGTCGCCGATTTTATCAGGCAATATTCCGATGCAAGGGTGGTTATCGAAGGTCATACGGATGATGTCGATATTCATCACGAGCCCGAACGCAATATGCGACTGTCTCAGGCCCGCGCGGACAGCGTCCGGACGTATTTGATAGACCATTTCAGCATTGATCCCGCGATTATCAAAGCTGTCGGCTATGGACCCCGCAAACCGATTGCGAGTAATAAAACGGAAAAAGGACGTCAGAAAAACCGCAGGATTGAAGCTGTCATCGAAGCGTATAAAGTAAAATAACGATATACGTTAAGATTATCTCATAAAAAGACCCTGTATCCTGTGCAATGGATACAGGGTCTTTATTTTTTAAGCGTTCCCCGAATTTTTGACTTTACTTTGCGCGCAGAACCTCTACCGTGACTTCCACACGGCGATTCTGTTGTCTCCCCTCTTCCGTATCGTTGGATGCCAGCGGGTTCTCCTCACCGTAACCGATAGCGGTCATTCTGGAGCCGTTGATGCCGAATTTGTCGATCAGAATCTGGCGAACGTTTTTAGCGCGCTTTTCGGATAATTTCCGGTTGACGTTTTCATCGCCGACATTATCGGAGTAACCCTCAATAACGATTTTCTCTTTTGGAAATTCCTTTAAAAAATTCGCCAGCATTTCAATATCTTCATAAAACCGTTCATCCACGGTTGTTTTGTTGGCATCAAACTCGATATTGATCATCATCGACACTCTTTCCCGATCGAGACCGGCCTGCTCCACCACGGTCGCACTGGTCGGTTTGTCGCAGCATGGAGGGCAGGTGCATTCTTCGATTTTTTTATCAACGTCGAGGGGCGGCATGGCGCCGGCGCGGGAATCCGGCCCTGCAATTTCGACGGAATCAACAGCGGGCGATCCGCCGGCTTTGATTTCCGCCTGCACAACCATTGTCGCGGCCATCAAGATTACGATTAAAAATACAATCTTTTTCATAACATCCTCCTTTTGTTTCAACCTTGGACGAAGATTCTTTGAAAGATTTATAAAACCGGTTGTTTTTTTCGTATAAGCTGTTGTTTTGAATACTAAATTAAATTTATCCTGTCAAAGAAAAAATCGCTTCTGGATGGTTGATGGAAAAAAATAACCGTTTAATGTGTTTTCCCTACGGCACTGCGTGCCTAAGAACGTGAAAGGTGAATCGTGAATAGTGAAAAATAGCAGTTTTAAGTGTTTCCCCACGGCACTATGTGCCTAGGATAATTCGACTGGCGACTCAAACTGCACTTCGCTTGTTTTTGTCGAGTCTCATTAACGTTTTAAGTTTTAGGTAAAACACCACTGTCCCCATCCGCTTCGCTCTTTAAAACGTTCAAGGTTGAATCAAAAGTGAAATGATGACCTGCCATTTTGATTGCTCTTGATTAAATCATCATTTTTTGTTTTGATTAAAAAAATTACCGTCGGCATCGTTTTGCGCAAATGACAAAGAGAAACAAAACAACTGAAAACAATTTCCAGCCGTTTTTCCTGTTCCGCAGTCCGCACTTTCAATCCATCATGGCCAGTTCGCGTCTGCGGCTGGGATGGAAAAACGAGATGAAGAAAAACTCCCGGGAAGTTATTTTAAGGACGTCCGGCGGGTCGAGATTGCTGTCGTTTCTGTCTCATCACCCCCGGCAGCGCGGCATGGTCATTTTTCTGCATGGCTGGGAGGGGTCGTCGTCCTCGGTTTACATTCTGGAGTCGGCAAATTATTTTTACCGGCGGGGATTTACCGTCGGACGTCTGAATCTGCGCGATCACGGAGATTCCCATCATCTCAACGAAGGCCTCTTTCACGGGGCGCTGCTGCAGGAAACCTTCGAGGGGGTGGAACATCTGTCAGCGTTTTCCGCAGGCATGCCGATCTATCTGGTCGGATTTTCACTCGGCGGTAATTTCGCCCTGCGCATCGCGATGCGTCACGGTGTCAAACCGATTGCGAATTTAAAACATGTTTTTGCCGTCAGTCCGCCGCTGGACCCTTACAAGACGACTCTGGCCATTGATAACGGCTATGCCTTCTACCGGAAATATTTTCTGAAAAAGTGGAAGCGGTCGCTGCTGAAAAAACAACGTTTCTTCCCGCAGAAATATGATTTCAGTAAAATGCTGAAAGCGGACACCTGCATTGAACTGACGGAAATGATGATGCCCTATGTTCCGGAACTAACCACGTACCGCGATTATTTCAAATTGTACACACTGGGAAATGACGCCTTGCAAAATCTCAACATTCCAGTCAGAATATTTATCGCGGAAGACGATCCGGTTATTCCGCATGACGATTACCTGAAGCTGGAGGATAACCGTTATCTTCGGGTCTCACGGCAAAAATTCGGCGGGCACTGCGGTTTTTTAAATTTCTTTCCGGTAAGATGCTGGTATAATCAGGTCATTGCGGAAATTATCGCTTAGTTTTTTTTTGAGGATGTTTGCTGTTATGGATTTGACGCTGTTTCAAAAGAAAGATGTTTTGCCCCGTCTGGTTATGGATAAGCTGGCGAATATCGCCGTCGATTACAAAGAAAAGAATTCCGAGATCGATGCGTCCCGACGGCAGGGTTCCGCCCATCTCAAGGCCGCGGTGGTTTTACTGCTCAATTTCAAGCAATTTAACGACCGCTCCGAATATGTTTTTCAGTTAATCAAACGATCCGCCAGTGTTTCTCAGGCCGGAGATCTCAGTTGCCCCGGCGGGATGCTGCAACCCAAACAGGACAATGTGCTGAGTTCCTTTCTAAAAACGGAAATGCTGCCGGCGCTTCGCGGCAGAATGGCGCGGCATATCCAGAACGTGGACAATGAAACCGGAAATCTGATCCGTCTTTTTTTAACCACCGCCCTGCGGGAAGCCTGGGAAGAAATCGGCCTGAATCCGATGAACACGAAATTTCTCGGCGCTCTGCCCACCTATTCGCTGTACTTTATTGCCCGGACTATTTTTCCCGTCGTGTGCTGCTCCCGTCGTCAATTTTCCTTCACGTTGAGTTCCGAGGTGGAAAAGGTTCTGGAAATCCCCTTAAGTTTTTTCTTCGATAACGCAAACTATGCCACGCTCGACGTCCAGATGACCGTGGGTGAAAATAACGATCCGTTCCGCTATCAGACCCCCTGTCTGGTCTTTCCCGACGGCAACGGCGAACAAGAAATCCTCTGGGGCGCCACATTCAACATCATTCGTAATTTTCTTCATATTATTACCGACGGCGATGTTCCTCCGTTGGAATCCTCCAGAACGCTGACGAAGGTTCTGGGCAATCGCTATATTTCCTCCCGGGGTTGACCTCATGGCGGAATTGAAAATCGGGGCATCCGTCATTCGGACGATCATCTTCGATTTTGACGGCACGCTGGCCAAACTGAACATTGATTTTCAAAGCATGCGCGAGACGGTCATGAATCTTATTTCATGCCGCGGCGTTTCACGCGAAGCAATGAGCTCGCATTTTATTCTGGAAATGATCGACGCCGCTTTCGAGACGATCAGACGGCGCTCGGAGCAGGAAGCCGGCGAGTTTTTCACAGAGGCCAATGCGGTGATTGAAAAAATCGAGACGGACGCGGCGGAGCATGGCGAACTTTTCGGTTCGACACGAAAACTCCTCACGTCGCTGCGCGCCGCAAATCTTGCCTGCGGAATCATCACCCGAAACTGCGCCAAAGCCGTAAAAATCGTTTTCCCCGATATTCTGGATTACTGCCCCGTTTTGATTTGCCGCGATGATGTGGGCAAGGTCAAACCGCATCCGGAGCATATCGGCCTGGCGATGAGCAGACTCGACTCTTCACCGCATCATACGCTGATGATCGGCGATCATCCCATCGATATCGTGACCGGACGCAACGCCCGGACCCTGACCTGCGGGGTGCTCACGGGACGCTGCGGAAAAAATGATTTTATTGACGCCGGGGCAGATCTTGTGTTGAACAATGCTGCGGATATTTTGTCGATTCTGGAAACAGGTGATGGAAATTAGTTCAATGCTCAACGTTTAAGGTTAGAAAAAATAAAGTTTTAAGTTTTTCCCCACGGCACTGCGTGCCTTAATAGTTCAAGGTTCAATGTTCAAGGTTCAAAGTTTATAAAACAGTTTTAAGTATTAGGTATTAGGTATTAAGTAAAAGTGAATGGTAAATAATTTCCCACGGCGTTGCGCGCCTGGGATAGTTCATGGTTGATGGTGAATCATTTGTCATTCCGAACCGCCGAAGGCGTGTGAGGAATCTTGTTTTTTTTAAAGACTTCACTCGCTCTTAGCGAGTGTCATTAAGACTTCTCACGTGCGTTCGAAGTGACACTCTCTTTTTAATGTCATTTCGAGGAGCGATAGCGATGAGAAATCTTATGAGTCCCAAGCTTCAGCAATGACGTGCACTGAAGCTTGCTGGACGCATTATCACCTATTGGTGATTTTTGGCACAAGATTCCTCACTTTTGTTCGAAATCATAGTTCATCCAGCAAGTTTCTGTGCGCTTTCCGTACACAAGCTTCATATATTTGGCATTGCAATATTCGGCTCATTTCATTAGAATCATCAGTAGTCGGCAAACGTTAACCATCGTTTCAATCCATATGCCGGAGAGCGATATGGACAACACCGGAAAGTACGATATCAAATATCTGTTTGAACCGCGAAGCATTGCTGTGATCGGCGCTTCCCAGAACAAAAAGAAAATCGGTTATGCTGTTTTCAACAATATTATTTCCGGCGGATACACGGGACATGTTTTTCCCGTCAGTCCCAAAGGCGGTGACGTTGACGGGCATAAGATTTTCCCCGATATTCTGGACATTGATGAGGAGATCGACTGCGCTTCCATTGTGATTCCCGCCGACCTGGTCAAGGACGCGGTAAAAAAATGCGCTCTGAAAAAAGTCAAGTTCCTTCAGATCATCACGTCGGGTTTTTCGGAAATCGGCAACGTCCGGGAGGAGAAAGAGATTTTCGATATTGCGTCGCGGGCGGGAACGCGCATCGTGGGTCCGAATATGTTCGGCCTTTACTCCCGCGCCGCATCGTTGAACTCGACGTTCTCCGCGGCGCGGATCAATCCGGGTCATGTCGCCATTCTGACGCAGAGCGGCGCGCTGGGAATCGCCATGATCGCGAAAACAGCCGTCGCCAATCTGGGGCTCTCCGCCATTATTTCCATCGGCAACAAGTGTGATGTCGATGAAGCCGATCTGCTGAACTATCTGATTCAACATGACGATACGAAGGTCATCTTTATTTATATCGAGGGAGTCAAAAAAGGAGAGCGGCTGATTGAAGCCCTCAAGACGGCCACCGGAAAGAAGCCGGTGATTGTCATCAAATCCGGAAAATCGAAAAGAGGCGCGCAGGCCGCCGCTTCGCACACGGGCTCGCTGGCGGGTTCGGATGAAATATTCGACGCGATTATGAAACAGTGCGGCGTGCTCCGGGCGGAATGCCTTGAGGACGCTTTCAACTGGTGCAAGTTCATGATTTCCAGTTCCGCGCCCCGGACCCGCAACAGCGTCATCGTGACGAACGGGGGCGGTGTCGGAGTGATGGCGACCGACGCGTGCGAAAAATACGGCGTCGCGCTGTATGATGATCAGGCCGCGCTCAAGGGGCTTTACGAGGCCGTTACGCCGTCGTTCGGATCAACGAAAAATCCCATTGACCTTACCGGCACCGCCGGCGGGGTTGAATACACGCGCGCGCTCACCGTAACGGCCGAGTCTGAAGACATCGGTTCGACGATCGGGCTGTACTGCGAAACGGCAATCTTCGATTCCGGAAATCTGACGCAAATGATCAAAGAGACCTACGCCAGTCATCGAAAAAACGGCAAATCCATCAGTTACGCCCTGATTGGCGGCAAACAGGTGGAAAACGCGATCACCGCCTTGATCGCGGAAAGCATTCCCGTATTCAACGACGTGGAACAGGCCGTCTCCTGCCTGGGAGCATTCTACCGGTACTACAAGTATCGTGACGAGGTTTCCCGCAGAATTGACGAGCACGATATCGACACCGCCGCGATCAATGCCGTTATCGACGGAGCCGTCAGGAACGGAAGAACCTTTCTGCTGGCCAATGAAGGCGCGGCGGTTATGCGCGCCGCCGGCATTACGATGCCGCAAAGCAAAATAGCGCGCAGCATTAAAGAAGCGGTGACGTTTGCCGGAGAAATCGGTTATCCGGTCGTGATGAAGGTTGTCTCCAAAGATATTCTGCATAAGAGCGACGCGGGCGGCGTCCTGCTTGATCTGGATGATGAAAAGGAAGTGGTCGTCGGTTATGAAGCGATTATGCATCATTGCCGGGTTTACAAACCCAACGCCGTTATTGAGGGCATCGAAGTCGCGGAAATGGTCAAGAAAGGCATTGAGCTGATTATCGGCGCGAGAAGAGATCCTTCCTTCGGACCGGTCATCATGTGCGGGCTCGGAGGTATTTACGTCGAAATTATGAAGGATATATCGTTTCGGGCGGTTCCCGTTAATCGCGGCATCGCTCTTTCCATGCTGGAGGAAATCAGATCCTATCCGCTGCTTCTCGGCGCCAGAGGCGAAGAAAAAAAGGATATCGAGTCCGTCATCGATACGATTATTAAAATCAGTACGATTATCAGGACGTGCGAACGAATCACCGATATAGAAGTCAATCCCATCGAGGTCTATGACGCCAAAAACGGCATCAAGGCCGTGGACGCGCGGATTTTGATAAGCAAAACGAAGGAGGATACGCAATGAAAAAGATCGTTGTTTCTTCAATGAGAAGCAATTCCGGGAAAACAAGCATCATCGCCGGAATCATCTCGCTGATGAAAGATAAAAAATTCGCTTACGCCAAACCGCTGGGGGACAGGCTGATTTATCGCAAAAAGAGAAGCTGGGATTACGATGCGAGCCTGATGGTCAATCTTCTCGAACGTCGGGGAGAGCTGGAAAGTCACTACGAAAAAATAACGCTCGGTTTTGACCGTTCCCGTCTGAAATATATGTACGATGAGGAAGGCATGGAAAGAGCCCTTGCTGAAATCGTGACGGATATCGGGGGGAAGAATGACGTGCTCTTTATCGAAAGCGGAAAAGATCTGACCGCCGGCGCCTACCTCAATCTGGACGCGGTCTCCGTGACCAAATCCATTGACGGCAAACTGCTGATTGTTGTAAGCGGCGACGACGATTGTGTGCTCGACGATCTGAAATTCATTGAAAAATATGTCAAGCTGGAAGGCGTCGATTTCGGCGGCGTCATCATCAACAAGATAAGCGACATTGAAGAGTTTGAGAATGCCTGCACGCCACTCATCCAGAAAATGGGCATCGCCGTTGTCGGCGTGATTCCTTATCAGGCTCAATTAACATATTTCCCGCTTGATTTTCTCGCCGATAAACTTCTGGCCAGAGTTCTCGCGGGCGAGGACCGTCTGAAAAATATCGCAAGGACGATCATCATCGGAAGCCTCGCGACGCTCGTCACAGACAAACAGCAGATTCCCGCCCGGCCGGAGCTCAGCGGAGAGGGGCAACTGTTGATCACCGGCGGCGACCGAAGCGATCAAATCCTTGCCGCACTGGAAAGAGATACCGCGGGCATCATCTTGACGGACGATATCGTTCCTCATCAGAACATCATTTCCAGAGCCAATGAACGGGGCATCCCTGTTTTGCTTGTGGGAACAGACACGCTCAAGACCGCCGGAATGATTGAAAATATGGAGCCCCTGCTCCGGATCCAGGATACCGGGAAGATCAGTCTTTTATCGCAATTGATTGAAAAGCATACGACCATGGCGGAGTTTCTGAAATAACACTATGCCCTCTCTGTGACTGGTTCATGGTTGATTGTGAATGATGAAAAGAGGTTCAACTTTAAAAAGTTCAAGGTTCAAGACTTCTCACATGCGTTCGAAGTGACACCACTTATGTGTCATTTCGAGGAGCGGAACGACGAGAAATCTTATACTCATGTCCCCATCCGCTTCGCTGCGGGGATAGTTCGCCTTACGCTTCAATCATCGTTGCACTCGATTTCAGCTTAGC